>ERZ1026864.605-NODE-605-length-19972-cov-11.109755_pt1 | contig 19972 bp, 19 predicted proteins | sample MGYA00380162_ERZ1026864 | MGnify/ENA primary metagenome ERZ1026864 (study PRJEB33269, sample SAMEA4719798) | human gut metagenome | biome: human-associated habitat; feature: organic feature; material: feces | place: Cameroon | collected 2013-10 ... | reverse complement strand
CCGCATCGCGGCCGTTCAGCTCCGCAAAAGGGGCCGATAGGCTTCGCTATTTGCAAATCGGCTTTTATGCGTATATTTTCACTTGTAATGAAATCATTGCTTAATATATCCATTACGCTAATCAGAGGAATGCCCCTACCATATTTTTCGGAACTTCCGTTAAATCCATTATGAAATTCTAACAGTTCCCCCAACTTACGCTGTTCCCAATCGTAATTGATCTATAGAATACAATCAGTGGCTCATTCTTCATTAAAATGATCTCGAGCCATCATCAAAGCATATCCGAGAAGGTTCTTCCCCAGCCATTTTGTGATATCCAGTCGATTCGGATCATTCATCGATAATCCAATTCCCCATATCCGATCTTTCACAGCGCATTCTGCCAGGATTGCATCCCCTGTATTTAAAAGTTCTTCCTTCAAATCTGCGTTTTGAGAGAACTTTTCCAATAATCCTTCGTACACAACAAGCTGGCGAACTCCGTTCCAATATAAGTCATCATACCCATGAACCTTCCGTCCCAGTTTTTTAATCTCTGCCACATCATTTGTCTGCAGTATCAGGTTCGCCGCCGATAGATCCTGGAACAGCTTTGCCTTGCGATACATCATATACTGCTCCATTGACGTAAACCTCTGACCTCGAATATAGAATACTGTTGGATACCAATTGCTTAAAAAGCCATATTCTTCATCAGAATTATGAAATCCGATTATTTTCATGCTGCTCCCACTTTCTGCACAGCCAATTCCAAGTCAAGATCATGAAGTCCGTAATACGCTTTTTTCAGAAAATCAACCGGGACTTTTGTGACAATCTCTGAACTGGGCAAGTCATAATACCACTGGTAATACGCGTAGAACTCACCAATCCAATCCGGAATAAATCCCTCTATGCATTTCCCTGATTTCATAGAATACTGTTCATTTTTCGTAAAATAATCCCACAGTTCCTTTGAATCCATTGTAATTACATATGCCTGAGATTCATCAATGCACTTTCTGGTTTTACTCATCATGTATGCATTGATAAAATCTTCCGTATCTTTATCAGGAAAGTTCTGGGCCACATAATCAAACAGTTTTCCCTGATTCTCAACCACATCCCCTAAATATGCTTCAGAATAGGCGCGCATCCATCTCACCTCTTTTCATAGTAATGTACTGAATACTCTTGTAACCCTGTTCTCATCGGAATTTACCAGATCTCGCATCTTTCTTCTTGCGGCAACGTCGCGTATGTTATATCGTTCATTAAATTCACTGTATTCAACAGGAAGCAACCCTTCCATCTGTTCGTGAAGCTGTGCATAAGCACGTTCCGATTTGATACAAAACTGAATGCCCAAACCGCCAAGCGACAACAATTCTTCTAAGATATCCACATCTATGTTGTCTCGAACAAATTCTTTTGCAATATAAAAATAAGAAGCGTTCGCTCTCCATCCCTTGATTACATCATAGCCAGTTGTGTCTATTCCATACTTCTCAATGAATTTAGACGAAAGCACTCGATATCTCTTAGAATCCGCAGCGTCACGGTGTTTCATCAATTCCGCTAACCATGTCAGAACATCATATTTCTGAAAATCCAGAATGTTCAAATTCCGGCACTCCAATTCAAATTGATGTACCCAACCATTCTGTTCAAACGGATTGCATACCGCCCATTCTTTTGCCAGTTCAATGTCTTCTGTCAGATAAAAGCCGCGTCCGTAATCATGTTTGTCATTTCCACCACCGAAAACCGGCTTCACAATCAGATTCGGAGAGCCATGATATAGTATCATCTTCTCCATTGCGTCTCTCCTTTCTCACACAAACATCTTTTCCAACAGGGATTTTTTAATATTTTTCAGCTTCTCCAGCTTACGCTGATGAAGGGTGATGAGATCGTCGAGCTGACGAAAAATGTCAGTGATTTTCCTCTGTTCATCAACAGATGGCATCATGATCGTGACTCTAGTAAAGGGTTCCCAATACAATCTTTTTCTGAAGTCAGTTACACCATAAGAAAGATTATTGATCTGATTAATTATGCATTTTCGACGCAAACAATAATCCATAAACTCTGGAAAAACGCTGTCATCTGGAATTGCGGAAATATACGCAGGGCTTACCATTCCTTCATTTTTTACAACTCCAATTGCGCCTTGCCAGGCACGCATCATATTAAAAACTAAGTCGCCATAATATACATGTTTATACAATGATTTGTCATCACTACGTCTTACACTCTTACCTAATTCATCCGTATCTAACTCATTTTGCGAAATGCCATGATGAATGGATACTGATAGAATATCCAGTTCTGCATTTCCCCTTTCATTCCGTTCAATATAGATATCACCGAGCTTACGCTGTTCCCAAGCATCCGTAAATCCATCAAATCGGATCTCCGGAACATCGGCGCCATCTCGAGGGAACATTTTTTCAAGCATGGATTTTTTCACCTTCAGAAGCTTCTCATACTTACGCTGATGAAGGGTGATGAGGTGGTCGAGCTGCTGAAAGAAACCTCCAATTGTCTGTTGTTCTCGCATCGTTGGCGGCATCATAAGCTCCATTACAGCCATTTGCTTTCCCGAAACCTCGACGAAAGTTGATCCAGCCCCAACAAGTTCTCCATATCGTTTTAATTCTTCGGTTCGAGAAAAAATGAAGTAAGTGTCAAGCTCTCCACGATGTGGAACAATGGACTGAAATCCCTGATTAGTACAGCCTTTTCTGGTTAAAATAGCTGTTTTCCCGATCCCTGCACGAGATGTAAACAGGACTGTGCCGGGAGGAAGCATCTTGGCTGAACTATTTGCATAGCCCAAGTCGGTTATCTTTTTCTGACTTGAATTTGCATAGATTTGGTCCGCAATTTCAGCCGGTGCGTACCAATCAATGTCACCGTCCCAATAGCTCGGATTTCCTGTACTTGGGGTTCCACCACCCACAATGTCAGCAATATCTCCCAACTTACGCTGTTCCCAAGCATCTGTGAATCCTTGAAACCGGATAGCCGGTACCTGCTTTTTTCCCATCAGAATTCACCTCCCAGGAGCTTGCGAAGCTCCGTAATTCCTGCAAGATCGACTTCAGAACCGGTCAGTCCTCCCAGCATTTGAGAAAGGGAAGCCTCTGTCTTACAAATTTCCGATTCGATATTCTCATAGGTATCGGCATATTTTTTTCCGAGGGCCTCCACACTCTTTTCCAGAGCAGCGATCGCGTTTGCAGGAAGAGACTGGATTCCATCCATAATGGGCTGAATCCATTTTCTCTTTAAAAGACGGTTTGCTTCTTCGTCTGTCAGATTCTCCAGCTTTTCCTTCGTCAGAAGCTCAAAATCCTCTTCCTGTGCCTTGATTTCAGCTTTCGTTTTTTTCTCTTCCTGGCTTAACTGATCCACCTTCCGAAGGCATGCAATAACGGCAGTATTCTCCGGATCATTCTGCTTTTTCAGTTCCTTCAGAACACTGCTGACCTTATTCAACACAAAAGCCTCTTTATTCTCATCCAGGGCTTCAGAAATATTTTCCTTCTCTTCCTCGTCAAGTTCTTCCAGAAGTGCTTCCTGCTCGGATGGAATTTCCTGCAGGCGTTTTCTCTTTTCCTCTACATCTTGATATTCCTTCGCAAGAAACGTTTGCTGCACCAACTCAAAAGGAAGAATGTGTCCTTTCCATCCTTCCTGTATTTCTGTATCGGTCCCATTTTTCTTTTTCAAAACCATATTGGGATCGACCTGTGTGATAGCTTTTCTTCCCTCAGTCTGTATCAGTTCCAGATCTCCGGAGATCTGTTCATAACCGGAATGAAACAACTCATACGCCTCGTATGGATCCACGAGCGGTACAGATTCCATTCTGTGGAAAAGCTCATTTGTGATCTGGTCCTCAGCACGTACAACAGAAACCGTCAGTGCCTGATCAATGATGAGCTTTGCAAGCTGCTCCTCCAAGCCTTCCAGTGCTTTGCTATATTGGCTCCGGAATTTCTGAACTTCTGCATTATCTTCGATCGTCTGACGAACATTCTGAGCTTTCACCTGTACATACTCGCCATTTCCATCGAACAGTTCTTCCTTCAGTGAGGGGAACACATTCCAGAAGGCCTGCAGCTCCTCCAGTTCGCGTACAGGGATCCCCCCGAACATGGATGCATAGATATCCCAGCTTTCCGCAGGTTCCGATGAATCAACATAACGGGGAATGTTCAGATTATAGTCATTGGCACGAATTTCTTCCTTGCTGACTTTTCTGGAATACTTCGGCGTATCCTTCCGTCCTGTCACAACATCCACGATGCGGCGAATGTCACTGGCACGCAGCTTGTTATTTTTCCCTTCCTTGGCAAAACCCTTGGAGGCATCCACGATCAGGACATCCGTATTCTCTCTTTTCTGACGCAGCACCATGATAATAGTCGGAATCCCTGTCCCGAAGAAAATATTGGCGGGCAATCCGATGATAGCGTCAATTTTGTTATTCTCAATGAGATTTTTCCGAATCTTACCTTCTTCGCCGCCACGGAAAAGAACGCCGTGCGGGAGCACGATCGTCATAATGCCATCCGGTTTTACATGAAAGAGATCATGCAGAAGAAAGGCATAGTCCGCTTTTGCCTTTGGCGCAACACCATAATCTGCATAACGAGGATCGTTGTCCTTTCCCTGAGGATCCCAGCGCTGCGAGTAGGGCGGATTGGAAACGACGGCATCCACATAAAGCGGATCATAGGTGGACGCCGGATCTGATTCATCGAAATACGGCCAATCCTCCTCCAGAGTATCTCCATTTCTGGCCGTAATATTATCCGGGAGGATCCCGCGCATCACCAGATTCATCCGCGTCAGGTTATATGTATTCGCCTTCAGCTCCTGTGCGTAATAACGAATCCTGTTGGGATCATCCATATATTTTGCAATTGCATGACCGATACACAGCAGCAAGGATCCGGATCCTGAGGTTGGATCATAGATGCGAATTTCACTTCTTCCTTTGAGATGATCGGCCACAATTTCCGACATCAGCATAGACACTTCGTGCGGTGTATAAAATTCTCCCGCCTTCTTTCCTGCATTTGCAGCAAACTGGCTGATCAGATACTCGTAAATAAATCCAAGAACATCGTAATCCTGCTTTCCATCCATCGGAATATCATTGATGAGCTGAATCAGATCACTGACAGCCTTTGTCTGCGCTTTTGTATTCTCTCCCAGCTTGCTGAGTCCGGTTTCCAGAGTATTGAAGATGCCATCGAACACTCTTTTATGAGAGGGAGAAATCAATCGTGTAAAAGAAGACAGTGCCGTCCGAACATTGTCGACGCTGAAGTCCGATCCCATATGGATCCATGTAGAGAACAGATTGTCATAGGCAATGAAATACCCGAGACTTTGCTGCGCACTGGATACTATCCCCGGATCCTCCTCGTTCACATAGTTACGGATATCATCCGGCGTATAGTCTCTGGAAAGAAGCCACCGTTCTTCCTTATCGGAAAGGTACTTGTAGAAAATGAAGCCAAGGATATAGTCCTTGTATTCATTTGCTTCGATCTTAGAGCGCATTCGATTTGCGGACTCCCAGATTTTCGCTGCCAACTGCTGTTTGTTCATAAATTTATACCTCTCTGAAGCAATATCCGCGAATGCGGTTTTGCCGAATGCGGCAGCATCAATGCTGCAATTTCTTCCAAAGTCACAGAGTTCTCATTTCAGGCTTCTCGTAAAAAGAAACGGCAGAATCATTTGCGACAAGGTACACTGCGATCCCGAATTCGTTCTTCTCGGAAACGCTTAAGATTTATTTTACCATGCAATCCCTCTGCCGGTCTCGCCGGTTGGCAGGCTCTACATTTCGTTTTCCCTGACTCTATGAGCCAGATAATTCTGTTAATGTCATGATGCCTTATCAAGCATGTCGTGGATATATGTCCGCAGTCCATCCTCCCTATCTATGCCGTATTTCTGGTTTATCAGGATATAGTACTTCATAATTCTATCTTTCGGCAGAAGCTCGCTGGAAGGTATACTGTCTTCGTATCCTTTCCTCGCTTCCATCCATGGTTTCTCATTGTGCGTGATCTTCTCCAATACCTTTCCGCCATACATCCCGAATGTATTCACAACAAGGTCAATCACACGCTTCTCGTCATCCGTCAGGGCATCCTCTGTGCCTTCCAAAAGCGCAAACCTCGCGTCATCGATGGGATTATATTTGAAATCCCGGAACAGATCATAAACCTCCGGATAAACCGGACCATGGATCCATGCCCTGCAATCCTCTTCAAAGATCGGACTTCCGTACAATGCAGAATACACGCCCTGAATAAAGTAAAGCAGCTTTTGAAGCATGAGGGGCGTCACCTCTTCCAGCTTTTCAAAGATATATGCAATGACCTGAAGCATCTTATCTGATACGGAAAACAAGCTCTCTATGCTTTCTGCTGCCAAAAAAGCTTTCCTGTATGCCGCATCCGTCAGCTTCTCATGGTTCTTCATAAGTTTCTGCTTCATATAAGCCGGGGATGAAAGCGCTGCCTTAATGATATCCGAATATTCTTTCGAAGGTACCTGTCCTTCCAGATATCTCGGAATCGTCACCTCTCCGAACCCGAGCGCAAGGGACAGTGGAGCCTTTCCAATCTTATAGATCTTCATCAGCCTTTCGATATCATCAATCGACACAAGCCCTTCCACAGCCCTATACTGCTCGTCGATTTCCTGAACATTTCTATCCATAAGACCCGGAATACTCATTTCCTCACCGCACTCTGCGCAGACAGCCACGGTGATTGCAAAGGTATATTCCTTATCCCTTATATTCTTTACAATGTCCTTCTTCCGCAAAATGTACTCGGTCTCTTTCCTGCACTCCGTACAGAAATCTCTTCTTCCCCTCTCTGTCATAATGGTCACCTCCGATTTGCCCCCTGATTATCTGAAATAGTACGTAAGCGGATGCTTCTGTTCATGGAACGATATTACGATCACAAAACAGTTCTCAAGCTTGTTGAACTTAATATACAGAGATACTGTTTTTTCTTCTGTCCCGTTCCTTTCCAGAAGGGTTACATCCTTGCCGAATACATACAGATTCTCGTGTTCATATCCCTTATGCTCATTCTGCAGGATCTCCGAAAAATCCATTGCAGTCAGACTCAATATGATTTTCTTCGCTTTCGCTTCGTCAATAACATAATCCAGAAACAAATTGATGTTATCCTGCCGTCTGGCGTTCCGATCAAGCCGATAATGATCTTTCTCAACAGCATCCTTCACCTCGGAGAGATACTGCTCTATGTCTTTCTGATCTATGTTCAATACTCTATTCTCCGCAGAACTCATGATGGAAATTTTGTTATTTCCTATCATGAGTATAACTGAACGATCGCTTTTTTCAATATTCAATCATCAAATGACGGCAGGAATATTTCCTGCCGTCATTTAACAAAGAATAGATCGTCCATCTGCGACTTCTCCATACGCGTACACTTTTTTGATTTGTAACTCGGTCTATGGTTCAAATCGGATTTGCCAGTGATCGCATCACGAGATCAACATCCTGATTCTCAAGCTCCTGAATGATGTGAAGACACGTTTTCTATGTTGTTATCATGCTGACATGTCCCAGTCCTTTTGCCACACTTCCTATTGAAACGCCAGCAAATAAAATCTCATACGAAGGCAGTTCCGAGAACGTGGTTCCTCGCTGATGCGGATTTCATCCCTGTGGATAAAACACCTCGCTATATTGTCCCATGTGGGATCATGTTCACGACCTCGACCGCCACTTTGCAGATGGTCACATAAGCTCCACCCTGAACCGCCGTTTACTTCTTTTAGTACATACATAATTCGATATGGTGCTGCTATATATTGTGCCTCATCAGGAACACCATCCACAATAATTGAAGAGTCCAACTGCCGTAGCTTGTCAAAAAGTTTTTTTTGGCACATCGCGATACTCATAGCAGTTCACTCCTTCACTTACAGGTACTTTTTAATAACCACGCAATCCCTCTGCCGGTCTCGCCGGTTGACAGGCTCTACATTTCGTTTTCCCTGCACATTTTGAATAATCCATGTCCGAAAAGTACAAGCGCAGCAGGAATATTCTGTGATATGGTTACATTACCATTTATTCTGTACCGGGGGAGGGTTATCATGGCATTGGTAAATCTTAATATGAACAGTAAGTATCTCGGTGGAAACACCGAAGTGACCATCATTCTTCCGGATCGTCCCTGGGGCGACGAACCGGAAAGGTTTTACCGAAGCGGAAGAAAATACAAGGTTCTGTGGCTTCTGCACGGCACATTTGGTGATCACACCGACTGGCTTCGCAAGTCAAACATTGAGCTCTATGCCATCGAAAAGAATCTGGCCGTCGTCTGTGCATCTGCGTTAAACTCCAACTATTCCAACTGGACTACCGCCATGATGGGCTACAACATGTACGATTTCATGATCAAGGAGCTGATGCCTGCGATGTATGGATGGTTTCCGATCTCTGACAAACGCGAGGACAACTTCATTGCAGGCCTGTCCATGGGCGGACGCGGAACCATAAAATTTGCCGTAAACTATCCGGAAAAATTTGCCGGAGCTGCCGTTCTCTCTGCTGCACCGGTCGATTTTTCTCTCCTTGGGCCCGGCCAAAAACGTGCTTTCCTTGACACGGAGGAGCCGCGTCTCAAGGCCACCATCGAGAATGCCGGAGGATTGGATGCCTATGTGAACTCAGAAGAAAACGTATGGGCAATCCTGGATGGCTTTGCCGGAAGAAAAGAACTCGATAAGCTTCCCCGGCTCATGTTCGCGTGCGGCGAGGATGATTTCCTTGCGGAAAACTTTACTATTTTCAGGAAACATGCGGAAGAAATCGGAGTGAAGGCAGAATGGTTCACGCTTCCCGGATACGGGCATGAGTGGCGCTTCTGGGATCTTGCAATTCAGCACGCACTCACATTCTTTGGACTGGATGAAGACGAAGGAGGAAATCCCTTCTGAGGAGGCAGTCCCTTCTGATCTGCACAGGGACATTATTATTAACCCCGATTATTCACCACGACAATTTCGGCCAGACGGCTAGGCGAAATCCTACGCTGATTCTATCTCCCGCCCATTTAATGTGGAAAGGTCTCCTAAAATGAGCATAGCTATCCTATTAGCCCAATGTAAACCACCAGTTGAACTGGTGGTTTACATTGGGCCCTTATCAGGGCCGATTACTGCTTCCGCCAAAAGGCGGGATGTTGTTGCACGTCTTTGCATATTGCGAAGCGTAATGACCGGTTCGGCGGAGCCGGACGGCGCAATGCACGTCTTCTCTCATCTGTCCATACAGAACCTTTTTCCGGTATTTCGGAATGAAAACAACACCTTTCTTATCGTAACATAGGAGGCTTTATCACATCATCCTTAACGTTTCCACTTACTTCATTCTCCCCAGCATAGTTGGGAGATTAGACCTTTCATTCAAATAGAAAAGGCGACTGAAGCCGCCTCTCTTCTATTGGCATGCTAGAAAGTATGCCGTATACATAAAGCAGGAGCTCGAGTACTGAAATTATTGTGATTTCAGCATCCAGCCCCCAATCTTCTGATTCATTTCTATTGCTTCATTGCACTTGTCACTGGGAGTTAATACATTTCAAAAAGAAGATATAAAAAGTCTACTCTATGTTTCTATGCCTTTTCTCCATTTCATGATCAGTAATATCATATTCATCTTTAAACATCATTGAAACAATGTCAAAAAAGATAAACAGTGACTGTTCAAACAAATTACCCATCAACTGTCTAGTCGGTATCATATTACCTTCTGCATGATACGCTTCTGCAGGAACACGCACCACAAGATCAGACATGCTTTGAATAATTCCTCTTTCGGCAGCCGTGATCAAGACCAATATTGCGCCTTGTTCCTTTGCACGCTGACATATATAGACTTCATGACCTATCTCTCCAGAACCAGATGTACAGAGCAGAAGATCGCCTTTTTGAATTCCAGGAGTCGTATCATCCCATATCCAATAGGCCTGCTTTCCTAGATGCATCAATCTCATTGCAAATGCTTTTGTTGATAAACCTTCTCTACCAACCCCTAACAGAAAGATTCGTTCTGCTTCATATATCTTTTTCAAAAATTCTGCTATTTCTTCTTCTTGAATACAATCAAAAACCTGTTTTATCTCTCTAAGTACAAGAGCAGAATAATCACTGTATGTTTTCATTACGCTCCTTTTCTATGTTCTATTTGCTTTTCATGTGGAATGCCTTGAATTTGATATGGAGTGTTTAGTGCAGCAAGTCTGATAGTAAAAGCCGCCAATCCATTGAACACATAGGACTGGCGGCTCTATCATACTATCGCCGGCTCCTCTCCATATACAAGCACGCACGATCTTCTCAAAACATTTTGTGACTGAGCTCTATCTATTCTAATTCCGGGAAAAAGCAAAGGCGTTTTCCCTTAGAATCTGCTGCAATGACGTGATCGCCTTCAAATTTGAAACGAAGAGGATGATCATTAAAAGTATACTCTCTGATTTCCTGCGTAAAATGCATTGGCAGTTCAACGCATTGTCCTACAGGCAAATTGTATAAATACAGCCAATTGTGGTCAAAATAATGTTTGATGCCAACCTCTTTCAGATCCTTAGTAATTGCCGGACGATCTGTTAACTCACTCATGCGAACTCGGACTATTGATGGCTTTGCAATTGTGATTTTGCTAATTCCATTATTGCTATAAGGAGTTTTGAAATCCAGGTTAGAATCATTATAATCAAACAGCATATTAATACTGATAACATCCCTGTGATACGTAACACGATAGTCTCTTGCAAAGCACAGACCGCTGACGATCCCCGCCAGATTATCAAAATTAAACTGAAGCATCCCGCCATAATTCAAGGTAGTATCCGGCTCATATTCATGCCCGTAAGGACTCGGCTGTCCACACGCTCCTTTCAGACGACTTGCAAACCTGTTTGTAGCGTCATCATCAGTTGGATCATCAGGAAGAAAACTCGTATCCAACAGCTGCATAGGAAGGATGTGACAGCGAATGGCCTTTTCTGCGCGGGCATAGTATTCTTCGTATCCAGCATTTCCCAAGCAAATACTTGCTTCCATGAGTTCGGCCGCATCATTGGCTTCGCCTATCAGGTCCGTTCTCAAGCCATTTTCAGTACACCATCCAATATCTTTAAGCGCGATTTGGTAATAACCATTTTCTAAGAATACTTTTACCCGATCAAGGATGCTATGATCATTCAACATGTCGCCTAGCATTGCAATTCCTGATAAGGTTGACGTCGTAGAATGAACGTGTTCAGCGAATCTTTCCCCAACAAAGGCACCATCTTCTCTTAAATGGAATTTGAAGCATGCATCCTTTAATCTGATTGCCTGATCCAAGGCTTCTTGAAGATGCGTGACCTTATACAATCTCACCAAAGCTCCGACATATCTTCCAACCGTGGACGCAAATCTAAAGTGTTCATACTCGTTACAGCAAACGGTATAAACTCGTCCGCCGCATTCTTCTTCAAACAGCTTCTCTTTCCACTTCCCTGTGTCATAATCAAAGTACCTGTCAATCATTTTGATTAAGTGCTTTGCCATATCCATCGCTTCCTGATCATCAGGATTCAATGTCAGTAATCCAACAAAGGCATACATGGCTTCCCGAAGATTGTGTAAATCACAGACAGGTAATGATTCCATTGTGTCCAGATTCAGATCAGCCGGCATTTTCATTTTGTTATCGAAGATATGAAACGCCCAATATCGAAGATGCTCATATACTTCTTCAGGAACATGAACATTTGCAATTCTGGATGCGTTCGGTAAAGCCTCCAAAAAACGCCCCATAATATGAACATTGCTTAAACTGGGATGATGCCCCGCGCCAAAGAAATCTCTCTGTACATATAATGAAAAGTAGGGAAGATAATCTCTCTTACTGTCATACCATGTAAGCATTGGCGAAATACCTTCACGAATTGCCAGTTCCATATCATAATCGTTAATTTTCACATATTTAGGGAAATTCATTGTTTCCTCCTCTCAAGTAAAAACATCATGACAAAAATCAAGTGCCTCTTTGGCATCTAAATCAAGCATTTGTTCATCTGCATTTCCGGATAAATCTCTCCAAACTTTAACATCCCGACCTACTGTTCCTCCACTTCGGACAAATGGCTCCATTACAATGTCCCCATCATATCCGATCTCGTGAAGGGCTCTGGAGATTTCTGCCCAAGGCAGTCTTCCCTTTCCAGGAACTTTACGATTTGCTTCACCTACATGGATTCTGCCCAATAGAGGTCCGGCTGTTAAAATCGCATCATAGAACGAGTCTTCTTCAATGTTCATATGAAAAGTGTCCAGCAATAATCCGATATTCGGTTCACCCACTTCTTGACAAAACCGAACGCCCTCTTCGGCAACATTTGTAAGGTATCCTTCAAACCGATTTAAGCATTCTATTAAGAACTGAATTCCATATTCATTGGCAATTTTCGTGACATAGCGAACGTTCTTAACACTATTCTCCCAATCTCTTTGCTTATCTATGGGTATTTTATACTCAACAGGCCAATATGAGTTCAGTCCTCCACCGATTGAGTCAATTCCAAGATTCTGCAATCTAGGAAAGAGTTCCGTGTAAAAAGATTTTGCATTTTTTACTATCAGCTCATCTGAAGAAGAAAGATCGCATGAGGGCGGAGGTCCAAAGCCAGCAGTAAGACGGATTCCATAAGAATCTGCAATGTCCCGGATCTCTTTAAGCTTGCTATTACTATACTGATTCAATGGTGCGCAGCCTATCTCCAATATGTCAAAGCCAAGGTGTGCCACTTTTTCAATATAGTATCTATAATCTGCCTCCCACTCCTTCTCCCAGTATGCAAAGTAAATTCCATATTTCATAAAATATGCTCCTTTACTCTTCCAATAAGGCTAGTCCTTCATCATGATTGCCGGCGTAGTCTGAAAACAGCCAGGCTTCAATTACATCTATTGCTTTTTCTGTGTTTATCAACCAAGCTCCCATGCAAAGAATGTTTGCATTATTATCCCGTTTGCTCATGATTGCCGGGAAAACATCATGGCATAATGCTGCTCTTACGTTTTTGACTTTATTTGCCGCCATTGCCATCCCCTGCCCAGTTCCGCAAAGAAGAATTCCACAATCATACTCATTGTTTGCAACGGCATGAGCTACCTTCTTAGCAATCACTGAATAAAGTCCCTCTTGTGCTGACGAACAACCTACATCATCAATGCGATAGCCATTCTGACGCATAATGTCCAAAACGCTGCATTTCAAATCATAGGCAGCCGGATCACAACCGATAATGATTCTTTTTTGCTGCTGCATAAACTCCTCCTTTGTTATTTGACCCTTGATACTTTAAGCCGTCATTTCTTTGATAGAATTTGCCATATTCCCCCCTTTTTATCCTTTGACACTTCCAGCTGTCATTCCTTCAACAAATGATTTCTGCATGATCAAAAAGATCAATACAATTGGTAATATCGATATAATTGCGGCCGCATAAATATATCCATAATCGGCTCCCATTTTTCCCACAAAAGCATAGAATTTCAATGATACGGTCCGTACTTTATCGCTTTGTAAAAAAGTGTTCGAAAACAAAAATTCATTCCAGGTATTAACAAACACAATCAACAAGACACTTGTAAAAATTGGCTTTGCTAAAGGAATCGTATTATATACAAAGTTCTGAAGTTCACTTGCGCCGTCTATACGAGCTGCTTCATCCAACTCTTTCGACAACCCCTGAAAATATGCATGAACAAATATAAAATTGAAGGAAATGTTTGTAGCGCTATAAATGATAATCATACATAATGGAGTATTAGCGATCCCCATTTTAGTAAATGTAAAAAATAAGGGAACAATTACTGCAAAAGATGGAATAGCAAGCCCAGCCACAAAGTAACTCTGAAAAAAATTAGCAAAATAACACGGAACTTTTGTCAGCCCATATACTGCAAGAGAGACAATAATCAGAACAATCACAGAGGTTGCTATGCCTATCAGCAAACTGTTCATATAGGCCTGCAAATAATTACCTCTCTGCCATGCGACAATATAATTGGAAAAATTCAAACGATCGGGTATTCCAAGCAGCTGTTTATCTATTTGCTCATTGTCCCGGAAGGAGTTAACAAGCACTACGATAATTGGGAAGATGTGTATTATACTGACCACAGCCGCAAATACCGTCCCAAGTACCTTCATGGTTTTTCGCTTCTGAGTAATCGTCATTGTGCTTCCCTCCTTTTCAGGAACATGTTGAGCAGCATATAAACAATCAAAGCAACGCAGCAAACCACAAGACTTTGTGCTGAGCCATAACCTGCTTCATAATTTATAAAACTTGATTTATAAATACGTGTCGAAAATAATTCTGTTGCTCCCGCCGGTCCGCCCTGTGTCATAATCCATACATAGTCAAAAGTCATAAATGAAGCGACAATAACAAATACGAAATACGATATGATAGTCGGCTGAATCTGAGGTAAAATTACATAGACAAACATCTGAATCGGATTTGTCCCTTCAATTTTAGCTGCCTCAGAAAGTGATGCATCCAGCTGGTGCAATGCCGACATCATTAAAACCAGTACAAAGCCCCAGAAGTGCCAGTTATCAACAAATGCAGCTGCATATAAAGCCTGTTTTTCATTTCCTAGCGGCGCAAAAGTTTCCAAGGAAGTAAATCCCATGCTTCCCAATAGCGGTCCGACTCCGGAATACGGACTATAGAAAATCGAAAATATTTTTCCTGATACAGTTGCACTGACGACATAGGGCAAAAAACAAAGTATACGAAAAAGCATTTGTATCTTCCCGATTTTTGTGAATATCAATGCCAGTCCCAACCCAAAAATTAATGGAACTATAAGGAACAAAAGTATCCAAATAATATTGTTTTTCAGTGCAAGAATAAAATCGATGTCCTTCGTTATTCGAATATAATTTTTAAAACCTATAAAATGGGGCTTCCCTAATCCATTCCAATCTGTCAATGAATAATAAACCATTGAACAGGCGGGGATTACGATCACAATGAAATGTATCAAAAAAGCCGGAAGGACAAAGCAAGTACCTTTCCATTTTTTCTGCTGTCCAGATTTGATCATCGTTGCTTCCTCCTGATTTAACAACAGAGAATGAAAACAGTTCTCATTTCCTTTAAATCGGGGTCAATCACTTTTCATATGGGATTTCGAAAAAATTAATATGAAGATTTTATCGCAGTGGCCTGTCAGCCAAAGCCACAATTTTACCAAAATACTGTCTGGTTTATCAGCCTGCCACTGCGACTCCTCCATATAAACTATGCGCAATCCATGGCTTTAATGATCGAGCCTTTAGATCCTATAGCTTCCAAAATCACCCCTTAAAGAGATACCCGTTATCAAAATCTGTTTCTATTTTCTCCTGTGCCTGATTCAGAAAATCATCCATAGAGATCTGATCATAAAAGAGTTTATCAAGATTATCGTTCAGGTAATTCAATGTCTTTGAGGGCCAGAATGAAAATGCATGATAGCTCAGATTTTCACCACCCAAAAGCTCGTTCTGGTATTCCAATGCCTGCTTAATCCCAGGATCCATGTCTTCAGGATAAAGGTTGGGATCGATTTCACGGCATGGTGTCGAAAAGCCATTGGAAACAGCATCTGCAACTCTTTGCTCATCCATGTAAAAATCGCACATCATTTCGGCACAAAGATCAGCATATTTTGATTTTGCATTAATGCCAATATATTCACCAATCGAGATGCCTGCTGAAGGAGGCGTTCCATTTTTCATAGAAGGCCATTCGGTCTGTCCCCATTCGAAGTCCCAGTTCTTCTGAAGATTGTCTGCTAAAGTTGACCAACCTCCTTCCATATTCATCGCTGCTTTTCCATTACTAAATAATGCTCTTGCTTCATCAAGAGAAATGGCACCACTCTTTTTATCATTGATCCACCCCTTGTCCCAGTCAGCTTTTAACTGCTCAAAAGATGCTCGAATCTCAGGGTCATTAAACGTAATTTCCCCCTTTAATAACTGCTTTTCTTTTTCAACGCCTGCATAAGTGGCGATATAATGATCCCATGCCCAACCATTAAAAATCGTATTTCCGGAGTATCCAAAAGAGATCGGGAGATAACCAGCTTCCTGTGCAGCATTGCAAAGGGATTCATATTCTTCTCTGGTTTTGGGTACTACCTGCCCCAGTTCATCGATCAAAGTTTTGTTATACGTCATACAAGCAGCTTCGATGGAGTGAGGAATACCATAAAGATGTCCGTTATACTCACCGGTTTTTAATGCATAATCAAATAGGAAATCATCCAATTTATACTGTTCACGATATGAATCCAATTCCATTAACATCCCTGCCGCCGTATATTCCGGGATATCAGTTCCATCAATATAGAAAATGTCAGGTCCAGCACCGGCTGCCAGCTGAACACGAAGTGTATTCTGAAGGTCTGGAATATACTGGGCATCAATTGTGACTTCGGGATGCTTCTCAATAAAAGGCGCAAATACATATTTTTCCCAGACATCCTGCTGAGAAGTTTCAATATTTGCCCAGTAGAACTTAATAACAATTTCCTCTGCAGGAGCATTGCTTTCAGTTAGACTTGCGGATTCTTCAACATTTGCAGAGCTACTATCTGTATTGATAGTACCTGCCGTGTCAGCATTTGCAGCGCATCCAGTTAGAAGACCAGTCATCAGCGCACCTACAACGATTCCGTTTGCTACAAATTTCAGTTTTTTCATCGCTTCCCCTTTCTACTTTTCCCCTTTCGTTTTTTGACTATACAAAGAACAAATCGATTTGATGTTCAAAGTATAACCAGTCGGCTATTTTAAAGATATTTGAAATTTTTGTGGATTCTTATAGATATTTATGAAAAAATAAAAACAGAAAAATAGTATAACTATGTAAACATCAAATCATTCGCCTTGACGTAGAAAAACGCCGCTGATTTTTCGTCAGCGGCGGGGTTTTTGACACTGGGCTGGCAGCTGATCCGACCACGGCAGCAGTGGTTCCAACTTCTCTGTGTCTATATTTCCTTTATCATCTGCAAGCTTTGGCAGCTCCGTAAGAAGATGCTCCATGTAGCGGTAAACATTCAGTCCATTCAGCCTGGCTGTTTCGACCAGCGAATAGATCACCGCACTTGCTCTTGCTCCACGCACGGAATTGATCAGTACCCAGTTCTTCCGGCCGATTGTGAACGGACGTATGGCTCGTTCACAAGCTGAGTTGTCCATCGGTACATTTCCGTTCTCCAGAAAGACACGCAGCCGACATTCGTGATCCAGACAATAGTTGATTCCGCTGGAAGTCTTTCCCTTCGGCAGTACCATTCCGCTCGTCATCAGGTGTTTCAGCCACGCAAAGAAGTCATCAACAAGCGGCTTGATTTTATCATTCCGCTTCCTGCGTCTTTCTTCCGGTGTCAGCTTCGCCAGATCATTCTCGATATTATACATCTTTGCGATTTTTGCCAGCGCCTGCCCGGCAATCGTCTGACTGGCAGCTGCTTTCGCATTCTTATCAAGTGTTTTTACCGCATCTGCAAAATCACGCCGTGCATGACCCAGCAGTTGCCATTGATAAGACCGGGGATTGTCTTCTCCAGCATGTAGTACTGGTTTAACGCATCCGTTTCCAGGTATCCTTCATATCCTCTGAGAAATTCTTCCGGATATTTGTGATGTCTGCCTCTCTGATAGTCAAACAGAACAATCGGATGCTCCGTATTGAACTGACCTGTGCGGTAGACCCACATATAATTCTTGTGTCCGGCTGAACTCTTCTTATCCTCCGGGTCAGAAGGATCGTTATCATTGATCACCTGACAGGTGGTTTCATCTGCCTGGATGACGTCACCCTTAAGTTCCTCTTCCTTCAGCCGTTTCCACAATGCTCCAAGGTATTTTTGTGAGAGTATCATCAGTCAGTTTGCCATGGTCTGACGGGAGATGTTCAGCCCGCCTGTTTGAAGTTCCTGTTCAATTCGGTAAAGCGGAAGGGCATTGGTATATTTACCGTTTATGATGGCTGCCACAAGAGAGGGCGCCGCGATCGATCTCTTCAGAAGACGCTTTGGATGATCCGCACGAAGGAATTCATCCTGATGATCGCCATCTGTTCCAACGGCTACGTCGATGATAGAATCCTCTGCCGTATAAACAGCAGGGACACAGCGAACCGTAGTATACGTATCCGGAGGCATCCTTCTCCAACAGTTCCTGCCGTAGAAGGCATCCAGTTCCTCATCCGTAAGCTTGTATTCATGAGTTTCACGCGGAAGATCCTTCACATCTTCTTCGCGCTTTCCTTTTTGCTTCTTTTTCCGGACGGTAATAACCTCCTCCGCAGAAGGCTCCCCGACACGCAGATCAGCTGCCTCTTCGATTTCGTTAAAGAGGTGCATCTGCCCTGTGATCTGATCCAGCTTTTCTGTCTTGCGGCCGAAACGCTGCTGATTGGCAAGGCGGATCTGTTCCAGAACCGCCTCCATGTTCAGGTTCAGCTTCTCCATCTGGTCCTGAAGATTTTCATACAACGAAATCAGCTGTTCCTTGCTGAAGTTATTCAGTTCTTCCGGAGTATACTTTGCCATAAATCGGATTCCTTTCGCTGACTGTTATGATACAAAAAAGTTCGCCGTTACGCCACTTTTCCGTATTCTGGCATCCGTCATTCTGCCCATGGATCTGTCACCGACAACGAAGCGGCAATGCATTGGAAATATAGACTTTTCAAGTTTCGAGTGCTCCCTGTCTGAGGCCTCCATTCTTCTTCAAAGCCACGCAGAGAGCCTTCCGCGAAGCGCGGAAAGTGCTGATTTATCATGAAAAACAGAACCTGAAAAGTTCTCTGTTTTGCACAATCACTTTTTTATAAAACACGGTCCGGATGAACGTCCCGGATCTTCGGATGCAGCGGATTCAGCCCCATCATCAACTGTTTGTATTGTTCGGGCGTCAGCTGCGCGGCTTCCTCCGGGGTTCTCGGCCAGGAAAATGCGCCATCCTCCAGCCTTTTGTATAACAGCAAAAATCCATTGCCTTCCCAGACCAGACCTTTGATCCGGTCCGTCCGCCTGCCGCAGAAGAGAAACAGAATGTCCTTCTCGAAAGGATTGAGGTCATACTTCGTTCCAATCAGCTGTGCCAGAGAATCCACACCCTTGCGAAGATCTGTATAACCAACGGCAAGGATAAGCTTTTGAATTCCGGCAGCTGCAGCCAGCATGAGACACCGCCTTCAGAATTCCGGCAATCAGCCGATCCTCTGCATCATTGGAAAGTTCCACGGTCAGCTGACCAAGGCGGATTACTGCCGCCGCATGCTGCTGGGACTCTGTGTAAAGCTGTGCTTTGTTCAGGTCAATCTCTGCGAAAGCAACCGGGGCCGCAAGATCGTTCCCTGTTATAGAGGTAGGCACAACTTCTTTATGATCAGCATCCGCTATTTCAGCAAGGGCCTCCCTTCGAACCTTGCGCAGCCAGTAGTAAAACTGGGATCTCTGGATTCCATGTTTCTCCAACCAGTTCTTCTGCGTTATTCCTGCAGGACGGCTCTGACATTGCTGAACGATTTGTTTCCAACTGGCAAGCCTCACCTCATACACTTCTTTGTCCATTTGAACCTCCTTGAAAAAGTCTTCCGACTTTTTGTACTTTTTCAAGTATGTCGAATCAGGAGGCGTTACGGAAGGCGAATGATTTGACGTTTACATAACTATTCCGATCTTATTATGCTATTTCTATTAATTTGTACATGCTAGAATTAAGATAGTTGGTTATTACAATCTTTTTAGAGTGGAAATCTCCCTCTCTATAAGACTGATATGCGGGAATTCTCAGTAACACTCAGTAATTTAGTATAATCGTTTAAAA
>ERZ1026864.597-NODE-597-length-20116-cov-36.011664_pt1 | contig 20116 bp, 29 predicted proteins | sample MGYA00380162_ERZ1026864 | MGnify/ENA primary metagenome ERZ1026864 (study PRJEB33269, sample SAMEA4719798) | human gut metagenome | biome: human-associated habitat; feature: organic feature; material: feces | place: Cameroon | collected 2013-10 ... | reverse complement strand
GAATACAACGAAAAAAGTTTTGTACTCCCCCATGGAGCACACCTGTACGTTGTACAACTATACAGTGTTGTCACAACGCAAAGGAACAACACTGGAAGAAATTACCTGTTGACATTGTACCGCAACAGTGGTATAATATAGACAATGAAAGAGGGAACAACAGAGAACAACCGGAAACGCAATTGGTAAGACGAAAACGGAAGTTCAAAGAAAACCCTTGACAAACAACAAGAAATGTGATACAATATAGGTGGAAAGAAAACCACAAATTGAATCACAAGAGAAACATTGAGGAGATGTTACCATGAAAAAGATCGTTAAGATTGATATGTACCTTGACTGCACCAATGAATTCGGTGACCGCCGTTGGAATTATGTGTGCTCTGTGTGGGGTGACCACATTGAGTTTGGCGTTTTACGTTGGTATTTGCGGGACGTGGACAACAGGATGATTTGTTGTGGCAATATTAGCGAACTTCATGGTGATGGTACTGATGATTTTGACGTGAAGTTCAAGAACGTTGTTTGCTATTGATATCCACAGGCCGGAACTCTCAACCCTGTTGAGGGTTCTAACGTGGGGATATTCACGAACACACAATAATCATTGAGGAGATGTTATTATGACTACTATGAATTATCATCTGCGCTCTATGCCGTCTGCACAGGCTCATGTTGAGTTTGTTTATGATGAATTTAACTCTGTTGTTGCAATCCGTCTGTACAGTTATCGCACCTGTATTCTTGAAACGGTGCGCATGGAAAAGGGTGGTATCTATCATTGGGTAACTAATGTGGTGTTCAATCCCGCATATAGCCGTACCACAGCCCGCCATGTCAACCGGTTCACTAAGGAACTGTTCGGTTGCAACTATTACTTTGAGTGCAAGGCGGCATGGGCAAATGAAACGCCATTGGCTGATGTGCTTTTAACTAATGCAATCATGGACTTCTGGAACGAATACAAGCAGTATGGCAAACGCTTCCACTACTAAGTCGAAACACCGGTTAATCCGGTGTCCGCACAAGATGGCAACTTGTACGCTGATGATGACAAGCCAAAATACATTGAAGAGGTGTATCATTATGAAAATGAAAAAGTATTATTCTGTTCTCAAGGCCCGCGCTGAATACTGGTTCAGTGACGTGAAGCATCGCCAGCAGTGGGCAGAGTACGTTACACAGGTAGTAAAAGAGGGCGAATACAACGACTTGTACACCTATCTTGCGTGGGATATGGCAAGAGCTTTCACCACAGCACAGGAACGCTCTGAGTGGATTGCCGACTGTTGTGCTAATGATTCTGCATTCACTACTCTTGCAAAGAAAGTTGGTCAAGAAGTAGGGTATTTCTAATAGTAATTCCTAGGCCGGTATCCTGTACCACTGTACAGGGTACTAACGTGGGAACTACCACGAGAAAGAGAGGGCATGAAAAATGTCTCTGTATCACTTCCAGTGCATTGCACCTTGGGCAATCACCTTTTTCATCCTTGGCATTGTATACTTTATCTATGTCGAAAGGGGTGGTCATAAATGATTAGACTGTATCTCAAGAACTACAAAGTGACTGAACTAGTTCAGCTCTACAATGCACTGTCCCTTGCCCGGTCTGTTGTCAAGACAGCTATGCCTACAAATCCTGCACAGGACTTGGACGAGATTTTGCAGTACCTCTCCGGCTATATGGGCGCAAAGGGGGATAGTAAGAAATGAGTGCACGTCTTAACGGTTCTCAGTTGGCCCACCGGGTATACAAGTACCTGTTGACCCAGTATGCACCAGAGCAGTTGGCTAATACCTACTACACCACAGATGTTCGTGTATTTGATGAACCTAGTGTAGCTTTCTATCCTGATATAGAAAACCGGTTCAAAGCGCCAACTGACGCAATGAACTACCTCTTGGAAGAGGGGTTGCCAATCTGGCTGGTCAAGTCCGGTTCTAATTACCCGTTAGAGCATTTCACATATAGAAAAGCTGAACTCTTGTTTGACCTGTAATTTCTAGGCCGGTATCCTGTACTCCGGTACAGGGTACTAACGTGGAAATTACCACGAGAAAGGAACGTCGAAAACTATGTTGAAACTGTTAAAAGTCCCGCCTTAGTTAGGAATACCCGTTTGTTAAATTTTTGACAATCTTCTCGAAAGTCCCATAAACCGGACGTATAAAATCTCTATCCCGACTGCAACAATAGTCCATGTCATTCTGTACTCAGATATGGTACAATAAGTGTGGGAGATAACTTCCATTTCCTAATTTAGACGCTTTAACACAACACAAACAAAGGAGCACAAAATTATGCGTAAGTATTCTATCACCCGCCGTTCCATCGTCACCACTGCCACCGTCAAGGCCGTCAACCTGAACACCTTTGAAGTGGTTGATATGACCGCCACTCTCGAGGGCGCTTTTGCTGACAACACTGCCGCACTCAAGGGCGTTCAGAAGGTATGGGAAAATGACGAGTTCAACCCGGTTGCCGTCACCGCTATGGCTTGCAAGGTCAAGACGTATGGTATGACTGCCGCTCAGTGGTTCGCCAATGCTGATGTTATTGAGGAAACCGATATCACCCCCGAGGAAGCGGCCCAGTTTGGCAAGCGCCAGAAGAAGTCTGACGAGAACGCACAGTAAGTCCACCCACCCAACAAACACATAACAAATAAGGAGTATTACTATGAATATCATCAACAAGTCCGCTAACGTTGCATCTTCCTTTGACCTGTACAAGCTGGTTCAGTCCCCCGAGCGCAAGAAGCTGACCGATATCAAGGGCCAGACCATTGAGCTTGACAAGTGGGTTCTGTACACAGAGCCTGACAAGGATGGCAAGGAGATGAAACTGCTGGCTCTGACCGCCGTTGACGGCTCTGCCTACTGTACCAACTCCGCAACGTTCTGCCGCTCCTTTGAGAGCGCAGTCGCAATGTTTGCCCAGTTTGGCGAAGAGTTCCACAGCATTCAGATTGTCACTGGCACTTCCAAGAACAACCGTGATTACATTGACTGCGTGGTTGTCGGTTAATCAGCCAGACGAACAGCAACAAATCAAGAAGAAAGGTTAAGTTCTTCTGATATAAAATCACTTACATTATCCCGGCTGGTGGCCAATTCACTGGCCGGGATTATTTTATAAGGGAGATGAACAAATTATGAATCATCGCCAACAAGTAGCCGCTATGCACGCAAGAGAGCTGGCACAGGCCAAACAGCAGTTGTTGTTGAAGGTGAACCAGTATATACAGGAAGTGCGTGCAGAGGGCGGCACAGCAGAAGTTACACCACAGATACAGCGATTGATTGAACTTGATAAGTACCGTCTGCGTGATGTTCAGAGAATGCAACAGATTGCCAGTGACCCCCAGAAGGTTCAAGATTACGTTTACGCTGAAAATGCTGAGGGTGTTCCGATTTCCGGTGAAAAAGCAATTGAACGGTATGCCAGCTATGCTAGTAGTCCAATTTACAGGGAAACAGCAAAGCCAGCTAGTCAAGAACAAGTTATGCTTGACAACACAGCTGAAACTGTTGCACAGTCCTTTGTTGACTTAAAGGCATACGGGGAATTTGAACAGTTCTTAACTGATATTGTTCAGTCTCCGACTACTGCGGTTGACGAATCGTGGTGGCAAACCATGCACGCTAATTGGGATGCACCTGATTACAGGGGCGATAGAGACTACGGCAAAGAAAAGATGGTGGAAGAGAACCGCCAGAATATCTATGAAATGAGAGCGGCTTTGCAAGCTCTAGTTGCTAGAGAAGGTGTACAGGCAGTTGCACAGCGTATAAATGACAACTATACCGAGTTGCAAGAAGCGTCTATTGTAGCCGCTATTGGGTATGCCGGAAATGCCGCAAGCGCATTGCAAACTGTCCTCAAAATCTTTATGCCAAGTGATAGGCAACCCGGAATCATAAGGCATCGAATGAGCGATATGCAAGACGTTATTGAAGGGCAGTTCAACTATAACGATAATGAGGAATGATATCTGATGTCACGTTCCGAGAAGTGGCGAACCTTTAGCGCTGACTTTGAGACAACAGTAGAAGAGAATACGAGACAACAGACAGCTACTGAGGTTTGGAGCGCCGCTAGTGTTGAACTGTGGACAGAGAACGTTATGGTTTTTCATTCCATCGGTGAGCTGTATGACTATTATGTATCACTGGACGAGAACATTGTGGTATACTTCCACAACCTCAAATTCGATGGTAACTTCTGGCTATCGTACCTACTCTATGACCTCAAATTTAAACAAGCCTTTGACCCACTCCCAGACCAGCAAGGTGGCAAGTTCAAAAAGAACTGGGAAATGCCTGACAGGTCGTTCAAATACGTTATCTCAGATATGGGACAATGGTATACAATGACTATCAAGGTAAACGGGCACTACATTGAACTCAAAGACAGTCTTAAACTGCTACCATTCAGCTTGAAACAAATCGGAATCAGTTTCAAAACCAAGCACCAGAAACTAGAGATGGAGTACAAGGGGCATAGATACGCTGGTTGTCCCATCACCCCGGAAGAACTCAAGTACATTGCGAATGATGTTCTAGTTATCAAAGAAGCACTCGAGTTTATGTTCTCCGAAGGGCACAAGAAATTGACAATTGGTTCGTGCTGTCTTGACGAGTTCAAGAAGGGGCACACAGTTGGAGACGATTACAGCAAACTGTTCCCAGACCTATACAAGATACCACTTGACCCAGAAGTTTACGGCTCAAGCACAGCTGGTGAGTGGATTCATAAATCCTACAAAGGCGGCTGGTGCTATCTGGTGAAGGGCAAAGAGTGTAAGGAATACAGAAATGGTGTAACAGCAGACGTAAACAGCCTGTATCCATCTGTAATGCACTCTGAATCTGGTTCAGATTACCCTATCGGAAAGCCCAAGTTCATTCATGTTGAAGCAAACGAAGGAGATATCTGGGACGCATACAACTGTCCTATCAAGTATGACCCATTCTGGTTTCAGCCAACCGAAAAGCCTAAAAAGCTGTGGGAGTATGGCAAGTTCTACTTCTTTCGCATTAAGACCAGATTCTATCTGAAACCCGGGAAATTACCATTTGTACAGATTAAAGGCTCTTGGATGTACAAGGGAACAGAAGCATTGGAAAGCTCAGATATTGTAGGTAAAGACGGAATCGCACGCTCTGAATACTATGACATTGACGGCAACTTGCACGATACCAGAGTTGAGCTTACTCTTACCCAGACAGATTTCATTCTCTTGCGTGAACATTACAATCTAGTTGATTATGAACTACTTGATTACTGTGAGTTCGATTCAACTATTGGTCTATTTGACGAGTACATTGATAAGTATGCCGCTATCAAAAAGACAAGCAAAGGCGCTATGAGACAACTTGCAAAACTATTCTTAAACAACTTATACGGAAAGATGGCATCCAGCATGAACAGCTCTTTCAAGGTCGCATTCGAGAAAGATGATGGTTCAGTTGGATTCTATGAGGTGGACGAAAATGACAAAAAACCCGGATATATTCCAGTTGGTTCAGCTATTACTAGCTATGCCCGCAACTTTACCATTCGAGCGGCTCAACAAAATTATTATGGAAAAGACAAGCCCGGTTTCATCTACGCAGACACAGACAGTATACACTGTGACTTGCCACCTGAACAGCTAAAAGGAATTACAGTGCATCCCTCTAATTTCTGCTGTTGGAAACTAGAATCAAGCTGGGACATTGGGTGGTTTGTACGACAAAAGACATATATAGAGCACGTTGTAGCTGAGGACTTGGAATCAATCGAAAACCCATACTATAACATCAAGTGCGCTGGTATGCCTAAGAAGTGCAAAGACCTGTTCGCAGAATCCTTTGACAGCAAGGTTGCAGAGGATATTGAAAATGGTGTGAACCCTAGAAACGAAGAACAGGCGTTAGCAGAATCGAAACTGACACCGGAAGAGATTGCGTTTCTCAGCAAGACAAGAACATTCAAAGACTTTAAGACAGGCTTAACAGTTCCCGGTAAACTGCTACCAAGAAGAATCAAAGGCGGTGTGTTGCTGGTCGATACTGATTTTACAATGAGGTGATAACATGACTTTACGAGAATTACATACCCATATTAGCACTGACAACCATGCTACCATTACAGTTTCAAAGATTGGTTATGGCATTGTAGCTCAAAATAAGCACTGGGGTGAAATTCCAAAGAAATACAAAGACAGTGCAGTTTGGATGGCTTATCCTATTGAAGCAAATCATTGTGCTGTAAAGCAGTGGAAAATAATTTTGGAATGAGGTGATATAATGGCAAGAAAATTTTCAAGTCTTAAAGACCTGTATGCAACCCTGTTCTTTGCAGGAGATGCACGGTTTGATTTATACAGCAGTTCCGGTTTAATTCATGCTGGTTGTAGGTGGCCTGATATTCCCAAGTCGTACAAAGGCGCTCAGGTAGCAACTCTATGGATTAAAGAACTTGATTTCACTGGCTGTATTATGGATTGTGAGGTGCATTTCAAATGACAATTGAAGAGTTTTACAAACGTTGCCAAAACTGTGACTGGAAAACTGAAATCGAGCTGTGGAGCTACATGGTTCTTGTGTACCGTGGGCGCTTTGACCCCATGAAACAGCAGTATCGCAATTACCATGTTAGCACTTTCGATGTTCGCAAAGGCAAAATTAGAATCCAGATTCAAGAGTGCGTAAGGAGTGTGTAAGATGCTTACATTGTTAGAACTGTGGCATTCGTGGAGCGACATTGATGAACACACCACAGCAGAACTTTGGTACGAGAACGGGGACAAAATCACCGATATAGAAATGGGCAAGTCGGAACAGTGGGTTCAATATAAAGACAAAACTGTTGTTGTGTTTGCTACAATAATGCCAGACCGCACTTGTCCAATGACAGATGGCGCATTTGACCATGTTTTAATTGTATTGAAGGGGTGAACAGTATGAAAGACTTACACAAAATCTGTGACCACTCCTATGACCAGCGTACAGGCGGTTGTGATTGCGTTGGTTGCAAATACCATATCAAGCACTATCAGCCTGAACCAGAGGACTGGTATATCTTCCACAAGGTGACAGCAGTAAACGCTGGCGAGTGCTTACAGCAAGGGGGAACTCAGAATGGGTAACGGTGTTATCCCTGATGCAAAAGGAACGGCAGAAGAAAAGCTAAAAAAGAAGCACCTGTTAATTCGTATCCCCGGAGAGAACTATGACAGGAAATGCCTGTCTAAAGATTCCCTCATGTACGTTGCGTATTCGTTGAACCGAGAATATGTGCATCTGCCGGGCATCAATGATGGGGCAATCAAAGTTTCATCCTTGTCCAATGATATGCTGAGGTCGAAAGTTTTCATGTACCACGTTGACACCAACAAGACGTTCACAGCAATCATTGCTGGTTCTGGTTTCATGCTGTGGTACACCAAAGAAAAGGAGAATAAAAAGTGAGCGGCGTTATCGTGTTTGCTATTGCGGCATCTTATTCGATGTACATTACTGTATGCAGAGACAGATATAAACTTGATAAGTCGGTGTATATCTGTGATGCACTGTTGGTTCTTGCGGTCCTGTTGGCAATGAGGTGGTAATATGTTTAAGTCTCTATATATCCGTTTGCATATTCGTGCTCTTTTATATTGGACTAGAAAACGAGTTGAGACATGGGACGCGAAACGGAAACGCTGTGGTCATCTGTCTCAAATTAACTATTGTGATGGCCGTATAGAATCCTATAAAGACATTGAACGTATTCTTGAAATATTGATAAACGAACAATCATAAAACAAACCCCTCAAGTCGAACCTAACGGAACGGCAAGAGGGGTTTTCTATATCCTGTCTCTGAGGTGCACCAAAGCGCATTGCAGATACGAAACTACATAGCGGACGGTTCATCGCCGTTGCAAAACCCGCCTGTATCGGTGGTACTGTCTCAGAGGGATAAGTTTAGTAAGACAGTGCTTTCAAGATAACTTCTTTGCATTGCAAATTCTTAAACCGGAAAGCACCACGGTCGAAGAAATAACGCATCTGGTCTGTGAACATCTTGTATGCATTGAGCATAACATAGTTCACTCTATGGTCATCAGTGGTGACAGCTAGCTTGAACTTATACGTCAAGTCTGGTTTGTCATCACAGTAAATAACACCTGTGTCTGGGAACTCTCTCAGGCCGTATTCCTTATTCATGTATCGGATAGTGCCTAAGTAACGAGAAGCACCAGAAGGGCGTTCAATGAAAGCAGAGCTGTCGTTCAAGTACACAGCCTGTGTCAAGTAAACGTCATAAGTGTCTCCGCTGAACGCACTGTTAAAAGCAGATTCAGCCTGAGCCTTAGAAGCGGCATCGACATATCCCTGTTCAAGTACCCAGCCAACGCCACGCAAGAAGTTTACGTTGTCATTCAGTCTGGAACTGATGTTCATAGCAACGTAATAAGGGTTCAAGAGGGTGACAGGGTTAGACAGCATATAGACAGGAACATAGCGAGATTGAGCGCCTTGACCACGGGCAACAGAAGTGTGGATAGACCTGAACTTTTTCACTTCATCTGCACAGTAATGGTTCGTCTCGCTCTGGAACTCGTCCATGAGCATTCGGCTGGTATCGGAGAAGAAATGAGAATACTTCTTAATCTGGTCTGCCGCATTGATACTGACAGCATAACCACAAGGAACACCGTCAAGGAACAGTTCATGGTAAATGCCAGCGGCTCTGCGTTGAGAGGTCATTGCGTGTCCCTGATAGAACAGAACGCCAATATCCTTAAAGAATTTGTCAGCGCACCCATCAAGCTCATAGTTGAACCTGTATAGCAACATGAACTTCTCCTTGTAGTTGATAAAGCGCTTGACACAATATCGGTTGAACCAAGTAGTCTTACCGCCAGAACGGTTTGTGGTGCACATATAAATCTCTGGCTTGTTTCCGTTTGTGTCCATCAAAGACAGCAACTTTGTACCATCGTAGAAGTCACCCATTTTCTCAGCTCCTTTTAGGAATCATTCCTAATTGTTCCATGTGGAACATTTTTTCTCTCTAAAATAATTATATCATACCTACTTCCTTTTTTCAAGCTCCTATGGTATAATAATTATAGAAGCTAGACCGGAAAGGGGGTGAGCTTATGAATGCCGTCTATTCCGTTCCAGTGGAAGTAAAACTCGCTCTGGCCTTTATGGCGATTGACGTTTTTACCGGAGTTTTGAAAGCTGTCAAAAACAAAGAGTTGAACTCCACAAAGGCAAGGGAAGGAATTTACAAGAAAGCCAGTTTTATCTTGTTCATTGCGTTCGGCTATCTCGCTGATTATGCTATGAACTATGTGAACATGGGTTTCAATTTCCCTGCCGCTGCAACAATCTGCACTCTGGTTATCGTCACGGAAGCTATTTCTGTTCTCGAGAATCTGGGCCAGATTAACCCGGACTTGGTGAAACTGGTTGCACCATTCCTGTCTGCGCTGAATAAGAAAGAAGGTGAGAACAATGATTGACGTTGAATTACTGCTTTCTGACAACGGTGGCGTGAGAATCTTTCCCACCGAATGGCACAACACGATTTACTTTGGCTATGAGAAGAACGCAAACATTTATCGTCTACACATTGTTCGCTCCGCTGTATGGAAAAACCTTACAGTAAGAGCTTTCTTTCACACAGCAAATAACCAAGACCCTCCTGCACAGCTGTTTGTCAACGATTACGTCAACGTGCCTGCTTTGATTACTGCTACCACTGTTGGCGGCGTTATCACAATTGAGGGCACTGACGGAAGGTGCGCATTGACCACAGCTGATATCCCCTATGTTGTGAGCGAAAACTCCGGTATTGAGGATGGGTCAACCCCTGAACCAGCATCTCCCGCTTGGGTACAACTGGTAGAGGAAATCAATGCAGAAGTAGAATCGGCAAAAGCCGCCGCCAAGATTGCGAACGATTCAGCAATTAAGGCGCAATCTGCATTGAATGACCTGTTACAGGGCATCCGAGACGGTGATTTCATTGGTCTACCCGGCCCGGCTGGCCCGCAAGGCCCGCAAGGTGTACAAGGCCCGGCTGGCCCTCAAGGCCCACAGGGTGAAGTTGGTCCAGTCGGCCCACAAGGCCCGAGAGGTGCACAGGGTGTAAACGGGCCACAGGGCATTCAAGGCCCGAAAGGCGACCCCGGCCCTAAAGGTGAGGTTGGCCCAGTAGGCCCAAGAGGTTTACAGGGTGAGACTGGCCCACAAGGTATTCAAGGCCCGAAAGGCGACCCCGGCCCTAAAGGTGAGGTTGGCCCAGTAGGCCCAAGAGGTTTACAGGGTGAGACTGGCCCACAAGGTATTCAAGGCCCAGTTGGCCCGGTTGGTCCTAATGGTCCGAAAGGTGAACAAGGTATTCAAGGCGAGACGGGGCCGCAAGGTGTACATGGCGTAAAGGGAGACACTGGCCCGCAAGGCCCACAAGGGCCTACTGGTGCAACTGGCCCGAGTTTTTATAAAGAATGTTTTCTTTTTACAGGAAGCAATACTAACCCTTCTACATATTTAGGTGGAACGTGGGTTAGCGCTGGTCATGTAACTTTACAGACCCTTACAGGGCGTGCTATAAATACAACTGTATGGTCAAAAACCGGGTGATAATATGAAGTTAGCGCAATATTATGTTTTCGACTACACCCTCAACCCCGATGAACAGTTGTCTCCACACTTCAAAGCACACGAGTTCCGCTGTTCTGACTTATCCCGTGTCATTGTGCTAAACAAAGCACTTCTCGAATTACTTGAAATCATCCGAAACCACTACAACAAACCACTCAATATCAACTCAGGATATCGCACAGTAGCTTACAACAGTTCACTTAAAAATTCCAGTCCTAAATCTCAGCACATGTTCGGCAACGCCGCTGACATTTATATCACTGGTGTATCGCCGCACAAGCTGTACTCGTGGCTCAATTCTAAATACCCTAATTCGCTTGGCCTTGGTATTTATGATACCTTTGTCCATGTGGATGTAAGAGAGGGAAAGTCACGATGGGACTACCGCACTAACAAGAAATAATTGAAAGGAGCAAATTATGGAGCTTGCCGATTTCAATGCCAAGACGCAGGAGCTTATCAAGCACATGGGTGACAACGCTGACCAAGGCGAAGTGACCAACATCTTGGCAGAACTTACCACTGGTTTCAGTGAAGAGGTTGCCGCAAAAGCAACAGCCCTTCGCAGTGTTGATGACCTTACCGCAAAGAATGCGAAGCTGAAAGAGGACAACATGAACCTCTTCCTTCGTGTTACTGTGCCGGAAGAACAGCTGAAAAACCCTGTTCGACCGGAAGAGGATAAAGACCCCATCAACCGCCTATTTACCAATGGTAGGCTTAATCTCAAGGGCTGATTTGCAAAGCAAATCTTTACCAAACCATTATTCATCTCCCGCACGAGCGGAAGCGAGTTATGGTTAAACATTTAGAAAGGATAGTGACAAACTATGGCAACTGCTATCGACATTGTGAATGCCGTCATTGAGACGAGTTCCACTCTGAAAGATAACATCCCTCTCGCCACCAACGCCACCCTTCAGGCAACTGGCGGCGCTATCATGCAGTACACTCCCTTTATGAATGAGTTCATCAACGGTCTGGTGAACCGCATTCTGTTTCAGGAAGCGCACAACATGACCTACGACAACCCCCTGCGCATCTTTAAGGGTGTTGATATCCCCTATGGCACTGACGTGCAGGACAGCATTGCGAACCCTGCTATTGCCACTCCCTACGACAGTTCTGCAATGAGTGACGTTCTGTCTCCTGCTTCTCCTGATGTTAAGACGGTGTATTACCGGCGCAACCGTCAGGACAAGTACAAGGTTACTGTCTATGACGCTGTTCTGGCTGGCGCTTTCACCAATGCTGACACCTTCAACAACTTCGTCTCGATGATTTTGAACACCCTGACCAGCGGTGACAACATCGACGAGTTCAAACTGATGAAAGGCGTTGTTGGACAGGCTATCAACGATGGCAATGTCAATAAGACCTCTCTGGCCGCCGGTGCTGACCATCGTGCTTTTGCTGAAACTCTGATTACCGACCTTCGGGCCAAGTATCTCCAGTTCCAGTTCCCTTCGTCCAACTACAACTGCTATCAGAAGATGGCTACCGCTCAGGGCATTGCAAACGCAACTCCCCTGACCACTTGGACTTCTCCTGACCGTATCAGCGTTCTGGTTCGTGCTGACGTTGCCGCCTTCACTGACGTTGAAGTTCTGGCTAAGGCGTTCAACATGAGCAAGGCTGAGTTCCTTGGTCGTCAGGTTATGGTTGACAGCTTTGGTGATACTGGTGATGCCGCTAAGACGCTGGCTATCATTGCAGACAACACCTTCCTGCGTACCCATGACAACCGCTTCCAGATGGCCGAAACCCCGTACAACGCAAGCACTCTGAGCCGCACCTACTTCCTGCATCACTGGGAGACTATGGCTTGCAGTCCGTTTGCCAATGCGTGGGCATTCGTTGAAGAGTAAATCTTCATAACATAACTGCTCCATAATTTTCTCTCTTACGGTAGCTGGTTTGAGCTTTAGACCAGTGAGGGCGGGACAGGGGCAAGAGAGGTACAAAATTATGTTTACACCAACTACTGCTTTAAGGCTACTCGATACTCCGCTTGAGAGTGATTACAGGAACACGCTGTGGTTTCCCAATCGAGAAGCACAGACTACCTATTTCTTAGGCAAGACAATTAAAACCTACGAGAACTTCCAGTATATTAAAAAGAATAACACCATTGTTGTAGACGGCGAAGTGGACTTGCTTTATAAGTGCAACTACATCATGTACCAGAACAACAACTTCACCAATAAATGGTTCTATGCCTTTATCGATAGAATCGAGTGGGCAAGTAACAGCTCTGTCAGACTGTATGTCAGCACAGACGTTATCCAGACTTGGTTCTTTGATATCACATACTACGACAGCTACGTTGATAGATGCCACAGTGATACTGATGTGGCTGGTGACAACATTGTGCCTGAGGATTTCAGCGGCACTGGTAACGGCGGCTATTATCAGGTGGGTAGTCAGGACTTGAAACCGGACTGGGTAACTGTGTTTGCAACTACTGATTATACCGGAAACCCGCTCCCGCCTACTGACTTGAACGGCCTTATTTCTGGCGCTGGTGCTGTCCGAAAAAAGTATGACAACGCTTCACTCTCAAACCTGCTCAATGGCTATGTCAAGAACGGCACTGCAACAGCTGTAACCAAAATCCAGCAATGGCCCGCAAACCATGATGCAACTATCACTTATGCAAAACACCCTACACACATTGATGCTAACGGCGTTAGCTATACTCCTGTAAACAAAAAACTTTTGTCTGGCGCTTTCCTTACCGCTTATGCCCAGATGATGGGGCAGGAGATTGAGTTCAACCCAGAATATATCACTGGCGCTAACATCAATGGTAAAATCGTTGTTGATGACACGTCCGGTTTAGTCGGATTTATTATCACCAATTACAGCAACACCAACATTGCATCAATGTCAATGGCTGTATCAATCCCTGAAAGCCAATGGGGGTATAATCAGTACAAGAATGATTACAACTTGCACAATGCGTCAAATTCAATTATGGTACAGCGCAATAAAGAAAATAGGCGTTACAACCTATATCAAGGAGCGTTAAGTGGTGCTGGTGGTGCCTTGCAAGTCATTGGTGCTGGCGTAGATTTAGCAAACCCGCTGACATGGGCAAAGGGGAATGTAGGAAGCGCACTTAGCCAAGGAATATCTGGTGCATCCACTGTCCTTAATGCGGCTCGTGAAACAGGACAAATTCAAGCTGGCATCGATGAAATAACTCAAGATTTAACTGCTATTTCTGAAAATTACAATGCTCCCGCAATTGGTGGAGTTGCACAAAGCAACATTTATATAGCTGGCAAAAAGACTGCTTTATCTTATGGGTTCAAAACCCCACCTCTCGATATCTTGAAACGAATTGACAAATTTCTCACCGTTTACGGATACAAACAAAGCGAGTACAGAGCAATCAACCTTCATGCTAGAGCCAGCTGGACTTACATCAAGACAAATGGTCTGAACGCCAGCGGTAACTTCCCTGATGATGATATTAACATCATAAAGCGTGTATTCAACAACGGTGTGTTCTTCTGGGCATACACTGCAACATACGGCGACTTTAGCCAAAACAATGCGATTGTATAAGGTGGTGATTGTATGGCAAACTCAGCGGCAGAAACGCTAAAAGAATTTAAAACAGCGTCCACTGCTAGTAATGCTGTTTACGCCACCTTAAAGGTACAGTACACAGGTTCATGGATGGATGATATCCAGCAGATTTCAACGATGTGTGGTGTGCCTGTCCAAACTCTGTTACAGCTAAACCCTTGGCTGACTTCCAACAATTTTGTTGCCAACAACCACGACTATATCACAATCAAAGTTACTGCTGGTTCTCCCAGAACAGGCGGCAGTAATGCGCAAAACAACGTTACAGGTTTTTACAGTACCGATGAATGGTTTCATCCACTTGGTGTCGGAACGTGGTATTGTACTACGGCTTTCAGTGCTTCCCATGCTGGCATTGACCTTACTACTGGCACACCCGGTCAGATTGCTGGAAAACCAATCTACGCTGTAAAAGCTGGCACAGTTGTACAAAGCTATTCTTCTGATTCTTGGGGCAACACCGTTCTTATTCGTCACGATGATACCACTGATTCTGACGGAAACTGCTACTATACCCGATATGCCCACATGGAAAAAATTGGCCCTTCCACAGGGACAAAAGTTTCACAGGGTGACCAGATTGGCACAGTCGGCAACACAGGTAAATCCACTGGGTATCACCTTCACTTCCAGATTTACTTTACTTCTGCTACTCGCACTGATTACACCAACTTTGATGGTGGCAAAATTAGTCACGAGTTCAGTGTAAACCCTAACAGCATCAAAGACTTTCCCGGTATCCCTTACACTGAAAACCATTACAGCCAAGTTGAAATGCACAAAAGTCCTTATGTCACTGACGCTGATATCAAAGTGATTCAAGGTGCGGCATCTGAGGACGGCACTGTTACTGAATCTCAGTTCAACGAAACTGTAAACGGAATTGCTGACAGAATCATAGCCGCAAAGAACGTTGACCCGTCCAGTGAATTAGCAAAACTGATTAAAGACTATGTGAAAGCACAGTTAGACGGTATCAAAACAAATGCCGCTGGTTATGCCGCTGACATTCTTACAACTGGTGATTTCAGCGGAGTTCTGAACAAGTTTTGCTCTGACGTTGTAAACAATTCCATCTGGTACGTTGAAAACAAAATCAACAACCTACTGCAATATGCAATCTCTGTTGGGCAACAAGCCGCACAGAACGAGATTAACCAAGCTAAGTCACAACTGAAAGACTGGATTGTTGATGTTACAAAGATTGACAGGAACTCAGAACTAGGTGTTCACACTCTGGCTCTTCTGGATTCTTATGTTGACACAATTGTAGCTAACGGCTGGCAAGCTGTTACAACCGCTCTTACCACAGGTGATGTAAAACTAGCCGCTGAACAGTTCTTGGAAGTCACAAAAAGACAGTCAATTGATTATGTGTGTGAACTTGGCTCTCACGCTCTTGCAAATGCAATTACTTCCTACATTGGTTCTCATTCACAAAGCACAGAACTAAACCAGATTGCCGCAGACTTAGTGCCCGGCATTGTAAACACCTTGTGCCAGTCGATTGGCGGTGTTATGAAGGGTGATATCTCAATTGAGCAAGCGGCTAAAAATGTTCTGGTTCAAGTTGTAACCACGGTTGCTACTACGGTTGTGCAAAAGTATATTACACCTGTGGTTACTAGTTGGGTTGTTACCGGATTAACTACTCTTGCAGTCAATATCGCTGGAAGTCAGATAGGCGGGCAAATTGGTGCGGCGATAGCTGGCCCTGTCGGCTATGTTGTTGGCGCTCTTGCTACCGCTGGTGTTAGCTGGATTATCAACTCGATATTCTGATAAGAGGTGATTCAAATGTACAATTACGATAACGAACTCGCAGACAAACAAGCATCCCACGCCGCTTACGCTGACTACTACTACCGCCTTAAATCTCTGGCCTGCACCATGTTTAAGTGGGAAGGACTTCCCGAAAGTGTGAATGAGCGATATCTCGAGTATTGTCTGTTCACCTATGGCAAGGCTGTTTTCTTCAACCATGCAACCCGTGGCTATATGTGCCTGAATGGCTCTCTTCGTGGAATCAATTTCTACAATGAACCTATGTATATCAGGCCCATCAGCCCGGTTGAAACATTCCCCGAATATGATATGAAAGACTGCGTGCTTATCAGAAACACTCCTGATATGTACCCAACTTTCCTTACCACTATTCGGTACACTGAGGACTTGTACGACATTGACCAGACTATCAAAGTCAACATTGGCGCTCAGAAAACTCCTGTATTGATTCTGACTGATACCAAGCAGAAACAGACCGCACAAGCTGTGTATCAGAAATACACTGGAAACACTCCTGTTATCTACGGCATGAAAGGAACTTTTGACCCGAACAGTTTCATGGTTCTCCGCACTGACGCTCCATTCGTTGCTGGACAGTTGCAGGATATCAAGATTACAAAGTACAACGAGTACCTGTCTTTCCTTGGTATCGGCATGGCCGACTTCAAACGCGAACGGCGAGTGACTGACGAGGTGGAACAGTTTGACCAGCAAGCAAACGCTTTGGCAAACATTGGCCTGTCTCAGCGTAAACACGCTTGTGACCTTATCAATGATATGTTTGGTTTGAACGTTTCTGTTCGACTGGCAAATGAACCTTATATCACTGACGGTGACAAGTACAGCAAAAATGCTTCTACTATCTCCTATGTGCGTGCTCGTGGCGGAGATGATAACGGGGGTGAGGACTAATGGCAACGTATACCATTGAACTGGGTAAACTGCTTACTCTTGATGGGTTTGATATTGGCATGAGAGAATACCCGCTTCCGTCTTTTCTCAAGTCTGCTGGCGATATGCAAGCATGGCGAGAAGCACTGAACCAGAAAATCATCAACCACTACTATTTCAATGAGATTTGCTGTCTCCCGCCTGACAGGTTCAAGCTCTTCCTTAACAACACTCTGAACGAACAAATGCCTTACTTTAATATGCTGTATGATGCTATGGCTGAAAAGTGGCAGTTCTACACAGGTGGTACGCTCACTGAGATTGTAAAGGCTGATGGTACTAGTTCGGATACCGGCGCTAAAACCGGTACTGATGTACTCGCTAGGTCTGGTATTGATACAACTGTCAATAGCACCACCCGTAACGATTCCCATAACGATTACACTCTCAATGTTAATTCTGACACTCCTGCTCAGATGCTCAACATTGAAAGTGATATCGCAAATAACACCTACGCATCCTCTGCTAACAAAAATAAGAATAACGGCACTAACACAGGTAACAGTAACAGCACAGATACCACTACTTATAACAGCAAAGAAACAACCACGTTCGATGAACACACCACAGCAGACAGACAGCACAATGACAACCGGAACAGAACCGTGTCTGGCTTGAATAACAAGTCTTACGCAGAACTGTTCAAAGAATACTCTGAATCTGTACGCAATCTGGATTTAGAGGTTATCAATAGTTTGAAAGATTGCTTCATGGGAATTTTGTAAAAGGAGATTCATTATGGTCAACTTCATTCAGGCCGCTGACAGCAACATCAAAATTGCTGAGGATGTTTCCTATCTGCTGAACGATGCACTGCACGTCAATGCTGTGTTCACCGCTTCCGGCGCTGTCACTGCTGGCAGTCCTGTCCTGCGTGTGAATCTGCCCGCCGTTGGCAAGCACGCTGAACTGAATTGGTACAACACCAGTTCCGACTACTCTGCAACTGCCGCCGCAAAGGTGAAAGATACTGTCAGTTCCGTTGATGGTATCCACGATATCACCATTTCTCTGAGTGCCGCTACCGCCGCTTCTCAGGAGTACCACATTGAGGGCTGGATTAAACTGCCCTGAAAGGGGTGATAAATATGGATTTAGTCTCTTGGGCTAAATTCTTGAGCGCTCTCATTAGGTGGGTGCTCGACTACTTCCATCTGTAAAGGGGGTGTCACTATGCCGCTTACTACTCTTACTCCGTTGCCCTTCCTTCCTATTCCGGGTAAGTTTGACCTGAATACTCTCCTTCCGGGTTCTAGCGATTATGAGATTCTAGCACGAGTTGTGGAAACCTACAACAGCGCTGTGAAACAGTTCAATGAAATTATCGAGTTCTACGGTGACTACGATACTAAAATTGAACAGCTGGAAACCAATTTTCAGACCAAACTGGATACCTTTGAGAATCAGGTAAACCACGACAATGCACAGTTCAAGTCTGATATCACTGCACAGCAGAACAACTACCAGAAAGCCATTGACGCTAAGATTGCAGACCTTGACAAGACTGTTCAGGAGTGCTATACTGAGATTCAGAAACTCATTAACGGTGAGTATATCGAAGCTTATGTACAGGCTCTTGCAACGTGGATTGACAACAACTTACAGGTGATGGTGTCCAAGATTGTGAAATACGTCTGGTTTGAAATCAACGAGGACGGGTACTTTATTGCTTGGATTCCTGATACTTGGGATTTCATTGACTTCGACACAGAAATGAACCCTGATTCTGAGGACTATGGCAAACTTGCTTTGCTCTGGGAACCGGAAGTCGTACAGTAACTTTGACGTGTGATAGGCACTCTTCAATCCTAACGGGTGGGTGAATCAGGTGTTCTGGTTCAATGGGTGGACAGTTTATTAAATGAAAGGAGTTTCTAATATGGCTATTAAAAAATATATTGGTGCTCGTTATGCTCCTAAGTTCATGGGCGCTTGGGACAAGACCAGTGAGTATGCCGCTCTGAGCGTGGTTTATACCAATGAGCAGAGCTATGTCAGCCGCAAGACTGTTCCGGCAAACACTGAGATTACCAATACTGAGTTCTGGATTAAGAGCGCAGACTGGAATGCACAGGTGACGCAGTACAGTCAGGACGTGGAACAGTATCAGGCAAATGTGGAACGGTACAACCAGAATGTCGAGACGTACAATGCCAACGTTGACAATTTCTTTGACGCTACTATTCATGCGTACAACACCAAAGAAGAAATGGTCAACGACACCACCATTCAGTCTAACTACACGCTGATTACCTGTGGAGCTACTGCTGTAGGCGACGGCGGTGGCAGTCTGTATAAAGTTGCCAATACTACCAGCGCTACTGCCGTTGCATTGAAAAACGGGCTGTTTGCTGTGCCGTTTGATTTCACGCTGGAAAGCGATGTGGGGCAGTATACTGGTGTATCTGATACCACAGCTGTTCCCATCAAGCCCATCTCTACCTTTTCGGTAACTAGTTCATCCAAAAAGAACGTCAACATTCAGATTCCTTCTGAGGTTAATAAACCCTACGTTGTCCACGTCTACTCTCAAGTCGATTATCACGTCAATATCACGACTGATTCTGATAGCATCACGGCAATCAGTGATGATGTTGATAAGAACACTAACATTATCATTATTGACGTTTCTACTGCTATACCTTCTGGTAAGGCCATTAACGCCATCTACGGTTCGACAACTGGCGCATTCAACGTTGTAAAACTCACCACCAACTATACTGACATTACCCACGGCTCTATCGGGGCATTTGAAATTGCGTCTAATTTGTCATTTGTAACCAACTCCAATGCTGACGAAAGTAAAATCATCATCATCACCAACACTGACACCAGCGCACATACCATCAGTTTCTTTGCTAAAAAATTCAATGGTGTTATCGGTCAAATCAAAAAGGATGTATCCATTCCCGCAAGCACCACTTATCTTTTTTATGTCAAAGCAATTATCAATGAAGAGCCTGTTGGTTCTGTGCCAATTGTTAAGTACATTAGCATGACTAATGCCTAAAATATATAATGCAGAGAGCGCAAAAAACTCTCTGCATTTTATTTGTGACAATATATGTAACAAAATTAAAACAATGTAGTGATACAGCCATGAGTACAAAACTTTTTTCTCTGTATTCGCT
>ERZ1026864.583-NODE-583-length-20433-cov-10.356561_pt1 | contig 20433 bp, 15 predicted proteins | sample MGYA00380162_ERZ1026864 | MGnify/ENA primary metagenome ERZ1026864 (study PRJEB33269, sample SAMEA4719798) | human gut metagenome | biome: human-associated habitat; feature: organic feature; material: feces | place: Cameroon | collected 2013-10 ... | reverse complement strand
TCCTTCTTCTTGACATAATAAAGCCCCCTTAGTGTAGACTTGAAAATTTTTGCTTCTTTAGATGTCTACTCTAAGGGGACTATATCAGTTCATCCTTTGAACTGCCGGGACGTTGTTCATTCTTTTCGTCGCTGATACTCCGTAGGGGTCAGACCGTACTGCTGCTTGAACTGCCGGGCGAAGGCGCTCGGGCTGGGGAACGCCAACAGATTGGCCAGCGTGGCGATGGTCGGAGAATAGTTGTCCAAAATATAGCGGGCGTAGTTCAGTTTTTGTGCGCGGATGTACTCGGTGGGGCGAAAGCTGGTTTCCTTAAGAAACAGTGCGGACAGATGATTGGGAGAAAGATTGACCAGCTCGGCCAGTTCCGTCAGGCTGATGGGCTCGTGGATGTGCATCAGGATATACTCGCAGCACTGCTTGATTTCCTTGCGGCAGGATTGCAGCCGCCAGTCCTGCATGACCTGGCAGTATTCCCGGAACGCGCTGAGGGATAAGAACTGGATCTCCTCAATGCTTTCGGTCTCGTCTAAGTGCAGCAAATAGGAATCGCTGATGCTGTAGGCGAGATTCTCCGGCAAGCCGTTGTCGATGGCCGTGCGGCAAGACAGCGTGACCGAAGCCACGGTGGCGTATCGCGCCTGCTGGATCGGCGAGGTGCTCATCACCCCAAAGCGAAACGATTCCTGCTTGTTGTAAGCACGAGCCAGAAACTCATCGGCCAGCACGGCGTTGCCCAGTGCGATGAACGACAGAAAGCGTTTTTCCTTGACGCGATTCGAGTCTCCACTTGCCGTTTCCTCCAACTGTGCGTAGGTGCTCGCCCGATAACGCTCACGAATCTTGGCCGTGACTTCCTTCAAGTGGTTGTTGGATTTTTCCTCAAAGATACCGGGCCGCATAAAAAATCACCTTTTCGTTGAAATCGTGTTGAGATAGTTTATACCATATAGTCATTATACGTCTTGCTGTGTAAAATAGCAAGTAAGGAATGCGCGGTACAATGCCGTTGCCAAATAACAGACAAGGAGAATAGAATATGAAGCGCGATTTGAAAGCATTGATCGGCCAAATGACATTGGAAGAAAAAGCCAGCCTTTGCTCCGGCTCGGATTTCTGGCACACGCAGGGGATCGAGCGGCTGGGCATCCCGGCCGTGATGGTGACCGACGGCCCGCACGGTCTGCGCAAGCAGGCAGGTGAAGCGGACCACCTCGGCCTGAACGACAGCATCGAGGCTGTCTGCTTCCCGGCCGGGTGCGCCACCGGTTCCAGCTTTGACCCCGACCTTTTGGAGCACATGGGTCAGGTTTTGGGCGACGAGTGCCAGGCCGAGGATGTCAGCATCCTGTTGGGGCCCGCCGTCAACATCAAGCGCAGCCCGCTGTGCGGCCGCAATTTCGAGTACATTTCTGAGGACCCGTATCTGGCCGGTAAGCTGTCCGCTGCGTACATTCGCGGCGTACAAAGCCGGGGCGTGGGGACCTCCATCAAGCACTTTGCCGCCAACAATCAGGAGACCCGCCGCCTGACCATCTCCTCAGACCTCTCGGAGCGTGCGCTGCATGAGATCTACCTGCCCGCCTTTGAGGAAGCCGTCAAGACCGCCCAGCCCAAAACGGTGATGTGCAGCTACAACAAGATCAACGGCGTGTATGCTTCCGAAAACAAGATGCTGCTCACCGACATCCTGCGGGACCAATGGGGCTTTGAGGGGTACGTCGTCAGTGACTGGGGTGCCGCCAATGACCGTGTGAAAGGCTTGGAAGCGGGTCTTGACCTGGAGATGCCTTCCTCCAACGGTTACAACGATGCCAAGATCGTCGCGGCCGTACAGAACGGCTCGCTGGACGAGGCGGTACTGGACCGCGCGGTGGAACGCATCCTGAAGGTCGTGTTCTCCTATGTGGATGCCCGCCGCCCCGACACCGTGTTCGACCGCGCCAAAGACCACGCCGAGGCCGTTGCCGTCGAGACGCAGTGCGCGGTACTGCTGACCAATCAGGGTGTTTTGCCGCTGGGCACGGATCAGAAGATCGCCTACATCGGCGAGTTTGCCGCGGCACCGCGCTATCAGGGCGGCGGCTCCAGCCACATCCATCCCAGCCGCGTGACCTCCGCGTGGGAAGTTGCGCAGCAAAAGGGCCGCAACGTCTGCTACGCCAAGGGCTTCTCGGCGATGCGGGACGAGATGACCGACGCAGAGTTGGCCGAGGCCATTCAGGCGGCACAAAACGCCGATGTCGCCGTTGTCTTTGCCGGTTTGCCCGAATCGTTTGAGTCTGAAGGCTATGACCGCACTTCGATGGAACTGCCCGCCTGCCAGAATCGCCTGATCGACGAGATCGCAAAGGTCCAGCCCCATGTGGTCGTGGTCCTGCACAACGGCAGCGCGGTCGAGCTGCCGTGGGCCGACCGCGTCTCGGCCATTCTGGAACTGTATCTCGGCGGCGAGGGCGTCGGTGAGGCCGCCGACCAACTGCTGTACGGCGAGGCCAACCCCAGCGGACATCTGGCTGAGACCTTCCCGCTCCGTTTGCAGGACAACCCCAGCTATTTGCACTTTCCGGGCAATGACGAGCGTGTTGCCTATGGCGAGGATGTCTTTGTCGGCTACCGCTACTACGATACCAAGCAGGTCCCTGTCCGCTTTGCGTTCGGTCACGGCTTGTCCTACACCGAGTTCGCTTACAGCAATTTGCAGCTTTCCGCGCCCGCATTGCAGGATGGCCAGACTGTCACCGTCAGTGTGGATGTGACCAACACCGGCAAGGTGGCCGGGCGCGAGGTCGTCCAGCTTTACGTCCGCGACAAAAACGGCACGCCGGAGCGTCCCAGCAAGGAGCTGCGCGGCTTTGCCAAGGTACTGCTGGAACCGGGCGAGTGCAAGACGGTGACCCTGACGCTGGCGGCACGCGACTTGAGCTACTATGAGGAACGCCTGCACGACTGGTTTGCCCCCAGCGGCGTGTATGAGGTCATGGTGGGTCGCGCCAGCGACGACATCCGCCTGACGGCCGAGTTGTCCTTTACCACCGAAAAACAACTTCCCTTTGTCGTAACACTGACCACCACACTGGGCGAGTTGCTGACCTGCCCCAAGACCGCGCCGGCCATCATGCAGTTGTTGGCCCCGCTTGCGCAAAGCGCCGGTACCGACGGGTTGGATGAAGGGTTGATGAACATGATGAAAAAGATGATCATGGAAATGCCGCTGAAATCTCTGGTCAGCGTGATGCCCGGTGATCAGATCGAGCTGCTGATCCAGCAGATGAACCTGCTGCTGGCGCAGTAAAGGGCTTTGTATCTGGAGTTCTCTCGTGATTCCCTGTTACACGGCGCGGGACATCCGGAAACGCAAGCGAAGAAAGAAGATAGTTTGTATGAAAAAAGTAGGAAAAGTCCTTTTGATCATTGCTCTGATCCTGGTCCTGCTATTAGCGCTGGCTTATGGTGCTCTGCAAGGTCTTTTGGGCCATGGACCGTTCCGCTTCCTGAACACGATGTACCTCAAAGGCTTGCCCGGCAACGCCGAGATCTACCGCCCCGAAAACGTGGCACCGGTGGAGAACAGCCCGTTGAGCGGTATGAACCTGTGCTTTTTGGGGTCCTCGGTGACCTTGGGGGCTACCTCGCTGGAAACCTCCTTTGCGGAGTACATTGCCGTTCGCAACAACTGCACCTATGTCAAAGAGGCTGTCAGCGGCACCACATTGGCCGACAACGACAAGACCTCCTACATCCAGCGGATGCTGCACAATATCGACCCCAACGCACAGTTTGATGCGTTCATCTGCCAGCTTTCCACCAACGATGCAAGCAGCGCGATCCCGCTGGGGGAAATCAGCAGTTCCCGCAATTTGGAGGACTTTGACACCAAAACCGTTCTTGGCGCGCTCGAATACATCATCGTATATGCCGACACCACATGGCATTGCCCGGTGGTGTTCTATACGGGCACCAAGTACGACAGCCCCGCCTACGGCAAGATGGTGGAGCAGCTGCTGAAGTTGCAGGAAAAGTATGAGATCGGGGTCATCGACCTGTGGGATGATGCTGAGATGAATCAAGTTTCTGAGGAAGATTACAAGCTCTATATGTTCGACGGCATCCATCCCACGCAGGCGGGCTACCTGAACTGGTGGACCCCCAAGATGGAGGCGTACCTGTACGATTATCTGGGTCAATAAAGGGCCGCGTTCTCCTTCTTGACACAACAGGAGGCACCCGAAATGGGTGCCTCCTGTTGCATTTTGAAACTATAAAAACGGTGGTCTTGGCGCGGATCGCACCAAGACCACCGTTTGCTATGGCATACACCGGCGGGTGCGCCCAGAGCCACGGGTAATATGATAGTCGCTTAAAAATATATTTTCCGTTTCTGCTCCGGCTGATATTGCTCCTTTCAAAAAGGCGCTGGCAATGACATTGGTTGCACTATTGCACCCGGCGGGACTTCCGTTAAATACGGTTACCTTCATCGTTTTCTCCTAAATTCGTTTCTTAAACAGTCCATGATGATTACAATACCAATACAGTGTTCCATGTCCTCTGCTGAAAAAGCGCACTTCGATACTGCTTTCCGGGTAGAGCTTTACAGACTCAAATCTTTCTCCGGTGCAGTATGCCACAAACGAAATATAATGTTCTTTGGTCATTGGGTGCTGTATGGATATGAAAAATTCATCTTCGATTTTTTCGCATTTTATTTGATGTTCCTCGTCGGCCTGCTCTGCCTCTAAAGCTGGCAGTGTAACGCCGCAACACGAAATCATGGCTGATCCAGTAGAGTGAAAAATATTTCCACAAATAGGACAGACATAAAGATTGGATTTCAAAATATTTGCTGAGCGATTGGTATTGATGATTTGTTCTCCGGACAACAGTTCCGGAAGAGAAACCTGTAGTATGTTAGCTAAAGGTTCAATCAATGAAATATCAGGAAATCCTTTTCCTGTTTCCCATTTTGAGATAGCCTTGTCGCTAACACAAAGTTTCTCTGCCAGCTGATGTTGTGTTAGTCGCTTCTTCTCGCGCAGTGCCCTGATTGCAGCACCAGTAATATAATTATTCATTCCATAAATCTCTCCTTTCTGTATTTTACGATAACATTTTTTTCAGTGGCAGACAACCTACGCATCGTAGAGTATCTTTATATTTACGAAATAGTAGAAATGGCAATCCATGTAAACAATATTTTCACTTCTTTATCAAACCTGAGCATTCCCTTGCGGGATGTACTCCGCTTTCCCGGAACTGCGGAGAAAGCCGTTGAAATCATACAGGATTAGTTGTTTCCGTATGGTGGCAGCACGTGGAGCGTGCTATAATAATGGCGAGAACCAACCCAACAGCGTAAAAAAGTCGGCATCAAAACCGATGACTGACCATGGACGGCACGCTCTTTGGTTTCCGTTGGGGTAAAGCAGATTTCCCGTAAGATATTCGTAAAAGGGAGGACGAAACGGCTATGAAAATCGTTTGTGGGGCATTGGCCGCTCTTTTGTTCTGTGTGGCAGGCGCGATTTGGTATGTGTATCAAAAAAAGGCGGTGTTTCTGCCAGCACTTTTCGGCTTATGCGGCTTCCCCAAGATAAAGGAAAGCTGTTATTATGATGGAAGCGGACACTTCCGGCCGGCAACCAAGGAGGACAAGGTCGGTTTTTTTATGCAGCATCCAATCTTTGGCGGCTTTTATCATATGTTCTTCAATCTGGAGGATAACGCGCTAAAAGCCATTGCCCCTGCAAAGTACAAGGATTTCATGCAGGCACAGGGCCGTGCGGAACAGACCAACACCTCGCTGGATGCGTTCAATTATCTGACGGGCCTTGTGGAGAAGGGACAAGCCAAATTGGTGTCCGGCCTGTACCCGCAGGAAGCCATGAAGGACCATCCCTATCGAAGCCATCTGACGGGAATGTTTTACTACGGGCAGCCGGGCAAGCCACTTGCCATTGTGGTTCCCGGGGGCGGTTTCATTTCTAATGTGACGGATTGCGAGGGATACCCCATCGCGATGGAACTGCATAAAATGGGATACTCCGTCTTTGTCCTCAGCTATCCGATCGGCAAGCAACTGGGCGAAACAGAGCAGTTGAAGCAGGGGCAGGCAGCTGCTAAGGAACTGACACAGGCAATCCGTTATCTGACGAACCATCAAAAGGAACTTGCGATCCGTATGGATGATTATGCCATCTTCGGGTTCTCGGCCGGGGGACTTATGACGACAGCCTATTCTTTTGCAAGCTATGCCGATTGCTGCCACAATCATCACCTGCCAAGGCCGAAGGCGATTTTTCCTATGTACGGACTGGATTGGAATATCAAAGCACTCCCGGAGGATCAAGGTTTGGCCGTGTTTTCCATCGTAGGGCGTCAGGATGAGTTCGGCTTTGCCAACGTAGAAGCACAGCTTCCGGCGTTGGAAAAAACACTGGGCAGAGAAAATGTGAGCGTCAGAATCATTGACGGTCTGGGGCATGGCTTTGGCATTGGGTCAGAAACCAAAGTGAAAAACTGGCTTCAGGAAGCAGTTGTCTTTTGGGAAGCGCACAGATAACAGAGAAGTGAGGAAAACCGTATGGGCGAGATTTATGCGGCAAAAACCAATCACATCACAAACCCTGTAGGCTATGCTCTGAAGCCGCTGGCGTTTTCGTGGAAGGTAAAAGGGTGCAAAGGGCAGGAACAGCGCCACGCAAGGATCGTGATCAGCAAAGAGCCGACCTTTACCACGCTTTGCTTCGATACGGGAGAGGCCGCACTTGACAGCCGCGCCGCAAGGGTAGAATTTGATCCACAACCCTACACAAGATATTACTGGAAAGTCCTTGTGGCAACGGATGCCGCAGAAACGATCGAGTCCGACGTGCAGTTTTTTGAGACCGCCAAAATGGAGGAGCCATGGACAGCCCAGTGGATCACCTGTGACAGCAGCCAGCAACGTCATCCGATTTTTTCCAAGCGGATCAGCCCGACCCGGGCAGTTGCACGCGCAAGGCTGTATATTTGCGGTCTGGGATTGTACGAAGCATATTTTCTGGGGGAAACCAGCAAAGTATCGAGCAAAATCGGCGACGAGTATTTAACGCCGTACTGTAACAATTATGCACAGTGGATTCAGTACCAGACTTATGATGTTACGGAGCAGGTATCAGAAGGTGGTATGCTGTCAATCCTGCTGGGAAACGGCTGGTACAAAGGGCGGTTCGGATTCAGCGATCCTGAGCGGAAAGAATACTATGGAAGTGAATGGAAGCTGATCGCGGAGATTCACATTGCGTACCAAGATGGCACAAACGAGGTGGTCGGCACCGATGAGACTTGGTCGGTAAAACGAAGCAACCTGTGGTTCTCCAACATTTATGACGGCGAACGGCGGGATGATACCTTGCCGCCTACCCCGGAATGCTGCGCACGGATCGCACAGGCACCGAAGGGGCGGCTTATGGAACGGCTGTCTATCCCGGTCAAGGCACAAATGCTGCGGAAGCCGGTGGCGTTGATCCATACGCCGCGCGGTGAAGAAGTATTCGATTTGGGGCAGGAAATCACAGGAATTTTCCAACTGCGTGTGCGGGAACCGGCGGGGACAACGATTCGCATTCAAACCGGCGAGGTGCTTCAAGATGGGTGTTTCTATAACGAAAACCTGAGAACGGCACTTTCGGAATATATCTATGTCTCAGATGGAAAAGAAAAAACCATTGTTCCCCATTTTACATACTACGGCTACCGTTATGTAAAGGTCAGCGGTGTTTCCAACTTGTCATGCGGGGATTTTACAGCCATCGTGCTGCACAGCGATTACGAGAGCATCGGCAACGTGAAAACGGGCAATGCGCTGGTAAATCAACTGATCTCTAATGTAGAATGGGGCATGAGGGGAAACTTTCTCGATGTGCCAACCGATTGCCCGCAACGCGATGAGCGAATGGGCTGGACCGGCGATACGCAGGTCTTTTCCGCAACGGCAAGCTATCTGGCCGATTCGTTTGCCTTCTATCGGAAATATTTATACGATCTGTATCAGGAACAGCTCTTGGCTGGCGGTATGGTCCCCGAGGTTGTCCCCACATTCGGGCCGAGCAAGTGTTCCTGCGCATGGGGCGATGCTGCGTGTATCATTCCGTGGAATGTATATTTGTTCAGCGGTGACAAAACGATCCTTGAAAACCAGATCGAGAGCATGAAAGCATGGGTCGATTATATCCGCAAGATCGACGGCGATCACCATGGATGGAGACAGGTTTTTCATTACGGAGACTGGCTGGCGCTTGACCGTGCCGGGGCCGTTGCAAACAGCGTTTACGGGGCGACGGACGAAGCCTACATCGCTGACATCTACTATGCGGCAAGTGCCCAGATCGTTGCCAAAGCGGCCGCAGTTCTCGGTCTGGAAGAAACAAGACAGAACTACCAGGCCATCGCCGACCGCCAGTGGCAGGTGGTGAAGGAAGAATATTTTACCGCTACCGGCAGATGTGCCGTGAAAACGCAGACAGGGCTCGTCCTTGCACTGAAATACCATTTGTCGGACAATGAACGTCTGACGGAGCAGATGCTCCGAAAACTCCTTCGGGACAACAAAAATAAGCTGAACACCGGCTTTGTGGGGACCCCGCTGCTGTGTAACGTCCTGACCGAGCATGGCATGACGGATTTGGCTTATCGGCTGCTCCTGAACGAGGAGTACCCGGGCTGGCTCCACGAAGTAAAGTTGGGGGCCACAACGGTGTGGGAGCGCTGGAACTCGCTGGATGAAAACGGTCGCATTTCCAGCACCGGGATGAACAGCCTGAATCATTATTCCTATGGCGCTGTATTGGAGTGGATCTTCCGCCATGTAGCCGGGATCGATGTGACGGAGCAAGGCCCGGGCGGCAAGATGATGCGCATCAGCCCCAAGGTGGATTACAAGTTGGGCTCGGCAAGCGCGGTTTACGATTCGGCCAGCGGATGCTATCGCTGTGGGTGGCAGATCGCAAACGGCGACCAAATCACAGTCACCGTCACCGTTCCGTTCGGTGCAAAGGCGCAGGTGATCCTTCCGTATGCGCCAGACTCCGTATACCACGATACGGAAAACCCTTTGTTTGAAACGGTGGAAAACGGGATCTGCTGCGTAAAGGCCGGGCAATATACGGTTACCTACAAGGCCGCAAGCCCCTTGAAAAAAAGCTACAGCGTAGACTCCACGCTGGAAGACTTGTTGGCTGAGCCGGCGATCAGGGCGTTCCTTTCCAATATGATGGAGGTGGATATGATCCCGGATCTTGCGTATGGGCTTACGCTGCGGCAGGCCGCAGAAGCTTTCGCGGGCGGGGTGAGCGCAGAGCAAGCACAACGTCTCAACGCATTGCTGGAAGAATTTTGAATGTTTCAGGAACACGTTCCCGACGAAGGAACGCTAATTTCTACAAGCACAGGAGACCATTATGGAGCTTACAAGACTTAAAGCAAACAGTCAATACAGACCATGCGTGGACGAAAAGCCATATTTTTCATGGGTCCTAACCAGTGAAAAAAAGAATGTGATGCAGACTTCCTATCATATCACAGTGACAGGCCCCGAAGAAGTCGTGTGGGATTCCGGAATCGTGGAAAGCGACAAGAGCATTTTTGTGGAGTACGCCGGTCCCCCTCTGAAAAGTCTCTGCGAGTACCGCTGGACGGTGACTGTGACAGACAATACCGGCGACTCTGCGGTTGCTTCTTCCTCCTTTGAAACGGGATTTATGCAGAAAGAATGGTCGGCGCAATGGGTCAGGTCCCCGTTTCCGATGAAAAAAGCAAAAAAAGGAACCGGCGGGCAGAACGCGGCAGAGTATTTCCGCAAAGCATTCGTGGTCAGAGACCGCGTCAGATGGGCGCGTGTCTATGCCACCTGTCACGGGGCCTATCAGCTCAGTATAAACGGCACCCGCCCCGATGACAGAGAATTTGCACCGGAGTTTACCGTTTACTCCAAATATCTGTGTTACCAGACCTATGATATTACGCCCCTTTTACAGACAGGCGAGAATGTCATCGGGATGCTGGTGGGTGATGGCTGGTATAACTGCGCGAATTTTAAGCCGTTGAGCAGAAAATTCAAACCCGAACACGCGGTTCTGTTCCAGGTCAAAATCGAGTATGAAGATGGAACCAACGAGATGGTGGTTTCCGATGGCGGCGTAACCGTCTCCGATAGTCCGGTGCGCTCCTCTGACCTGTTTGCGGGGGAACTTTACGACGCACGGATGGAACAGGAAGGCTGGGATTGCCCGGGATTTGACGACAATTCCTGGAAAGCCGGCATCCTGTCAGGCAATGATCCCGCAAATCTGGTCGCCCAGTACGGGGAGCCGGTGCGCCCGGTTCTGGAACTCCCGGCGGTTGGGCTGACGGTCAGTCCCAAGGGGGAGACGATCCTTGATTTTGGTCAAAATCTGGCCGGCGTGCTTCGTGTAAAGACTTCTCTGCCGTCCGGGGCAAAAATCGTACTGGATCATTTTGAAACGCTGGATCAGCACGGGAATTATTTCAATAATATTATGATGGCCGAAAAAATAGGCCGTACCCAGCGCGATGTTTATATTTCAAACGGAAAGGCGTCCTTCTATCAGCCGCATTTTACGTATCATGGGTTTCGCTACGTACGCGTGAGTTGTGACGTTCCGATCCGCCCGGAAGATTTCACCGCGATTGTCCTGTCCTCCGACAATGAGGATCTCGGAACGTTTGAAACCTCCCGCAAGGACATCAATCGACTTTACGAAAACACCCGCTGGTCGCAGCGGTCCAACCTGTTCTCGATCCCTACGGACTGCCCACAGCGAGAAAAGGGTGGCTGGACCGGTGACATCCAGATTTATGCGGAAACAGCCCTGCTCAATGAAAATGTGACTCCGTTTTTAACGAGGTGGCTGCGCAACGTGACTTGTAGCCAACAAAAAAACGGCGCAGTCCCCGCCGTGGTTCCCAACACCGGCATTTATGAGTTCTTTGAACGAGTGAACCGTATTGCGTGCCGCAATTTTTCGCCGGTCGGAGAGGCGGGATGGGGCGATGCTGCCTGCATCGTACCGTGGAGTATGTACCAAATGACAGGAAACGTCAGGATTCTCCGGGAACAGTATGACACGATGAAACGCTGGTGTGACTATATCATCACGACAGCGAAAAAGCGCCGCGGGAAAATGAAACTTCCCAAAGAGATCGATCAGTATCTTTGGAATACCGGGCACCAATATGGAGAGTGGCTGATCCCCAGCCAGACGGTAGACGGAGTCGACCGCACCAATGCAAACCATATTGATACGGCAGCGTACTGTGCGCCGATTTTTGGATGGAATTCCTGCAAGATCATAGCAGATACAGCAGCGCTTCTTGGGCACAAGGCGGATGAACAATATTACAGGGGGATTGCCTCCAAAATGAAGACCGCCATCCAAAAAGGTCTGATCGCCGAGGACGGAAAAATGCCGTTTGACATGATGGGCGGCTATGTACTGGCGATTGCCTTTGACCTTGTGCCCGAAAGCAGAAAAAAGAGCATGGCAGGGCATCTGATTCGCAAGATCGAAGAAAACGGGGGCTGCCTTGACACTGGTTTTCTTGCGACGCCGTATCTGCTGGATGCGATTTGTAAGACCGGCAGGGTCGATCAGGCCTATCAACTTTTGCTCCAGACCAAGTGCCCGTCATGGCTCTATGAGGTGAAGCAAGGGGCGACAACGATTTGGGAAAACTACATCGCTTACAAGGAAGATGGAACCCCTGTTATGACAAGCCTGAACCATTATGCCTTTGGCTGTGTGGACGACTGGATGTTCCGTAAGATCAGCGGCATTCAGCCAGCGGCACCCGGCTTTAAGGAAATCGTGATCGCACCGGAGTTGAATGACGCATTCACCAATGCAAAACGCGCCTATATGAGCGAATACGGGAAAATTGCAACTGCATGGGATCTCAAAGATGGCAAGTTCCATATAGAAGTGGATATCCCCTGCAACACTACGGCAGTGGTAAACCTGCCAGACGGAAGTTCGTACAAGATCGGAAGTGGTTCCTATACGTTTGATTGCGATGTAAAGCAGTAATTCCGGGCAAAAACGTCAGATCAGCGGGCGGCGCCGCGATGGAACGCCCCATTTTCCAACACACGGAAAGGAAGGATAACATAATGGAAAACACTGTTACCAAAAGGGAAAAATTCAGCTACGGTATGTATTTTATGGGCCAGAACGTATTCTACGGCCTGATTGGATACATGACCACTTATTTCACGGATATCGGCATCACGGCGGCTTTGGTTGCGGTCGTGGCACTGATCACAAAAGTATGGGATGCCATCAACGATCCCATCTTCGGCATGATCATGGATAAGGTGCATTTTAAGAAAGGAAAATTTCTCCCCTGGCTCCGAATGTCTGTCATCGCGATCCCGGTCTCTACCATTCTTCTTTTCGTGATCCCTACGGGCATCCCGATGGTGGCCAAACTCATCTGGGCGACCCTTGCCTATATGCTGTGGGATACGGCCTATACGCTTTGCGATGTGCCGATTTTTGGCATTGTCACTACAATGACGCTTGACCAGAAAGAGCGCGTGTCCCTGAACAGCATCGGAAGAATTTTTGCAATTTTTGCCGGCATTGTGACCGGCATCCTTTTGCCACTGGTCCGACAGAGTTTGGGCGGCTGGGCTACGACTGTGATCGTGTTGTCCATTTTGTCCGCTGCCATGATGATCCCGATGTGTCTGTTTGCAAAAGAGCGCGTGATCGAAAGAGAAAAAGCACGGGATGGAGGAGCCGAGGAAAACTATACGCTGCGCGATATGGTCGAATGCCTGCGTTCCAATAAATACCTGTTGATTTTCTTTGCTGCTCCTCTTATCAGCTGTCTGCTCAATGTTGGTGCCACCTGGGGGTTATACATTGCCCGGTATTGCCTCGGCGGCGAAGAAATTGCTTCCCTTGTCTCGATGGCGGTGATCGTTCCGACACTGATCGGTGCGGCAATTGCTGTACAACTATGCAAGAAATATGACAAATTCAAAATTTTCTATTTCTCCTATATGTTTGCTTTGATTTTGGGCATCGTTCGCTACATAGCCGGATATGAGAACATGATGGTCTATGTGATCCTAAACGCACTGGGTGGATTTCCTCTGGGCATCGCCGCGATCCTGCAATACCAATTCACCCCCGATTGTTATGAGTACGGGCAGTACAAAACCGGACTGAAAATGCGTGGCGTTACTTTTGCGGCGCAGACGTTCTTTACCAAACTGAACAGTGCGATCGCAACCGCCGTCAGCGTTTTTGCCCTGACTCTGATCGGTTTCAAAGAAGGTGAGGGCGTCATTCAGGCGGCAGGATTTGCCGATAAATTGTGGACCTTCAGCTGCCTTGGCGGCATCATTGGGGGGATCAGCACGCTGCTCATCCTGCGCCTGTACAAACTCAACGACCATGATGTTCAGCTCATGTCCAAGTGCAACAATGGTGAGATCACCCGCGAGGAAGCGGAAGCACAGATGATCAATCGGTACTAAGTCATCTCTACGTCAATCACTTGCGGCTGAGAAGCACTTTTTCCTGCATCCCTCCCAAAAATCCAATCGGCATCAGAATCCCGGATTTTTTTTTGGGGGGGGGATTTTGCCGCATGATCCCGTTGGACGATCTGATCGGCTGTTTCTCGTTTGTACGGGAGAACAGCATAAAATCATTTCTGCCAAAAAGAATTCAAGAGATCTCTTGTGGGAGTTAATGAGAGAGGCTGACGAGCAGTATAAAACGCTACATACCGTTCCCTGTTCAATGCCATAATTTATTTCCTTAAATTTTACAATCAGCTAAATCATCTCAACCAGTAGAAACAAAAATTTCCAATTAAATTAATCATTGCCGGGTGCAGTCAAGCACCCGGCAATTTTAATATAATTGATCTTGCGGGACATCACATTTTTGCGATATCTACACGCTCTGTAGAGTTTTGAAAAGGTAATTGAAACCTCAGCAGCAAGCAGTGCCTTTGTGCGCACAAAGGCCAAATTCACATGTAGAATGAAATTCTGCTGTGTTCATTCGCTTGTTGGGACAAACTCCCAGTCCCTGCTATCATCACGATTCCGTGATGGCTGTGTGCTCCTGCAGAGTGCTGAAAGAGCGTTTTGCAAAAACGCGCAGCCTGCATCCGTCGGATGCAGTTCAAGGGTTTGGGATTTCCCAACAAGCATTTTGCAACGCAAAATGGTCTTTGTATATACGAAGACACTGCTTGCTACGGCTATGAACGCCTTTTGAATTGTAAAATGATTTTTCAGTTGCTATACTGGGCTTATCAAAATTTTTTCGGGAGGACGCCACAGTGACTGCACAGACAATGCAAATCGGGAACAGACCTTGCCGCATTTACGGCGAAGCCCATGCAGAATACCTACTGCTCCAAATGACCGGTGAACATGAGCTGCAAAGCATGGAAAGTGCGGTTACCGCTATTGCACAGAGTGCGCACCACTTTTTGTTTGCGGCTATTCCGGTGGAAAGCTGGAACGATGCACTTTCCCCGTGGGAAGCCCCTGCTATGCGGGGAACGCAAGGTTTCGGTGGCAATGCTGCGGACACGCTGCGCTTTTTGACAGAGCAGGTCATCCCAACACTGAAACAACAGTTCAATCTCCCGGAGAACATCAAAATCATTCTGGGCGGCTATTCGCTGGCCGGGCTGTTTGCACTGTGGGCATCCACCCAGACAAAGCTGACCTACGGTATCGCCGCTGCTTCTCCCTCGGTGTGGTTTCCGGGCTGGATGGAGTTTGAACAACAGCACCCAATACAGGCACAGCGCGTTTATCTGAGCCTTGGTGACAAGGAAGAGCACACGAAAAACGCCGTCATGGCTGCGGTGGGCGATAATATCCGCACCCTGCACAGTCGGCTTGCAGAGCGTAGCACAGACTGCACCCTTGAATGGAACAGCGGCGGGCATTTCAAAGACGCCGACCTGCGCACGGCAAAGGCGTTTCGCTGGATGATGGAGGAACACACATGACCATTCGCGTTTGCGAAGCAATGAACGCCCCAGTGGGGCGTTTAAGCGACAGAACGGTTTGCGAAGCAAATGGAGGGGTCTTGCCCCGACAAGTTCTGATTGATGCAGACGGCTGCCCGGTGGTGGATTTGACTTTGCAGATTGCAAAGCGGTTTTGCGTTCCTGTTATCATCCTGTGCGACACAACTCACCAAATCGAGCGGGAAGGTGTGCAGACGCTGGTGTTCGATAAAGGGGCTGACAGTGTAGACTTTGCGCTGGTGAACCGGGTAAAGCCGGGGGATGTGGTTGTGACACAGGACTACGGCCTTGCGAGTATGTGTCTTGCCAAGTGCGCACGCGTGCTGAACCAGAACGGTCTGGAGTACACTGCCGATAATATGGATGCCCTCATGCTGCGGCGGTATGAAAACAAAAAGCTCCTCCGTGCCGGAAAGCACCCCAAGGGGAGCCCAACGCGGACGAAGGAGCAGGATGTCAAGTTTGCGGATACGCTTGAGAAGATCCTGAGCAAAAATTATTGATACATACTTTTTGAAGGCTGGAGAAATCCAGCCTTCTTTTTTTTGCTAATATTGATTTGAACGATTACATCTTGGTTACAGTTTATAAGTTGTGGGTGCAGAATGGCCTTTCTCGTCGGCTACCTATTGAGGGCATCTTTTTTTCAAGACCACTTTCAACTTCAGGCACTGCAGTTGTTGCAAAGTCCAACCCTCCATCGGTCGCCCCGCAGACCGACGCTATTTTAATCAAGCGGCCACTTCAACTATACTTTTCAAGAACTTTTCGACAAATTTCTTTTTCAGGTTATATTTTGGCCGTTTTCAATGCCTACCAAGTAGAGGGATGTTTTTTCGGAAGGCTTAACCTCCGAGGATTTTCTATAAAGCTCCGAGGATTTTCTATAAAGCTCCGTTCTCTGAAAACAGAATAGCTTAATCGTCCGGTAGTTCACAAAGGGTACTTCTGTAACTCGCAGCCCGGTCATAACGAAGACGGGATGGCAGAAATGCCAATGGTACGGTGTGAATCCGCCGCTGGACGATTCCCCACTCCTAGGGTGCCGGGGGCGAATATGGGAGACCTATATCATATTGACGCAGATGGGCTGCAAGCTTATCCGCGATGCGAGAGTTGGAATTGCTGCCGGTTCTCTTTACATTGTCACCTGACCGCAGGTGACACACTTTTTGACATTATGAAGGCTTCTTTTAGGAGTTCACTTTTGTCTGTTTATTGCAATTCGGTTACAGAATTGCCTTGGATGCTATGGAATGACCTATTTCAAGGGTTCGTATATAGAGGGATCTTTTTTTAAGACCACCTTCAACTTCAGGCACTGCCATTGTTGCAAAGTTCCGCCCTCCATCAGTTACCCCGTAGACCGACGTTATTTTAACCAAGCGGCCACTTCAACTATATTTTCCAAGAACTTTTTGACAAATTTCTTTTTCAGGCTACTTTTTGGCCTTTCTCGATGCCTACCAATTAGAGGGACAATTTTTCGGAAGCCTTAAATTTCGAAGATTTTCTATAAAACTCTGTTCTTTGAAAACAGAATAGTTCAATCGTCCGGTACTTCACAAAAGGTACTTCTGTAACTCGCAGCCCGGTCATAACGAAGACGGGGTGGCTGAAATGCCAATGGTGCGGTGCAAGCCCGCCGCCGGACGATTCCCCACTCCTAGGGTGCCGAGGGCGAATATGGGAGACCTATATCATATTGACGCAGATGGGCTGCAAGTCTATCTGCGATGCGAGAGTTGAAACTACTGTCAGCTCTCTTTACATTGCCGCCTGACCGCAGCCTTGCTGCAAAGGATATAACCGCAGGTGGCACACACTTTCGACCTTAAACTACTTATACAGAAGGAGTGCCTATGAAGTTTAACGATGCCTATTCCCAGATGTTTCCCGGTTACCCCGATGCCGTCAGCCTTCAGCAGGCTGCGGAGATGCTTGGTCTGAACCGCCACACGGTCGGGGAACTGATCCGTTCCCACCGCCTGTTTGCGCTTAAAATCGGCCGCACCTACCGTATCCCGAAGCTGAGCGTGATCGAGTTCCTGCTCACCGGACAGAGCACCTTCCTGGCTGGAAATCCGCCGCTGGATGTGGTATGCTGTGGGTGCAGCAACGGACAGCACGCCTGTTGACCCAAAGGAGGTTTATGATGAAAACTACAGGGTCTGTCCAAGAGAAAAATGGAGGTTTCTATTTCGTGATCAATCTTTATGATGCCAACGGCAAGCGGAGGATCAAGTGGATCTCCACAGGTTTGACCGTCCGGGGCAACAAGCGCAAGGCAGAATCCATGCTCCGGGAAGTATTGCTCCACTATGATAAGACCGGGGAGCTGCCCACAGGGCGGGGCGGAGCCTACGAAAAAGTAGATGCTAAAACCGCCAAGCCCTTGCCGCAACCTCTCCAACCCGTTAACAAGTCGGAGATGCTGTTTCTGGATTATCTCAACGAGTGGGTGCAAGTCCACAAGGCATCCATCCAGCCTGCAACCTTTATCAGCTACAATCGGATGATCACCGGGCGCATCACGCAGTATTTTGAGCCGCTGGGCTTGAAGCTGTGCGAGGTCACGCCGCAGGTGCTGGATGAGTTTCAGGAGAAGATCTTGCTGGAGGGCTACACCACTAACACAGTCATTCACTACCACGCCATCTTCGGTAAAGCGTTCAAGGATGCCGTCCGCAAGGACTATCTGGAAACCAACCCGATGCTGAAAGTTGACCGCCCGAAGAAGAACAGCTTCCGGCCCAACTTCTACTCTAAGGATGAAGTCCAGCAGCTGCTGGAAGTATCGCAGGATGACCCCCTGCACCTGTGCATCCTCATTACAGCCTACTACGGTCTGCGCCGCAGCGAGGTGCTTGGGCTGAAGTGGTCGTCTATCGACTTTGAGCGGAAGTCCATCACCATCAACCACAAGGTGACGGAACAGTTGGTGAACGGCAAGTACGTTCCTGTGGTCAGCGATGTGATGAAGAACAAGACCAGCTGCCGCACCCTGCCGCTGATCCCGGCTGTGGAAAAAGAACTTCTGAAGCAGAAGGAAAAGCAGCAGCTTTACCGCAAGCTGTTCAAGAAGAGTTACAGCACCGAGTATCTGGATTTCGTCTGCACCGATCAGGAAGGCAAGCTGATCCGCCCGAACTTCGTGACGGAGCACTTCGACTGGCTGCTGACCAAGTACGGGCTGAAGCACATCCGTTTCCACGATCTGCGCCACAGCTGCGCCAGCCTGATGGTGATGAACGGCGTATCTATGAAGCAGGTTCAGGAATGGCTGGGGCACAGCACCTTTTCTACCACCGCTGACATCTACGCACATCTCGATTACAAGAGCAAAGAGGGTTCGGCAGGGGTCATCGCAGATTTGTTAAAAAAATAAGGTTGCTTAGCACTGCCAAGCAACCTTGTGGTGACGTATCCGGGAGAGTACCCCCGCGGGCCATTATCTTATCCGTTTGTCTTTCGGCCAAAAGCCACTGGTTTTGCACCATGACGAAGTCTTACCAATACGTCACATAGCCCGGTCATCGTTGAATGAAAAAGACCCATATCCTGCACCTCCGAATGCTGATTCGTTAAGTCAACAATCAATCCGATTGTTTCGATTGCGACAGAAAGCACGTCAATAGGTACAAAACCAGAAAAGAACAAACAGAAGATAAGCTAAAAAATCCTCCAAGGAACTTTCCTTGGAGGAATGGCGGAGAGAAAGGGATTCGAACCCTTGCCCGGCGATTAACCGGCTACCGCATTTCGAGTGCGGACCCTTCGACCTCTTGGGTACCTCTCCGTATACATATCAGGTAATACTACAATTTGTATTGCAATATTATCTTGATTCCGAATGATAAAGCTGTTAGAATATTGTTAGAAAGCGCATCGTTCAGACAGGTTCTGAAGCCTGTCGGGACATCAAAATTGACGTTCTCTCGTGTGATATGGAGATTTCTGGCGAAGCATCCACTTGGATTTCGAGTCGTTCTCGTTACGACCACTTCGATACATCTCCATAATAAACCTTACATAGTATAACAAAAAAGCCTGCTGCCGTCAACACTTTTCTCCATGTACCGCGCAAAGCGCGCAGGGCAAAGGCCGGCTGCTGCGGCCTGAATCGGCAGCACGCTGTTTAAAGCAGTTTTACACACAAAAAACAGGCCGCCGCACAAAGCTTTGTGCGGCGGCCTGTGGTCGTGCTTCAAAGGTCAGGCGGTAGTGCTCGCATCGGGCTCCGATGCTCCGCTGGAACCGGAACTGGACGATGACCCGTTGTGCGCATCGTACACTTCCTTGGTGATCTCCCAAACCATGGAATACTCGGAGTTCTCGCGGATGGGAATGTACTGGAACAGTACGGTGTCGCCATCCTGCAGCTCGGGGAAGTTGGCTGCTGCCAGATGGATCGTGACGGGCTTTCTCTTCTCGATCCGGAGATTCTCGGCGTCCAGGATCTGCACGCCGTTCCTCAAACTGAAATAGCGCTGGTTACCCTCAGAATCCTTTACGGCAATCGAGAAACAGTCCGTGGTCAGCCGGATGGGGTTTGCACGGGCAGACTCGATATCTACCATCAAAGTGCAGACACCGCCCTCGATCTTCATGCTTCTCAGGCCGGCTTTCACCTGCAGATCGCTGGTGATTGCACCGGGCAGCGTTTTGCAGACCGGGTTTTTGGGATCCTGATATTCACAGCCGTTCAGCAGACCGGCACCGACCACAGCCACTGCGGTGGCTGCCGAATACTTCAGGAATGCGCGGCGGGAAAATGTATAAGACATAACTTATTCCTCCGTTATTTACCAGTATGTTCTTCCGGTCCGGAAGGTCAGGTCGTGGCAGGATCAGAGAGATCCGGTTCCAGAACCTCTGCGGCCAGTTCCCAGTTCGCGTTGAATTCAGGATACTGCAGGTCGGGATAGAAGGTAAGGGTCACCGGGCCGTCGGTCAGTGCGTTCAGCCCCTTTGCCATTACATGGTAGGTAACGGTCTCGCCCCGCTTGACCTGATAACTCAGTCCATCCGGGCTGGTCACCTCCAGCTTATTGTTCTGGTCGGCCAGATATCCGTCTGCCATCACGGCAAAGTTCGCCTTGGTCACTTCCAGTGCATTAACACGGCCATTGGTCACTACCAGCCGGAACAAGGTGGTGTTGGAATCTTCATCGTATTCCACCCGGTCCAGCGTGGTACGAACCTTCAGCACAACATTGCTGGTGCCGGGGGCGTGCTGCACCGGATTGTAACCGTACTCACAGCCGCTCAGCAGACTGCTGCCCGCTACGGCCACAGCGGTAAGTGCGGTATATTTCAGGAAAGAGCGGCGGGAAAATTCCCCAGTCATATTCGTTCCTCCTT
>ERZ1026864.582-NODE-582-length-20435-cov-7.880177_pt1 | contig 20435 bp, 17 predicted proteins | sample MGYA00380162_ERZ1026864 | MGnify/ENA primary metagenome ERZ1026864 (study PRJEB33269, sample SAMEA4719798) | human gut metagenome | biome: human-associated habitat; feature: organic feature; material: feces | place: Cameroon | collected 2013-10 ... | reverse complement strand
ACACCAGCCTTCCAAGCTGGATACGTGGGTTCGATTCCCATCACCCGCTTTTTTGCTACCCTTTTTTAGGGTATGCAGGAAAGGAAGCATGAATTATGTCATTAGAAAAAGCAAAGAAGTATCTGGAAGAAAAAGGTTATGCAGATCACATCATTGAACTGGAAGAATCAAGCGCAACGGTGCAGCTTGCAGCAGAGGCACTTGGTGTAGAACCGGGAATGATCGCAAAGACGATGTCATTTCTGGTTGATGGAGAACCGATACTGATCCTGACAGAAGGAACGGCGAAGGTTGATAACCGTAAGTATAAGGATCTGTTTCATGTAAAGGCGAAGATGATTCCGTTTGGTGAAGTAGAAGAATATATTGGACATGCTCCGGGCGGAGTGTGTCCATTTGGGATTAAAGAGGGAATCACAGTCTATCTGGATGAGTCATTAAAACGTTTTGAAACTGTCTATCCGGCAGCCGGCAATGATCACAGTGCAGTCAGGCTTACAATTGCGGAACTGGAAGATGTCGCCGGGGCATGTGGATGGATTGATGTGTGTAAAGAAATTTTGCTATAAAGCAGAAAAGAATAGACAAGAAAAAACATGACATGGTAGAATAAAGGAAACATTTGTGGCAAAACAGACGAAAGTCTGCGACGCAAAGCTACAGGGCCTGTAAAATGGCAGCCAGTTGCAGATAATAGTAGGCACTGCTTGTTTAGCAGTGCTGTTTTTTTATAGCAGGAGTAAAAAGAAAATGAAAGGAAAAAGAGTGATCGCAGGCATTCTGCTTGTGGGAATTATAGCGGTCACCCTGACAGGGTGTAAACATACAGACAGCAGTAAAAAAGAGACAGAAAAGCCGGTCATTACGCTCGGCAGCGACAACTATCCTCCATACAATTATCTGAATGAGGATGGTGTACCAACTGGTATAGATGTAGAACTGGCTACAGAAGCATTCAAAAGAATGGGATATCAGGTGGATGTTGTACAGATTAACTGGGAGAAGAAAAAAGAACTGGTGGAGAGTGGAGAGATTGACTGTATTATGGGATGTTTTTCCATGGAAGGACGCCTTGACGATTACCGTTGGGCGGGACCGTACATCGCAAGCCGCCAGGTGGTTGCTGTAAATGAGAACAGCGATATCTATAAACTGAGTGACCTGGAGGGAAAGAACCTGGCCGTCCAGTCTACAACCAAACCGGAGGGAATCTTCCTGAACCGGATGGATGAGAGAATCCCCAAACTGGAAAATCTGATCAGTCTCGGACACAGGGAACTGATCTATACGTTGGAAGAGATGCGTCAGGATGGCACATCTCTGAAAATCATTGAAAAATATCTGGATGATCCCCAGAAGTATTTGGAGGTGGATGATCTTGGATATTAAGAGAAAGAAAAAAGAAAAACGAATCCGGCTGCTCGGTGGTCTGATTGGAATCTGTGTGGTTGTAGTCTCTCTGATTTATATGCTTACGAGTGCACTTGCCATCTATGACAGTACTGCAGATAGAGTAACATTTTCTGATTTTGTAAAAGACAATATGCTTGCTTTTTTTGTCGCTGTAGGATTATTTGTACTTAGCATAATTAGCATTATCCTTGTACTTTTACAAAAGGCAAGAAAAGCAGAAGCTGTCGCAAAGCTTGTGGCCGGAATGAATGATCATATAGCAAAGCCGATCCAGGTTGATAAGCTGCTGTCGACATTAAAGACTATATTGACGGAAAATATAATTTTATAAGAAGTGGTGAAAGAAATGAAAATATCTGACAGAGTCATCCTTCCTTTGGTTGGAAGTGCATTTCAACCGGGAAAGGCAGCAGAAGCAATTGAGAAAATAGAAGATAAGGAACTGGCACAGATTGCACAGGGAGAATATTATTTCTTCTCGGCGCAGGCGGAAAAATGTGTGGAGACGGTAAAAGATTATCTGGATCACGATGATGTGATGCTCCGGCTATCGGCAGATATGCTTTACACATTTGCGAATCTTACACTTGGAGATTCTCAGGCAGCACAGCATACAAGGGAAGATGTGCATCAGTGTCTGACACGGGCAATGCAGGAGGACACGCCTGTAAATGTAAAGGCGGCGTGTCTGTTCGCATTTTATGTAATCAGCACATTTCTTCATATACCGCCGGAGGAAGGAACACCGCCACTTCAGCAGTACATTCCGTATCTTCCAATTGGGCAACGATTATTTGCAGTAAGTCTTTTAGCACATGAGATTTATCTGAGACAGGATTATGCAAAGGCAAAAGGTGTTGTACAGGGGGCATTTCTGATGGCAGACGGAGTTTATCCGATTTCCATGATTTATCTGGGGTGCGTACAGGCAATGTGTCAGATTAATCTGAAAGAACAAGAAGAAGCAATTCAGACGGTGACCCGGGCATGGGAGAGGGCAAGAGCGGACAAATTCATGGAACCATTTATCGAGTATCATGGTCTGCTTCAGGGGACTATGGAAGTCTGTATCCGGAAAAAAGAGCCGGAAATGTATAAGAAGCTGGTGGATGGTGTACTTGCATTTAGCCGTGGTTGGATGAAAATTCACAATCCCAAGACGCAAAAGGCAGTGACGGATCTTTTGACTCCGCTGGAATTTTCCATAGCCATGCTGGCGTGTAGGGATTGGACGAACAAGGAAATCGCAGAACATATGGGAATGTCAGTGAATACGGTCAAGCACTATGTCTCCGGAATTCTGGAAAAATTACAGATTGATAAACGCGATAAGATTAAAGAATTCGTAAATCAATAGAATAACAGGATACGAAAAAGTGTCTATTTTACAAAAGAAATTGTAAAATAGGCACTTTTTGGGCTTTCAACGGGCATGTGAGGAATGTATTTTTTTTGATACAATATGTATAGAGACTTATTTTTGAGAAAAAAATGAGGAGGGATAATACATATGAAGAAACGTCTGGTCAGTATGATTTTGAGCGCGGTGCTGTTTGCAACATCAGTGCCGGTCGCAGCATTTGCTGAAGATGCGAATACGCAGAATCCGGTTGTGCATTCGGAGGAAGGAACGTCTCAGGGTTCGAATGCGCGGAAGGAATCCGGCATTGACTATAAGAAAAATGGAGGAACGTTTGCGGAAGGTTACACGGCTCCGTCTAATTACGATGAGCCGGTGACAGAGCTTCCGGGAGCGGAGCAGATCACAAAAGCGGGATATGAATTTGCCGGCTGGTATGATAATGAGGAATTTAACGGGGAGCCGGTTACTTCGCTTAGTACTGCGGATCATTCCGGCAGTGTTGTCCTCTATGCAAAATGGACGGAACGCTACTACTATGTGGATATTCCGCAGACGGTCAATGCGGATGGGGATAAGCTTACGATAAAAGCGGATGCAGGTGGATTATATGACAAGGATCATGTAAGCGTGACAGTCCAGTCGGAAAATGACTGGAAATTAAAGAGTGGTCTACATAGTCTTGCATATGAACTGAGAAATCCGCAGAGTGGTTCGGCACTGGAAAATGGTTCGGTTGTCGCAAGTCTTACGAAAGATGAGAGCCATAAGCAGCAGGAATATGACTGCAATATTCTGGACAAACCGAACTATACAGGTGATTATACAGATCACCTGACTTTTGATATTGCATTTCAGGATACGACGTACAACATTACATATGAGACAAATGGCGGAACTATCACGAAGAAGAATCCGCAGCAGGCAGATCAGATGATCACAGTAACACAGGAGCAGTACCAGGCAGGAACCATTCTGAAAGATCTGCCGGCACCGGTGAAAAAGTCCAGTACATTTCTTGGATGGTGTTACGATGAAGCATGCACCAGATATGTGGACAGTAAGGATCGTCTTCTGAGTGATGTGACACTGTATGCTTCCTACGCAGACAACCAGCCGATGGAAGAAGTGTCCATGGCGACTTATGCCAGAGCAAATGATGTGGCAACAGATTTTACGATTCCGGTGACGGATACAAGTGCTGCCATGACGCCTGATCAGGTGCGGAAAAGTTTCACGATAAAAAATGTGACAGATTCTTCCGAAACGGTTACGGTAGATGTGACCGAAGGAGCAGACCATACATTTACGATCAGCAATCCGAACGGATGGACACCGGGGGCAGCCTATAAGCTGGAGCTTCAGGAAAAGGCGTTATATTTTACAGGATTTGACCCGACGATCCGCGTCTATGATTTTACGGTCTATCGCGAAGAAGTCAAAAATGTAGAATTAAATAAAGAGATCAAGTATATTCACAAGAAAGAGCTTTCCAATCTGACTGTAAATGGAAAGAAAGTAGAAGAAGTCTCAATCGCGGCAATGACGATTGGAACAGATGGTTCCCTGACCGAAGAAGGCAGTGACACGACCGGAACATTTACTTATAAGAAGCAGTTAGAAGTTGGTGACCAGGTCGCTATTTATTCCGGGGATGTGATTCCAACCATGGATATGTCCTCTGGTGACAACAGTGATGTGTCATTTATCGAGATTACAGGAGCGGACGGGAACAAGTATACATATCGCGGTTCCAGACCGGAAGATGTGCTCTTTATGCCGGATGTGCTGCCTCTTTCTATGGATAAAGATCAGGACGGTGACCCGGATAATAACAGTGTAACGATTAATGTCAGTGACCTGACCTTTGGTGATGATGCTATGAGTCAGGCTATGGATCTGGACAGTGAGACAACCGTAGATGAGGGCGATTATCTGGCACTTTACACAGGTACAATGGGAGAAAATGGAAACGGAACCGTGTCTCTCTATGGAGAGATTACAAGTGTTCTGTTATCAGGAGAAAGATACATAGTAAGCTATATACCTGTGAGCGAAGAAGATATGCGCCAGACCATGGACGTGTACCAGAAGGAAAATGTAGAAGGGGAGGACCTTCTGGAAGATACCGATGTGCAGGCGCTGGAAGAGGATATTGAGACACAGGCAGTAGACAGTGGATTTGCATCCGAAGTGGCAGAAAAAGTTGCCGATGCGGCAATGGAGACAGAATCTTTTGAGGAGCTTCAGGAATCTCTCAAGGAAGATATGAATGCAGACATCATGGTTCAGAGTCAGAACTATGGGCAGTTGAGAAGGGCAAGAGCTGCAGGCGGGGCAGGCGGTTCCCGCGTGGAATTAGGAGTACCGACGGTAAAAGCGAATCTCGGCACGACACTGAAACATTTTGACGGAAATGTGAGTGGACTAAGGCTTGCACTGGAGATCGGCGTGCCGATTACAATTCATGTGAACCGGGGCGCAGACATCGAGATCATGATCACAGCGACATTTGAGCAGGAAGTGCGGGTATCCATCGATGTGGACGGTTCAGCCGTGTGGAAAAGATGGGGATTTATTCCGTACATTGCAGATTACCGCGTAACGGCATCTCTGGAATTATATGAATACACAGGAATCGGACTGAATGTCAACTTCAAGACTGCAGAAACCGGAAACCCGCTATCTGATTCCAGCTCGAAATTACGAAAAGGTGTCAACAAGATTACCGAAGAGCTGAAGAATATGATGGAGAATGGCGAGGATTATCTCAATTCTGCATCAGGTCTCGTCAGTGGCGGAGATGAAATATCCGTATCCAAGTCTCTGGCAGAGAGGTACTCGGAACTTCTGGCAGACGAGGCAGACTGGGTGGAAATCTACAAGCGTCCGCTGGTAGACCAGCATTTCCGCGTGCTTCTGATCATTGACATTCAGGTGAAGCTGGAATTCGTTGTCTCCGCAAATGTGAACATCTCTATCGGAATGACGTACTGGTATAAGAATGCGAAAGAGTATGTCTTCTGTGTACGGGTCAAAGAGCGGACAGCGACCAATGATACGATAGATCTGGTAGAGGAGCAGTATGAATTTACGGCATATGCCATGGGAACTCTCGGTATCAAAGCCGGTGTGAGACTGACGGTGCGTGTGGGATTATTATCAACGTCCATAGCCAGTGTCGGTATCTCGGCGGATGTGGGCGGTTATGCACAGGTCTGGGGTTACCTCTACTACGAATTGAAGTATACGGCATCGGCAGGACGAAGCAGCCGTGCTATGGGAGCTATGTATCTGGAAATCGGTATTTATCTGGAAGTGAAGTTCGAGGCACAGGCACTGTCCAATGCATTTACCTATAATCCGACACTTTACGAAAATGAGTGGCCGCTTTATAGGGTAGGTGTTTTGGAAAATGTACTGGATTTTGCTTATACCCAGGATAAGATTGCCGAGATTAATATGAAGCGGGAGATTCAGTCGGTTCAGATCCCGGATGAATATTTCAAGATGCAATATATGGACATGAAGACCGGACTGGACGACGGAAAATATTACGAGAAGATTTACGAAGATGATACAAAGTATTTCAACATTTCCATGACGAACAGTGCGTTTACGTATGATCCGGCGACCAATATTATCCGTGTAAATCCGGGTGATGAGCCGGAGCAGGACGGTGAGATGATCATTACATGGAAAAATCAGGAAGGTACCTTTAATACGAAGCCATGTGCAAGAAAGATCAAGCTTCACTGGGACCGCCTGCGAGATGGTTACTATATTGCATTCCAGAGTAATGGCGGATCTTTCATCGATGCAATTACCGGAAAATATAACGCAGAGATCAAGAAGCCGGAAGATCCGGTAAGACTCGGATACACATTTGCCGGCTGGTATGAGGACATGAATCTCACCATTCCATATACAATTCCGGAGACCATGCCGGAAGAAGACAGACTTGTCTATGCAAAATGGGAAGCAGCCGATGTGGGTTATACAGTCGTAGATTATATAGAAGGAACAAATGGAACCTATGAAGCGCAGACTTCGGTGAAAATGAGTGGCAGGACGGAAGAGGAAGTAAGCCCGGTTCCGGCAGAGCGTACGGGATTTGTAACACCGCCGCAGCTTACGGAGACTGTAAAAGCAGACGGCAGCCTGGTTATCAATTACTATTATGCAAGAAATAAATATACACAGACATTCAAGTCCGAAAAAGAGACGGAGAATGGAACGGAGACAGAAGTGATCGCAGACGGAAATTACCGGTATGGAACCATGATGCCGACACCGGCAGTCTACAGACCGGGATATGAATTCCTTGGCTGGGAGGACGAAGAAGGTGCGGAGGTTCCAGAGGAAGTTCCATCTGAGAACAAGACCTACATTGCAAAATGGAAAGCACTGGAAGGCATTACTTATACCGTGAAATACTACGTGCAGAATACGGATAACAGCGGATATAGCTTAAGCGAGACTGCGGCCCTGACCGGACAGATGGGAGAAGAAGTCACAGCAAAAGCAGCAAATCTGGATGAGAAAGTCTATCACTTAAAGGGTGAACTGCCAAAGGGAACGATCAGGGCAGATGGCAGTCTTGTACTGAAAGTATACTATGATCTGAATGAGTATAAGCTGACCTTTGATGCAAAAGGCGGAGAATCAGACCAGACAGAAGTGACGGCAAGGTATGGTGACAAGATTGCATCACCGATGCCGACAAGAAAAGGTTATGTATTTGAAGGCTGGTATACAGACGAGGCATGTGAGAACGCATTTGGCCAGACGATGCCGGCAAAAGATATGACGGTCTATGCAAAATGGGAGAAGCAGAAAGTCAACTATACAGTCCGGCATCTGATTGAAAAACTGCCAGATGTAGACAAAGAAAACCCAGGCGGAGATAAAGAAGAGTATCCGGACACAGATAAACCGGTTGAGGAAGAAGATCCATATATCTTATATGAAGAGGAAGTATTTGCAGCATATCCGGAAGATAAAGTGACACCGGACGTGAAGAGTTACGAAGGCTTTACTTCACCGGCAACACAGACCACGACAGTGGACGGAAACGGCAACACAGTTATTGAGTACAAGTATGCGAGAAATGTTCATAAGCTGAAGCTGGTAGACCGCGGTGTCGATGAAAATAATATGGAAGGATTCGGAATGCCATTTGGTGCGGGAATTACAGAAACAGCGATCCGGAGTGGATATTGCTTTGAAGGCTGGTATACAGATAAAGATTTCAAGAATCGATTCGATGGAACCATGCCGGACAAAGATCTGACGCTCTATGCAAAACAGACACCGGTGATGAGCAGCTATACCGTCTATCATTATAAAGAATCTGTAGATGGTTCTTACTTTGGCCTGACGGACGAAGAAGTATTAAGCGGCCTGACAGAATCAGAAGTGACTCCGCAGCCAAAACAGTATGAAGGATTTACTTCACCGGAGGCAAAAACAGGACAGGTTAATGGCTGGGGCGGACCGGATATCTGGTATCGCTATACGCGGAACAGCTACAATCTGACTTATGTCCTGAACAATGGAGAAGATAACAAGACGTCCAAAGTCCGCTATGAGGCAGATATTACAAATACTCCGTCGCAGACAGGCTATGCATTTGCAGGCTGGTACACAGACGAAGCACTGACACAGCCGTACGCACAGACGACCATGCCGGCACATGACCTGACACTCTATGCAAAATGGGAAGCCGGAATGAAGACTTATCAGGTGAGACATTATCAGCAGTCTATTGGCAATTCAGAGCAGTATGATCTGGCAGAGACAGAAACTGTCACAGCTAACACAGGAGAACATCTGACGCTGGCAGTAAAAGCGTATGAAGGATTTACAGCACCAAAGCCGGTCAGCTATGATGTAGTAGATGATGGAGAGATCACATATGTAGATTACAAATATACGCGTGACCGCCATCAGGTAACGATCCATTACAATAACGGTGATGACAGCGAGACAAAAGAACTTGCGTATGGCGAGAAATGGGAGGAAAAACCATATCGTGCCGGTTATGCATTTGCAGGCTGGTATAAAGACGCAGAGTTTAAAAAAGCATTTGACGGAGTGGTTCCGGCACGTGACATCACACTTTATGCAAAATGGGATGTGCAGAGTGTAAACTACACAGTCAAGCATTGTCTGCAAAATGCCAATGATGACGGATATTCACTGGGAGCACAGGAGAACTTCAACGCCGATACGGATACGGTTGTCACACCAAAAGTAAAGAATTTTGATGGATTTACAGCGCCGGAGAAGCAGCAGGTGACAGTCGAAGGTGATGGAAGAACAACGGTTATTTACCGTTATACAAGAAATGTGCATACGCTGACGCTTAAGAACTACGATGGTAAGAAAGATAAGACCATAGAAGCAAGATATGGCATGACGATTCCACAGGTCACAAGAGCGGGTTATGCATTTGCAGGCTGGTATACAGATGCAAAATGTACGAAAGAGTACAAAGCGAATATGACGGATCAGGATCTGACACTCTATGCAAAATGGGAAGCAAACATCGTCAACTATGTAGTAGAACATTATCAGCAAAATGCACAAGGTGACGGTTATACGCTGAAAGAAAGCAGTCATGCACGGGCGGCTGTGGATAGCGAAGTGACACCAGAGGTCATGAAATATAAAGGCTTCGAGGAACCGAAGACAGAGAAAGTTACCATTTCCGGAGACGGGCAGACGACAGTGAAGTACTACTATAAGAGAAATGTACATACAGCCACATTTGACGCAGATTCCGGAACATTCGCTGCAGAAAAGGGCGGGGACGACAGTAAGATCGTCGTGACCGGACGCTATGGTGCGAATATCACAGTGCCGAAAGCGCCGGCAAGAACCGGATACCAGTTCCTTGGCTGGGACGAAGACGTTGAAATGACGATACCGGATAAAGACCTTACCTATAAGGCACAGTGGCTGAAGATGGAATACACACTTCAGTTCAAGACAGGCGGAGGAACAACGATTGAGCCAATCAAAGGAAATTACGGCGACAAGATAAATGCACCAGAAAATCCGACAAGAAAAGGATACATTTTCAAAAACTGGAGTGAGAATGGCAAGAAAGTCGATAACCTTCCGACGACTATGCCGGCAGAAAGTCATATTTACACAGCAATATGGGAGCGGGAGACATACCAGATTACTTATGACCTGAATGGCGGAAGCATGAAGTCCGGGGAGAAGAATCCGACGACTTACAACGTGGACACCACCGTATTCAAACTGAAAAATCCAGTCCGCGCCGGATATACATTTACAGGCTGGAGTGGAACCGAAATTACAGGAGTAAGTGACAATGTGTCTGTAAAACAGGGCTCTATAGAAAAACGGAAGTATAAGGCGAACTGGAGAGAGAATACATATCAGATTACATTTATCTTAAGCGGTACGGAGGCGAAAGGTTCCATGGCGGCCAAGACGGTCAATTACACGGAAAATGTAACACTTCCAAAATGTGGATTCACCTGCAAGGGGCACTCCTTTAAGAGATGGTACACCGTGGATAAGAAGGGCAAGAAGACTTATTACTCTGACCGGCAGAAGGTGTCAAAGCTTACCAATGTAAACGGAGGTGTTGTGACACTCTATCCGGAATGGGAAGCAAATGTGTACAATGTTACATTTGACTATGGTGACGGAAGAGCGAAGACAGTCAGAAAGACCAAATACGGTGATAAATACCAGTTCCCGTCAGATCCGACTCGTTACGGCTGGGAGTTCAAAGGCTGGAAAAAAGAAGGAGCCAACACAGCATTTGACATGAGTACGAAAGAGCTGCAGCTTCAGGACGCAAAAAATATTACCTTATACGCAAGCTGGAAAGCAAACCAAAAATATTCATACAGACCATCAAATTCCGGCAATACATATCGTGTGACAGATAAACATGAGTATACCAGATTTACTTATTATGTAGACGGGAATCAGACTTCCGTAAAGACGACCGGAGACAGTGGACTGGATCCGGCAAGATATCATTTGAATATGAAGAATATTTCCTATAATGCAGTACATCAGAATTATTCAAAGATGAGGATTAAGATTAGTTACAAGATTAAAATGGTAAAAGATGGTTATTCAGATCTGAGAATTTCCTACCATACGAAATCCGATAATAAGGATCACACAGAGTGGAAGAAAAATACGGAGGATCTGAAGAAGAAAAACGGTAAAACGATTACCTGTGAATATACACTTACAACCGGAAACAAGATTGATGTGGACAGTCTGACGCTGGAATTTGATGCACATGGAGTAGGACCGGATCGATATGATCTCAGCAATCTGAATGTAGATATTACATTTGAGTAGGAGGAAACAGATGAAAGAACATACAGGAAAAAATAAAATACTTATTGTCATTATCATCTGTCTGTGTGCGGTCATCATTGCGGGACTGATTTATTTCATGAAATTAAAAGGAGGTTCAGATTCGGCTTTTACGCCGGATCTGGATCCAAATGCGAAGACCCAGACGGCAGAGGATACCGGGGAAAAGCCGACAGGAATCCGGATACCTGGGTATCCGTCCATTACGATCGAGGCAGACAAAAAAGACGTGCAGATGAACCTTATGAATCCGGAAGGAAACCCATGTTACTTTACATTTGAGATCGTGCTTAACGACACAGATGAGACGATTTACACATCGAAGATGGTAGAGCCGGGGAAGGCGATTACAGAGGTGACATTAGATAAGGCACTTGCAGCGGGAGAATATCCGGCGACCATCAAGATTACGACCGCGTCACTCACCGATGGTTCCGCCATGAACGGGGCAAATGTAGAGACGACAATCATTGCACAGTAACGGGAGGGAGAACGATGAAAAAGAGAAGTATAAGAACAGGAATTCTTTTCGCACTACTGACTCCGGTGCTGTTCATATGTGCAGAAAATCCAATCTATGCAGCAACCACCCAGACGGCAGGAAGCGCGACAGTTACCTATCATGTGGACCCGGCTTACCAGGTGACGATTCCGGTAGATACAAGTATGCAGTTCAACGAGACGGAAACTTCTTACGGGAACATTGCAGTAGAGCAGGCGCAGATTGAGGAAGGAAAATGTATCCAGGTGTCATTGTTATCTGATCTGACCTTGAAGAATTCTAACAACACGAATGCCGTGATTCCGTATCAGATTCTGGCACAGGACGAGGTGGGAAGCCGCCCATTTACATCGGCACAGTACACAAAAGCCGGAGAAGAGACACCGCTGACCATTGCAATCAAAAAAGAAGACTGGAAGAAGGCAGCAGCCGGAGAATATGCAGATACAGTCACATTTACCATATCATACGCGGATAAAAGTGAGTAAGGAGGCGGACATATGAGGAAAAAAGCAGAAAAGCGGACGCCCATTGTGGATAAAAAGACAGTTCACACTACAATGGCAGTGTTTGTGAAAGCGATGGTTATGTTGTCTGTGATTGTGGCAATATTTTTCGCAGCTACGCCCGTTCTGGCGGCAAATACAGGAAGCCAGAGCACCATCAGTACGACGGTGCCGGACTCACACAATATCCGTGTGGAAAAAAGTCATGCAATTGTAGCATTTGAAGACGAAGAGACGCAGGACGAAGAGGGAATCAGTGATAACTTTGTGGTGGATCGTTTTGCCGAGCCGAAGATCCAGATCACACCGGAGGAAGGATGGAAGATTTCAAGGATTCTTCTGAACGGGGAAGATGTTACGGAACAGTTCCAAGACGGATATCTGACACTGGAAGAAGTCTGCGAGGATCAGACACTGGTCATTGAGACAGCAGAAGATACCAGCGGCGGCGAAAGCAAAGACCCGGACAAAGAGAAAGATCCGGGAAAAAATCCAGATAAGGATAAAGATACGAATAAAGGAACACCGGGCAGTGGAAAGGGACAGGACTCGGGCAAGAAAACTCCGATGAATAAGCTGAAGAACCGGATGGCAGCAGTCACAGGAGATGAAGCAAGACCGATGCTTTATACAATAGCAGTGATTGCAGCAGGAGTGATTATTGGTGTGACGGTTATAAGAAGAAAAAATAAATAACAAAAGGGCATATCGGTACAGATATCAAAAGATTTTATCCCCCTCTCAGGTATAATACATCTGGGAGGGGGATTTCTATATCACCTGAAAAAATATGGAAAATAATATAGTTTTTAAGGTTTAACCTTAAAAACTATTGAATACATGATGAAATTTAGGTGTACTTTGGGATCTGACTCTACAGGTGCTTGGTGGAGTTTAAATATGTATCATACAATACTTCTGCTCTCGTATCCTCATCCAATCCATTTAAAAATTCTGCAATTCCTTCATAGACTGCTCCAATCAGATCTCCCTGCTGTGGATGATTCTCTGCAAACCACTGATAAGAAGCATCGTGATGCTCCTGCCAGCTGTCCTTAAATGCAAATGTCCCTTCGCTTATCCCCTTTTTTATCTCCTTGATTCCGGTCTCTTTGTATCCTGCTGTCTCTGCCGTTACAACAATTGGTGACATTCCATTCCGAAACAGTTTCAAGCTGCTTTCCACATATGCCCACATATTATCAGGCGCGATATCTTCACGATTCATCGGTACATATTCCGGAAATGTAAAATCAGCCGGATTAATATTATATTTATTCAGGTACTGCTCCGTTACCTTTTCTTTCACCAGATTACAAAGCGTCTCTGTCTGCTCACCGGTCAGACCGTATTCGTTGATTTCATCTGAAGATTCCCCATTTTCTGCGGTATCTGCAGACTCCGCTTTCTGCTTGTCATCGCTCTGGGATACAATTTTTCTCTTCATCTCTTTTCCTCCAATTTGTGTATTTTTCAGGATTACTTTTTCGCACAAGTACAAAAGTTGAAAATGTATCTGTTCTGCAATCCTGACTTTCGTACTAAGACTCGCTTTAGAGTCTTAAATATACTTACATTATACCCCCCCCCGAGTATTTTGTAACAGAAAAAAAGATAAACAGTATATAACAGTTGACAACAGTGCTACACTGTTATATACTGTTTACAACAGGAGGAAACATATGAAGATTATAATCAATAATTCGTCGATGGTACCAATCTATGAACAAATTATGGAGCAGATCAAAGCACAGATTATCTCCGGAGAATTAAAAGAAAATGATATATTGCCGTCCGTGAGAACGATGGCAAAGGAACTGAAGATCAGTGCACTTACTGTGAAGAAAGCATATGACAATCTGGAAACGGAAGGCATGACAGTCACGGTTCATGGGAAGGGAACTTATGTTGCGGCATCCAATACACAGCTGATGGAAGAAGAACGCAGAAAAGAAGTTGAGGCAGATCTGGAAGCAGCGATCCAGAAGGGAAGGCGCTGTGGAATGAAAGAGGAAGAGATTCGTTCATTATTTGAACTCATCATGGAGGATGAATAATTATGTTAGAAATCAAAGGAGTAAAGAAAAGCTACGGCGAATTTCAGTTAGACTGTTCGTTAAAGGTAGAAAAAGGAAGAATTACGGGTCTGGTCGGAGAGAACGGAGCCGGTAAGACTACCTTATTCAAGGCAATGCTCGGACTCATTTCTTATGATGGCGGCGAGATAAAGATCATGGGAAAAGCACCGGAACAGTTGGGTGAAAAAGAGAAAGAAGAACTGGGAGTTGTCCTGGCAGAAGCCGGATTCAGCGGTTATTTGAAAGGGAAAGATGTTGAGGCAGTTCTGGCAAGATTGTATCCAGGATTTGAAGCAGAAAAATTCCATCTGATGTGTGACAGATATCAGATTCCGTTGAATAAATATATAAAAGAGTATTCAACAGGTACGAAAGCAAAATTGAATCTGATCATTGCATTGACACACCAGGCAGAATTTCTAATGCTGGATGAGCCGACAGCAGGACTTGATGTCGGAGCAAGGGAAGCGATGCTGGACATTTTAAGAGAATATATGGAAGAAGAGCCGGAGAGAAGCATCCTGATCAGTTCACATATTTCTTCGGATCTGGAGCATCTGTGTGATGACATCTATGTGATTCATAAAGGAAAGATTGTACTTCATGAAGAGATGGATACGATTCTTGAAAAATATGCGGTGTTGAAAGTCAGTGAGGCGCAATATCAGGCGGTGGATAAAAGTTACATTTTGAAAGAGAAAAAAGAGAACTTTGGAATTTCCTGCCTGACGAACGAGAAGCAGTATTATATAGAAAATTATCCGGAGATTGTAGTGGAGAGCGGCTCACTTGATCAGGTGATTCTTATGTTGACAGGAGGCGAGAGATAATGAAAGGAATCAGAGGACTGTTGGAAAAGGATTTTCGGTTGTTTTTCCGGCAAGGCAGCAATCTTTTTCTGGTATTAGCTTTTGTGACGTTATTTTTTACGCTGACGGAAAAGAAGACAGCTACTTTTATTGCAATATATATCCCATCCGTTATGGCAGTATATTCAGGTAATACGATTAGTTACGATGAAAATGGTCATGGATACACATATTTATTTTCTTTACCTGTAAATAAGAAAATATATGTTAGAGAAAAATACATTTTTTCTTTTATTATGACAGTATGTGGATGGGGGCTTGGAGTAATCTGTGCAGGAATTGCCGTACTCATAAAGCCGGGAGAATTTTTTGATTTGGAAATGCTGGCAATGGAGTTGATCACAATCTTTGTGCTTCAGGCAATTGCGGGGATTGTGATTGCAATTCGGTTAAGGTTTGAAGGAGAGAAAGGACGATTTGTACTGCCAATCGCAGTTTTAATTATTTTTGCAAGCTGTTATATAATTGGCTCTTTTGTGATGGATAATCTGGGATTAAAAGAAAGTATTTCGTATATGATAGGAGAAATAGGAGATTTTGAAATCGCGATTGCACTTATTGTTTTAAGCCTGATTGTATGGTTTGCTTCGTATAAGTACAGTATGAGAGTTATGAAAAAGAAGGAGTTTTAATATAACAAGAATTTTCTTGATATAAAGTAGTCTTTCATTTACTTATGAAATAGTTTAGAATAGTTAGTAGAATTGCCTTAAGAGAAGGGTTAACAGATAATATACCGAAATTATTGTAAAAGGAGGGGTGTGTATGATGACGGATGAAAAAATCAAAAATTCCAGTGAACTGGAGTTTGCTGTATTTTGTATTGAAAATGTAGCGTCAAAGCTGGGAGTGAATGCAGAGCGCGTCTATCAGGCATTTACCGAAAAGAGCGACATTCTGAATGGTTATATTGTGCCGGAATATGAAGTGCTGCATACCCAGAGTAGGGAATATATCGTTGAGGACCTCCTTGATGTGATGAAAGAAAGGGGCGTGGAAGTATGATCCTTTATCATGGTTCTTTCTTAGAGATTGCGAAGCCGGATTTGGTTCATTCCCGCCCTAATGTGGATTTCGGGTGTGGCTTCTATGTTACGCCGCTGTATGAACAGGCGGCGAAGTGGTGCGGCAAATTCAAACGCCGTGGGAAAGAGGGTATTATTTCTCAGTATGAATATGATGAAAGCAGGGAAGTCGAACTGAAAACACTGAAATTTGATTCTTATTCCGAGGAGTGGTTGGATTTTATTTTGAATTGCCGCAGTGGAAAAGATTCGACAGATTATGACCTTGTAGTGGGTGGTGTTGCCAATGATAAGGTGTTCAATACGGTGGAGCTATTCTTTGACGGACTGATTGATAAGACGGAAGCAATCAACCGTTTACGTTATGAAAAACCGAATCTGCAAATTTGTTTTCGTACAGAGAAAGCATTGGCTCTGCTACATTTTGAAGGGAGTGAAACGCTATGACAGCAAATCCGATTTTGCTTCAGAAAAAATATAGCCGCGTTATCGAATGCTTTGCTAAACAGCAGGGACTTTCATTGGATGCGGCATTGGATTTCTTTTATCATTCCCAGGTTTATCAGCTGATCCGTGACGGTGTTTCTGATATGCATTGTATGAGTGATGCGTATCTGGCAGAGGAATTAAGACAGGAATATACAGAGAAGGATAGACAAAGTAGAAGCTGACGGACTGTAAACATGTACTAGGGTCTGACTCCAATGAATATCTGCAACAGCAAAAATATATGCCATACGTTTCACTTCAGCTAAGTCATCAGTCCTCTTTTCACCAGTGAAATATTAGGAGTCAGTGTAAGTCTGAAAGGAGCGAGTCCCACCTTAAAAATTGATTTGCATAGAGACCCGGATTCACCTGCATTTATACAAATATGCAATTTCTTTTTTACCACAGCTTTGAAATTTTAATAGCGTACTATTGACGAATGAATAATAGTATGCTATTATTCTGAACATGAAGATGATATAAATTGCACAGTAAGTCTTTTTTTGCTGCTGCAGTAATGATCGTGAGTTGGTAAAGGAGACTATATATGTCAAAGAATTATTCATGTGGCGCATTATTAAAACAGATTCATGACATCATGGAAAAGAATGCGAATAATGTTCTCAGAGAACAGGAACTCACAATTTCCCAGTCCGGAGTTCTTGTACTGCTGGATGAAAAAGAAGGAAAAACGGCATCATTTAAAGAACTTGAGAAAGATTTTGGAGTATCACAACCTACCATGGTTGGAATCCTGAATCGTCTGGTGCAAAAGGATTTAGTAGAAATTCTGACCGATTCCGAAGATAAACGGATAAGGAAGGCTCATCTTACACAAAAAGGAGCAGATAAATGTAAGGAAGGATATAAACATATGAACTCAGCTGAGGAGCAGCTCCTTAAAAGCCTGACCAATAATGAAAAAAAGGAGTTTAACCGATTGCTTTTGAAGGTAAGAAAATCTTTTGATTAGAATTAAGCGCGCAGAGGCGTGCTTAATTTTTAAATATATCAATAGCGTGCTATCAAACAACAAACACATAAAATGGAGGAAATTGACATGAAAGAAAAACAAACAGATTCTTTGGAAATTTTTAAGAGTGCACCAATCGGTCAGGCTGTATTGAAAAATACGATTCCTGCCATGGTAGCTATGATGATGGTATTAATCTATAATCTGGCAGATACATTTTTTATAGGACAGACGAAAGATGCTTTGATGATTGCGGCAGTTTCTCTTGTTACCCCGGCATTTCTGCTTTTTATGGCGGTGGGAACTGTATTTGGAATAGGTGGAACCAGTGTGATTTCACGTGCGATGGGTGAAGGGCGTAAGGAATACGCTAAGAAGGTATGTTCTTTCTGTATGTGGAGCTGTATGATCGCGGGTATTGTCATGGTTATTGTAATCTTTGCTTTCATGGATCCGATCTTAAAAATGCTGGGAGCAAGTGCGGATACCATGGAGTATGCCAGACAGTACTTGTCTATTGTTACAGTTGCAGGACCTTTTGTACTGATATCGAATTGTTATGCCAATATTATCCGTACAGAGGGAAAAGCAGGCATGGCAATGATCGGACAGCTTGGCGGAAACCTGCTGAATGTTATTCTTGATCCGATCCTGATATTAGGTTTTGGCTGGAATGTAGCCGGTGCTGCGATCGCTACAGCTGTAAGTAACCTTGTAAGTGCGGCATATTATATTGGGTATTTCAAATTTGGAAAATCAATGCTCAGCATCAGTCCGAAGGATTTTTCTGTGAAAGATAATATTTTAAAAGGTGTTCTTGCTATCGGAATCCCGGCTGCTCTTGGAGATATTTTAATGAGTGCATCGAGTATTGTGCTTAACAGCCAGATGGCAAAATACGGTGATATGGCAGTTGCCGGAGTTGGTGTTGCCATGAAGATTACAATGATCACCGGAATGATCTGTATTGGTTTTGGACAGGGAATACAGCCTTTACTTGGATATTGCGTAGGAGCCAAAAACTGGAACAGGTATAAGGAATCGCTGCGTTTTTCCGTGATTTTCGGATTTGGACTCAGTACATTTATGACGATCCTCTGTTATGTATTTGACCGCCAGATCGTTGGTGTGTTCCTGTCAGACCCGGAAGCATTTCAGTATGGCGTGGAATTTTCCCGGATTTTGCTTACTACCAGCTTTCTGTTTGGTATGTTTTATGTATTGTCCAATGCTTTGCAGGCTATGGGAGCAGCGACTTCTGCGCTTATCATCAATATGAGCAGACAGGGACTGATCTATATTCCGGTAATCTTTATTTTGCAGTCGATCATTGGAATGGATGGACTTCTCTGGGCACAGCCGGTTGCCGATATTTTATCAGTAGTATTGGTTCTTATCCTGTACCGGGTCACATTAAAGAATAAAATTCATACACAAGAACCGAAAACGGTTTGATGTGTCAATGCAAGTAAATTTTGTTTGACTTTTTGAAAAAGAGGCAATATAATTACAAGAAACGAGTAGCAAGTAAGCGTAAATCCAGTTTACCGGCTGCTCGTTTTTGTTTTGCAAAAAGTAAATATTGCCATGAAAAAGTGTGTAGCGAGTCAGCGTAAGTCCAGCTTATATGACAGGGTGCGCACTTTTTTTGTGCCAAAAAGAGAGGAGTTAAAACAAAATGGCAGAAAGAAACAAGATGAAAGATATGCCGGTGAATAAGCTGATGATCCAGATGGGGATCCCTATGATCTTATCCATGGCATTGCAGGCGGTCTATAACATTGTAGACAGTGCATTTGTAGGAAATATGAGAGTGGGCAGTGAAGCAGCATTAAATGCACTGACCCTGGTATTTCCGGTGCAGATGCTTATGGTGGCAGTAGGAATCGGAACAGGTGTAGGAACAAATGCGCTTCTTGCAAGGACACTGGGACAGGGGAACAGTAAAAAGGCTGCAAAGGTAGCAGGAAACAGCCTGTTTCTTGGTGTGATCATTTATGTGGTATGTTTATTGTTTGGCATCTTTGGTGTGAGAGCATATATTTCATCACAGACAGTTGATGCAGAAGTATTGGAAATGGGAGTCAGTTATCTGAGGATATGCTGCGTGATCTCTTTTGGTATTATTTTCTTTTCTTTATTTGAAAAGTTATTACAGGCAACGGGCCGTTCCCTTTATTCAACAATTGGCCAGGTAGTTGGAGCTGTTGTAAATATTATCCTTGATCCGGTCATGATCTATGGTATTGGACCTTGTCCCGAAATGGGAGTGGAAGGTGCGGCCTACGCAACTGTAATTGGCCAGGTAGCATCAGCAGTATTGCTGCTTATATTTCATATAAGGCTGAATAAGGAATTCGGGCATGGAGTGAAATACATGAAGCCGGATGCCGGTGTTATAAAAGAAATCTATGCGATCGGACTTCCTGCAATTATTGCGCAGGCATTGATGTCCATTATGGTTTATGTGATGAATCTGATCCTGAAATTCAATCCGTCAGCACAGACAGCTTATGGATTATTTTATAAGGTTCAGCAGTTTGTACTGTTTCTTGCTTTTGGTCTGCGGGATGCGATCACCCCGATCATTGCATTTGCTTATGGAATGAGAAGTAAGAAGAGAATTCAGGATGGAATCAAATATGGTCTGATCTATACAATTGTGTTAATGATCCTGGGAATTGCAATCACAGAGATTTTCCCCGGAGCATTTGCAACACTGTTTAATGTGGGGGCGTCCAGAGAATATTTTATCGGAGCAATGAGGATAATCTCAGTAAGCTTCTTGTTTGCCGGAATCAATGTTGCTTATCAGGGCATTTATCAGGCATTGGATGGCGG
>ERZ1026864.578-NODE-578-length-20468-cov-25.301524_pt1 | contig 20468 bp, 18 predicted proteins | sample MGYA00380162_ERZ1026864 | MGnify/ENA primary metagenome ERZ1026864 (study PRJEB33269, sample SAMEA4719798) | human gut metagenome | biome: human-associated habitat; feature: organic feature; material: feces | place: Cameroon | collected 2013-10 ... | reverse complement strand
TCGAGCTTCTTCGCCGTGGATACGATGTCTATGTCGGCAAGCTCTATCAAAAGGAAATCGACTTTGTTGCTCAGAGGGGCAGCGAGAAGTTTTATATTCAGGTCAGCGACAACATTTCCGGTCCGGAAACATTTGAGAGAGAATGCTCTCCTCTGCTTCAGATTCGAGATGCTTATCCGAAAATGATTATTGCCAGAACCAAACATCCCCAATATAGCTATGAAGGAATCGAAATTCACGATATAGCCGATTGGTTATTACAAGAATAAGCAAGGCAAAATATCTCCATCATTCTCTTTTGAAATGATGGAGATATTTTTATTATGACGGAGATTGCAGAACGTGTTTACGCGACAATTATTTTTACAGCACTAAAAAATGCACGACTTTTATTACTTCTTTTAAAATCATCAGGCACACTATTGCCCCTTGTTATGCTAATCTCAGGGTTTATATACAAAAGCAGGGCTGATGAGAACACATCATCTGCGTGAAATTTGCCGCCATGTGTAAAGGCACAGGCATCCTATGGTTTATCTGGATATTTCAAATGATAAAAAAGGAAAAACTACTGGAAAAAGTAATTGAGAGGAGTGGAGAATCTTGATATAATTAAATATAGTGATTTAAAAAAGTTTATAATTTCTCGCTAAAATGGTAAAAATGACATTGTGACACCACTGGTGTCACAATTCGAAAGGTGGAATATTTGTATGGGTAATGATTTGATGTCGGCAGCTGGATTAATCCATATAATTGAGGAATCTAGACAAAATGCATTAAAAAAAGTAAATGAGGAACTCATCAAAATGTATTGGAAAGTAGGTGAGTTCTTAAGTAAGGAAACGGAACACGCTTCGTATGGCGATGCATATATAGACGAGATTTCAAGAGAAATACAGGAGACATTTCCTGGTATTAAGGGATTTAACCGAAGAGGTCTTTATAGAATGAAAAAATTTTATGAGACTTACAAGGATAATGAAATTGTGACACCACTGGTGACACAAATTAGCTGGACGAATCACTTGCTGATAATGTCGGGATGCAAGACAGATGAGGAAAGAGAGTTCTATATCCGTCTATGCATCAAGGAAAATTATTCTAAAAGGCAGTTGGAGAGACAGTTAGACAGTGGATATTATGAAAGATATATGTTATCAAAGGAAACTTTGTTACCAGAATCAGTTAAAAAGTTGGGAGAAAACCCATTTTTAGATTCATATGTTATGGAATTTTTGGATTTGCCAAATGAGTTTCATGAGAATGATTTACGAAAAGCTTTAATCAGAAACATGAAGGATTTTATTTTGGAATTAGGAAAAGATTTCACGTTTATTGATGAAGAATATAAGGTACAGGTTGGTGGTGATGATTTTCGAATTGATTTATTGTTTTACCATAGAGGATTACAGTGCCTTGTAGCAATAGAACTTAAAATAGGCAAGTTCAAGCCTGAATATATATCTAAGTTGGATTTTTATCTTGAAGCATTGGATAGACAAGTGAAAAAAGAGAATGAAAATCCTAGTGTAGGGTTGCTTCTGTGTGCAGCTAAGAATGATGAGGTGGTAGAGTATGCTATGAGCAGAACTATGTCACCGATGTTGGTATCACAGTATCAGCTACAGTTACCAGATAAGGCAGTTCTTGAAAAGAAATTGCAACAACTGGTTAATATTCCACAGATTGAGGATTAAGAGAAATTTATAAAATAAGAGCCAAGATTAAAGGCAGTACCAAATCATGGCACTGCCTCTTTTCTTACTTCTTTATTATTTCAGATATTTATTCTTCCTCAGAACCACTCTTTTTTCTGACGAAAATTACTGCACCAAACACAATCAACAGAATACAGATTCCGATGATGATTATAATAGCCGGGTTCCATGCGTCACTCTTACCATTATCTGCATTCGACGCAGAAATTGTTGTATTATCCTCAGCGTTTTCATTGTCTTTTGTAGTGTTTATGCTATCCTTATTTCCACCATCCATCACAGCCGCATCCATGACGATCGTGTAATCGGATGCGTGGGTAAATTCAAGTTCCACATTTCCATCCGCATCAATCAGTCCGGCACTGACAAACTCCAGCTTTCCTGTCTGCTCGTTGTAGTAGAACAGGTTCGCATACAGTCCTGAATTCTTTGATTCCATGTTGATAGTCAGCTTTGCTGTAAATCCAAACTCTCCGTCATAAGCAAGTGACAAGTTCATGGAATACCGTTCTCCGGTCACGTTGTTGATGACATCTACAGGAATGGATTTTCCGGCATCTGCTCCGACAGTCACGCCAAAATCAATGTCTCCGGCTGCATCAGTGATGTCCTTTCCGTTAATCTTCCAAGAAAGACCATTTCCCATGTCAAGCACCAGTGTGACATCCTCACCCTTAATGGTGTCAAAAATATCCTTCGGTACTACAGTTGTTCCGTTCATTACAACGGTCACTGTCTCACCGGATTTGGCTTCGTCAAGCTGTGAGCTGATCACATCCCAGCCTTCCTTGCCGCTGTCGTCCTTGATGTATGGCTTTGTTTCGGTGTCAGAATTGTTCCGGCTGTCGGTGTTTTTGTTGCTATCTGATGTTCCTGTGGTATTTTCTCCATTTGTGCTTGTATTGTTACTATCGCCGGAATCATTGGACGGTTCCGGTGCTTTGGCAATGACTGCATCTACTTTGGTGTAGTCAGAGTCCTTGTATTGCAGAACAGAAATGGCATCATCGATTGCCTTTGCCATTGCGTCCACTTCCGTCTGTTTGGTAATGTCATTTCCTCGGACAACAGCCTTAACAGCATCATCCACACCGGAGAAATCCTTGTAGTTATCCTTGTTCAGTGCTTTTGCCTTGGCAATCGCTGCTTCAACCTTTGTGTAATCGGCTCCCTTGTATTGAAGGGAATCAATCGCTTTTTCAATAGCCTTTGCCATCTTGTCCACTTCTGATTGCTCAGTAATGTTCTTGTCACGAACAACGGCATTCACGGCAGCTTCCACACTGGAGAAATTCTGGTAATTATCCTTGTTCAGTGCATTTGCCTTGGCAATCGCTGCGTCTACTTTGGTGTAATTTGCTCCCTTGTATTGAAGGGCAGTAATGGCATCCTCGATTGCTTTTGCCATTGCATCCACTTCACTCTGCTTGGTAATGTTCTTGTCACGGACAACAGCCTTCACGGCTGCTTCTACACTGGAGAAGTCCTTGTAGTTGTCCTTGTTCAGTGCATTTGCCTTGGCAATCGCTGCATCTACTTTGGTGTAGTCAGCGTCCTTGTATTCCAGGGCATCAATCGCTTTTTCAATAGCTTTTGCCATCTTATCAACTTCCGTCTGCTCGGTAACGTTCTTGTCACGAACAACAGCTTTCACGGCAGCTTCTACACCAGAGAAATCCTTGTAGTTGTCCTTGTTCAGTGCATTTGCCTTGGCAATGACTGCGTCAACCTTAGTATAATCAGCTCCCTTGTATTGCAGGGTAGTAATGGCATTTTCTATTGCCTTTGCCATCTTGTCCACTTCTGATTGCTCAGTAATGTTCTTGTCACGAACAACAGCTTTCACGGCAGCTTCTACACCAGAGAAATCCTTGTAGTTGTCCTTGTTCAGTGCATTTGCCTTGGCAATCGCTGCATCTACTTTGGTGTAGTCAGCGTCCTTGTATTCCAGGGCATCAATCGCTTTTTCAATAGCTTTTGCCATCTTATCAACTTCCATCTGCTCAGTAATGTTCTTGCCTCGGACAACAGCGTTGACAGCAGCTTCAACACCAGAGAAATCCTTGTAATTATCCTTGTTCAGTGCTTTTGCCTTGTCAATGGCTGCATCTACTTTGGTGTAATTTGCTCCCTTGTATTGAAGGGCATCGATCGCATCCTCTATAGCTTTCGCCATTGTATCTACCTCTGTTTGCTGGGCTTTACTTTTCGCTCGGTCAACAGCGTTAATGGAATCTTCTACCGCAGAATAATTTGTATAAAGGCTGCCATCAAGAGCCGCTGCACTTGCGATGGCCGCATCGACAGATGTGTAATCAGCGGGAATGTTATTATCATCCCACACAAAAGTTGGATGGCCGATTCCGGCAACCCACTCAACGCCCGCACCGGCATTGGTTCGCAAGCCAGCAAGGACATCTGCGGAGGTAAAGTCTGTGACAGCAGTACCTTGCTCTTCGTTGCTTTGTTCTCCTACATACGCAAGCGGAGACGGGTCATATGCTTTCGTGTCATTCGGCCAATAGCAATTTTCTACTGTGCCGCCGAGGGCATAAGCCACCCAACAAGTATTTCCATCTTTATCTACGCCCATGTCGGTCGTCGTAACCATACAGTTGTTGACTGTTCCCGAGCCCAATTGGTCATCCGTATACCCAACAATTCCGCCAACAGCGGCCGTAATGGAGTTGACAACAATCTTACCATCAAACCAACAATCCGTAACCGTTAAATTGCCGTCAAATCTTGCTCCAACAATACCGCCAATGGTGTCGAACGGCCAATCAGCTGGATCCGGTTCTGTATAATATCCCTCGGAATTTGTGAAATTACCTGTAAGTGTTGCTGTTGAATAGCAACCGGAAATGGTGCAGCCCTGCACGGTAACACCAACGATACCACCAATATTCTTTTCTATTTTGGTACCGCTGTAAATGCTACCAGATGTCCAGCAGTTTGTGATTTTGGACTTGCCCATCCAGTCAACCAAAATACCTTTACCTGCGGCACTGTTATCTTTAGGATCAATCCAGATTTCAGCGTTTGCAACACCAAGGTTTTTAACTTCGCCGTTGTAAACATTGCCGAACAGAGCATTTCTAAGTAAATTATGGGACTCATCCGCCCCCTCAACGTGTGATTCATGAGAGTAGAGATTTGAGATCACATGACCCTGTCCGTCAAATACACCGCAAAAACTATATTCGGGACAATCTCCACCTCCGCCTGTACCAATCGAAATCCATTCATGCCCGGATAAATCAAGGTCGCTTTCCAAATAGAAAGTTTTCCCCGCAAAATTTGTAGTTCCAGGGTCAGCATTCACAAGCTGTGCCAAACCCGCAAGCTGTTCAGCCGTTGAAATATGGTATTCCGAAGCGTCAGGCGCACTCGTATACCAGCTCGTGTCTGCCGTGCCATTCCAACTATCTGCTACATTTTCTTCTGCAAACGCTGTCATCGGAACAAGTGCCATCACAAGGCACAACGCAAGCAGAAGGCTTAAAAGTTTCCTTTTCATTTTCATTTTTTATTCCTCCAAAATAATTTTTACCCGCTATTTTCTTTCTCCGACAGCGGACACATCGGGGAAGATTTAACCGGAAAAGATGTGTTTACCGGTTAGGACTTCACTATTAAACCACCACCTTTCTAGTAAACGCCAAAAGCAGAAACCAAGGCACAATGAGCCCTGTCTCCAGCAACTTGTTCGTTATAAATTGTATATACCTGTGGATTTATTTCTTCAGCCGATACCTTTGAAACATCTAATGTTTTATCAGCATACCATGAAAAATACTTCGGTGTTGCCACATTTGCTGCTGACATCGCCTCTCCGGCACCTTCCATCCCCATCAGTGCCATCATCTTTGCAACAGCCGCATCATAGCGTGTCAGATCAAGCTACGCCAATTTCTCATCAGCAAACTCTGCCTTTGCCTCGTCAATGGCGTCAAGCTGTACGGTGACCTCCTCTGCACTATCTTCCGTGATGATGTCTGCATCCGAGAGTGCGTCAATGAGTGCTTGTATCGCTGATATTGCTGTGCCATCTGTCTGAACAGTATTCCCTGACACCGGCTCCTGAGCACTTGTCGTAATCGGCATCATGCCGCCAATCATACAGGTGCTTAACAATATTGCAAGTCCTCTCTTAAATCTTTTCATACTCATCTTTCCTTTCTCTTAGCCTGTAATTTCCCTGAAACAAAAAAAGACACCATAGTGAATCGCATACTTTATGCATACCATTCTCTATGATATCTTCATGATTTTGCCGACTAATTTCTATCGTTGTTGTCAAGCTGTACTGACTGCATGGATTCATAACGGTGTCCTCCCTTTCCGTTCTGTAAATATGTACAGGTTTTGTCACATCCACCTATAAAAAATATACCATGCAGGTATTGAAATATCAAACGTTATTTTATAAAAAGGCAAATTAATTTTCACAACTTTTGATGAAACAGCATATACTTTTGACGAAACGACATTTTAAGAATTTCTGTTCTTTTTTTCTGTCTCTGCTATCCCAAACCAGTTCTCATATTTCATGGACTGCAGCTTGTCCATGTCATGCAGAATACAACCGCAGTGTCCGGGAAATGTCTGGAAACAAAGTATCCGCAGATTCGCATCTATCTCCGGGCTGTATTCCTCAATTTCCATTTTTCTCCATACAAGGCAGCCCTCTCATAGCAGCGCAGCCACTTGGCATCCATATTGTCAAACAGGCTGGAAAATGTGCTGCCGATCATCTCTTTCAATGGCACACCTTCCAGCTCTGCCAGTGCTTCATTGCCGTAGCGGAAGATCCAGTCTACTGCACGGCGTTTTTCATTGAATATCATCTCGATGTCTGTAAAAGCAAAGGGAAATTTATCACAGATTTCATAATATTTGTGATATTCCTCATCCGTCCTGGGCAGATTATGTCCATTGAATTCATCTATCATCAGTTTCTGTTTTTCCCGCCACTCCAGCCGGACTGCCTTTCTTCTTCTCACGGTAAAGTCAATCTCTTCGCCATTGCACAGATAGATTTTATCTTTGATATTCGTGATTGCGGATACCGACACAATACAACCCAACCCTTCTTTACCTCGATACAGTTATCACCGAGCATTTCTTTTAATTCATAAATAGGTGTTATGGTCTGTAGTATATCCCCGTCTATCAGATGAATCAGGCTGAGGTATTCTGATTTGATGATATAGAGAATATCCGCTGTTCGTATCTTCTTTTTTACGCGTTTTGATATGATTGTAATGTATTCCTGTTTCATTTGACGCCTCCCTGATGCCATATGTATCTATTGTACTGTATCAGGTATAAGACTTCAAGATGCTTTCCTTCCGCCAAAGCTGAGCACACCATCATCAACATCAGTTGACATAAAGGGTTGTCTGTATTACTATATATAATACAAACAATACAATTATATCACTTACAAGTTTTGTCAGATTACAGCCTGCTCATAAATATCGATACATTTCAAGCAGGCTATGACATATAAACAGTAAGATACAGGAGGTTCACATGATAATAGAACTCGACATGTCAAGCAGCACCCCGATATACGTACAGCTTAGAAACCAGATTGTAAAGGGAATAGGCAAAGGCGAGCTAAAAACCGGCGAAAAGCTTCCGACCGTACGTCAGCTTGCAAGCGATGCTGGTGTAAACACAATGACGGTCAATAAAGCCTACCAGATTTTGAAAAATGAGGGATTTATCCGTACAGACAGACGGCTCGGCGCTTTTGTGTCAGAATCCATCGCAGATGATACAGATTTCACTGAAAAGCTGGAATCAGAGCTTGAGCTTTTAAGTGCTGAGGCCTGTCTCACCGGAATGAGCCGTGAGGAATTTTTATCAATGTGTGATAAAATATATTCACAAATGAAACCATGTACCGCTTAGCAGAGGAGGCAGACTATGGAAATTATGATGTTTATTATCTTTATAATTACAAATCTTATTATCATACTATGTATGCAATTTGCGTACACACACGCCTATAAATATGAAAACGGCATGTATCTCAATGTACATATTCCATCATCTCACAAAGAAGATGCCGAAGTAATCGAAATCGTCACCACCGGAAAATGCAAAATGAAACACTTTCAGATTGCCAATGTGATTATCTCCATTGCGATATGCTTTATTGTTTTTATTAACATTGCCGTTTTTGTTCTGGTGTATATTATCTGGATGTTTGCATATATCTTTGGAATTATTCATATTCCAAACAGCTCCCACCGGAAAATGTATGCTCTGAAAATACAAAACGGATGGATAATAGAAACCCAACGCAAAAAGGTTTATATCGACACCCGCGTTTCAGCAGAAGCCGGTGCCACGACAGTCAGCTATAAATGGCACGCACTCTTTTTAATTACTGAGCTTGCAGCATATATACCATACTTTATGCTTGGTGACACCCATTACAATATCCTTATGATTTCGCTGTTTTTGTGCTCTGTTTTAATATCCACACTTTCGCTGGTATTTCATGCTTTTATAAACAAAAGCGAGCGCCACGTATACAGCATGGATTCAAAGCTCAACCTTATTGTCAACAATACTATGAAAAAATATAAAAGCATCGCAATGCTTCTCCTAAGCGGACTAAACGCTGTCGCATGGATTTATGTAGCATTATACACAGGTATCACCGGAATACTTCCGGCATCATCCTATTATGTGTATATTTTCATTCAGTTAATAGCCGTTTTGGGATTTATTGTTCCAATTTATATGGGCTTAAACAGAAAGAAGGAACTGCTGTCTGCCAACACCTCACCAATAGATGTGGACGATGATGAATACTGGAAAACCGGCTACTACTATAATCCCGACGACAAACATATTCTCATTGAAAACCGCATGCAGTCCGGCAATTACACGTTTAATTATGCTAAAAAAGGCGCGTGGATTTTCACAGGAATCACCTGTGCAATAATAGCAGGCTGTATCATCCTGGTGTTTGTCTGCATGCTTCCTTTGATTAATATACAGGAAAAAATCACTCTGACAAACAATAACCTTACTATTTCTGCCGGTGGCTATACAAGCGAGATTGATGTAAATGACATCACAGAGCTTAAGCTTCTGGACGAGCTGCCGTATGACAGTTTCCTGCGTACAAACGGAGCCTCTACAGACAGCTATGATATCGGCAGGTACGAAGGGCGCACTCTTGGAAAATGCAGCCTGTATGTATTCGACGGATACTCTCCTATTCTCATGATAAAATCGGATGATACACTGGTGTTTGTAAATTCTAAGGAAGATGGAGAGATAGAGGGGTTGTATGAAGAATTAAGTCAATAAATTTGTTCTTTCTATGTTATACTGTAATCGTATAATTAAAAAGAAGGCAGGCAAAATCTATGAAAACACGACAAGAAGCATTAAACTACGGTTTATCTTTTCCAAATACATATCAGGAGGCCCCATTCCACGACCCAAACTGGCAGCTCATCCGCGTAAAGGACAGCAAAAAGGTTTTCCTGTGGACCTATGAGCGCAATGGTTTTATCAATTTAAATGTCAAGGTATCTCCTGCATGGCGCGACTTCTGGAGAGATGCCTTCCCATCGGTCATCCCCGGCTGGCACCAGAACAAGGACAACTGGAATACCATCATTCTCGATGGCAGCATACCGGATGATGCTATAAAAAACATGATTGCAGACAGCTACGACCTTGTCACCTATAATCCGACCCGGCTCATATATGAGGCTGTAAAAAGGATTCCAAAGGGCTGTGTTGCCACATATGCACAGGTTGCTGAGCTTGCAGGCAATAAAAAAATGTGCCGGGCTGTCGGCAATGCCCTGCACAAGAATCCCAATCCTGATGAAATTCCATGCTACAGAGTGGTAAATGCAAAAGGTGAACTGTCAGGGGCATTTGCCTTCGGCGGAGCCGATGAACAGGCTAAACGTCTAAGAGCAGATGGCATTGAGGTCATAGACGGCAGGGTTGACCTTGATAAATACGGAATACGGATTGTAGATGATGTTATATATACAAAAACAACAGTGGAACCATTTACTTAAATAATGGTTCCACTGTTGTTTTTACGCATATATTCAATGATTGCAGCTACTATACTCTCTGCATTATCAAATTGTTTTTGAGCTTCTTCTTTCGATGCAATAAAAAAATCATCGTAATCACTTTGCTCTCTTTTTTGCTTTAGTCTTGCAAGATTTCTTCCTATTTCACGATCAAATATACCTGTTGCAACATAATTTTTATTAAAATATGCTATAACATCCTTATGCCTTTTAAAATCAACACGTTCCAAGGCTAAGACTGCTCTTGCGGCATAAAAGGAAGCATAATACGCTCTATTTATAGAATCTTTAAAATGTTTGTTTTCTAAACACTCCCTGGCAACATTTAAAGTTTCCATTGACGTTTCCATTCTATATTTTGCTAAACTAATACAATTTTCCTCAAGCAATAATAATTCCCTCCTTTTGTATATTTGAATAATACGGCAAGCTGTTTACCCAATTTTTAAAGTGTTTTTCATTTTTAATATTCACACTTATCGGCACACCATACTCAAGTTCAATATCATAAGCTGCATCAAATATTTCATCCTCTATCTGTATAATCCTATCATCCGTCAGCTCCGTCAAAACCATTATATCCATATCTGAATTATCTCCATAATCTCCTCTTGCATATGAACCATATAATATCATCTGCTTTAACGAATCACCCATAATGCTTTTTGTCTTATTTCTGAACTCACATAATATCCGGTTTCTATCACTCATATTATCACTTCCTAATTCTTATAAAACAATTGTAGCTATTCATTTTCGCACCATATTTCTGATAAATATATCTTAACATCAAACCCTATTAAATACAAGAAACAGTTGCATCCTCTTATATATACAGCTTCCGAAACCGCGCCGGTGTCATCCCTGTAAGTTTCCTGAACATGACGATAAAATGGCTGGCATCTGAGTACCCCACATCAGATGCTATATCCTGCACCTTACGCCTGCTGTTTATAAGCAGTAACTCCTTGGCTTTATTGATGCGGTAGTTGGTCAGGTACTCATACACCGAGCAGTTCATAAACTCCGTAAAAACACGCGATAGATATTGCTGCGATACAAATACACCATCAGCAAGCTCCCTGGCACTGATATCGTCCATGTAGCTTTCTTCTATAGCATCTATAACAGGCTTTATAAAACGCACATAGCTTTGGTCATCATTATCGTGTGTGTGATTAGACTGGTCTGAGAGCAAAAGCATGATACCATAACAGTCAAGTGAGAGCATTTGCGTATCACTGGAACGTTCCTTAAAGTCTTCCACTGCCCTGTTAATCGCTTCCGACACCTCCATCCCCTTATTCTCATCAATCAGCCGGTATTCCTTTTCATCAAACATTTCCCTGAAGGCTGCCGCCATTGTCCCTGTAAAAGTGGCAAACTCTGTTTTCCAGGGCAGGCTATTGCCGGATGAGATGTTTTTATTGTGATAGGAGTGTGGCACGTTTGGAGCAATAAGAATTCCCTGCCCCTTTTGCAGCTCAATCGTATGACTGTTCGACAAAATATTGTCTGAAACAGCCTGATTTCTGCTGTACACTGTCACCTCACCCACACCCTCCTTCGTCTGTAAATAATGGTACAGCGGATACCCCTCCGGGCGGGTAACGCTTTCCTGCTCCCAGTCATTACCGACAGAGTCGAATTGAAACGGTTCTCTTGCGAAATTGCTTCCAAAATAAATAGGCATGCTTTCTCCTTTCAAAAACGGTTTAGTTTCAGAATGTTATATAATTTGGTTTATGATGTTATACTATTTTCCGTAAATCTATTATATGATTAGTGCATAAGGAAACACACTTATAGTTTAAGAATATCATAATATTGGGGTTAATACCATAACGGAGGTAAAAAATGCAGTCAAAATTCAAAAGAATCCTTTTCGGAGGAGATTACAATCCAAATCAGTGGCCTAAGGAGGTCTGGAAGCAGGACATGGCATACTTTAAGGATGCCCATATCAATAGTGCCACAATCAACGTTTTTTCATGGGCTAAAATACAGCCTTCTGAGAATGAGTATAATTTCACAGAGCTTGACGAGATAGTTGATATGCTCTCAAATGAAAACTACGACATCGTCATGGCAACATCCACAGCGGCACTGCCTGCATGGATGGTCAAAAAATATCCTGAGACGATGAGCACCGACTACGAGGGACGCCAGCATAAATTTGGAGCCAGACACAATTTCTGTCCGAACTCCCTGGTATATCAGAAGTACGCAAAGGCTCTTGCGACAGAGCTTGCAAAACGCTATAGCGGCAATAAAAATATTTCTGTATGGCACATCAATAATGAGTACGGCGGATACTGCTACTGTGACAACTGCCAGAATCAGTTTCGTGTATGGCTCAAGGATAAGTACAAGACCATTGATGCTGTAAATGATGCCTGGAACACAGAGTTCTGGGGACACACCTTCTATGACTGGGATGAGATAGTCGTACCTAACGAGCTCAGCGAGGAGACCTGGGGTGGCATGACAAGCTTTGCAGGAATATCAACAGACTACAGGCGTTTTTACTCTGACAGCATGCTGAACTGCTATAAGCTGGAGCGCGATGCAGTAAAAGCTATCATTCCTGATACACTTGTCACAACAAACCTGATGGGTACCTTCAAGGGTCTTGACTATTTCAAGTGGGCTAAGGAGATGGATATCGTGTCGTGGGATAATTACCCTGCATACGACACACCATGGAGCATGGTTGCGATGACTCACGATTTGATGCGAGGTCTTAAGGATGAGCCATTCATGCTCATGGAGCAGACTCCAAGCCAGCAGAACTGGCAGCACTACAATTCATTGAAGCGTCCGGGACAGATGCGTGCACAGAGCTATCAGACCATAGCCCACGGTGCAGACACTATCCAGTTCTTCCAGCTCAGACGAAGCAAGGGTGGCTGCGAGAAATTCCACGGTGCTGTAATAGCACATGTCGGAACAAACGACACAAGGGTATTTAAGGAGACTGCACAGCTTGGAGGAGAGCTTGAAAGCTTCGGCACAAGGACACTTGGCACACGTAATAAATCAGATGTGGGAATCATCTTTGACTGGGACAATTACTGGGCACTTGAGTACACAAGCGGACCTACACAGGACCTTAAATATGTTGACCAGATTCACCAATATTATGAGTATTTTTACAACAAAAATATCTCAGTCGATATGATTCCGGTTGACGGTGATTTTTCAAAGTATAAGGTGATTGCCGCACCTGTTCTGTACATGGTAAAGGAAGGCATAAAGGAAAAGCTTGAGCAGTTTGTGAAAAACGGCGGTACTCTCATCACAACATTTATGAGTGGTATTGTGGACCAGTCTGACAACGTGCATCTGGGCGGATATCCGGGACCTCTTCGCGAGATGGCAGGTGTCTGGGTTGAGGAAATTGACGCGCTCGCACCTGAGCAGTCAAACACTGTAAGCTTTTCAGACGGAAAAGAATATAAATGCAATCTGCTGTGCGACCTGATGCACCCGGAAGGTGCAGAAGTACTCGCCACATATGAAAGCGATTTCTATGCAGGAATGCCCGCTGTCACAAAAAACAGCTACGGAAAAGGCCATGTATACTATGTTGCCACACAGCTTGAGGCAGCCGGACTTGCAAGGGTGCTTGATGAAGCCACAGATGAAGTGTCTGTATCAGGTGTCATTGCTGAAGAGACAGGTCTTGAAATCACATGCCGCAAGAGCGAAAATACACGCTTTTACTTTGTGATGAATTTCACTGATGAAAAGCAGACTCTCCCTGCAAGCCTTGCAGGAATGGTTGACCTGATCACCGGAGAAGCAGCTAAAAAGGGCGATGTGATGAATAAGTGGGATGTGAAGATACTTATTGAGAATATATAAAAAGCACCGGCGGAGCCATTGTTCGTAAATGGTTCTGCCGGTATTTTATTATTAACTATGTTTTATTAACTACGTTTTCTTCTTAATGAAACAACTATAGCTGCTACTCCGATAATAAACACAGTAAGCATCAGGTCAGCCTGCATATTATCGCTTGTTTTTGCTGCTTTTTCGTTCTTTATATTCTGAAGCTTTGTTTCATTCCCGCCATTATCAGCCACCCTATCAGTTTTATCTGTGGTCTTGATATCAGCCGGCTTCTTGTCATCCTGAGGCTTTACTACTGTATCAGGGTTTGTAACGACAGCTTTTACAGCTGTTTTCTTTACGATTACATATGTTGAGAACTTATTTGTCTCAAATGAGATTTTGCCATCTGAAACTGTTGCATCAAGCACATCATAGCTTCCATTATGCTCCCTGACAACTGAATATTCACTGTCTTTATCAAAATCCTTGATAGCAACATCCAGTCTGATTGGTTTCTCAAATTCAGTGATATTATTTACCCAGTAATTATCAGCATTGATTTCCTGCATATTTGTTCCCTTGCTTACTATATTTTGAAGGGAAATATCAAGATTGGCAACAACCTCTTTCTTTACTCCATCTGAAGCAGCAATCTGTTCATTTGCTTTTGTAGTATCCGAAGCACTGTCTGATACATCTATCTTCAGATTTCCCGATGCTGCGGCATTATCACCATCGCTGATTTCAATTTTTCCTACTGCTGCAGAGCTTACGTCTGTGACATCAGCTGCCTTTACAAAGGCACCCTTGAAATGCACATTTGTCTGTGGCATTGTGAAAGTAAATGTAGATTTTTTATCCTGCGGTGCAAGAGTATTTCCATTTAGCGATACACCTGCAAGCTGATATCCATAATCCGGAATAAGCTCAACAGTCACATGCTGCCCCGGTTCTACTACCAGATTTCCACCATCCTTATTACCGGGATTATTTCCATACATATCCCAGTCTGTGAAATCTGTCTTGTCATCCACCTTGATAATTTTCGCTGTACCATGCTCCAGATATGCATCCTCACCATATCTCTTTGCATCATATACCCACGTTACTGTGTAGCGTACCTTATCTATCTGGATAAAGGTCTGACCAGCATTGATTATCACTGCATTATTCTTTCCTATCTGCACAGGTGTCTGGAGCATATAGCGGTCTGCCTCATCAGTCAGATATGCCATGATGCTTGTAACAGCTGAATCAAACTCATATGAGCTTCCGTTCTTTTGTACCTTTGAATTTGCATCTGACGCAAGCTCCTTCAACGACTTATAATTTGCCCCATTATCAAGACTTACCATTACAAGTGCTGCCAGCTCATCTGTGCCTGCCGCATCGCCCTCCACACGAAGCTGTATTGTTTGTGTTGCTCCCTGTGGCGGCATGCCCGGCTGCTGATTTTGCTGTGGTTCTCCCGGTCTGCCCTCACCCGGCTGTTGATTCTCTTGCTGCACCCCATCTGCCCATATATGCTGCACCGGTGCAATCGCAAGCACCATAACAAGTGCAAGCATAACAGCCATTATTCTTTTGATTTTATTCATATTGCCTCATTCTCCCTTCCACGCATACTATATGATGACACTCTAAGTGCATGTCATTTATGCGTTTTACAAGTTATTACGATAGGAGAATTGTACCATTACACACAAAAAAAGGACAGTTGACATTCGTCTCAAAATGTCAAAAGTCCCATAAAATCACTGTTTTTCACGCGTCCAGCCGTAATAGAACTGTACCAGTCCCATGCGCGCCTTTGTCTGTGTTTTTTCATTCATATTTGCAATATGTCTGTAGAGGGCTGCGCGCGAAACTGCCAGCTGCTTTGCCACCTCCTGCATGCTTTCATCAGAATGCAAAAGATAATCAAGCACTTCACCCTCACGCGGTGTGAGATGAAATTCCTGCACAAACAGCTCAAGCAATTCATCATCTGTCATTTTTACCGTCTCATAGACTGTAATTTCAGCTTTATCCTCTGCCTGTCTCTTCCTATACACATTTTCCTGATTATGCGATGCAACGGATGAATATATTTCTGTATCACCCCTGCGCAGCTGTTCATGATAAGCAAATACAATCACACTGGTCACCGCAAACAATAGCACACCGGTAATCATGGTGACATACTGCGGTGCTCTCATGATATAAAGTGATACCCCTGCCACCACGACAGCAGCTGTATTGTTCACAGCTCTGCCCATCCCGGCCCAAAGCGCCGGCTTATCAGTATGACATGCAAATATCATAAATCTTGAAGCAAAATAGACTGAGAAAAATCCTGCTGACAGATAAAAAATGATAAGCCCTATCATAAAAGGGCCTCCACAACTAATCACAATCAGACATGTTGTGGAAAGCAAAAGCACTATATACATGATAAAATCCATCATTCTATTATCATCCGCACTATATAAAAATCCGGCAACAATACCGCTGTATGCAAGAATGATTCTCGGCCACTGCCCGATATCCACACTTCCTACAGCATGAACCAGTGTAACAGCATTATCAAGTGTTGCAAACACAAATGTCATAACAAACACAATCAATATAAGGATTATTCCAAGCTTTTTAGGCGCATACCCATAGCCCTTATCAGCACTCCCTGTATCCGTATTTTCCACAGAAGATACACCATCAGAGCTTAAATATCCACACACCTCACATAAGCTTCCTGCACAGAATACTGTCATAATAATCATAGCCGCCGCAAGAAAAATCACCTGACACATACCATCCGCTATCAGATTATTGTGCACAAGCTGCAGCAAAATTCCAATTCCGTATGATATTCCTGCCAGCTGAGTAATTCCATTTAAACCATCATCAAGCCGCTTCACGGCAAGAGCCGCCTGTGTATGGACAAGGCTTCCAAAATATCCCAGCACAATAAACAGAATAATTCCCAAAAGCAGCTCTCCTGCATAGCTTCCTGTCAGATATATGCCTATCATACATATCAAAGAGAGCACACCTGAAATGCATAGTATTATTTTTTTATTATAGCTCCTTCTGTCACAAAATCTGTCAATAAAATAATATGATAAAAATCCCGGCACACTGCTACCTAAAATAAAGCTCTGTGCCATAACCACACCGTTTGAATCAGTAAATACAGCCATTCTGTTATCAAACATATACTCGCTGCACAGAAAGACAAAATAAAAAAGAGCAAGCGAAATAATATTTCCGGATAGTTTTTTTATACTATTTATATTCATCTCACCTGCTCCTTAACAACAATAAATATATCATTTCTTTACCATACACCGCTTCTTAAAGAAAGAAATTCCATAGCAAAGCACCTCATCATAATCCTCCTCAAGCTGCTTTGCATACATCTGACTCTCTATCTGCTTTAAAGCTTCATCACACTTATCCTCAAGCTTTTCAAGCTGTCTTGTGTATTTAGCCTCAAACACTGCTACCCTGCCATGTATCTGGTCCTTCACCACCACATCACTTCTGCCATCACCATACTCCTTATTTGACTCCACCATATAGCCTGCTCCGGCAAAAATTCCTGCCAGAAATGCATGGTAAAAATCCTCTTTGTAATCATGATAGCTGATGGTTCTGCGTAAGAGTCTGTTTAATTCGTCCTGCAGTTTCCTTATATCACCACTCCAGACAGCATCAAACAACTCGCTTCTGTTCCATTTTGGTGCACTTTCATCAAACCATCTGATGACCGTTGTCTCATATATTTCTCTGATTTCCTCGTTTGGTATTGTCAGAGCAGTAAACCTGTCCGGTAGTGGATTTTCCAAATTGTGAACCCTGACACTTGTCAGATATCCGGTCAGGTACAAAATGCTCCACAGATTCTCTTCCGATGAATGAAGATAGTCATATGTCAGATTTTCGTCAACCTGCTGCACTATATATCCTCCGGAAAGAAGTGTCTCAAGCTTTTGAGTAATACTGCTTCCTGCATAGTCAATAAATGATCTGATAATTGCATTATCACTTGTATTTTTCCAATAGCTAAGTGGTTTTGCATCAGGCTTGCGCTGTAAATCAAGCACATAATTCATCACATCCCACGGACAATAGACATCCACATCTCCAAAATGATATCCATCATACCATTTTCTTATATTTTCCGACTGATTTAAAATATGTGCAGCCTTTAATATCTCATCCACCTCACTCTGAATAAACCCAAAATACTCGGTAAGCCGTGAGTCTGCAACAGAATCCGAAACAAAATTATTTGTTCCCGTAAAAATGCTTTCCTTCGCAATCCTAAGACAGCCGGTTACAACCGCAAATTTTAAGGCATAATTATCCTTCAATACCTGCATAAGCCCCTTCATCATATCAAGCATCTGTCTGTAATAACCACCTGCATTTGCCTTTGCAATCGGTACATCATACTCATCAATAAGCAAAATGACCTGTCTGCCATAATACAAATTCATGAGCGTTGTAAGAAGCCGTAAGCTGTTCTTAAGCTCTGTCTGCGTTGCCTCTCCCGCTGCAATATTTCTAAATGTCTTTTTCTGGTATTCCGTAATCTTCTCATCATCAAGCAGATACAAATGCTCATTAAAAAGCTCTGCAATAACTGAAGAGAGCATCGCACATGCACTTTCAAAATCCAGGCCATCTATCTGACGGAATGACACAAAAATTACAGGCCATTTATTCATCCATTCATCACACAGACTCTGATGCGACATAATATCAAGACCCTCAAATAACACATTCGAAGCTTTTCTGATATCAAAAAAACTCTCAAGCATACTCATAGCCAGTGTCTTTCCAAACCTGCGCGGTCTGGTAATCATAGTAACCTCCGTCCCTGGTGACTGTAAAAGCTCATATATCAGATTTGTTTTATCGACATAATAATAATTATTCCGTCTTATTTCTGTAAAATTTGAGATTCCTACCGGAATGTTTAATGCCATAATATGCGCACTCCTTCTGCCTGTTTTCTGATAAAATTATAGTAACATTAAACAGTTATAAATACAAGAAAAGCCACTGCATTTTTGTATCATTCACAAACGGAAAATCCCGGGTTGTCCGTACACACCTTAGTGTGACAGACAACCCGGGATTCTGAATAGCTGTTTTAATATTATTTCGATAATCTAAGTGTAACAACACTGCATGCCGGAAGAGTAACCTTCACACCGGTCTGTGTATTTTCATATGCTGTGAAATCCTTCTCATCCACTACCTCATGTGCTTCAAAGGTATTGTGTGCATTCATGGCACCTTCGATGTATCTGGCCTCGCTTACACTGTATTTGTCACCCTCATTTGTGAGCATAATATCAACATCCTCTGACGACTCAAGAGAATTATTTGTAAGTGTGACTGTAATCACTCCATCCTTATCCTCTGATACAGACTCAAAAACCTTCGGAAGCTCATTCTTTCCTGTACCAACTGTAGTTTCTCCTACAAGAGAGCTGTCCAAAAGAACTGCGCCCTGATGATGTCTCATCATATGGAATACATAATATGTAGGTGTCTTTATCATCTTATCGCCGTCTGTGAGCATTACAGACTGAAGCACATTTATAAGCTGTGCAATACATGCCATCTTCACACGGTCGGAATGCTTGTTGAAAATGTTTAATGTCATACCTGCAACAAGCGCATCACGCATTGTGTTCTGCTGATATAAGAATCCCGGATTGGTACCAGGCTCCACATCTGACCAGATGCCCCACTCATCAACAATAAGACCTATATTCTTATCAGGATCATACTCATCCATTATAGCTCCATGACGATTGATGAGCTCCTCCATGAAATATCCTCTCTTAAGAGTCTGATAAAAGATATCCTCTGTAAACTCTGTCGCACTTCCCTTGATATTCCAGTCATCCTCAGTCTCAGGAAGTGTGTAATAATGAAGAGATAATCCATCCATCAGACCATGGAGTTTTGGATCACAATGGTCAAAGCATGTAGCCATCACCTTCTTTGTCCACTCATAGTCATCCACATTTGGACCACAGCAGATTTTATTGATTGGCTGATTGCCTGCATAGTTTCTGACATAAGTCTGGTATCTGCGGTATTCATCTGCATAATGCTCAGGGCGCATGTTTCCACCACATCCCCAGTTCTCATTTCCTACTCCGAAGTAGTCAATAGTCCATGGTTCTTCGTGTCCGTTTTCCTTACGCAAATCAGCCATAGGTGATACTCCGTTAAATGTGATGTACTCTACCCACTCACTCATCTCGCGCACTGTTCCGCTTCCTAAATTTCCGTTCACATATGTCTTGCAGCCTAACTGTCTGCAAAGCTCAAAAAACTCATGTGTTCCGAAGCTGTTGTCCTCAACTACACCACCCCAGTGTGTGTTGATCATCTTTTTTCTCTTCTCTTTAGGACCGATTCCATCCATCCAGTGATACTCATCTGCAAAGCAGCCGCCCGGCCAGCGGAGCACAGGTATCTTCATTTCCTTTAATGCATCTACAACATCAATACGCATGCCGTTTACGTTTGGTATATCTGAATTCTCCCCTACAAATAATCCCTCGTAGATACATCTTCCGAGATGCTCTGAAAAATGTCCATAAATTTCCGGAGCAATTGTACTCTTTTTATTCTCATTATTTACAATAATTTTTGCCATAGTTTCTCCTTTATCTCTTATACATTTATCCTGCTCTGCCATTGTTGCACACATAAGTGCACTGATTGTTAATGTGTTTTGCTTATGCACATAATATACATGCTGTCTCTTATACACATCTCCGAGCCCACGAGACGGACTCCTATCTCGTAT
>ERZ1026864.577-NODE-577-length-20492-cov-8.996477_pt1 | contig 20492 bp, 17 predicted proteins | sample MGYA00380162_ERZ1026864 | MGnify/ENA primary metagenome ERZ1026864 (study PRJEB33269, sample SAMEA4719798) | human gut metagenome | biome: human-associated habitat; feature: organic feature; material: feces | place: Cameroon | collected 2013-10 ... | reverse complement strand
CTTATTCGCGATTGCGGATGTCATTTTCTGCATGTCGATCCCTCCATTTCCTTCGCTTGATTCTGTAATCATTATAAGGCAGCGGACAGGGTTTGTCATTCGACTGCTGGTTTAAGCATCAGCGTTTTGCGTGATGCTCCTGCTACTACATAATTGTCAGCAGGAATGCCATATAAAGTGGCAATGTAAGAATCTGCTCGGTACGCCCGACGTTGTAGTCCCCCAACTTAATTGCATGGTAGACGTGATACTTTTCCGGATGGCGTAAAATGGTTTTTGTGCTTTTCGTATTACCGGTTGCTGCCTTGACTTCGACCAGAGTGCATTCCCCCTGGTATCGAATCACGAAATCGACCTCCAGCCCAGTGTCCTTATGGAAATAATATAAGCTGCGTCCCATTTTTCCGAAAATGTCTGCAACCAGGTTCTCGAAGATCGCCCCTTTGTAGCCATGGAGATTTCCGCTCAAAATATCAAACTGTGTGCCGTCCTCCAACATGCTGACAAATAAGCCACAGTCACGCATATACACCTTAAATACGTCTTCTTCAGCATTCCCATCCAAAGGCAGTTCCGTAATGGACAGATTGTAAGCGCGAACAATGATTCCGGCATCTTCAATCCATTGCAGGCTTCCAGCATATTTTGATGAGGTGGATCCTTTTTTTACAACGGAATACTGAAATTTCTTGTTTTCCTTACTGAGCTGTTTTGGAATGGACTGAAAGCATTCCCTGATCTTTGATTTATCTTTCCTTTCTGCGTACTTTACCATATCATCTTCATAAGAACGGACGATGTCGCGTTGAATCTGCAGTACTGCATCCATTTGTTTTGTATCCACAAAAGTCTGTACTGCATCCGGCATACCGCCAACAACCGCATATTGCAAAAGCAACTGCTTCATACGGTTATGCAGGGCTTCCGGTACCGGTATTTCTTTCTGCAGGCAGTGTCGCAGCATATCGATTACAGGGGCAGCAACGCCATTGGCCCACAAAAATTCCTCAAAATCCAGAGGATACATATCAATGACGGTTTCGGAACCGACCGGAATAGATTTCGGTTCTTTTCCATACCCCTTTACACCCAATAAGGAACCCGTTCCGATGACATCATAACGTCCGTCTATCCGGAAGAATTTAAGCGCAGTTCGAGCTTCCGGGCACTCCTGGATCTCGTCCAGAATCAGCACCGTATGGCCACTTTCAAACACCGCTTCACTGCCTAACAGCGCGGACAACATCATCACGATCGTATCCACTTCCAGGGAACCGGAAAAGACGGAAGCATAGTCCGGATTTTCAAAAAAGTTCAGGTATACGACATGTTTATAATTTTTCTTTGCAAAATCAAGGACAGAAAATGTTTTCCCACATTGCCGGCAGCCCTTAATAATTAATGGTTTATGATTTTCCGTGTTTTTCCAGTCCGTCAGTTTTTGCTCCATTTTCCGCTTTAACATAATGACTTCACCTCCGTGTTAATTATATTATAAGTTGAATGTGCAACTTTTCCAATGGAGTTTGATGTAAAAGTATAAACTTTTTCAAGGGACTTTTTGCGTGAAGTGGTATTTTATCCAAACGACTATTAGATATAAATGTCAGTTTCCTGTAAAGAAATTATCAGAAACCCAGCCGGAATGAAAGAGGCGGTGAAAGATCGCTCTGCGTTCCGTTTTGTGTGTCCGGACTGTGGCGCGGAGACCTATGTCGATTATGATTTACTGTATCATCAGATGGAAGACCGGATTATGATCCACTATGCCCGTCTGGACGAGAGTGCGGCGGAAATCTACCAGATGCTTACGAAGGATGACCCTGAGGATATGGTGCAGGACATGCTTCGGAATCACTATCTGATCCGAATCGTCCGCTCTCAGAATCAGCTTCGTGAGAAGATTGCAATCTTCGATGCGGGGCTGGATGACCGGATCATCGAGATCTACAAGATCTTTATCCTCCACACCGTCCAGGAGAAGGATCCGGATAGCAAGGATATCGAAATACTGTATTACAAAGAACCTACAGAAGGACAAGACTTCATCCAGATCATAGCGGACGGCAAAACATACGGCGTCGTAGAACTGAGGAAAAGCACCTATGACGAGCTCTATGAAGAGTATAGAGACAGGTTGCCGGATATCCGAAAGGACGGGCCATGCATCGACCGTTCGTGGGCGCTGGAAAAGATGAAAGCCTGGACCAGGGCATAGGGATCGGTGCCCTGGAGCTGCAGAGGCATCCACCTTCGTCCTGTCTTATGCGACCTGAGCCCCGTGTCTCCGCGATTCGGCCCTGCTATGCTCCGCGCCCACAGGCCAATGCTTCTGGCTGCAAGCTCATCACGGAGCCGACAGATATCGAGTAAGTTTAGAAATAAGATGCCGGATAACGCGAAAAAAGTGCCAGATATCATTTATAAAATGCTGGATAGTTCCAGTGGAGTTCCTGATATAATTTAAAGCAATAATCCAAAACAAACGTTCATACTCTGCCCGGGGTAAAATGTGCGTTTTTTTGCACTGCTGAGTGCTATAATATTTATATGATTAAGAAAGCAAGTGATTATTAAAATACATAGAGAGACTTTTCGGTTTCGGAATACGATGAAGGATGGTCAGCAATATGGTAGTGATATCGATTGAGAATTATGAACCAGCAGTGCGAGGAATGCTCACAAGATTCATGACAGAATTGAGAGCTTCTGTTTTCGTCGGAGATATTCCGGCCAATACCAGAGAACAGATCTGGAAGTATCTTGAAGCTCAGGCAGACATCGATGCCATCATGATTTATAACTCAAATACGGAGCAGGGATTTTCGTTTAAATCGACAGGGAACCCTTCCAGAAAGTTTAAAGACTGGGATGGAATACAATTGCTGACGAGAGTTTCGACATCTGGTGACGCATATCGTTATCCGTGGGCGAAGCCTGCGGAACTGAAGAGAAATATTCCGGAAAAGAAACTGCTTTCACATATGCTTGAGGTAGGCTGGACAGCAGGCTATTTCATGAAGCACAGCTCCCTCAAAACCTATATGCCGCAGCTATCCGAGATGATGCATATTTCTGAAAGTGAAGTGATTCAGACAGTTTCGTTTATCTGTGCTATGCATGATATCGGCAAGTGTCATCCATGGTTTCAGATGAAAAATGAGCATGCGGAGTATTATGATTTTTTCTTTAACAGTTCAATCGATAATCATATTTCGCCTGGCAGCAGTGGATTTCGACACGAATTATATGGCGCGGCATATATTAAAGAGCATTTTGGTAAAAATGGATTTGGTGCAGGAGCCGTAAAGGCAATTGCGGATATCGTATCGATGCATCATGTTAAAATCGGTCTTACTGGTGATAACATCAAGCTGGACGGCCTTTGGACGGTGGCGCAGGATAACCTTACCAGAGTAATGACCGATGAGTTTAAACCAGTAAACTTTGAACTGTCAAAAGAAGATACAGATGCTTTTTGCAGCCTTGTGCTGGGAATTCTGATGATAGCAGACTGGACAGCTTCGGATGAGATTCTTGAAGAATTGAATGTATATATGTTTGACGATCGATACCACTATAAAGAAGAGGTATGTCGACGTTTAGAGAAGTATGTCACGGAAAATCAGCTGAATTTTGAGCGACATTCTATACTGGATACGATGAAAAAGGTCTTTCCATTCATGAAGGAATGGACCTTGAATCCTTTACAGAAAATAGTGGAAGAGTATATACGCGCAGAAGGTGCAGACTTTGACTGCATGCTGATCGAAGCAGAGATGGGCACTGGTAAGACAGAGTCTGCGATGTATGCGGCGTTGAAGTCGTGTGAAGAAACGCGAAAAGGTGGAATCTACTTTGCATTGCCTACAGGAGCAACTTCGGAGGCGATGCAGCCAAGAATGGATGAGCTTTTGCACGAATCCGGAATCGATGCACATGCTGCATTATATACCGGCACCGCCTGGTTAAAACGTATTCGCCAGGATGATGCGGACAGGGCGCAATGGGCTCTACCGTCCTCTATGAAATTTATGCGCCCATATGCCTGTGGTACTGTAGATCAGCTGATGACCTGCGTAAAAAAAGTGAAGCACGGAATGATTAACTTTACAGGTATCGCTGACAAGGTCATCGTGATTGATGAGTTCCACGCATATGATGCATACATGTTAAATACGATAGAGGTGCTCTTATCCTGGCTGAAAGCTTTTCATACACCGGTGATTTTACTTTCGGCAACGCTGCCGAAACGGACGAAACAGAAAATATTTGAGATCTACAACTGTTCAGAAGAGATAAGTGAAGCATATCCGTTGCTTTCCGTTTGTAAAAATGGACATCTGGAACAGCATAGCGTTCAGAATAGTGGGACAGGGAAAAAGTACAAAATCCGTTTTCTGGATATAAAAGACGATCCAGCAGCCATTGCTATGGAAGCAGAAAAGCAGGTTCAGGCAGGTGGATGCATAGATATTATCATGAATACGGTAAACAGCGCGGTAGAGGTGTTCAAGGAAGCGCAGAAAACTGGCATTCCATGCTATCTGTGCCACAGTCGTTTCCCGATTGATGATAAAGAGAAAATCACAGATAAGCTGATTACGCTTTTTGGAAAAGACAGAAGTAAACGACCGGAAAAAGCGATCGTTGTAGCAACGCAGGTACTGGAGCAGTCGATCGATCTCGACTTTGACTTTACGATGACAGCACTTTGTCCGATCGACCTCCTGTTACAGAGAATGGGTCGTGAATGGAGACATTCGAATGTGGGAACCATTCGAGAGAACTGGAAGGAGGCTTATCCAGAAACCCTCATTCTTCGAGGAAGAGATGACAGGATTTATCCGAAGGAACTGCTGGAACGGACGAATTCTTACTTAGAGGACAGGAAGTTTTTAACACTGCCTGAAGATATTCGTCCAGCAGTCGATACGATATATAAAGATGTGGCGGATACGGAAGATGCAGAAGCATGGAAGAGTCATGAAACCAGACTTAGCATCTTTGCAAAGATCGGTACACTGAAAGCACCAGGCACTAAATTTCAGCTGCTGAAGAATCGAGATATTTTATCTGAAGAAAACAACAGTACCCGGTATTCCGAATCCGGTGAGTCGACAGATATCGCGATAATTCCGCATGAACTTTATGAGCGAATTCGGCATAAGCAGTATTCCTTTGAAGATGTTGTCATGATTCGAAATCATATGACGGTTAGTATTCTGGATCGCATTATCGATAAGAAGTGTGGATACGATAAGCATTACTGTAGCGATCGGTTCCTGAACGGAATGATTCTTCTGGATGAAGATGAACAGCTGGCAAAACTGGATCCTGTCTTAGGATTCCAATGGAATATATAAACTATACGAAGGAGGAGTATGGAAGCATTTAATGTCATAACCGATCCCTGGATTCCGGTTATAAAAAAGGATGAAACCAGAGAAGTATATGGTGTCCGTGATGTATTGAAAAATGCGGCGGATATCAAACGCATTATATCACCGGGAAATCTTCCGAGCGAAGAATATGCAATTTACAGATTTCTTTTCGCGGTGCTTACGGATGCATATGAGATTCGAAGTGATGAGGATATCGAAGAAATCTACAGGAGTGGTGAATTTGATCTTGACGCATTCGATGAGTACGTAGAAAGATGCGGTAATGTCTTTAACGTATTTGACGAAGAGCATCCATTCATGCAATGTGGTGTAAAGAAAGCACTGGAATATGGGGCGAAACCAAACAGTGCGGCAGTACTGAACTGGGCACAGTTAAGTGGTAATACGGAGACTTTTTTCGGCTTAAAGAATTATCCGGAAAGGAAAACGTATGAGGAGGCACAATACCTGTCTGTAGCGGAATATATTGCATTAATTATTAATGTGACATTCATGCAGTCTGCGATTACTTCAGGCTTTCCAACATCAGTCTGCGATAATCAGCCGCCACTATGGTTTATGTTTAATGGCGTAGCCTTATTCGATACACTTTGCCTAAATCTATATCCCACAGAGGACGATGATGAGCCTATGTGGCGCAGAATGGATTTTTTATGGTATCCAGAGGACGAACCGGAAGGATGGCTGTCATTAGCTTTTCTGCCATCAAGAATTGTGGCACCGTGTTCAGAGGGAATTAAAAACGGCAAGGTATATCAAATTTTGTATAACGGCTCATTTTATCGAGGAAATGGCCCTTTGAAAAAATATCCAGAGCCCAAATCATTTTATGATTACTGGAAATCCAGAGAACCGTATATCGTTCTTCGCCACTATGATCCATCAAAGGTTAAAAATGGACAGAGAGCGATAGAAGCCTGGAGGGGGCCAGATGGCATTGCTTGGATGCAAATGGCCGAGTTCTACGGAGTAAAGTTAGATACGGTCACAACGGTTCGTCCTAAGGTTATGCAGATGTATGAGAGTTTTTCTGATAAAGAAAAAGGAATCATCAAAATGCTGCCATATAAGCCGACCCAAAGCTTTTATCATTTCGAGCTTCCTACGCAGCAAACCAAAGCTTCCCAGGAGGTTTTTCGCGATTTCGCTATAACAGAAGACTGGATGTATGAAGAGGATAAGCTAAAGCTGATTAATCGATATACTTCATTTACCCGATTGGCGATGATTGCACTAAGGCAATCGCTCAGTCGTCTATTATATCCATCTGGAGACGAGAAAGAATATGATGCTGTTAAGGAAATCGTGAATGGATGGGCAGACAGATGCGCTCAATATATGTATGCGTCTCTTCTGCCAGGGTTACATGCTTTAAAACGTGAAAATGTGAAGCAGTATTATGAAAATGCTACAATGACCGTGATTGGCTATACAAAGGAAACTATGAACAGTGTCATCGTTCGAGATATTTTTACTAAAATCAATGAGTCAAACAGACTCATCGGTATATTAAGAAATGAATTAAAGAAGGAGGTAGCGAATGAAGAAAGATGATATGAATGCCGTCCTAAATGCAACGATGCAGCTTCCAGACAGTGTACGAATTGCATTAGGGCGGATGGCAGGAGTGAGCCTGCGTTCTGCGATGACTTCTACACGTGGTCGAAACGCAATGCTGTCTTTTATGGCATTGTTTCCGCCAGAAGTGTATGAAAAAACATCGAAGTTCGAACAAACGATACTGTTTTTTTCCTGCTGTTCCATCTGTGCACAGGATCGAAATGAGAACAGTATGCTGGTTGAGAAGTATCTCAGCAGTGTTTATAACGACCCCGATACGACAGATTCAGAAAAAAGCAGAATTCGTGCCATGATTGCAGAGAACATTACGCTGACTGGGAATTTCCTGAAGCATTTATCTGCGTATATCAAGCGAGGTCAGCGTGATGGATTTAAGTTTAATATGTATATATTGACAAGTGATCTTTTGTACTGGAATCATGCGTCGGGCTGGAGTAGAGAAAAATGGGCCAGAGCGATTTTACGGGTAACACCAGAAGCAACGAATGCGGTTGAAGAGGAGGACAATCAGATATGATTAACTGGGATTTAGTAACGGATAAGAAGAGCTTTATCGAGCAGGCGAAAGATGTTTTACCGACGATTGAAATTGATTCGCTGACGAATTATGGTGCATCACTCCTCAATCGGGATCGTGATGGATTTGCTAAACGTGTGATGTTTGGTGGTGTAGAGCGTGGACGAATTTCATCGCAGTCCATCAAGTATGCAGTTCGTCAGGCCAAGTATGATAAGGACACATGGTATACCGTGGCATTTGATCGGATGGTTGCTGACGCACTGAAGAAAAAGAATCCAGAGCTTTCAGAGGATTATATCGAGCATGCAAAGTCGCTTACGCTGAGATTACTCTCTTCCAAAAAGGATCATGCGTTTAAGGTGACGATGAATGATGCTGAGTCGGTTGCTGAGGCGATTCTTCAGAACTTTGACCCTGCAAAACCGATTGAGGAAGCAGAGTGGGGAAACGGAGATGCAAAGAAGGCGAAGAATTCAAAGGTAGATACGGTTTTGAAAGCTTTAGAGGCAGAATCGAAAAACAGACTGAACTCTTCTGAAGTTGCCATGTTCGGCAGAATGAGTACATCTGATATTTTACGCTCGGTAGACGGCGCAGTTGCCATGAGCCACGCGTTCACAACGCATGAGTATAATGGCGATGTGGATACATTTACCGCAGTCGATGAGTTAAAGGCATTTGGCTTCGGAGATCAGGAGGCAGATGAGAATTCCAGAGGCGCGGCAGGTATCTGGGATGTGGATCTGAATGCTGGCTGCTTTTATCAGTACTGCAACATCAGCACGATGATTTATGCCTTAAACATGTTAGACGGCATGGATTTTAATGATAAGGAAGCATTAAAGGCCAGACTTGATTCTATGGCAAAGGATGTTTCTGAATTTATTAAGCTGTACCTTCTGACGGCGCCTGTAGCGATGCAGAACAGTAAAGCAAGTTTTCCGGGTCCATCTGTAGTTTATATTCGTGCAGCTGTACGTCCAGCGAACCATTCTTATGAGAATGCATTTGCCAAACCGGTAGTTTCGGATGGTGAAAAGGATGTGGTGGAGCTCTCTGCAAAACGTTTGACGGAGTATATTGATGGTGATGTATTCTTTGACAACGACTATGCGAAGCAGTACTGGTTATCGGATCATCACTATGCCGCTCCGAAGGGCGCACAGGATGATAAAAATCTGAAGAGCGTTTTAGCTGATTTGGAGGAGTATATTCATGAGGCATGTAATTAAATTGTGTCTCTCCGGGATGATGCAGGCATATTCAGAATCTCGCTTTATATATACCAGAGACACAAAATCAGTGCCGACAGATCAGGCAATCATCGGCATCATCGCTGCGGCTGAAGGTATTCTGCGAGAGGATACGGATGCACTGGAAAAACTGAATACGCAATTATGGGTTGAAAAAGTTGAAAGAAATCAAGAGATTTCCTATAAAATGACAGATTTTCAGACAGTCCGACCTATTGAAAACAGCAAATTGAGCCGTTTAGCTGGCGCTGAAAAGGAAAAGCCATTTTTAACTGCAAGTGGTGGAAAGAAATCTATGCTTCCTCTATTTACTAAGCAGTACATCACAAACGGAGATTTTACGGTGCTGGTTGCTGGTGAGGAAACTGCAGTTCTTAAAGCTGCAGAAGCATTGAAACGTCCGGTTTTTCCGTTATATCTCGGAAGAAAATGCTGTCCACCGAATAAACCGATTTTTCAGGAACTGTTAACTGTAAATTAGTTCATACTATCCCACATTTCGTGGGAACGATTAAGAAAAGGAGAAATGTTATGTATTTATCTATCGTACAGCCGGATTTAAGTCGGGTGAATGCGGCAAGAGCCATGACAAATGAGCAGGACATGCATAGAAATATTCAGGCACTATTTGACTCTGATAGACAGTCGATCAACGTTCTCTACAGGGTTATTCCATCGAAAGATGTCCGCAGAACGGTAATCTGTGTTCAGAGCGATGCTATGCCTGTATCCACATCTGATTTAAAAGTGATTTCCTGCACGGATGCTCAGAATCGTATTAGCGGTATAAAGACTGGCATGATGCTGGAATATGATGTTCTGCTCCGACCGGTGAAGCGCCACGAAGGGAAGTCAACATTGATTCGAAGTAAGGATGCGCGAATTGAGTGGGTGAAATCACTTGGCCAGAGATATGGGTTTAGAGTAGAAACGATCGAAGAGTTATCAAGAATCCAGAAAACGATGTATCATTCTGAAACGAAGGCTGGCAGAATTGATGGCTGGCGATATGTTGGCACACTGGTAGTTGAAGATCTGGAACTGTTTACAAAAGCTTATAAAACCGGCATCGGACGAGATAAATCATATGGGTACGGTATGTTGATGCTTAAGATGAAGGGATAAAAATGAATGAGAAAGATATTTCATCAGATGCTAGGATATTTCCTCACTTAGATGACAAGATAAGCTATTTGTATGTGGAGCACTGTCGTATCGAACAGGAAGATTCCTCTATCGTGCTGCTACAGAAGGGCAGCAAAACGCCTATACCGATTGGAACGATTGCCTGCCTCATATGTGGCCCGGGTACGACCGTGACGCATCGGGCCATTCAGGCATGCGGAGCAAATCAGACGCTGCTTGTATGGTCCGGTGAACAGATGAGGACGTTTTATGCCTCTGGTATGTATGAAAATAAATCCTCTCAGAATCTGCTTCGCCAGATCGAGTATTTCAGTGAAAAACATAAACATATGAATGTGGCAAGATACATGTATGCCAGCCGCTTTCCGGATGTTGATATGTCGGGAATGAATATGAATCAGATGCGAGGGGCAGAAGGAACCCGTATGAAAAAACTGTATCAGACGCTGGCCACAGAGTATAATGTGACCTGGAACAGCCGTGATTATAAAGCACAGGACTTCGATGCGCAGGATGATATCAATAAGGCATTAACATACGGGAACCATTTACTATATAATGTTTGTCATGCTGCGATTGTGACGCTCGGCTTTTCTCCTGCGATAGGTTTTATTCATTCAGGAAGCATGCGCTCGTTTGTGTACGATGTGGCAGATATGTATAAAGAAAAGATGACGATTACACCGGCGTTTAAAATTATGTCCGACAAGTATCATATGGATCTCGGCGGTGAAGTCCGACGCGCGGTCAGAGCAGCGATGCAGGAAAATCAGTTATTCAAATCCATTACGAAGGACTTATATGCAATGTTTGAAATCAATCAAGTGCCGGAAACCTTATCGACCGGCATATGGGATAATGTGATTGATTACGAAGAATTCAAGGCAAGGACATATTGGGGGTCCAAAAAATCATAAACAATTCTCCCCATGACATAAAACTACAAGATGCTGTATTGCCTGAACCAAGGTAAAAGCTATTTGTAGGGTTGATCCCACATGCGTGGGAATGATTCGAAGAGCAGGGGGCAGAGGATGAACTACAAGTAGTTGATCCCACATGCGTGGGAATGATTCGCAAAGCAGGGGAAATTTCATATTGAAGTCATGGTTGATCCCACATGCGTGGGAATGATTCGCGACACGGACCGCCGCCACCCCTCCGGGGCTTGTTGATCCCACATGCGTGGGAATGATTCGAAAGAAACGGCACAGAGAGACGCGCAAGGCGTGTTGATCCCACATGCGTGGGAATGATTCGGATGCGTGGAAACGGCTATATACGAACAATACGTTGATCCCACATGCGTGGGAATGATTCGGATTGTGCGTCCCCTGCTCAATGCAAGAATAAGTTGATCCCACATGCGTGGGAATGATTCGCCACATCTCCGCTCTTATTGTAATTGCAATATGTTGATCCCACATGCGTGGGAATGATTCGTATACGATGAGGAAGATAAGAAAGAGAGAACTGTTGATCCCACATGCGTGGGAATGATTCGAAGACTATGGAAGTGGTTATCCTAGTGCTTTCGTTGATCCCACATGCGTGGGAATGATTCGGTCATACGGAAATGGTTTATAGCTCTACCATGGTTGATCCCACATGCGTGGGAATGATTCGAAACGCAAACCCGCAAGACTGCACACCTTATCGTTGATCCCACATGCGTGGGAATGATTCGTATATTGAAGCTAACGACTGCCAAGCGCAGGCGTTGATCCCACATGCGTGGGAATGATTCGGTCATACATATCAGGGATGGCATCAGAAAATTGTTGATCCCACATGCGTGGGAATGATTCGGAACATTAAACGCACGGCATTCTGCAATGAGTGTTGATCCCACATGCGTGGGAATGATTCGTTAAGAGGAAAGATCAAGGAAGTGTTTGGAACGTTGATCCCACATGCGTGGGAATGATTCGGATGATATGCCGATAGCATGCGGACGGTTGGAGTTGATCCCACATGCGTGGGAATGATTCGTAAGTTTACAATATCCTGCATCACTGTTCTCCGTTGATCCCACATGCGTGGGAATGATTCGTGTCACCTCACTATGTGCCAGTAATGTAGCGTGTTGATCCCACATGCGTGGGAATGATTCGGGAGGTGGAAGTGCATCCGGTGGCGGTGGTGGGTTGATCCCACATGCGTGGGAATGATTCGCCTAACCATTGTTTACAATCTCTCATCGTGTAGTTGATCCCACATGCGTGGGAATGATTCGGACGGTAAGTATTATAATAATTACGCACTCTAGTTGATCCCACATGCGTGGGAATGATTCGCGGAACAGCAGGAACTGTCACATTGTCAGACAGTTGATCCCACATGCGTGGGAATGATTCGGAATCACCGAGGCTGAGGCTGCAGCTCGCTTCGTTGATCCCACATGCGTGGGAATGATTCGCTCGCAGCGACATGGACGTGCCGGACAAGCTGGTTGATCCCACATGCGTGGGAATGATTCGAGCGCAACGGCATCCGCGCCAACATTCACAGGGTTGATCCCACATGCGTGGGAATGATTCGATTTATTAGTAAGTAGAATTCCCGCCGGTACCGTTGATCCCACATGCGTGGGAATGATTCGGCCAGATAGCCGTTATAGCAATTCCAATTAAAGTTGATCCCACATGCGTGGGAATGATTCGTATACAGAGAGGTAAGAGGCGTAAAGGCGGAGGTTGATCCCACATGCGTGGGAATGATTCGAATGGAGTGATTTTATTAACTGGTTTGTGCCAGTTGATCCCACATGCGTGGGAATGATTCGTGAGATAAAGGCTGTGCAGGGTGTAGAGGGTAGTTGATCCCACATGCGTGGGAATGATTCGGAGCGACATTCCAGCGATTCGCGCAGGCATGTGTTGATCCCACATACGTGGGAATGATTCGCAATCAAATTTGCAAGGGAGGATTTCAAAGTAGGCGCTCAATGTCAGTACAGCTAGTTTGATATTTTGAAAGTACCATAATCATGGGAAACGAGAGTATTTTAGTCTCAGTCTTCCCACTGGCATTCACAGTAGTGGATCATTTCATTACACTGCCGCTCTTCACTACGGGACGATTTTACTCAACTTAAAGAGAGGAAGTCCCATGATGAATAAACGTGCAACTCACCGCTCTGATGAAGAGCGGCATCAGATCATACTCGCAGCCAAAGCATCCGGCTTATGCAATTTTTAATACCGTGGAAATAACGACATTCTGAGCCGCGGCTTTTACAGGGCACTGGACCGATTAAGAAAGCAAGCCTGTGAGCTTCGTGCGGTCGAAAACGCGTGATGCTTTTAATTGCCAGTTTAAACCCATAGTACAATGACAAGTGCGTACTGCCATCGTAGAATTTCGATATATTACGGCATGCATTTTAATGTATGTGCTATGGAGGCCACGAAATGTAAAAAATCGACGAGTACCAGAGGCGCTGTATGGAGCTGCTTCGGAAATGGGCTCGATGTCTGTAGGATTGATAGATAGTATAACGGCCAGATTTATTATATTGAAACTGGTTTTAGTATGACAGAGGAGGTTTTATGATTTTTATTACCGGGGATATCCATGGCGATCCCGCACGATTTTCAGAAGATGAATTTCCTGTGCAGAATGAAATGACACGAGAGGACTATGTGATCATCTGTGGAGATTTCGGAATGCTCTGGTCGCTGAAAGAGAATAAAGAGGAAAACGAGCAGCTTGACTGGTTGAATGATAGGAACTTTACAACCTTATTCATTGATGAAAACCACGAAAATTTCGATCGCTTGAATGCGCTGCCGGTCCGTTCCTGGCATGGGGGAAATGTGCACTTCGTAAGAGAACACATTATCCATCTGATGAGAGGAGAGATTTTCGATCTTAATGGTATTTCAGTGTTCGCATTCGGTGGTGCACGATCACATGATATTGCTGGTCTCGCGAGTGAAGAGGAGTTGGCAAGGGATTACACTGCCGGAATTCTACAGAAGGACGATCCGCACCTTTATGGAAAGTTGAAATTAGTTAGGAATTATTATTCATCCGCGAGAATCGAAAATCAGGACTGGTGGCGGGCGGAGATGCCGACGCAGGACGAAATGGATGCCGGTCTTGAGAACCTTAAGAAGCATAACATGCAGGTGGATTTTATCATATCGCACGATGGACCGATTTCGGATCTCGTCCTGCTGGGAGGCGGAATAATCACCACAGACCCTTTGAATAAATATTTTGAAGAGCTGCGGCAGACGATAACGTACCGGGAATGGTTCTTCGGACACCATCATGAGGATCGGAGAATAAATGACAGGGAGACGGCGATGTATTATTCGATTATGCAGGTGGAGTAACGACGGAAAAGACAAGTGAAAAGAAATATACGAAGAAAAGCCGGATAGTTCTAAAGACGTTATGTATGAAGGGGGATGACATGAACGAGGTTTTAAAGCTACCGATCGGAATCGAGAACTTTGAAGAAATCCGTACGAAAGATTATTACTACATTGATAAGACCAGATTCATAGAGCAGCTTCTGAATGATTCCGGGGAAGTGCGTATTTTCACGCGTCCGCGGAGATTCGGTAAGACGCTGAACATGAGTATGCTGCGGCACTTCTTTGAGATCGGGACGGATGCATCCCTTTTCGATGGGCTGTATATTTCGGGAAATCAGGCGCTGGTTTCGGCGCACCTCGGGAAGTATCCGGTGATCTTTTTATCTCTGAAAAATGTGGAGGGGCTCAGCTTTGAGAGCGCGAGATATCAGCTGGTAGAGCTGATTGCGAAGGAGGCGCGGAGACACCGTGCGCTGGAGAACAGCCCGAAGCTCGATGAGGATGATCAGAATATTTATGCAGCATTGACACAGGTGCAGGACGGTATGTATGTCATGGCGGAGGATGTGCTGTATGGTTCGCTGCAGGCGCTTTCGGAGCTGCTGTATAAACATTATCGGCAGAGAGTACTCATCTTAATCGATGAGTACGATGTGCCGCTCGATAAGGCATTTCAGCATGGCTACTATCGGGAGATGGTGGCGCTCATGCGCACGCTGTTCGGAAAAGCATTGAAAACGAATGATGCGCTGGATTTCGCGGTGCTGACGGGCTGTCTTCGTGTTTCGAAGGAGAGCATTTTCACCGGACTGAATAATTTTAAGATTCTGTCGATTACGGATACGCGTTTCGATGAGCAGTTTGGTTTTACGGATACGGAAGTGCGGAAGCTGCTTGCGGATTATCATCTGGAAACGAAATATGCGGAGACGAAGGAGTGGTACGACGGCTATCGCTTCGGTAATGTGGATGTGTACTGTCCATGGGATGTGATCAATCATGTGGACCGCGTCCTGGATGACATCGATGCGCGTCCGGAGGCATACTGGATCAATACCAGTGGCAATGATCTCGTAAAACGTTTCGTTGCGAAGGCCAATAAAACCGCGCGGGACGAGATCGAGCGTCTGATCGCCGGAGAAGCCATCGAGAAGCAGCTGCGTCTGGATCTGACCTATGATGAGATCGATCGCAGCATCGAAAATCTGTGGAGTGTGCTTTTTACGACCGGATATCTGACGCAGGCGGGCAAGACGGAAGATGGAAACTATAAGCTTGTGATTCCGAATCATGAGATTCGTGAGGTGTTCCGTTTCCAGATTCAGGAGTGGTTTAAAAATGCGGTGTTCAGCAACACAGAGCAGCTGACGGCATTCTGGAAAGCCATCGAGGGCGGTGACACGAGCGAGATGGAAGCTTACTTGAATCGTCTGCTGAGTAATTCCATCAGTGTATTTGACACGAAGGCGGTGGATGGCGAAAAGGAGAGCGCGTACCACAATCTGCTGGTGGGGATACTCGCCGGGAATGCGGACTGGCTGGTGAAGTCAAATCGGGAGGCTGGTGATGGTTTCGCGGATATCATCGTGGAGACAGAAAATCCGGACGCCGGCATCATCATGGAACTGAAATATGTGAAGGATTTCAGCGCGATGGAGCAGTCGTGTCAACGTGCACTTACGCAGATCCGGGACCGTCGCTATCAGGAGTATCTGCTGAATGACGGACGAAGCGACATCATGCTTTACGGAATCGTGTTCTGCAGGAAGCGGTGCCGCGTGGTGGCGGAGACATTGGCCCACGATATTTAAACCAGAAGTTTGGGAGCGATAAAAATCCCCTCCGGGTCGTGCGGTGGCACGGCCCGGAGGGGATGCTGCATTTAGTACTGGTTATTTCGTGTGATCCACAGGAAGGTGCCTGTGAAGAGGATGCCCTTCACGATGGAGGTGCTGGTGAGGGCCCACCAGATGCCGTCGAGGCCGAGCGGGCGGCTCAGGAGGATCGCGAGCGGGATGCGGGCGCTGGTGAAGGCGATGCTCAGGATGCTGCACAGGCGTGTCTTTCCGAGGCCGGAGAGGGCACCGACGGTGGTGAGCTCGACGCACATGAAGGCTTCACTGAAGCCGATGATGACGAGGTAGCTGACCGCGGTGGCGATGGCCTGCGGTTCGTGGAAGAAGACGCCGGCGAGCGGTCCCGGGAAGCAGATGAAGATCGCGGTGACGAGCAGGCCCCAGAGTCCGACGGTGAGGAGGGAGATGAGGTAGCCCTTTCGGATCCGGTCATGCTTCGCAGCGCCATAATTCTGAGCGACGAAGGCATTGAGCGCGGCGGCGAAGCCGTCTGCTGTATTCCAGGAGATGGACTCGATCTGTCCGCCGACACGCTGGGTGGCGACGGCTTCCGCACCGTAGCCGGAGACCATGCGGGTGAGGACCATGGAGATCGCGCAGTAGGCCATGCTCTGGAGGGCAGTCGGGACGCCGATCTGGAAGATGCCCTCGAGGATGCTGAGCGGCATGCGGGCGAGGAGGCGGGTGCCCTTCAGGATGTTGTCCTTATGGCCGCGGAGGACGCCGAGGACCATGATCAGCATGACGATGGCCTGGGCGGTGACGGTCGCGATGGCGGCACCGGTGACGCCGAGACGCGGGAATGGGCCCGGGCCGAGGATCAGCACCGGATCGAGCACCATGTTGATGACGAGGCCGATGAGGTTTGCGATGAACGGGGTCTTCGAGTCGCCCTGGGCGGTGTAGAGGCCGGTGAGGGTCAGGCTCAGGAAGGAGAAGACCACGAGGCCGCAGGCGATGCGGGTGTAGGAGATCGCGGCGGCGTAGGACTCGGCGTCACTCAGCTGGAAGAAGTTCACGAGCGGGTGCACGAAGCTGACGCAGACGAGCGCGTAGAGGAGGCCCATCAGCGTGGACAGCTGAATGGCGGTCTGCGCGTAACGATGCGCGCGGTCATGATCGCCGCGCCCTAAGCATTGAGCCACATGCACCTGACCGCCCATGCGCGCCATGGAGGCGAGGCCCTGGGAGAGCCAGGTGAACATGCCGCCGACACCGACGCCGGCGACCGCCTTCGAGCCGAGCATGCCGATCCAGGCCATATCCGTGATGTTGTACAGGGTGCCGATAAACGACGACGCCATGATCGGAAGCGCGAGCTTCACCAGCGTTTTCATGATCGGGCCCTTCGTTAAATTACCATTCATAGTAAGAATTCCTTTTTGTGTACTTCGTGAAAAAGTTACACTAAACCTGGGCGGCGATACAGGTGTCGCTTTATTCGGCTCGGTGTACTCTGAGCTAGTATACACGAAAATACGAAAAGGTCGAGGGGGATTATTTCCACTTACGCTGCAGTACTTCACTCTTCAGGAACAGACGATATTTCGTGCCTTCTTTTATCGGATGAAGCTTGCCTCTTCGGACGAGATCGTCGATGTTCTGCATCGAGCAGGAGAGTTCTTCGGCGGCTTCTGTTGAATCGATCACGCGTTCTTTCACGAAGGAGCGAAACTCATCGAGCTCCAGCGGTACTTCCCGTCCCGATGCGTAGAGCCGGGCGCAGTCGATGCATAGATTTTCTCCCCAGCAGATGCCATGTCCATCGGTTTCGACATTCACTGTACGAAAGATCTGATCATTATGGAGAACCGGGTAAAAACGCTTATCATCAGAGACTAAATTCGCCACATCGTGCTTCCGCACGCGCCCGTTCCGGAAGAAAACAAGCAGTTGTGTATCCGGCAGGGGGATGACATCTTCCACCTTCTGCTGGTTTCGCGTGATAAACTCCTTCGGAAGGTCTTTCTCAGAAATCGGAACCAGATAGTAGCTGTCCTGTGCACAGCGGCCATCCGTCATCGTCAGGAGCTTATACTCATCATATTCGTCGAGTCCATTGTCTCGTAAAATCATGCCGAGGTTCTGACGATCCGTCGGCACGATGCGCTGCTGCACCCATAGCCTGCTCCAGTAGGCATTGACCGTTTTCTGTCCTCTCTTCAAGAAAGAAGACAGAAGAAGTGGCGTTTCCCACGGGTCTGCATCATCCGGTAATTCGATATAAAAACGCTTTTCTTTTTCGTAGTAAAAAAGATAGGCGACATCCCTCACCGCTGTATTTTCTTCATCTCTGATTGCAAAAATCTTCATAATAGAGCCACCTCTGCCAGATCATACTCCAGATTTTATCTTGTAAAGATGTCGGTATGATATTCTCTAATCCCGCAAGTAATGTACTGCGGTCACTTTCTTTTAACGGATTTAATGATGGAAGTTCCTCTTTCGGAATCAGGAGCAGGTTTTCCTGTACGGAACGGGAGCCCACGAAACACTGAACCATTCGATCCTTCATCACATCAAATTTTTCGATATCCTCTTCCGTATAGCAGTTGAAAAGGAATGACAGACCATGATCGAAAATGGGTGCCAGTCGAAGTGATTTTTTCTGTGCATTACGAAGCACTTCGATATTTGCTCCGTGGCGATCGCGGTTTAAGATCAGGAAATCTACCACCAGCATTTTATAAATATACGCTGACCATCCGTTGCGAATGCAGAATGCAAGTGGTGTTTCATTATTTGCTCTCTCAGCCTGATAATATGCGTCAAGTGCGATTTTATGTTCCCCGCGCTCTTTAAAGTCTCTGGAGGCACACAGGTACGTATCCATCGCTTTACCATCGACATCGATCTCTGCGTGAACCAGATCATAGTGGAGATGCTCGATGCCTAAAATATTCAGAAGTCGGTCTACGATCAGTTCATTTACACACTCGTGACCGATAATTCCACGCATACCATCATAGTTTGACAATTTATAATACAGCTTCGGCTGTTGAAGATCATCGGTCGCCTTCAGGAATGAACCGGCGGTACCGGAGGATGAGCGAATCAGCGACCAGGATAGATAACGCAGGTCCTGCTTTTCGTGGATAATCGTTGTACTCATTTTTTCTCTCTGCTCCTCTCTATAGAATCAAGTTGGATATCTTTATTTCTTTAATTATATCATCTACTTGATGTACATCAAGTAGATGCTTGCAAGAATAGTCGACTCTTTATAACGAAGATTATGGCGTAAAAACATGAAACTGAAAGTTTTTATTTTATGTGTCAGATATTCGGACACCTGTTCGTATAATAGGTGAAGGCCTTTCAAAGTAATGTAACGAAATGAGGAAAACTCAATGCCGTATATGGATAGTCAGAACGCGGAGCGTCTGGTAGGTACCTATGCCGATATGATTCTTCGCATCAGCTATATCTATCTGAAGAACACAGCGGATGCCGAAGATATCTGTCAGGATGTCTTCCTGAAACTCCTGAAAAATGAAATCGTGTTTGATTCACCTGGGCATGAAAAAGCCTGGATCATCCGGGCAACGATGAATGCCTGCAAGGATCTTCTCCGCACGAACTTCTGGAAACGTGCCGTCGATCTCGACGCATCTGCAGAGCTGGAAGCCCCGGCGGTGACGGAGTCTGCGCTGCTCGATGAAGTGATGAAGCTTCCGAAAAACTACCGCGCCAGCATCTACCTTTATTATTATGAAGGCTACACGGTGAAGGAAATCGCAGCGATGCTTGGAAAATCAGAGAATGCAATCTCGGCGTACCTGTCGCGAGGACGGAAGAAATTAAAACTGCAACTACTCCCGTCAGGAGTTGAAAGGAGATCGGATTATGTCACAGATGTTTAATTCAGAGTTTCAGAAGTCCATGGATACACTTCATTTTTCCTCAGAAGCGAAAGAGCAGCTGCGTGCACGTCTTGTGCAGCAACTCTCGGAAAGTAAGAAAAGAGAGGTAAAAACGATGCATAAAAAATATAGAAAAGGTTTGATCGTGGTGGCTGCCTGCCTGATGATCACTGGAGTGACGGCGGTCGCTTCGACCGTCATCACATCTTATCGTGGACGATCATCTGCTTTCATCGAGCTGCACACCGTCGATGAGATGAGTGCAGCACAGAAGAAAATTAAGGGCACGCGCACGATGTCGATGCCGGCATTCCCGGAAACACTGGGTGGTATCTACGTACTGAAGGGGGGAAATCTCGTCGATATGAGCGGTGAAGATGCAGACGGCGGTACTGTCGACAGCTGGCAGGACATCTGTGGTCGCTATCAGGATACTTCGGGACGTGAAGTCGACCTCACCATGTCCTTCCACCCGATTGATGCCGGAGGTCGCACGGCGAGCGAGCAACGGGTACTTCAGGGCATAGCTGTCGACTACAA
>ERZ1026864.576-NODE-576-length-20505-cov-19.483863_pt1 | contig 20505 bp, 37 predicted proteins | sample MGYA00380162_ERZ1026864 | MGnify/ENA primary metagenome ERZ1026864 (study PRJEB33269, sample SAMEA4719798) | human gut metagenome | biome: human-associated habitat; feature: organic feature; material: feces | place: Cameroon | collected 2013-10 ... | reverse complement strand
AAAATTTATAAAATACACTTGACAAAAACATAAATTTATGATATAATATAGTCAAGAAAAGAGAATGTCAGAGTTCTCTAAACAATAAAACAGGAGGGTTATTGATGTAATGTTTTCAGTTACATACTTCAGCTAATTTATATGGATAATATTCAACAGAGAAAAATTAAGCTTTTCATAGACGCTGATGATACAATTTTAGAATCATCAAAAGCTTTCATTGATATTGTTAATCGACAAGACAATGTCAATCCGCTAAAAACACATAAAGAGCTTCGAGATTGGAAATATCGGTCTTTGTTCCCGTATATGACAAATGAAAGAATAGTTGAAATATATAACTCGCAAGAATTCTTTAATATCGTAAAAGTTAATCCAGATTTTGAAAGTTTTTATCTTAAACACGAAAACGATTTTGAATGGAATATCGTAACAAAAGGGCATAAATCTAATATTGAACATAAACAAAAATATTTTAAAAAACATCTTCCGAAAGCAAAAGTTGTTGGATGCAGATTTGATTCAAAAGAAGAGCAGAATTTTGACAAGTCTCATATCGATATGGATTATGGAATTCAAATTGATGATCGAACAGACTGCCTGGTTGGAAGCAACGCGAATATAAAAATTTTATTTAAAAATAATCGAGACTTTTATTGGAATCGAACAGACATAACGAGTGAGCCTCTTTATATAATGAATAGCTGGAAAGAGATAATCGAAACTTTAGAGTTTGCTCTTGAAAATTCAGATGTGTTTATGGAGAGATGCTAACTGTGAAATCGACTAAAATTATTTTGTTTTCAGGATTCGCGAGACACGGAAAAGATCAAAGTGCGACATTCTTGAAAGAAGAGTTGGAAAAAGCAGGAAAGACGGTTCTTGTATATCATTTTGCCGATGCTCTTAAGTCGTTGTGTGAAAATTCATATAATTGGATTAAAGGCGACAAAGGACCAATTGGAAGAACGATTCTTCAAAGCGTTGGAACATATTATCGGCAGAACAATCCGCAATGCTGGGTTAATATTGCTCGACAGATTGCTCTCGGATGTCCAGAAGAATATATGTTGATTCCGGATTGCCGATATAAGAATGAGGCTTTTGGATTTTTGGATTTTGATTATAAAAACATCCGTATTGAAAGACCGAATTTTGACAACGGACTTACTCCGGAACAAAAATCACATATTTCAGAAACAGAAATGAGCACATTTTCTGAATATGATAGCACAATTATTAATGATGATTCTCTTGATGACTTAAGAGAAAAGGTAAAACAAGCATTTCAATTAGAGGTGGAATAATGCCAATTAGAGAACAGAATTTGTATCAGATTTACAAGTTCTCTTCCGCATTTATTTGCGAAAATAATTTAGATATTAAAGATTATACTCCACGCCGAGCGGCGCAAGAAGGATGCTTAGTTTCTTGCGGAGATAATATTGCGTTTGACCAAGCACGAAAAATTCGTGGCGACAACAGAAATCACAAAGAAATTTTTTCAAATATTCAATTTCTTCGAAACTCTCTCCATAGAGCAAAAAAAGAGGGACGAAGTAAAGAAGCTAAAATATTTTGGCAAGCAATCCTAAATACACTATTTGTTAAAGACTTCGTTGTTGTTGAAGTAAAAAAGAAAGAAGAATATAAAAGAATTTCAAAATCCGGCTTTTATGTTAATGGAATCCGATATGTTCGATTTAGCGCATCTGCTGGACAAATTAGACATAACTGTGTTTTAATGGTTAATGCCGAAATCGCAGAAGAATTAACCAATCGGTTGATGTGCGATTTCAACAATCGAGTTAAAGAATTCAATCTTGCCAAACTTTCGGCGTATTTTGCCCTTTCTACATCGTCAATTTTGTGGGTTTCAACCCCGCGCGTTTGTGTTATCAAAGACTTTTTCACAACACTTCCAAATCAAAAGTTGGATTGGATCACAACGGACGAAAATGGAAAGAAGAAGGTTGAAGAAAGGGTTCTTGACATTACAATGAATTCTTGCGATGGGCAAGGACTTGTTTCTCCGGAAATGGCACAAAGATGGTCGCAGGAAATGAATCTTGGATATGTCGCAAGTTCATATGTCGTTCGTTCAATATTTGTTAAAGGAAACCTTGTCCCGTTTGATTTTCACGCATATGCGAAAGAAAATGGAATTGAATATATTTATGACAAATGGGGGCATCCATATAAAGTTGACGAAATCGATGTTCTTCTTTCAGAATCGCAGTTCAAGATGTATAAGTATTATTTGAACTGGGAAGATTATTCTGAATATATCGAAATGGCACAAATTGGTTGGGGCGTTTCAAGATATAATCGAAAGTTTGATGATGAATGGATTCTTGCAAATTACCAAATAATTCAGGTTTTGAATATCAATAAAGACGACATTAAGAACCTTGTTCAACCAACAATTGATTGGATTAAAAAGGTTTGCTCCGGAGACCCGTTATATGCAATGCTGTATTCGCTTGGAGGATTTTCAGAAGATTATCAGATTGAGTATAATGATGTTTATACGAGAGCACAAAGTCTTGTAATGAAAGCTGTTGTAAAAAATCCAGACTTTCTAAAAGACACATATGTCCAACGGAAGATTTATCGAAACCTAATTCGAAGCATTACTCAAGCAAAAATTGGAAAGATTTGGGTTAGAGGTAATTACTCATTTATGATTTCAGATCCAATCGCACAATGTCGAAGTGCGTTAGGACTTGATCCAAAAGGCGAAGTTCCTGGAGAATATATTTATTCAAATTTCTGGAACAAGAGATACGATCCTGAAAAAGACATTGTGTTATGTCGGTCCCCGCTTCTGGACAAACACGAAGTCAATCATTGTAAGTTATATAAAAGTAGCGAAGCGGATAAATGGTATAAATGGATTGAAAGCGGAATAATTTATTCGATTTATGATTTGAGCACATTAAGACATTCGGACAGCGATTTAAGAAAACGTCGAGGTCGCTTACGTAGTGATGCGTAATAAAAATCCTGAATATGCGGGAAACTCCTTAGAGCCAAAACTACTTAAAGATTGGATAACGCCAATTTGATCAAGTAAAAACGTTTTGGATTGGACAATCCGCAGAGATATGAAAAGCCATAGCTCTCAACGACTACCAAGGGCATCCGAGATAATATCAACGATGATTGTATAGTCTACTCCCCTAATAAATATCGGGAAACCGAGGGTATAACAGTCGATGGGGACCTAGTAATGTCATCAGACAACGAAATTCTCCTAAAAGGTTCGATGAAAGATGTAACAAATCCAATTAGCTACGACAAAAAATCGGCTCCTGTTCACAAAATCTGCCACCGCGAATTCGTAAAAACAGACTTGCGTGGATTTGGAACGAAGGTCGGAACATATAGCAATTATTCCACGCAGCTTGAAGCAATGCTTCCATTGTTCCAGAGACCAGACCAAAAACGTCAGCGAGATGAAATAGAGTTGCGTAAAAAGCTTCTTCGCGAAATCAACGGACAGGAAATCGACCGAATTAAGGGCGTTGAAGCAAAAGGCCCTCCGAAAGACGAATGGCTTCGCACACAGAAGGTTGAAAAAGATGACCCGGAGGATGTAATTAAAGCAAAGAGATATCATAACTCCCTTGTTATTAACAAGAAACCGTATTTCTTTAGATATTTATATCCAGAATTGAACACTTCGTATAAAATACACGAAAAGAGATACGACGAAATCGCAAAATGCACATATCGGACGAGATTAAAGAAACTTCTGACGAAAGAGAATAAAACGCCCGAAGAAAAAAACTTTATCAGAAATTATCACCAGTTTTCCCCGGTCTTGAACACGAATTGTACGATGAACATTTTATGTCATATGATTGAAGATACGGACTTCGATATACAGTATAACAAGAATTGTGTCAGTCTGCTTCCGTATTACAATCTTGATGAGTATAAGTTCGACCCGGAGATTCTTGGCAAATTCCGAGATATGTATCGGAGATTCAATAACAAAAAAGCAATCACAATTGTCAATCAGATTTTCAACAATTCTGACGAAGAACAGGCGGACGAAATTCGAATGGAAATTCTTGATTCGATTCGAGACGAAATTCGCGCCGAATATGACGAACTTGAAATGCTTCCGATGGACGCGCTGACATATATTAAAGCGCTTTCGCAGAGTTATTCAAAGTTCAATTGGGATTTCGTCTGGAGTCTGCTTGATGAGCAGATTTTGGACGTTATTGAAGAAAAGGATGCATATGCACCGGTTGAGTGCGCAGATGGAGAAGAATATCTTGGAAGACGATTTAAATTGAAAAAGATTCCGAAACGAATTCAACAAATGATTATTGATCCAGAAACCGGCGAGGTTCTGGAGGAAGGAGAAGAGAATGAAGATTATTAAACAAGGAAATCCAGCAAAGGTCAAAAAAATGCCACCCTCTTCCGTTTCGTGCCCGTGCTGCGGCTTTGAGGCAGAACTCGACTCGGGAGAGAATGTAACGCAGTGCCCGTGTTGCGGGTCGTCCAATATTATTTTTACAATATCATCTGTCGCTTTTAAGCCAAAGAAAAAGTCACCATCCGAAAGATTTCCAGACGAATACTACCACTTTAATTCTTCTGGCGACGGGGACGTCGCAATTTTGTCAGAACAGGAAACGGCTAAAATGATCGACGATACGGTTGAAGAATATAAAAAGGCAAATGGCGGATATGCGTTTTTGAGCCGCTGCGATACATTCGTAGCAGTATTCCAAACGGACGAAGATGACGTAAATAACTTTCTTGTGATGGTTAGCAAAGACTATTACGAGTACGATTTCGTTAACGGAGAGTAAAGATGGTTGAGTTGCTTGTAAAATACTACAACACAAACGGCAATCGGATTGAAGATTACGATGTTCTAAAGCGTCGTGAACTTGAAATCAAACAACTAAAAAAGAAATGCACAACCAAATACGAATTTTCCGAATTTCTCCGAAGAGAATTTATGTGGAGATTTTGGTCTAAGGCAGAATGGGAACTTGTTATCACCAAGACGGTTGACGGAATGGTCATTTTATCACCGTGGTGTGGATGCGCAAATCCAGATACTTGTTCGATCGATGTGACGGACGACGCGTCTTTCGATTGGTTTGGTTTTGCCGACGAACATATTAAACGTCAGATTTTTAAAAATCAGGCAAAGATTGATGTGTATGACCAAATTATGTATGGAGACAGATTTTCAAATCTTATAGACGAATTGTGGTATACTCGATTGCCGTATGAGCGCGACAATCCTAAATTTCATAGATAAAGGAAAAAATATGGATTATTCAGAAATTATTTCAAATGTAAAAGTTTATGGACTCGAAGAATCAATTAAAAGAGCCAAATATCCAATGTCAACAGATGTTGGTAAATTAAATAGTGATTTGACCCCCGGAATTGCCTCCCTCGCAAGGAGCGAACGCGGGGCAGGACACGACCAATGGCTTACCGGAGTAATCGTCCAATTTGATTTAACCTTTACTGTTAAAGCTTGGACAGAAGCACAAAGATATCATTTTCTTGATTTCGTTAGTTCTCAATCGACAATGCATCGAATTACTCGATTTAATCTCGACAATCAATATATTAAATATGTTGACCAAAGAATTGTTGATATTATGAAAGAAAAGATTAGAGAATATAATGATTATTGTGAGTTGTCAAAAGACGCAAGACCAGGAAGCGTTGCTGAAAATGTGAAAAAGAATATGTATCTTGAAATTCTTTATTCCAACCCGTGCGGATTTCAACTGACTGCAGGAATGACAACCAATTATCGTCAACTTAAAACAATTTACGCCCAACGTAAAAATCATAGGCTTCCAGAGTGGAGAGCTTTCTGCGAGTGGATTAAGACACTTCCGCATAGCGAATTTATTACCTGCGAAACAAAAGAGGAGAATAACTAAAATATATGGCTAACCGTTTCAAAGACTATCGAGCACAATTGAAGAGTAATAAAACAGTCGTTTTATCCGATGAAGAATTAAAACTTTATTTAAAAACAGCAAATAACGAGGGTGTTTCTCACGCAAATATTGATTGGAGAGACGATGCCATGTTTATAGATGCAAAGAAATACGGTGGTGAGACTGGGGAAGATGTATCAGAAGTTCCAGACGATTCAGACAAAGAAAAAACAATTATCAGAAATATGGAAAGAGAACAAAAAGCAAAAGAGATAAAAACAGAAAGGGATATGGAATAATGTTCGAAAAAGAAATGACGCTTGATCGAGAGCTTTCACAGACACAGGTTATTGAAAGCCCGTATGATGCAAGAGACTATCAGATTATTGCGAGTCAAAATTTCCCCAAAACATTTGAACTTCCTAAAAAGGTCAACATTAAAAATCAGGGGATGAAACCAACTTGTGTTGCCCACGCTATTTCGTCGCTTGTTGAATATCATAACTTAATCGAAACCGGAAAGTATCGCAAATTCAGCACGGAATTTATTTACGGAACACGGGATGTCGGTTATTATATCGGAGATGGTATGGCGATTCGTGATGCGCTCAAGACGATTCAAAAATACGGAGACTGCTATTATACAGATTGCCCCGGGAACCATAACACGGCAGACGCAATTAAGAATGTCAATAAGAAGGTGGTGGAATATCGAGAACTCGCATATCCGCATCGGATCGGTTCTTATTATCGCGTTAGAACTCCCGAGGGAATTAAAACCGCGCTGATGAATCACGGACCCGTCGTCGCATCGATGACCTGCAAAAAGAAGGCATACATTGCCAATGATACATATTCTTATCCGCAAGACGCGGAGAACTCCGATAGGCATTGTGTTCTGATTGTTGGGTGGAACGAAAAGGGTTGGATTATTCAAAATTCTTGGGGTATTTTTTACGCAGGAGATGGATATTTTACATTGCCGTTTGATTTCGAAATTAACGAAGCGTGGGGTACAACAGACCAAGAAGATGATTTCTCTCTTTTGAAACGCAGGCCAAGAAACAAGTTTATGAATAGAATTTATGAAACTATTAATAAAATTGTGAATTGGTTTTATAATAGAAAACGGCAGAAAAAATCATAATTTTTTTTAAAAATAACGCAAAAACCTCTTGACAAACAAAAGGTTTTGTGTTATTCTGTTATCAGAAAAAGAAAAAATAAAAAGGTGGAAATGCGCGATGAGCGGATTTGGAGCGTTGATGGTTGTTGTGCTTGTTATTGGCATTATTGAGTTTTATAAGGCGGTGCTCGGGCGATGATAAAACAAGAAGCGTTGGAAAAATTAAAGAATCACGTTCGTGTAGCAGATTGGCTCGACGAAGATTATGTGTACCGCGTTTCCAAAGAGGTATTGAAAGTCGCTATTGAGGCGCTGGAGGAGAGTATGTTTAAACAAGATCGAGCCTGTGGTTATCAACCGTCAAAAGGCCGTTTGGAACCACCTGCGTCGCCAACATCTGGCAGTAATGCTATAAAACCTAACTAACCCCGTCTGGGTATAATTTTGAATCGATACCTTGAAAATACCCCCGGCACGGTATAATCTGCCGTAATTGTAAAAGACATTTTGGGCGAAGACGGGGGAATATATAGTTTTTTTGGAATTGGAAAAGGAATAAATTATGGATTTATATAGCAGTTATGTAGCTAATACCGAAATTGACTTGTGCAACGCAGGGTTCATTGAAAGGTCTACTCATATTTATAGAGCCTGGACTGACTCTCTTGGCGACGTTCATCTTGATGTGCAGATTGATTGTACTGGTAAAGACGAAGAGAGATACCAATTGATTATACCCGATTTGTGTGTTCCGATGGACGGGATAATCCATTTGAAAACAATTAATAAACCAAAAGATTGTACGCTCATATCAACACAGGCATGTTATGAACCTTGCCGAGATATTTCTCTCCAGCAAGGACACTCTGAGTCTCCTCTCACGCCATCAGCAAAGGTACAATCGCCCTATTATGTTTATGTTGCGGTTCAACGTCCCGACTCGTCCGCAAAGGTAATGACTCTTGAAGAAATCGAACGGAAACTTGGATACGAGGTTCAGATTGTTTCCGAAAAACCAATTGAAAATAAGGAGTAAATATGATTACGGCAAAAAAGGCACTGAAAATTTGTAACAGGAGGGGAAAACTTTCTTTCGACAAAAAATATCCCGGTGTGGTTAAGTATGTGAAAGATAAAATAAAGAACTCTGCGATGGCAGGATACAGCAGGGTAGTTTTAGAGTGCGGCGAGCTTTTCCTTGTAGGTTCAGGGATGAAGATGTCTGATTTGGCGGAATTTTTGAGGAATAAGGGATATCTCATTAAAGTCGTTAACGATAGTCGAGAAGATGATGGGTTATTAATTGTTTTGTGGTAAAGGTTTTAATATTTGAGAGTCGGTTGAAAGACCGGCTCTTTTTTTTGTGACTTTCAAAGGTTTCGAATTCGAGGCGGTTAGATTCAAATATAACGGTAGTTCGTTACAATTTGTAACGGGTTGAAAATCGATTAAAAACAGATGATGTGTTTTTAATTCGTTAAAATTGGTGAATTTGGGTGTTTTCAGAGGGTTTCAAGATAATTTTTTGATTGAAACCGGATGAAGATGGTTATAATGGGTTGTTGAAATTTTGCTCGAAAAGTATTAGTTTTTAGATAGTTTTGGCGCGAATTTGGGTGGTAGTGGAGATGTGGCAGAACTTGTCGAAATTTTCGAGTGGTTGTAAATTTCACATTTTGTAAAAGTTCTTGTGAAGATTTTTCACATTTGCGAGAGAATTTATGTGAAAGATTGCGGGCGTGCGAGAATAAGGTTGGGTTGATGGTATAATTTTGGTTTGGTTAATTTGAATTTGGTGGGATGGGGTTGGGAGAATTGTGTAGACAGTTGTTGCACAAATGGTGGGGCTGGCGAGTTATAGAGTATAGATTAATGTGAAGAATACAAAATGTTTACAATTTGTTGATGGTTTTTTGAGGATAGCGTGGTATAATGAAGATGATAGAGAAGTTTGTTAAGCGTTGGAAAAGTTGCTGATATTGGAGTGGGTTAGAGAGGTCAGAAAATTTAGAGGGTTTGCTATTCATAGGTATGAAAATAATACATATGATACTTTTTAAAATGAAAAGTATTTATGGTAATGTAAATTCCATATATTGCCATGTTGATATCGCAAAGGAGGTGATAAAGATGTCTATAACTGAAGTTACTTCAATTTATCAGAGCGAGAGAATACGAGAATCTATGTGGGCAATATGAGCTTACAATAAACAAACACGAAGGGTAAAATGCCCAGAAAGGAATAAAATCATGAAAAAATATGTTACTTTTACCTGGTTCTCCTGCAATTGTGGAGGAACCGAAACATGCCTCGAAGAAGAATTTGAGGAGAAAAAGAAATTTTTCAAAGCGGTATTTGGTGCGTACCGTTTTGAAATTCATAATTAATCCCGAAACCCCGGAAACGGGGTCGTGCGAAGCTGGTTACTTCGTACCTGATGATGGGAAACCACACGGCATATGAACCAGAAAGGATTTCGTTATGAAAACCACCAAGAACATCACCATCAACAACAGCACAGTAAATTTCTATGATCGAGACGTCGTAGCCGAAGCAAGAGACGAACTTTTGCGTAGATTATTTTACGCGAGACACAAAGACACCATTGGAGGATATGATAATTGGTTAAAATTGCTTGACTATTATTACCGTGGAGAGTTTGAAGAAATGATCGAGAACATTAAATCGATCAAAGGAATGGGCGGTGCAACAAGAAAGATTTGCTTGCGTTTAATCAACACTATCGCAAATACAAAGGAGGATAACTAAAATGAAAACAAAAACATGGGGTTGTATTGTCATTACTGTTTTATTGATCTCCATTGCTTTCGTATTTTTCTTCGCTTTTCATATTGGAACATCGGAAGGTCCGGACGCTAAAACTTCAGAAGAATGCACGGTTTCAACCATCAAAACAACTAATGATGTTGTTCATAAACCTGTTTCTGTTGAGAGGCAGGTTTATGATACTCTTGTTGAGTTCGGAATTTCCCCCGCCGGGGCTTGTGGGATCCTCGCCAACGCAAAGGCAGAATCTGATCTGTGCCCTAACAACTTGGAGAATTTCTATAACCGCAAGTTCGCCATTTCCGATGTCGAATATACAAACCTTGCAGATAAAGGAGAGATAGACTTTGTCCATGATGCGGCTGGTTATGGCTTATGGCAATTTACTTATTATTCATTCAAACAAGTCCTTTTTGATATGGCAAGAACAAATGGGACATCAGTTTCTGATGTGAGAACACAAGTTGAAGCATTGATCGAAATTCTAAAAACGCCAGAGTTTTCAAAATTGTTTAGGTTCTTGAAAGAAACCAATAGTCCAGAGAACGCAGCAAAAGAATTTATGCTTGTATTCGAACGTCCTGCAAATCAAAGTGAATCGGCAATTGCAACAAGAGCCGTTTTTGCTACTGAATTTTACAAAATTTTTAATTAAAAGGAGAAAACTGAAAATGGGAAAATTCGCAAACATTTACAATGAAGAAAGAACCAAAGAGCAATATGTGGACGACAAGATCCAAATATTGGATGACTTTTTGATTTTTCAAAAAAGACCGTTCCTTAATAAAAGGACTGTTGAGGATAGAAAATCTTGGGTTAAAAGAATATTGATGATACAAGAAACAGACATTCAAATTGATGCCTTGTGTCGAATGCTTACAGTTAAGGAAATGCCCGTTGACACATTCATTGATCAATACGCTAAAAAATATTTTGATATATAAAAAGGAGAAAAAGAAAATGGCACAGTATTGCGAAATTGCAAAGGTTACAACCAACTGTACAGACAATTGTTACGAATGTCTCAGAGGAGAGACTAAAATCCGGGGAATTGAGATCGGTGACAAAGTTCGGTATATCACAGAAGATTCCAAAGAGGACAAAGAATCTGGTTATTTCCCGCCAAAGGGAACAATTGGAGTAGTTATTGGAATTGAAAGTATCGATTATATCGCTCCATATCATATTCGTTGGCCAGAAGGTAAAACCAAAGGCGATGGTTGCTGGTATGTCGACAAGAAAGACATCGAGCTGGTTTGAGAAATTAAATAAAACCACAATTTTATAGAAAGGAGAAATAAAATGGGATTCGCAATTACAATTTGGAGATACTCTGACAACGAAATGACATACTTTGCTCAGGAAACCAACGAAGAAAGAGCGAAACAAAAGGCGTTTCAAAGAGCAAAAGAAACTTTTGATTGCGGAATGCCAAACACTCTCGAAGAGTTTGAAAAACAAGACAACTTTGGTGGAATTGAAGTCGTGGCCAGAATTGGTCAAATTATTCTCTAAAATTTTCCCTGTCGGTAGGCGGTTAGACCGTCAGAAAGGAGAACGCTATGTTCGGTTGGAAATCCAAATACCAAAAACAAAGAATCGAAGGTGACTACTATATAGATGGCTTGGTGGCCACAATAGAACATCTGTTATTCCTTGGTGAAACTTTCAAAAACAGAAAAGAAGCGGCATATGGCATGAAAGTCGCAATGGAGGAATTTGCCAAACAGTTCGGGTATCAAAAGAAGTTGGATTATATATACGAAAATTGTCCGCAAATCAAAAATCTTAAATTGGAGGAAATCTAATATGTTCACAATTAAACCTCGCATCAGAATCCAAGAGGGAGCTTCTTGGGAAGACATTCGAGACGGAAACTGCTACACAACCGGATATGAAATTTCCAACAGCGATGGAAAAATCATCTACGATTTCGCGGACGAAGACACCAAAAATTATTATAAAGAATTAAACAGAGAAGAAAGGAAAAACACAATGACAAAACGAGTAAACAGACAGAAGGATTATGAAGAATATCTTGACGCAGTGGACGTCGTATGTATGGGATGCGCATACAATGACGAGGCATTTTGTGAAAATTGTCCGGTTCGAAAAACAGTTGACAAATACGATAAAAAGGAGAAAAATTGATATGAAAAGAAAAATGTATTTACTCGAAAGAATCCACGATTCTAAAACCACTTATGGTTGGAAATCTGGCGAAAGAATTTGGGCAGACTCTCCTTGTAAAGGATGGAGAGTTGTCAAAGTTGCTTATATTGATTAAAAATATTTATTAAAAGGAGAAAAATATTATGAAAACCACATTTAAAACCATCGAACAGAACATCAACAGCATTCGCAGAGAATACGGAGAAATGATTTTCCGTATGTCCATCAGTCATCTGATGCATGTCGGTATGAAAAATCTGACACCTGAACTCGTCAACGAAGCGAAAGACGAGATTATGAAACAAGACGACAGCAAAATGTTCGTCACCAATGAGGCTCTTTGCGACGTTGTTGAATGTGCGGGAGAACTCGCGAAAATCAACGCAATCGATTTGCTTGTTTATATCGGCAGAAATGTCGAATATGATGTGGATGGATGCTACCGTTTTGAAAATAAGAAAGGAGAGGACTAATTATGTTTGTTTGGAAAGTCTATGAAATACTACGAATCGTTGAACAAAGAAGAAAGAAAAAGAAAGGAGACAAATAAAATGAAAACAAAATCAAACAACAACGCCAACACCTACGACATCGACAAAATTCGCAGAATTGAGGACATTGGATTTTATTATGAAGATGGTTTGAAATATTCTGCGAAACTTTTCATCTATTTCGATGAGGAAACCGGAAGGGAAATTGAAAGCAAATGCTTTTACTTTCTCGCAGGTCCGTTCTATTGGAATCAGATGAAGGGTATCATCAACAGAATGACAGCACAGGAATTTGACAATTATCTGGAATATCCGAGATACGCTCGGTTTCGCTTCGTTCCCGCATACATCGAATCTATTTAAACAAACATTTGGTTGAGCTAACGACCATACCGGGCAGAAAGGAATAAACTATGAAAATCACAAGAACCATCAACGGACAGGAAATCACCATTGAGCTGACGAAGGAAGAACTTCGCGAAGCATATCAGGAAGCAGAACAGAACTACTTCCGCGAAGACATCCTGCAATGGGCGGAAGACCACGGAAAGACAATTGACGATGACCTCCTCGAAAAGATCCTTGGAGAACTCGACAAAAATTATGATTCAAACTCTTCTCTGTGGGCAAATATTAGCTCGAACTACAATTGGTTCGTGTATCTCCGCAACAAATAACAACAAAAAAAATATGAGTTTTCGGATAACCTCAACAAAACCGAAGAAAGGAAAACATTATGTCTACTATGAAAAATCGCCCTGAGATCACCGCAAAAGAAGTTAGGCCCTCTATCGGAAGATTTACCCCTGGTACCCTTGCGAAGGAAATCAAGTCCGCCGTCGAATGGCTGAAAGAAGAGGACTGCGGTTGCGTCACGCTGAAACTCGACGGAACGTTTGCAGTTTGTATTGGTTGGAGCGATGGCTTCGACCCCGACGACGAAACCGTGATTCATTCCAAATCTTCTCCGACCTGCGCAATCTGTGCCGCAATCAAAGTCTGGACAATCGACGATATGAGGACCGATCTCGACTATATTAATGCCCCGTATTATGAAGACGGAAGCGTCTACGACACCGAGCAGTCAATTTACCCGGGCAACGAAGATTATGCGTGGCTTGCAACGCATTTCCTGAATGAATTCGACATTCTGAAGGATCTTGATATCGACGAAAATGGACTTATTTACGACTAATCGCGCGAACCACCAAAACCACCAAAATTAAAAATTGGGTTTCCGGTCATCCCTAAAAACCGGAGAAAAGGAGAAAAATATGAAAAACTTCGAAAACACCACCATCTACGCACCCTGCACCCTTAAACTCAAAGACGACTTTGGGAAAGAATACCTGCTTACGATCGAGCAAGACGATTTTGCGGAAGACCCTCGCAATTGGGATAACACATCCACAATTTGGACGTGGACAAAAAGCTACAAGATTGGAGACGATCACGATCTTTCCGATTCAATGTGGGATGCTCTTGCAGATCTCTGCGTCAAAAACAACATCCTCACTTGGGAAGAAATGGAAGAAAAAGATCTTTTCGAAAATCGGCTCGGACTCGCATTGCAGGAATCTGAAGATATTGCATTTCGTTGGATTTCGGCTTATGAACACAGCGGAATTACAATTTCAACGGCGGTTGGAACTTATCCTTACAACGATCGCTGGGATTCAGGCATCATCGGTTTCGCATTTGTTACGAAGGAACAATACGAAGAACGATGCGGAAAGAGAGACGATTGGAAGAAAGAAGCTATCAAAATCATTGATTCCGAGGTAAAAACAGTCGATCGGTGGCTTTGTGGAGAATGTTATAGATACGTTCTCGAAGAAAAGGTCCATTACAGAAACGAAAAGCGTTGCCCTCACTGTAATGAACTGATCTCTGTTGATGAGTACGACGATTGGGACGAAGTTGATTCTTGCTGCGGCTTCTACGGAAGCGACATTAAAGAAAACGGCATCCTCGATTATTTCGGAGACGAATACGAATTTGTCGAAGAAGTGACGAAATAATTACAACACAATCACACAATCAATTTGCCGAGCGGTGGCGGCATAATACCGCCGCAAAAGAAAGGAATGCAATTATGTTTTACGAAGAACCGAAAAGAACATCTGATCATCTTTTGGTTTGTGATTGCTGTCTTTGTGGAATTGAAGCCCACGAAGGTAAGCAAGCGCACATCGAATGGGATGTCGATCCCGACGACGAAAACCAATCAAAATGTGATTGGTGCGAAGAAACTGGATTCTGCACACTCAACGAAATTCTTTAAAAAACAAATAAAAAGGAGAAATCAACTATGAGACACACCAACTATACCGAAATCGCCGACAACTTCTGTAAGAAACACAACATCACCGTAAAATTCACCTATACCGGACTTGCCGCAAATACCAACTGGGATTCGACCCTCCTTCGTCCTCGGTATCGCTACGATATCAAAACTCCCCTCGGTCATATGTGGGGAATCTTCTGGGATTCTATCGCCAACAAGGAAAAGCTCTTGTCGAAAGATCCCGAAAAGATATTGGAAGCAGAACCAACTGCCTATGACATTTTGTCTTGTCTTGGAGTCGAGAGTTATATAGGCGACGATGATTTCGAGAATTTTTGCTCGGAATATGGATACGACAACGAACCCGGTCCCGAACGCACGAAAGCTCGGAAGATGTGGAAGCTTTGCCTTGCGCAGAATGAGAAACTTCATCGGTGTTTCACTGATGAACAAATCGAGGAAATGTGTGAAACAATTCAGTAATTAGAAATAATAAATTTGTCTGCGGTATCGGACTTATACGGCCAGAAAGGAAAATATTATGAATAATCAAAAACTTATGGAGTTGCTTGAACATCCCGAAAGCCTCCCGAATCGCGCCTTTACGACACTTCCGAGCGACCCAACTGAGGTTATCATCGTTGTCAATGGAGAAGCCGGCTATTATCGTTATCAGAAATATCCGACAGCAGAACTTGCAAAAGAAACGTGTGATTACGGAAACGAAATGTTTGGAGTTTCGAAAGAGGCTCGCGAAGCACTTACAATTCTATCTATGAAAAATAATTAAAAGGAGAAAAACTATGAGGATCACCAAAACAGAAATCAAGAATCACATCGAAGGAAAGGACCCGATTGCGACTTACTACGGAGGGCTCGCGGGATTCGGACTCGAGATCTACAAAGTTGACGACTCGGAAGAAACCATCTACTTCATCGAAATTGCTGGAACGAAAAAAACTCCGAAGAAATCAAAAATCTTCACTAATAACGACGGAAGAACTGGTTTCCGTTGGGGACACTGGGTTGTTTGGCTGGATGAATGTCTGAGAACTAATTGATAATTTGAAAGGGGAAAAACTATGAAAAACACAACTATCATCGACACCAGAAAGACCATTGACCGTTACGACATCGAGGGGCTCTACTGCGGAGAATGGAGTGTTGAATGCTCCGAAAACACTTTCGCAGATGCCAAAAAGACCCTGAAAGAATATCGCGACAACTGCCCGCAGACAACATTTCGAATCAAGCATCGGATTGAAAAGAATCCACACTTCGTTCTGACTCTCGGAGCTTTGAAGAAGGGCGATTGGTTTACTCTGAAACCGATTGCCGAACCGAAAGATTCACAGGTTTTTGAGAAGGGCGATTACGACCGTTCCGAAAAGAAATACTCCTGCGGAAGACGCGACGATATCAGCTACGAACGGATGTTGAAGAAAGACACTCCGGTCTTCGTTAATTTCACGTATTAAAATATTAACAAAATATTAAAATTAAAAATTAGAGTCGCCGCAAACCTCTTACAAAACGACAGAAAGGAAATATTATGCTTACCTCTTACAAAACCGCTGAACAGAAGTATCTTTTTGAGACTTACGCAAACGAAGAAGGATACATCCATCAAGAAACTGTCGACAAACTTGCCGATATGCTTTCCAATGAAGTTTATGTTCGTCCGGAAGGCGAAAGCGACTACAAAACGAATGCGACCAACGCAGAAAAGAAGTTTCTTACGCAGCTTATCGGAGCTGGACTCTGGGCTATCAGAGATGGAGGTGAATTCTATTCGGTTGCAGACGCCCTCGAATATATGTTCGTGCGTTGGAACTCCGACAGCAAGGGAAGACACCTGAACAGCTATTTGTCCTTTTACTGTCCTCTTGCAAGATTGTGCGGGAGAGGACAAAAGGTTGAACTCTGACAATTAAATTATTAACAAATTATTAAAATTAAAATATTGAGTTTTCGGCAAACCTCTAAAACCGAAGAAAGGGATTACACTATGACAAGATTGGAAAATGCTATCGAAGAAGTAAAAGCTGTTCGCACCGGAGCAAATCGCCCTTGGATTTTCGACGAAAACGGAAATATTCGCGAAGATGTTCTCGTCGGAGATGTCCTTCCGCTTCTCGAAGAATTGAAGGAATACGAAATCGATATTTCCGATGACGAAATCGAAGAATTTATCAACGACAAAAAGACGAAAGGCGACAATACCTACAACTGGAACGCAAACATCTCCGACGACCTGCTGATCTATTCGCAGGAATATGATGACGAAATAACGATGGTTATCGCTGTTCATCTTCGTGGAGATATTCGAGTGAACTACTCCGACTACTTCGCGGTGAAAATGCGCGGATTCTATGAGTTTTACGAACTCGAATCGATGCTTCAATATAAACACATTACAGACACCCTCGTCGCTGATATCAGTCTGATATATGAATGGTACAGTGTTTATGACTACGAACACGACGAAGACCTTGGAGAATTCTACGAAATTGAAATCAAGAACGCACTTCCGGAGATAGTGGCAAAACAAAAAGAACTGTTCCCGGAAGAAGATTGAAACATTAAAACTAAACCATCAATTGAAACATTGAGTTTCCGGAAAACCTCGGCAAAACCGGAGAAAGGAATCTGATATGGAAATTTATACCAATCAGATCAAAGAATGGACGGATTATGAGAATCAGTACAAGATTGCCGTTGCCGCAGTGAAATGGCTTGACAAAAGTCTACGGATTGTTCACGGAAAGCGTGAGAGAAACGTCGAACTGACCTACGGGCTTCCATACACTTCGAGCGGAGAGTATGCCGCAATCTGGAACACAAACGTGGACGCAAGAAGCAACGACGACTTGGCTTTACAGTTCAAAGGAATGGCTCTCGACAAAGACAACAACCCGGTTATCATTTGGTATATGACTAACTGCGACGGTTGGAAATATACCACAATGAAGAACTTCAACGAATTGAGGAAGGAGGGAAGAGTATGAAAAAGCAAAATCGAAGTGCGATTGAGACCCGGAAAGAACGCAGAAGAAGACATTTCTGGGTTTGGATGATGGATCACTTTCCGAAGACCTACAATTGGCTCGACAGACACTTGAGTTGCGACACATTGCCGTTCTGAATTAACAAAAATTTAACAATTGGTTGTCCTATCTGACCATAAACGGGGAGAAAGGAATTATTATGAAAAAGAAATTTGTTTTTAAACCCGGTAACTACTATCGCGTGGAGGTGGATGTCGAGTTATGCGAGAATCGTCGTGGATATGTCTGGAAAGACGGAGCGCTGAAAGATGTTCGAGGAAATGAATTCGCGGCATTAGCAATAGTTTACAGACACAATTCCTTTGTGCTTGGAGGTCAGTGCTTGGATTTCCCCGAAGTATTGGACATTGTTAAAAACGGGGAACTCTGCGAGAAAGACAGAGCAATCTATCTCGAAATTTTCCGTCTGTGGAAAAATTATCACCTGAACGGAACGAATGCAGGATGTGAACATCAAAAGAAAGGAACTCCCGGCGGAGAGGTTTGTCCTATCTGCGGATATCGTTACGGAAGCGCTTGGCTCTATCGTGAGATTCCGAAGAAAGACCTTGAAGCAATCAAACACCTGTTCACCATCGACTAAAATTAAAATTATGCTGTGCTATCGGCAATACGGGCAGAAAGGAAAAAATTATGAGAAAGTTTAGAGACACGAATACCGGAGAAATCATCACGGAAGAAGAATTGAGAAAGGAGTTTGAGGAGTTGAAGAAGGAAACTCCGGAAGAATATGACTACTCGTTCAATCAGTATCTTCTGAACTGTTCAGAGACGCTTGAAGAAGTTCGTCAGTGGTTCGGAAATGCGAGGGTTGTTGATTCGCTTTCGGAGCTTCCGCAGATTGGAGAAAACGGCAACTGGCTTGGATTGGTTGTCTCCGTGGAACTTTACGATGAAATGGACGACTATGTCATATATCGAGTTGGGCGTCTCGTGGAAGACAAATTCATCGACGCAAATACCGATGTCATCTATTGGACTTATGCAATTTATAAAAATAATATTAAATAAATGGAGGAAACAAAAATAAGGACTTTTCGCAATCTGGCAGGACAGGACATTACGGAAGAACAGGTCTTGGAAGAAGTAAAGGCACTTTTCGGAGAAGTCCACGACGCAGACGAACTTGGAACAATCTTCGCGAACTATGTCAACAACGCAATCAAAAATGGTACTCTGATCGAAACCACCAACGAAAACAAAAATATTGAAAATGAAAAGGAGAACAGAACTATGAAGACTTATGATGAGAAGGTTGAGGCAATCAGGAACATTATCGAGAATATGGACGATTCGGACGCAGTATCACTCCACAACGAGTATTGCTACGAAACCAACGGCTATGATGACGAAATCATCGAAATGGAAAGATTTGACGAAATCTGCGAAGGTATGAAACCGAGCAAAATTGCTCATTCTATCGTTTATGGAGATTTTAACCCGAATCACGACTATTTCCACTTCAATGGTTACGGAAACTTTGAATCGACAGACTCCCCAACCGACTGGATTTATCCCGGCGATATTGCGAGAGAGGTTGTCGATCGTGAGTGTGCTTTTGAGAATGACGAGATTCAGGAAGAAATCAACGACTGGGGCAATGAAGAAAATGAGGAGGATGAATAACCATGACCGGCATCATTGAAAAAATTAAATCTTTAAAACGCGGAACATTTGTACGAATCAAATACCGTACAGAGGTAAAACCGTCAGCCAAGTTCAAAGATCACAAAATTGAAAAGGTTGTGGAAGCAACCGTTAGAGTTGGGGTCTCATATTCTAACCTTTCTGCGGTAAAAGAGCGAAGAGCAACAATGCCTCAGCCCACCACCTCCACGCATGTTCAATGGTGGAGGTGGTGCGATGGATATCGGAATGTCATGAAAGAGAAGATATCTGACTCTTCGCAAAAATATATCACATTCGCCACTATTCCAAACGGAGGAAATGTTAAGATTTGTTGGCATATAGATGGGAGACCTGTGTCCGAAGAGGAGGTTCGGAAAATTACAGTTCCATCATATTGGAACAAATCAAATCTTGATGTTTTTGACGTTAAATTGGAAAATATTATTTTTGTTGGAAATGAAAGGAGGTGATGAAAGTTAATGATACTTTTACTGGTTTTGGGGCTTTTGGTCCGACGATGTTGGAAAGACTCGAAAGAGATGTGCGGAAAACTCGAAGCGATTGTGTTCTGGGTTTTATCTGCCGTCTATTTCTTTCTGATGTTCTACTTTTCGAAGTAGAAAGGAGGTGATGCAATGAGTGCCTTTGGCATTGTCTTTTTTTTATGTTTTGTTCTTGCTTTCATCGAACTTCATCGTTAAGATGAAGTGAAAGCCGTTTGGGTTTACGGTCATCCGCAAATAAAGAAAACCGTACCTCTTTGTTTCTATGTTTCCTGGAGCATCTGAGCGCCATCAGGTGTTACCCGAGCCCGTCTTTCTAGACGTCGGAAGATTGGGAAACAATTTAGATGGAGGAGCCCTTAAAAGTTCCCTCGGTGTTCTGATCTCGACACCAAATTAAAAATTCGAGAGAGATCATTATATTACGCGCACAATATTTTTTTTCATAGCGGGGTGTATTTTTTCTTTTTGCGCGGCGCCCATTTTTTACCCCACCCCGCCC
>ERZ1026864.574-NODE-574-length-20520-cov-5.296360_pt1 | contig 20520 bp, 21 predicted proteins | sample MGYA00380162_ERZ1026864 | MGnify/ENA primary metagenome ERZ1026864 (study PRJEB33269, sample SAMEA4719798) | human gut metagenome | biome: human-associated habitat; feature: organic feature; material: feces | place: Cameroon | collected 2013-10 ... | reverse complement strand
TAAAGAATGGAATTGCGGTAACTTTTCTGTCGTGAATTGTATATGATTTACGAAAAACGAACTATTCCTCATGCAGCCGTAGGCACAGATGCCTACGGCTTTTTTGTTTTGCAGGCAAGGCGCAATCCGGCTTGCTGCGTCGTGAACAGGGCTAATCATCCTGTTATCAAGACCGTCTGGGATAGAACTGTTCGCCGACCCACTCTGCGGTCAGCTCTTTCGGATGCAAGACCAGCGTGGGCGTATGGCTTTCCACAGCAAAAGCAAAGGCTCTGTTTTCCCCACTGTCCGTTGCTGACATATCCGCATCATGGACATATAGTACCACATCGGCAAGGTCAATGATCTTCCTATAGGCTTGCAGCTGTGCATCCGGCGTACCCACGGGACACACGACCGAAATATGGGTGCATTTTTCCAGCATAGTAAAGTAGCGTTCCCGCAGATACGGTGCCCATTTGGTAGCCTGTTCCTCATGTGGTATATAGCAGAAAAGCATCAGGTCTGGGTCGGTGGTTTCCCGCAGACCGTTGACGATCTCGGCTGCGTAAAGACCTACGCCGCAGTCGCAGGCGGTCAGAAACTGTGTCACACCGCGCTGGCGCAGCGCCATAACCTGCTGCGCCAGTTCGATTTTCATTTTCCGGCAGCCACTATCTTCTTCATCAAACCCCCATGGAAAGCGCATGGGTGCTTGCCCTATGACCGCACAGCGGTATATGTGACGGCTTTCTCCCATAAACATCACGCCTTCAACCGAAGCATTGTCGTAATAAATAATACGATAATAATTATTAAAATGCAACGATTTTTCAAAGTATAATAAACGAAAAATCTTAGGTGGTGAAGTTGTGACAGATATTCTTGGAATCATCAAACAGAATCGCGAGGCACGGGGATGGTCGGAATATCAGCTTGCTGAACGCTCTGGCCTACCACAGTCTACCATCTCGTCATGGTATAAAAAGTCTATGACGCCCTCGTTTGCATCGCTCGAAAGAATATGCGATGCTATTGGCGTTACATTGTCGCAATTTTTTGCGGAAAAGGATGCGTGTGTTTCTCTTACCCCTGCACAGCGAGAGATGCTGGATAAATGGAGTTGCTTGACAACCGCGCAGCAAACGGCGTTGATCGCACTTATGGACACGATGGTATAGTCGCACATAGTCCCTTTCTGCAGAGAACAAGTTTCCACCTGTACGCCCCGGCAGCTTTCCGCTACAATGGCCTTGTACTTAAGGTCATTAGGCATTGAGGACGGAGCAGAGCAGGCACGGGCGAGAAAGGAGGTCAGACCCCTTCTTCGTTCTGACTAAGACTTGAAGTATGTAAAAAACTGGACATCAAGAAGAACGTAATTGCCTTTCGGGGCGGTTGCGTTCTTTTTTATTGTCCCAAAACACGAAAGGAGCCGTTACCATGAGTGACAGCAACAGCATGTGGCCGTTTCAGGAGATCAGCGCGGAGGAAGGTCTTGACATCAACGAGATCTTCGGCACCGGCACATCCAACGGCGCAGCAGCACCCAAAGCCAACCCATTCCAAGTGCCCCAGCAGGCTGTTCCCGCACCGGAGGCAGCAACGCCCCACGTGGAGCAGCCACCTACGTCCCCCGCAGCGCCCCAAGCGGAGCAGACCCCTGCGCCGCAGCCGGCGGCAGTGACCATTCCTCCCGCAACGATCCCGGCCGCAGAGCCTGTACCCAGCAATCCGCTGGAAGCAGCCTTCGAGGCAAAGACCGTGGAGAACGCCAAAGCCAGCCTTTTTGAAAAGAAGCCTGTCTTTTGCCATAAGAGCGCAAAGGAGGTCATTGAAGATCCGACCATGACGTTTGAGGAGCTTCGCATCCGTAAGTCAGAGGATTTCCTTGACTTGGAGGAGGGCAAAAATGTGTCATGGTCGGTGGAGTATGGCACTATCCGCAAGGACGTCAAAGATCCCAAGGGAACAACGATCATCTCCATGAAGGAGTCCATCGAGCGGTCCCGTGAGTTTCTGGACGCGCTCAAAAAAGCCAAGGACAAGAATCCGGACTGCATCGTGCGTCCCAAGGTGACCATGAAGAATAAAGGCACCGCCGCCTACAAAGGAACGTTTCCTACCGTGGAGGCCGCCCGTAATTCGGATAAGGTCATCTGCCTGATCCCCGGCAATGACGGTTACATCTACGAGATGCATAAGACCGAGCAGGGTGAATTTATCGCCCCAAAACACAAGATCATTGATTTTCAGGCGGTTGCGGCCGGGTTTACCCCGGCCCTGCCCCTGATCCCGCTGTCGCTGATGCGTCAGATCATCGCGTTCTTCCGCTCCTTCATGGCAGAGCATGGACGGGAGTACGAAGCGCTGGTGTTGATCTATTGGGACAAGTGGAAGGAGGAATACCTCGCCTACGTCCCCCAGCAGAACGTCAGCAAAGCGGGTATCCACGCCAGTTTGCAGGAAAATCCCTATGACGATGAAAGCCGCTATATCCACTATGCCGACATTCATTCCCACAATAGCATGGAGGCGTTTTTCTCCTCTATTGATGACGCGGATGAACGCGGGACCGGTATCTACATGGTGCTGGGCCATCTGGATCATTTCTATCCGGAGATTGCGGCGCGTATCTGCTGCGGCGGGTCTTTCGTGGACATCGACCCCGGTACGGTGGTGGAGGGATTGGAGGAACCCTTTCCGCCTGAATGGTGTACTGAAGTAAGCCACGAAAAGGTGCCTATCTCAAAAGTCTCGCCTCGTAAAGCGGAGAAAACGGGTATCTGGGGCTGGAAGGCACTGGATCTTCTGCTGGGGGATCTGAAATGAAGATTCCTACAGATGCACCGGTGAAAATCGTCATGCTGGGCGCAGGCGGAACAGGCGGACATATCGCGCCGCATATCTATCGGCTCCTGTATGCACTGGATCGGCCCAGCCGTTTTATCATCTGTGACGGCGATAAGGTGGAGTTCAAAAACCTCGTGCGTCAGAACTTTTCTCCCGCCGATCTGGGCGAAAACAAGGCAAAGATCCTGGCAGAGCGATACGCCTCCGTGTTCGGTATGGAAGCGGAATACCTGCCCGCCTTCGTGGAGGATCTGGATACGCTCACCACACTCATTCACGCAGATGGCTGGGCAGGCGAGTACAGTCGCTACCCCACGGTACGCGAACAGGTCATACTTATCGGCGCCGTAGATAACGACAAGTCCCGTCAGCTTTGCCACAAGGCATTCCTGAAAGCGGAAAACCTTATCTATATCGACAGCGGCAACGGTGAGTTTTCCGGTCAGGTGGTATGCGGTGTCCGCAGGAATGGCCGTACCGTCCGAAAGCCGGTGGGCGGCGTATTCCCCGAGTTGCTGAAGGCGCAGGATCGGTTCCCTTCGGAGCTTTCCTGTGCAGAAGCATCTCTGGCAGACCCGCAGAGCATGGCCGCCAATATTACCGCCGCTACGATCGTGGTGGATATGGTCTACAATATCCTCGTCAACGGAGAATGCAGCGTACGGCAAACGGATTTTTCCACCAAGACCGTCCGCATGAGTACCACATTAGAGAAGAATAGGAGTGCAGCATGAAAGCTACTGTAGATGCCGGCGCATTTTTCAAGGCGCTGAACCGCGTAATTCCACTCTTGAAGGTCAGTGCGATCCCCGCACTGAGCGAAGCGAGCATTCAGTTCCACGACGGTGTTTGTACCATCACCGCCACAGATCTGGAGCTATGGGTACAGACGGAGATTCCGGCAGAGGGGGACGACTTTGGCGTTGTCCTCTCCAGCACAAAGTCCATCGCGAAGGCAGGGAAGTTCTTCCGTGGCCCGCTGACATTTTCCTGCGCGGACGCGGCAGTTTCATCCCCGCAGATCACCATGGCCTGTGCCGACAAAAGTGCGGAGTTTACCGGACACCCGCTGAGGGATTATCCGGAGCTGCCGCGGTTTACCTGTGAGCAGGCGTATACTGCCAATGCGGCACAGCTTCTCGCCTGCATTGGCCGCATCAAGTATGCGGCCCAGCGGCGGAGCGACAGCCGCCCCGTAATGAGCGGTGTACGCTTCTACCGGCAGCAGCTCTACTGTGTGGATGGCCAACGTCTGGCCGTCTGCGCAAACGACGCCATGACCGTGGATAAGACCTTCGTCGTTCCCGCGGACGCCATGTGGATATTGAAAGCCTTTGGCGATCAAAATGTGTCCGTTCAGGTGGGCGTCCGGTATGTCCGTTTCGTGGCAGATGGGCTTTGCGCCTATGTCCGCCGCTTGGAAACCTGCGACACGCTGACACCGGAGGCCGCCATCCCCCGCAGCGAACGGGAGAGCTATGTGGTTGACCGCAAAGAATTTCTGCAAAGGCTGACCTATCTGAAGGAATGTGCTTCCCCTGTGAAAACCACACCTGTGGTCTATTTTGAAAACGGGTGTCTGTCGCTGCAAACACCATCCGCGCGGTATCGGGCGGCAATCGAGCTGCCCGTCCGCAGCGAGGTCGCGTTTGCCTTTAACCTCTCCTATATGTGGGACGCCTTACAGCAGTTTTCTGGTCATGAGAAGGTACGCCTTCATGTACTCAGCCCTGTTTCGCCTGTCACCATCACCGCAGAGGGTACAGATGATGTGGCACTGGTACTGCCTGTCAGATACCGTGCCGCCGCATGAACAAATAATGAAAGGAATCGACGAATATGAAAACCATTTATATCCCCAAGGGTGAAACTGTCCACTATGAAAGCCTGTCCACGGATCATCTCATCGTAGAGGGTACGTTGGAAGTGACCTATGGCGTAGTCGCAAAGCAGATCGACGGCGATGGCGTGATCCACGCCGGAACCGTGGAGGCGGACATCATCCGTATCCGCTGCATTGAGACAGCCCGCACTGTATGCCGCCGGCTTATCGCCAAGGTGGTGGAGTCCTCCGAGGTGTTCGCCTCCGAAAGTGCGGTGGTGAGCTGCTTCTGCTCCGCGGCGTATGTGGAGACTGGCCGCCTGACCGTTACCATCAGTGAGATCGACGAGGTGAAAGCCAAGCAGATCATCAACCTGCCCACCCGGCAGCGCACCCTTCTGGGGACACTGCTGGCGTCCATGTGGCGTGCTTTCTGGCTGTCCCTGTTCGCGTATCCTGTCCACGCCAACGCGGTGGACGCACCGTATCGTCCCGATACGACGGATACCGAAGATGCACCTCCCGTAAAGGAGAGCAAGACCGCGGAAGCCGCCAAGGAGCCCTTCGATGAAGAACTCTCCCGCTTTGTCAATATGTTCAAGCTGGCACGAGAGAGCGGCTACACGCTGAAGCTCGTCCCCGGTACGCCGGAGGAAAACGCGCCCGTGTTTGACTTTGCGGCAGAAGCCTTTGCGTCTCAAAAGGCCGCATGAACCACTACCCATACACCGTCACAAATATAGCGACGGGAGAAAGGCAAGGAACGCATCAGTTCCTTGCCTTTCCTGCAAATTATGCAGATGGCGAGGTGACATACCGTGAGTGAAGATTTACAGAGCCAACGCTACTATGTGCTGGAACGGATTAGTGAGCTGCGTGAACAGATCCCGCAAGCGATGCAGGCCATGGCGGTATTCCGCGCCCGTATTGAAAAATACCGGCAAACGGATCTGTCCGCCGCCCGTGATACCTATGACGCACTCCGCCGCGTCCGCGATGATCTGACACAGGCGTTGGCCGACGCGCAGCCTCTGCTGATGGAGCTGGAGAGCTATGCTTTGGCAACCATGGCGGGACAGCTGCTGCGGGGCTTTAAGGGCTTCGACCTGATGAGCACCGGCTACCGCCCGGTATATGATGCGGTCTGCCGGTTCGCACAGCAGCTCCCGGAGAAAAACACCGTCAATGCGGCCACCATCGGGCGGCTCATGAACAACGTGAAGCTGGGGTACTATCCCACTGATCCGAATAACATTGCGCTGATGCTGCAAGGCATCTCTTTTCCGGAGGGTGTGACCACCAATGTCTTTGACCCCTGCTGTGGCTGCGGAAAGGCGCTGCGGCAGATCGCCCAAGGCAACAACTGCTATGCCTATGGGGTGGAGCTGGATGAAAGCCGTGCGGAGGAGGCGCAGACCCGTCTGCACCGTGTAGGCTTCGGCAGCTTCTTCCATAGCGACATCAGCCGTGAGGCGTTCCATCTGCTGTTTCTGAACCCGCCGTACCTCTCCGTTCTCAACAAGAGCGGCAGCAAGGCACGGCACGAAAAGCGGTTTCTCATCGAGAGCATTCCCCATCTGCTGTACGGCGGTCTGCTGCTGTATGTGATCCCTTACTACCGTCTGACGTCGGATATTTGCCGTATCCTCTGCGATAATTTTGAGAATATCACCGTCTGGCGTTTTACAGACGGAGAGTTCAAAAAGTTCAAGCAGGTTGTGGTCATGGGCATGCGGAAGCGCCGTGAGACTACGCCGCAGGACACTGAATGGCTGGAGCAGTATGCCGCTTATCCTGACCGGATACCGGTGCTGACCGAGTTGAACAGCCCGCGCTATGCGCTGCCTGTCAACGAAACAGAGGTCAAGGTATTCAAGGGCGAACGGTTCAACCAGAAGGAACTGGAGCAGCAGCTGCGCCGGTGTGATAGCTTTCAGCAGCTCATGGCCCGCAGTCAACTGGACAGCGGCGTCAAGCACCCACTGCTGCCGTTGTACATCAGCCAGATCGGACTGATCGGCGGTTCCGGCATGATAAACGGGCTGATCCAATGTGACTCGCCCCATATCATCAAGGGCCGCATCGTCAAGGTGATCCGCAGGGAAACCGACGAGAGATTCGCTGCCAACGGTAAGCATATCGGCAGCGAGGTCAAAGAAACCATTACCAACAAAATGATCTTCAACGTCCTGACGCCTCACGGCTTCAAGGCGCTGACATGAGGAGGACTGATTATGAGCAGATCAACAACATTAGCCATCGTTCATCCTGTGGATAAATTACAGGGGAGTGATGACGCGGTACGCACACAGGTCTGGGAGGAAACGACACATCTGCTTACCCCTATGCTGGGGAAGCTGTACGCCCGCTTTGAGCCGGCGCAAAAGGCATGGCGTCAAGCCACCTACACGCCGCTTGGCGTAGTGCTGGGACGCACAGATCCGGCACTGTTCCTGTACTTCTTCTCCTATGGCAAAACTATGCAGAAGGAGGCGATGGAGTTTCATCTCTCCGGCCTTATGAACAGTCTGGCTGTCGATCAGAAAGTGGACAATGGCAATATACGCAGTCTTGTGATGAGACCCAGGGAAAACAGCGAGGAAGCTGCGACCGCACACGCCGCGTGGCATGTAGGCATGACTTGTGGGGAAATATTCCCCGATTCCGGCATTTACTTTGCCGCGGTCAAGCAGGCCACCATCTCGGACAAGCTGACCGAGGACATTGCGAAAAACATGGAGCAATACGCCATTTCCCTGGTGCGTCTCTATGCGGAGGGGGCTGAGGACAAATGACCGATTCTTCGATCCGGTTTGTTCCGGAGTTGTTCTTCCAACGGGCTATCGCCGCCCCGGAAATTTATCCCATCTTTGAGGAGCAGGAGTTCAGTCCTTATCTGAAAGAGCATGTGTTTGACAAGCTTTCCGAGAACGGGACTTTCAATCTGGAGCAGTTGGATCTTACCGCTTTCGAGATGAAGCACGTCCTTCCGGCCAATATGCCAAAGGCAGTGAAGCAGGTACACGCCAACTGGGCGGAAGGTTTCAACGCCAAGGTCAGAAATACTGCCGCAGCGTCAAAATGTGTACGCACGTTTTTCTGAGGTGGCCTATGTATAATCATGAATATGAATGGCAGATCTTGGGATTTCTGCGGATACTGAAATATATTTGGCAGAGAAATAAAAGTATTCTCGCCGACCTCGTGCGTGATTATCGTTGTGGCGAGATCGACACCGAGGACATATTTGAGTTATCCGTGATGCTTCTTGTGGAGTACATTTGCGTGGACTATCTGCCTGAAGACGATCCAAACGATTTTTACGGGGAGGAATATACCTGTTACCTTCTAATGGAGTCGGAGCTGGATGATTTTTTGACGCTTATCGCGCAGATAGAGGCTCTTCGCTTCAGAACAACCGAATGTACCGGGAGAAATAAGCTTCGTGACGCGGTGGAGATGTTTATGGGGAATGTGCTGTACGATTTCAAAATCGTGCCGTGCGAGGCCGGGTGTGTGATCTATCTTTGGCCGCCGCCTGACTACTATGACCCCATTGAGTTCGCCAATTCCATCATTGACCTGATGGCCTACATCGGCGCGGAGATCGACCGCATGAAAGCAGAGCTGGCAGCGGTGACCGCTGCGGAGCAGGAAATGGAGGTGGCTGCGTAAGTATGGAAACAGCCGTAAACCGGGATTACAGTGGCGAGATCCTTTTGCGCGTCTCGCCCGAAAGCGGCAGATTTATCGTAGAGGAGCACAAGAAAAACGGTGTGGTCAGCTATAAGGAAATATCGCCGCTGGATTTTTACAACACCATCTATGGCAGCTTTGACCAGGAACACTTCCTACGGAGCGGATTGCTGCCGCCAAATTGCCTTCAGGTCAGCTTCTGCGGCGAGGATAAATACTTTGTACTCTGGAACCCGGAGCTTCGGGCCGACATCTCTTACAAAGGTACGGAGTACCTGAATTTCCCCATCCCGCGCATGGTGTTCGGCATACGAACCCTACGGGATGGCCGTGCGGTAGATTGCTCTATGGGCGTTGTGGCGGATGAGTCTCCAACGGGAGATACGAAAATGTATCACTATCCCTTCTCCAATGTTTATGACGATCTGCGTGTCTGCGTGGGCAACAATGTGCTGCCGCATTTCAAGAGTCAGACACAGTTGTCGAAGTTCCCACGCTTTCTGCTGGGCATTCCCAACAACGACGATTTTTTCAAGGAAAGCCATAACAGGCTGCATATGTCTCACAGGGAACTGCTGGAGCACCTGAAGGACAAGGAACCCGCCTACTATTACACGGATGTGTTGGTAGAAAGCGGCAAAACACTTTCTGATTTCATCAATGGGAGGTAGCAAATGAACGATCCCAGAGAATTGTTGTCACGGCTGGCTGCGCCCTTTGCGGCGGAGGATCTGGAATGGCGGCTGCAAATCGCCTATGAGGATCGGATGCAGGGCATCGCCGTACCCTATGTGACCAACCGTGCGATCCAGAACCGTCTGGATGATGTCATGGGCCCTGACCGCTGGCATAATGAGTTCAAGCCGTGGCACAGCACAGGCAAACGGGAGTCGCAGCTTTGCGGCATTTCCCTCTATTTCGAGGAGCGCGGCTGGATCACCAAATGGGACGGCGCCGAGGACTCGGATATCGAACCCATCAAGGGCGGATTATCTGACTCCATGAAGCGTGCCGCCAACCAGTGGGGCATCGGCCGTGTTCTCTACAGCATGGACACCGTTTGGGTCAATGTAGAGAAGAAGGGTAAGAGCTTCATCATCAAGCCCACAGAGCGCGGTAAGCTGGACGCCCGGTATCTGGAGACGCTGAGAAGTCTCGGTCTGACGCCGGCGAAAGCCTGCGGTATCCAGTCCTTGCTGATTCCCGCCCTGCGTGCGGAGGAACAGGCGCCTACTCCCACAGCAAAGCCCACGGCGCAGAAAGACCCGCCAAAGCCACAGGAGGACACGACCGTTGTTCCGTTTCCTGCCTGCGAGTACACCGTACTGGAGGCCAAGGCCGCGGGAACAACCGTGCAGCTTATTCTGGAACCCCCGGAGGGCAAACGCTGCTACGCATACGCCATGGGGAATCACCCTGAGCTGCAAAAGGGTGCGAAGCTATACCATGTGGAAAAACGCATGGTAAAAAAAGACAATGTGGTTTTCTATCTGCTGGACAGCTTTGAGGTCATTCAGCAGAAGGACGCCGCATGAGAAAGGAGAGCTTTTGATGGAAAAACTCAAATCGTTCCGGATCACGGCACTGCATATGGAGGGCTTCAAGTCCTACAGTCAGCCCACCGACCTGACCTTTGGCGATCCCACCGTCATTACGGGCGGCAACGGACGCGGCAAGAGCAGCATCGCGGACGCCATTGCCTTTGCTGTTACCGGTCTGCCCTTCTTCGGAGAGCACCGCATTGACCGGCTCCACAGCGAGGATAATCCGGAACTGTTCATCCGCATGCGGTTTGTGGATGAAAACGGGACGCTCCATGAACTGTCCCGCGCCCGTAAGAGCAACCGTATGACCATCACCTATGATGGCTGCGAGGTGCGGCAGGTGGATCTCACCGATCTCTTCGGAGAGCGGGACGTGTTCCTGTCCATCTTCAACCCGCTGTACTTTATTGAGGAACTGGGCAGCGATGGCAAGAACCTTCTCCAACGGTATCTGCCTGCGCTCACCAAGGAGGACATTCTGGCGCAGATGGCAGGCCCCGCCGTGGAAGCCCTGCGGGATGAGCCGCTGCTCTCGCCGGAGGTGGAGAGTCGGAAGCTGCGGGAGACCATTCGGGAGCTGGAAAACAACGTCCTGTACCTCACCGGGCAGCAGGATATGACCACCGCCCAGCAGCAGAACAGCAAAACCGCCCTGCGGGAGCTGCGGGAAAAGGAGGATGCCCTCCGGAACGAGGAACAGGCACTGAAAAGTAAGCAGTTTGCCGGCGTGGATATTGCCGCGCTGAACGATGAACTGACAGACCTCAGTGCCCGTTATAGTGATTTGGCAAATCAACGGCAAATACCTGAAGCTTCGGATGAATGCATTCTTGCATTGACGCAGGAGCTGACCGCTCGAAAAGCAGCGGTCTACACGCCTAAGTATGCGGAGGCCACCGCGCAGGTCAACGCCAGGATACGCCAGTTGGGCAGCCAATATCAGCAGGAAAAGGAGCGGTGCAGCCAGCTCAAGCCCGGCTATCAATGCCCCACCTGCCGCCGCGCCGTAACGGCGGACGAACTGCCCGCGATGCAGAATGCTTTTCGGACCTCTATCAAGCAGATCGTAGAGGCAGGTCAGGCAGAGCGTGCCAAGCTGGAGGAGCTGCAAGCCCTTGAGAAAAAAGCACGGGATACGTTTCTGCAATTTCAGAAGGACGATATTGCCAAATTGGAAGAAACCTTGCAGGAGGCAAAGGAAGCCGCTGAACCGGATGCAACCCGTCCCGAGGCACGGCAGCTTCAGGAGCGAATGCAGGCACTGGCGGCAGAGCTGGAGTTCGGCGCGCTCTCTCAGGAGGAATATGACCGTATGTTTGCCTGCCGTGAGGAATTGCAGCAGGTTCGTGCGGACATCGCCGCCATTGAGAAAGCCACACCCGCATCCGGTGATTTGGACAGCCAATTGAAAGCGGCCCGTGCGGAGATCGAACAGTGCAAGCTGAAGCTGCAATATCTGGCGCAGTACATCAGCAAGCGAGCGGAAATGACCTTCTCCGCCCTGAAAATGAACCGTGTGGAGATCTCGCTCTACGACGTGGTGAAATCCACCGGCGAGGTCAAGGACACCTTCAAGTTCACCTATAACGGGCGGCGCTATGACTGGCTCTCCCTCTCGGAGAAGATCCGTGCAGGCCTGGAGGTGTCGGAGCTGATGAAGCGGCTCACCGGCAGGAACTATCCGCAGTTCGTGGATAACATGGAGTCGGTGGACGATCTCGCCAATGTGCGCCCCACGGGACAGGTCATCATGGCAAAATGTGTCAGCAAGGCGGAGCTGTCCGTCAGGCCGGTGAAGCCGATCCTGCCCGCGATGCCCACCGCCGCATAAGCGGCACGGGAAGGAGGTGTGCCCTCTGGCTCGTGCCTATGAAAAGATCCCCATCGTAGACACGGCCAGACGGTGCGGGCTTGTCCTTGACCCCTCGACGCTTCGGCGTCGGGAGGTCGAGGCAAGCTGTCCCTTCTGCGGTGACCACGGTAAGGGGAAATATCATCTGAGCCTCAATGTAGATACAGACCAGTACCGCTGCAACCTATGCGGCGCGTCCGGCAACAGCGTTTCGCTGTATGCCCGGCTGCACGGTCTGACCAACATAGAGGCATATATGGAGCTGAGCAGGGGCGGCAACGTGTACCCCATGCCCCAACAGCCCAGCTCCCAAAATACAGAGCCGCAGCCAAAACCATTGGCACAGCGGCATGAGGTGTATACGGATATGCTCTCACTTCTGACGCTTTCGGCAGAGCATCGGGAAAACCTGCGTGAACGCGGCCTTTCCGACGACCGCATCGACCAAAACCAATATCGCAGTATGCCGCAGACGCCGGAAGGCCGAAAGCTGCTGGCCTCGCTGTTGCGAAGCACCGGGCATGACCTGCAAGGCATTCCCGGCTTCCGCACCAGCTATGGAGAATGGACACTGTCCGGACCCAACGGTTTCCTGATCCCCGTCCGTGATAAGGACGGTCTGATACAGGGTATGAAGATACGGCTCGACGAAGGTGAGCCGGGGCGGAAATACCGATGGCTCTCCAGCCGCAATGCCCCCAACGGAACACGCAGCTATTCATGGACGCACGTCACCGGCAGCATCGCCAGCAAACGCGCCTATATCACGGAGGGACCGCTGAAAGGCGACGTGGCCAGCTATCTGGACAACGACGCCCTGTTCGTCTGCATCGGCGGTGTCTTTGCCCTCCACGGGCTGAAAGATACGCTGATAAGCCTTGGCGTGACCGAGGTGGTGGAGGCAATGGACATGGATCAGATGACCAATCCGCAGGTGCGGCGCGCCATACAGACCATCCGCCAGGAGGTGCAGAGCATCCGTGGCATACGCTACTCCAAATACGTCTGGAATCCGGCGTATAAGGGGATCGACGACTACTATCTCAGCCGCATCGCGGCACAATGAGGAGGACATGCTATATGACAGAACTTAAATTTGAAGACATGACGGCCGCCGCATCCGGCGATCGTCAGAATATGCTGGGAAAGCTGCTGTATTTCTCGCTGCCCAGTGTTTTAGTGGATAAGGATGATCTGCGCCAGCTCTGTGTGGACATGAATATCCCCTACGCAGGCGGCAACCGCCTGTCGGTGTCTGACGCTTTCCGCAGTGCCACCGGCGATGTGCGGGACAGGATCATCAGTGAGGAATACGGCGAGCGCCGCATCTATCAGATCTATTGCCGGGATAACCGGCGTATCTCCGACAGCGTTATTTCCCGTGAACTGGTAAAGGAGACCATGCACCAGGAAACCAACCAATATGAGAAGCTGGCCAACATCAGCTACGATAAGGACAGCCAGATCTTCAGCTATGACAATCTGGCCTATGACAGCCAGATCGACGCCATGGCCTATTGCCGTAGGGCGGAGGAGCTGTTTGAGCTGTACCAGCGCTGCGCCAACCGAAGGCAGGTGGAGACCATCTGTGTGAATTTCCTCCGTATGCTGGAATCCACCAAGCTCAGTGTCAATGGCCATCTCTACTTTGTGCCGCGGCACAATATGGAGAAGGTAGATATTTTCGAGGACTTCGTCGCCGAGCTTAGCCGACTCAGCCGCAATCAGACGCACCTGATGGCGAACTCCATCTACATCATCGACGACGCCAAGCAGCGTCAGAAAATGACAGAGGAGTTCTATTCCGCCGTCAAGAAGGAGATCTCGGAGTATCAGGAACGCGCCGACTATTTTATTAAGAGCGGCTGCCAGAGCCCCAGCGTCATGGACCGTTGGGTGCTGAAGATCCAGAGTCTGGAGGGAAAAAAGCAGCACTATGAAGCCGTGCTGCGCCGTGAGCTGGATGGGCTGGACGATGATTTCGCCACCCTGAAGCTCTTATCGCAGGAACTGTCCTTCCGCGCCCAGACGATTCGGGCAAAGAAGGCAGCGTAAAAAGTGAACCAAAACACTTAATGGTGTTTTGAGCAAAGAAACGGTGTAACCCCAATTGCGGAGTTACACCGTTTCTTCTTTCAGTACGCCATATCCGCACCGCGCAGGAAAAGGCGGCAGAACAGCATTTGGAGGATGTCTTGCAGAAGAAGCCTTCTCTCGGTATACTTCTCAATGCCAAGCAGGAAACTTCCCGTATACTGAATGAGCAGACAGAGGAATATGCTGCCCGCAGTATGATCCGCCAGCGAGAACGGGAACAGAGACAGCAAAGAGAAGCAAAGCAGCGGCACCCAGAATACAAGGAGCGCGAACGCTGAAAAACCTTAGAGCAGGCGTGGATGTGCCTATATGATCGAATGCGAGTTGGGCAGGTATTAACTGCACCAACTCGCATTTGTCATTATTCACCATTATGTATTGTCCCCAAATGAACAATGCCCCGCGCCATTAAAGCAAATCGAAACACGTTTTGTATAGATCGTTTCAGAACCTAAGTCCTCCGCCAAAAAGCTCGCATGGTAGCGTTTGCAGATCTCAAAGATGGTCATCATACCAATTCCACTGCCGCCATTGGCTGCGCGGGTGGTTACACGTTGTATTCCCCAGCTTTTCTTTACTTCCTCCGGGAAAGGGCCTCCGGTGTCGCTGATGCGGATACAGGGAGATACGCCGTCCCTGACGAACTCTACACAAACAGCCTTATTCCGGCTATTCTCTCCGGAAGCAATAATGGCATTCTCCAGAAGATCAGCCAGCAGGGTCGAAGCATCTTCTTGAGAAATATGGTTGGGAATCAGTTCATTGACCGTTGTATCAAAATTCAGCTCCAAGGATACACCCTTTGCCGCAGCTTTTTTCTGCATATAGGAAAGCAGTGTGTCAAAGGTCAGGACGCCCGTAGTCGGCAAACTGCTGTCCGTGTGTTCATAATTGCTGACAATACCGGCTCTCTCCGCCGAAACAGATTCTAATTGCGCTAGGATTTGCTGGGTTCCCTGCATTCGTTCGACCGGATCATTGCTGCGTGAGACAGTATATAACACCTCTTTTACGGCCAACTCCATGGCGGGGATCAGTTTGTTGTCCTTATGGATAATTTTAGAAAATGCTTCGTTTTCTTTTCTCAACAGCACGATCTCATCATCCTTTGACGAGATGATGGATTCGAGTTCTCGCCGCTCTCTCTGGCGTAACTGCTCCATATATTCCCTGACCATGCGATTTTTCCACCAAAACCACAAGGTCAAACCGCAAATGAGAAGCACGGAAAAGAGAACCGCAACAACATACTCTGATTCTGACTTGATCCCCAAAAAGGATACAACCGCTAAAATGGTTATGCTGAGATAGACACCCATATCACCATATTTGGAATCCGAAAGAAACGGAAGGCCGTGGCGTAGCCGCTTGATGCGAAACAGCAAAACGGCAAACACCATTTGGAGGCAGCCTATGATATTTGTAGAAAGCAGTTCCACAGTATCTGGATGATAGCCGATCATCATATATAGCAGGCCCAAAAGCACCATTCCAAGACTGTAAAATAGGAAGCAGATTCCATAACTGATGATCGTTGCAGTGATGGAGACATCTATCGCAAGCCGGTAAATAGCTTTGGCGAGGACGATAGATATTGCAACCATGATGACAGTGCTGACCGGACGCAGCACTTGCCGGAGCGGAATCATCAAAGCAGCAGTCAGCAGGCAGACACAGCTCAAAAGAATGATGGCTCTCCGGGAGCACTTTTTGTTGAGGATTTTGGGAGTAATATAACTGCTGCACCCGATAATAAACAGATATTTTACAAAAGCTATCAGCATATTTGTTCTCCACAAAAGACAATGAAAACCGACAGGAAACCGATCCCATAAACGAATATATATTTCTGAGTAATTCTTTTACACTTTTAGGAAAAAGAAAGGAGAATTATTCATGGGCTGGTTTTGGGAATGGATAAAAGCTTGTTTTTGCAGCTAATCTAATATTTTGAGGGTCAGCTATCGCACGGGCATAGCTGGCCCTTTTAATACTCATTTTTGAGCTTATTCGCGTAGTGATAAATAAACTCAGTAATGGTAGGTATCCCCTTATCTGAACTGATTTTTGCCGTGTAATATTTCAGCAAATCATCAATAGGGGTTGTCCGCCAGGCCTTGGCAATCGCGTTTTGCATCGCTCGCTCAACGCTGGATGCTGTTTTGTTATACTTCTGACCGATAACGCTGCACAAGTGCGGCGTTGGCGCTGCAGCGACTGTTTCAATTGCGTCGATCAAATACAGATAGCCGGTTGCCTTAGGGCTGATGCCCACATGATCCAATTCTGCACTGATTCTGCGGTGAAGGCGTTTGCTTTTTTGCAGAGGGCTTTCTCCTTCGTTTGCAGCTTGTGGAGGGCAACGGTGGTTATTCTGAATAATGTTTTTCAGTGATCGAAGGAAATCAACAGCTGATTTTGCGGAGTAATCTGCCTGATGCTTTGAGAAAATATAGTCCGCGCCGGACTGACGAACCGCTTCGTATGTAATTGTACTGGAGTTATTTGTAGTGACCAAAACATATGGCATTTGTGCAGGTGTATTCTGCTGCAGGGCCTGCAGCAGTGATAAACCACTTCCGCTGCCCTTATGCAACTCTAAATCCAGAATGACCGCATCCGGCAGGCTGTCACGAATGATTTCCTCCGCCTTTGCCGAATTATTGGTGACATCGATCAGTGTCATGTCGTCCAAATCATGCATATACTGGATGATTTCCCGGCAAGTGTTGGCATCATCTTCTACCAGAAGAACCGATAAAGGCCGCTGCATCATACATCACCTCATTTACATTATACCTGTTTCCCAACAAAAAGCAACGATTTCCAACAAAAAATTACGCACAAAACAAATATACAGAAAGGGCGCAGATAGTTATACTAAATAAAGAATAGTATAGGGAAAAATAGGGCAAAGGGATTACGATGGTAAATGTATCTTTTCACATAACTGCATGTAGAGAGACAGGTGGAGGTCATAGTTGAAGTATATATTTATAAAGCAGCATGATGCAACCGACTGCGCCGCAGCTTGTTTGGCCATGGTCTGTCTGCACTACCGAAAGGAAACAACACTGACACGTCTGCGCGATATGATGGGGACGGATTTGAAGGGGACAAACCTCGTTGGCTTAGGAAAATGCGCTGATGAATTGGGCTTTGTTTCGCAAGCAATCCGAGTAGACCGGGAAGGCTTTTTGAGCCGCTTTACGCTTCCCGCTATTGCCAACACAATCACCAAGGAGGGCATGACGCACTTTGTTGTGATCTTCAAAATCACAGAAAAATTCGTGGTGATTGGAGATCCCGCAAAAGACCTTGTCCGGATTACCGTGGATGAGTTTTATAAAACCTTCACGGGAGTTCTCCTGCTGCTGAAGCCTACACAAGATTTTGTGACAGGCAAGGAACACGGGAAGTCGGTATTCCAGCGGTATATGCGCCTGCTGCTGCCGCAGAAAAAGCTGTTCATTTACGGCATTTTGGTTTCAGCGATACTGACCGTTCTCGGCATTGTCTCATCCCTGTTTAACAGCATCATCTATGACGAGATCCTCCCCTATCGGCAAACGGACGCTCTGAAAATGCTGCTGCTGATTTTTGGCGGAATTGCAGTGACACAAACGGTGCTGAGCTTTGTCCGTCAATGGATGATGGTTCATTTGTCCATCAAAATTGATATTCCTCTGATGATGGGGTATTTTGAGCACATTTATCACCTGCCCATGAAGTTCTTTTCGACCCGCAAGACAGGTGATATTACCACTCGGTTTTCCGATGCCTTTACCATCAAAGATGTTTTTACCAACATCGCCCTGACCCTGATTATTGATATTGCCATGGCACTTGTCACCGGCGTGATTCTGTTCCGCATGAATCTGTCGTTGTTTGCCGTGATTTTATTTATGACCATCATCAGCGTCATGCTGGTATTTATTTTCAAGCAGCCCTACAAGAAAATCAATGAGGAACAGATGCAGCAGGCATCCATTCTCAACTCGCAGATCATCGAGGGACTACGAGGTGTAGAAACTATTAAGGGAAATGCGAATGAGGAGACTGAGCTGGAGAGCATTGAGCGCGAGTACATCAAATCGCTGCGCATTGGCGTCAGGGAAAGCAAATTGTCTATCGCACAAAGCACGATCTCATCCCTGATTTCAACTGCTGGCAATCTGGTCCTGACTTACTTCGGTATCATGCAGGTTATCAACGGCGAACTGACACTGGGAGCCATGATGGCATTTATGACGCTGGCAAGCTATTTTATGGACCCTGTCAGTCGGCTGGTCAGTTTGCAGCTCTCCATCCAGGAGGCCAACATCTCCATGAAGCGCATGGCTGAAATACTGGATTATGAGCCGGAGCAAAACATTTCACAGCAGAACGCCTATCAGCCTCTGCCCTCGGTGGAAGGTGATGTGGCTTTCAAAGATGTGACCTTCCGCTATGGCAATCGTAAGCCAGTACTACGAAACATATCTTTTACGATTCCAAAGGGGCAGAAGGTTGCTTTGGTTGGCAGCAGCGGCAGTGGAAAGTCTACGATTGCAAAATTACTTTTGAAATATTACGCACCTGAGGAGGGAGAAATCACCATCGACGGTGTGGATATTCAGGAGTACACCAATGACTCCCTGCGTCGAGCGATTTCCTACGTACCGCAGACAATAGAGCTGTTTTCCAAGAGCATTTACGATAATATCCGGGTTTCCCGCATGACGGCTTCATTGGAGGAGGTCAAAGAGGCGGCTAAAGCTGCTGACGCACATGAGTTCATTCGCAGACTGCCTATGCAGTACTACACATTTCTGGAAGAAGCGGGCAACGGACTCAGCGGCGGTGAGAAGCAGCGGATTGCATTGGCAAGGGCCTTTCTCAAGAAAAATGAATTTTACATACTGGATGAGTCCACCAGTAACTTAGACTTTGCCACGGAAAATATAATTTTCGATATGCTCTACAACAAATTCCGTCAAAAGTCCATGCTCATTATCGCCCATCGCTTAACGACGGTGAAGAATTGTGACCGGATTATCGTGCTGGATAAGGGCGAAATTGTAGAGCAGGGTACGCATGAGGAATTGTTGGCGAAGCAGGACTACTATTACCGCCTGTGGGAGTTGCAGCAGGGTAATTTTATAGCGCAGCCACAAGTGGACAAGCCGGTGATAGAAGACATCCCTGACAGCGGCGATGAAGTCACTTATTGATGCTTTGCCGTTTGTTATGATATTATCAGGTGTAGAACTGATAGTATAAACTGCTTTTTGGGTCTACAACCAAGGAGCAAAAATTTAGACAAAGGAGGTAAGTACATATGATGACTTACAACGACGGGACCTGCGCATTGCAGTTTCCAAGCAGCTATGTTGCAATGGATGCTGAGGAGATGGAGTATGTAGGTGGCGGTTATTCTTTTGAAATGAGCCGCTCTACAGCCACAATTATTATCGATGTGGCGACCATTGTGCTCGGAACAGCGCTTTCCGGAACGGCCACAATTTCCAAACTGGCAACAAAAATCGGTTGGAATAAGGTGAAGACAAAATTTGTCGCAGCAATGGTGAAAATCGGTGTTTCTACAAAATGGGCAAATGCGGCAGTTGATATCATCAAAACTGTAACAGGCTTTTCTATTGGCGCAGGAATTTCCTATGTGCTCGATAAGACTGATCGGTCTGGTCTTAATGGTTGGATTCAGTATTAACTGATGTAGCAAGGCTCTGCATTACTGCGGGGCCTTGCTACAATAAAGGCAAGAAAGAAAGTGGGGGCTTGCATGAGAATTGAAATTGAATATAGAAAGAGGTGGGAGCGAGCAGGCATTGCGGTGATACTGCTTTTATTCCTATCGCCAGGTCAATACATCTTTTTCAAGAATATGCCGGATTTTCTTTTCGAATTATCCCTTTTGTTGACAGCTCTGCTGTTTTATGCTGCTTTTATAAAAATAACGACTCGATTTTTCTCTGGTGTCGCAAATATTATTATTGATGAAGAAAAATTGGTGGTCTCATATAATAAAAAAACACATGTCGTTTACCTGCATAACTGCAAATCAATCTTATTAAGCAAAATGACCTTTTTGGGTGAAAAATATTTTCTTCTTTATATCAAACAATTCGACGGGAGAAATGTAAAGCTAACTTCTATGCCATCGGCTGCAACGATTGACCAGCACCCGCTTTCTCATGTATTGATATATTTCAGTCAGAATCTGAAAGCAGCTAAGCTCGTGAAGTATGATAAATACTGGGAAGTAACGCACGAGGATAAGAACGCTCATTGACGATTCCTTGCCCACATGGTATTATCTTCGGCTAATTTCAAGAGAGAGGGCGGGTAACGCCCGTCCTCTCTCCTTGTGTTATTACAAATAATAGAAAGGGTGTACGCCTTGCGAATTAGAAACTTATTTCTCATTTTATTGGCACTAAGCACTGGTGGAATCCCCATTATTACGCTGATTGATATCGAGTATATATCAACTTTGGAGCATATGTCTATTGGCTTTGCCCTATTTGCATGGTTGCCTGTTGTTGTCGGCATATTTATATTGGTTTTATATTCTTTTATTACCAATCCTCCAGAATATATAAAAACGAGAAGATACCAGTACTGCAATGCTATTCTTATCTTGGGCAGTGCTATTCTTTTATTTGAAGCAAAAAAAA
>ERZ1026864.568-NODE-568-length-20714-cov-4.962099_pt1 | contig 20714 bp, 11 predicted proteins | sample MGYA00380162_ERZ1026864 | MGnify/ENA primary metagenome ERZ1026864 (study PRJEB33269, sample SAMEA4719798) | human gut metagenome | biome: human-associated habitat; feature: organic feature; material: feces | place: Cameroon | collected 2013-10 ... | reverse complement strand
GATCCTTCTTCTGACGCACCTTCTCCTTGTCCTGCTCGGAGACGGCGCTGTTGCCGTAGTTCAGCACGGCGGCGATCAGCTCCGCGTTGCCGGTCTTCTGCACCGCCGCCGTCACCGCGTCCAGATCCTTGGCAGAGATAAGTTTTTCCCGCAGCATCAGGTAGAGCAAGGCGGGATGCTCAACAGCCAGTCCGACCAACTTGACGGCGTTGGACTTGATGTACTTGCAATATTGCTTGCCGTTTTCGTCGGTGCAGTCACGGCCATCCTCGGCAAAGCCCACCGCCGCACCGGGTCGGTATTTCGCGCTGACGTCCGTGATGTCCTCAATGTGGAGAACGATGGTATGCTTTGTCTTGGGGAGGATCGCCGATAGCCGTTTTGCCAAAGAGGATGGGCAGGTGAAATCCGCCAGTTCCCCGCACCCTGACAGTGCGTCCTCTCCGACAGACATAACACTTTCAGGAAACATCACCCTTGTCAACTTCCCACATCCGTAGAACGCGTTTACTCCGATATCAGTTACACCATCAGGGATCGCAATACTTGTCATGCTGCGGCAGTCATAAAAAGTGCATGTTTCGATGTTCGTCACGTTGCTGGGAATCGTTACACTCGACAGGCTTTTACATCTTTCGAACGCCCATTTGCCAATGCTTGTTACACTGTCTGGAATCTCAATGTTTGTCAGTTTTTCGCATCCGTAAAACGCATTCTGCCCAATACTCGTCACACCGCTGGGAATCGTCACGTTCATCAACTCTTTGCAACCAACAAATGCATCTGCTCCGATACTTGTCACACCCTTCGGGACTGTTACGCTGATCTTGTCGCGAACGCAGCAGCACAGGATGCCGCGTACGACCACAAGTCCTGCCTCATCCGTCAAACCGATACATCCACTGAATGCACCATCCCCAATATCTGTCACACTATCTGGAAGCACAATACTTGCCAGACTTTCGCATTCCCAGAATGCGCTCCTGCCAATGTTCGTTACGCTGTCGGGGATCGTAACACTCACAAGACTGTTACAACCATGAAATGCCAATGCTTCAATACTGATTACACCGTTCGGGATCGTTATATCCGTTAGACTCACACACCACTCAAACGCCGCTGCTCCGATGCTTGTCAAATCATCCGGAAGAGTTATGCTCACCAACTTCTTGCACTTAGAAAACGTATCTTGCTCGATGCTCGTTACGCCATCCGGGATCGTGATACCCGTCAGACTGCTGCAATTCTCAAATGCTTCTTTTCCAATGCTTGTCACGCTATTGGGAATTGTTACATTTGTCAAAGCGCTGCACTTGGAAAACGCCTGATTGCCGACACTCGTTACTCTGTCCGGAATTGTAATACTCATCAAACCGCTACAGCCGTAAAACGCACTATCCCCGATACTCGTTACGCTATTCGGAATCGTGATACTCATCAGGCTGATGCAACCCTCAAATAAACTTTTTTCAATGTTTGTCACACTGCGGGGAATCGTTACGCTAGTCAAATTGCTACACTTGGAAAACGCCCCTTCGCCGATACTTGTTACGCTGTCTGCGATGGCTATATTCGTTAGACTCTCACAACGATCGAAAACGCTACGTCCGATGTTTGTCATACTATTGGGGATCGTGATGCTCGCAAGATTTTTGCACCCACTGAATGCCAACACACCTATACTCGTCACGCCATCAGGTATCGCGATACTGATTAAACTGCTGCACCCGTGGAACACGCAGTCTCCAATACTCGTCACACCTTCCGGTATCGTCACATCGCCGCCGGGGCCGACGTATTTCTTCAAAACACCATTTTCGATGATAAAATCACTTGCGTTGCTCATTTGCGTTCTCCTCACTCCGCCACGAAGGGGATGTTGTGTTCTTTGGCATAGCTTTCGGCGTAGCTGCCCGCCGGAGCGTGGAGCGTTAATCCCACGCATCCCACAAATGCGGCCTCGCTGATCGAAAGCACCTCCGCATGGATCTTCAGATCCTTTATATCTGTAAACGAGAACACGCCGCTGTCGATTTTCTTCACGCACGCAGGAACCGCAAATGTCGTTTTCTTTGCAGGGAAGTGAAGGATCACCCCCTTCTCCCTATCGATCAGTGCACCATCATATGCAGCAAAGTGCGGATTTTCGTTGCAGATATCAATTTCCTCCAGCGCCCATGCCGCCCCGTCATAGCGGCTGTAAGCGGAACTGATGTGCGACGGAAACGTCCATGGATTCAGCTTTTCCAGCTTTGCGGGAAGCACTACCCGTTTCAGATAATCGCAGCCCAGAAACAGCACCGGCAGCGCAGTCACTTCGTCCGGAATTACGAGCTCCGTTATGCTCGAATCGGCAAACGCATGCTTTCCAATGACCTTGAGTGTCTTCGGCAGGTGCATACCTGTTAGGATCCGCAAATAGCGAAAAGCCTCGCTGCTAATGGCAACCACCGGCACGGAATCAATCGTTTCAGGCATGGTCGGACACGGGTCCTTTCCCAGATATGCCGTGATCTTGTATCCGCCCAGCGCATTATCCTTTTTGAACTTCCACTCCTTTTTCAGCGTCTGGCTATCATCCGGAGCCGTAAAAAGCTCCTCGCTGTCCAACCATGCGGCAGATTTTCCGTCTGACAGGCGATTGATATGCGCGAGCATAACGGACATCATCGCAGGATGCTTTCCGTCGTTGACGCATTCCAGATATTCTTCCAGCTCCGACAGCTTTTCTTTCCCGCAGGAAAGCAGCCGCTCCAGCATTTCTCCGCTATCCGGGTCAAAACCATCTATATGATGCGGAAATGCCAGGAGACAATCGAGTTCATTTATATCGGCAAATTCCCATCCGTTCCCGCCGCACTTCAAGAGGACAATCGCCTTTTTTCTTTTCCGGTACAATTCCGCGCGGATATACTTCATCTGCGCATCGGAAAACGTTGCCTCCCCTTTCAACCACGCCAGCATGGTGTAGTCACGCGCTTCTTTGGGAAGCTTTTTATAGAGCTTGCCTCCATAGTGGATCTTAATGTGCTTGGAGCACGACTCCCCAAACAGATCGTCGCCAATTGCTGTTATATTTTCCGGGAGCGTTACATTCGTCAGGCTCTTGCAGTCAGCAAACGCCTCATCTCCGATGCTTGTCCCGCTATCAGGGAGTGTGATGCTCGTCAGGCTGCTGCAATTGTAAAATGTACGCTTCCCAATGCTCGTCACGCTGTTCGGTATTGTGATACTCGTCAGATTCTTGCAAAACTCAAACGCCTCATCTCCGATGCTCGTCACACTGTCTGGGATGACAACCTCTGCGGATTCCCCGAAATAGTCGTATAAAACGCCTTTGACAATAACAAATTCTTCGGTATCTGCAAGTCCTTTACAGCCACGAAATGCTCTATTCCCGATGCTCGTCACGCTGTCTGGAATTGTGATACTGGTCAGGCTGCTGCACTTCTCAAACGCCCAATTTCCAATGCTTGTCACGCTGTCGGGAAGCGTGATGCTGGCCAGATGGCTGCAATAGGAAAACACACCATTCCCGATGCTCGTCACACCCTCCGGCACTTGCACTGCTCATTTTCGTTCTCCTTTACTCCGCCACGAAGGGAATGTTGTGTTCTTTGGCATAGCTTTCGGCGTAGCTGCCCGCCGGAGCGTGGATCTCTATTTTCCCGAAATCGGTTATGTCGTTTGCGATTCTTGAATCCGTTATATGCTTTACCGTGCCCGGCAGCGTCAAAACTGTTTTTTCACCGCCGAGAATATCGATAAACGCATCCCCGCTGATCTCCTCCACGCCATCCGGGACAACGATGCTCTTGCTGGCGCCGCTGTAATCATGCAGTGTGTTCCGGATGATGACAAATCCATCCTGATCCGCCAAGCCGTGACACCCTCCAAAGGCTCCGCAGCCAATCTCTCTGACGGAGTCCGGAATATTGACCTTTTCTATCTCCTCGTGATCACAGAAAGCCTCACCGTCTATTTTGGTAATACCATCGGGAATATCGACTATCTTCTCTTTCTCGAAATAGTCGTAAATACAACCGTTAATGATGACAAAGCCCCGCTCATCCTGAAGGCCGGTGCATCCCTTGAACGCGCCCACAGCGATGTCCGTTACGGTTTTGGGGACGATCATCCCGATTATTTTCTGATTTTCTCTAAAAGCGTTCCAGCGAATACCGGTCACCATATTTTTGCCGATTTTTTCCGGTATCTCGACGACCTCCGCATTATCCAAATACCCGATGATCTCTGCCTGTCCGTCCTTGATGGCCAGCTTGAAAATCTTGCGCCAGTCTGCAACAGACCGTTCTTTTATGTCCAGTGCTTTGTCAATCTCTGCCTCCTTTGCGCCGTCCACGGTCTTCTGCGAAAAATGTTCGTTTTTATAATTGACCAGAGCCGCTATGCACGCCTGTTTCTGCTGCTTTCCCGCTGCCTCGATCAATGCGTCGACTTCCTCTAAGGAAACCTTGCCGCGCAAGTCAAACAGGCGCATCAGGCGCTCGGCATTATCCCTCCGGATGGCAGACTCTGCAATTTCCGTGCGGTTTTTCTTTTGCTTGACCCAAGCGACAAGAGTATCATAAAGCGCCTTGCTGTAATCCGCCGTGCCATTCAGGATGTGCTCGATCAGGCTGGGAAAAGCCATATCAAAAATGAACTTGATTTCTTTTACGCCCAGCTGTGCCGCTAATGCGTCCGATATGTGGATCAAATTTGGCGCCTGATAGCAGTCGAATGCCCATGGCCCGATCTTCACCTTCTCGGCAAGGATCTCCAAACGCACCAGCCCACAGCGAGAAAATGCGTGTGCACCTATTGTTTTCACGGACTTCGGTATCATTGCGTGTTGCAGCGCTTTACAGTCGGTAAAAGCAGCTTGTCCGATCGTTCTAAGCTTGCCGGGTAGCTCTACATTTTTCAGATTTGCACATCCATAGAAAGCGCCGATTCCAATTTTAGTAACAGAATCCGACAAAACAATTCCCGTCAGATTTAAATTCCCTTCGAACACGTTATCCTTTATCGCTGTCACACCCTCCGGCACTGTTACATCGCCGCCGGAGCCCACATACTTCTTCAAAACGCCGTTTTCAATAACAAAATCACTTGCACTGCTCATTTTCTACTCTCCTTTACTCCAACGTGAACTCGCTGAAGGTGTCGTATTCGGGGAAGTGCCCCTGCTTATAGGCCAACAGGGCGGCGGTGAGGTTGACCGCCTTATTCTCAATGGCAGTATTCAGAAAATCCGTGATCTGCGCCGCGTTGTAACGATCCATCAGATTCATAACGCTGATGTCATCTTTGGCGATACGGCTGCGGATGGTCCACTTGTCAAAGAGATAGACGATGTGGTTCACCTTACGGGTAAACTTCTTGAAGGTAAAGCGGCCAAGCCTAAAGACAATCGTTGCATCGACATCATACCGGAGCGAACCAATCAGTTCGTTTTCCAAGTCGCAGCCGTCCAGCGTAAAGCCCACGCAGGAATGGAACTCTTCGTCATAGTAATGGATGCCGTGCTTTTCGGCATTTTGAACATAACGATAGAATACCTCCGTCCCTTTGTACCGGTCTTCCTTGATGTCTTCCGCCTTATAAGCAGGTTCCCAAACCTGCTCGAATGGCTGCTTGATGTTGTGGCTGCGGAAATACGTCTGCCATGCCGCCACATCCTCCGCCGCCATCTCCACAGGATGTGCGACACAGATTTTACCCGTTCCGATCTTGTAAACGCTGCCGTCGCTGCGGATCGCGCCGCTGTCCGCCAGTATAAAGGTGCTCTTTCCCTGACTCCAGACGACCAGCTTTGCCACGGAACGCAGAAGGGGATTTTGCAGATAGCTCCGCTGCCAATCCTCCGCGCTGCGGGCGCGCGCCGACAGGAAGTCGCCGAAAAGCGCATTGCAGCGGCTCTTGACGATCTTCTTTGCGTCCTTTTTCATCTGCGCGAAGTCCGCGTTGGCGGAGGCGTACTTTTCCTCATCGGTGCCCTTTTTCGGCAGGCTCTTGGCGGTCTTGCCGTCGGGCAGCTCCACGAGGAAGCCCAGATCTTGCTGCAGCCGCACGGTCACCGTCTGATTGCCCAGGTCGTAGCGCTTGCCGCCCTGTGCATCCAGCCCGATTTCGGAGAGGTACTGGTCTCGAATAGTGTCCTCCGTCATGCCCCGCAGCGCCGCATATTCCTCCAGCTCATGATACTTTTCCGCCAGAAGCATAGCCGCCCGCGTTTCGCTGTATTGGGCGGCACGCCGGAAAGTCAGCAGCGACGGTGCGTTATTGCCGGAAGTGACAGATGCCCATTTGGGCGCACGACGGGTCAGCTCCTCCATCAGCGCCTCATCCGCATAGCGGCAGATGGGATAAGCCAGGAACATTTTTCGGCTGCGACCCTTTTGTCCGAGATAGTTTTCCGCCATCGCCGCCAGCACCTTTTGCAGGCTTTCTTCATCCAACAGTTCCGCGATGGCCTTTGCGCTGCCGCACAGACCGGGAGGGCAGGCAGCAACGACCTCGGGTTCCTCCCAGGGTCTGACCTTAAGCTTTTCGTGAGCGGTCAAAAGATATGCCATCACCGTCCCGCCCGCTGCGGAGCCATCCTTGCAGAGGGCCTCCGGCAGCTCCGAGGGTGCCAGGCCGTAGAAGTCCTTCAGATCGGCAGCAAGCTCCGCGACAGACTTTTTTCCCTCGGCCAGATATGCCATGACAAATTTTTCGATCTCCGGGAGATTCTGCGCCGCCTCGCCGCTGCTGTCGAGTATGGCCATCAGCGCCGTGTCCGCTTCGATGCTCGCACACGCCTTGGCCGCCGTTTTCAACGGTTTGATGGCCGCATAGATCGCGCGCAGTAAGGCGCTGTCCGCCTTCTGTGCAAACAGAATAAGGAAGTTTGCCGCGGCGCTGCACTCCTTTGCGGAGGACTTTGCGTTCAGACCGGCAAGGATCTCCCGTCCCATATCGTTCGGGTCTTGCTCGCACTGCGCATAAAGCGGCAGCAGCGTCTTGCCCTGGCAGTTCATAAAGATCTCTGTGCGGGTTTTGATATCCATCTTTTCCCAGACAGATTTCCGGATGATGTACTTTTTGAGCGAGCCGTCCGTCAGATGCGCATAGAGCTGTCCGACAGCGCCAATCAGCTCCTTCGGAAAGGTCTCACCAAAGGGTTCTTTTCCAAACTTGCATTTTTCGTTTCTGACCTCGAGATGCGCAAGCTTCTGACAGTCGGCAAAGGCGCCCTCTCCGACGGCGGCTACGCCCTCCGGAAGCGTAATACTCGTCAGCGCCTTGCAGCCATAAAATGCGCTTTCCCCAATGCTCTTCACGCTGTCAGGGATCACGATGCTTGCCAGCGCCTCGCAACCCCAAAATGAGCCTTTCCCAATGCTCGTCACGCCGTCGGGAATTGTTACGCTAACTGCGTCCTTATCACAGCAATACAAAACATTGTGTACTATCACAAGCCCGTCTTCGTTCGCCAAACCGTTGCAGCTGTGGAACGTAAGGTCTCCAATGTGCGTCACGCTGTCTGGGAGTGTGATGCTTTTCAGGCTCTCACAATGTTGAAATGCACCTTCTCCAATGCTTGCCACGCTGTCAGGGATCACGATGCTTGCCAGCGCCTCGCAACCCCAAAATGAGCCTTTCCTAATGCTCGTCACGCTGTCGCGGAGCGTGACGCTGGTCAGCTTTTTGCACCCGAAAAATGCACACTCCCCGATACTCGTCACGCTGTCAGGGAGCGTGATACTCGTCAGGCTGTGGCACCACTCAAACGCGCCTTGCCCAATGCTCGTCACACCCTCCGGCACTGTCACATCGCCGCCGGGGCCCACATACTTCGTCAAAACACCGTTTTCAATGATAAAATCACTTGCGTTGCTCATTTTTCTTTCCTCCTATATCTCGTCCTTTTGTAATACCAGCTTGATGGCCCAGACGGGGACATCCGGGTTATTGTACTCATCGTCGACAAACACAAATGCCGTGTGATAGTCCGGCTGCCGCTCCGGAAACGTGCCGAAGCCGTCGGTGAAATAGATCAGTCCCTTCAGGTTGGTAAACTCTCCCGCCTGCCGCAGCTGCTCCACATAGTCGAACACCGGCCGGAAGTCCGTGCCGCCGAAGCCACGGAGCTGCATGGTGTTCAGGTAGGCGTCAAACTCCTCCTGTGAGGTGATCTTCGCGTCCTCCTGCACCTCTGCGTCGCACTGGAGGATGTGCAGGTTGATCTTCGTGAAGAAGCTCTCCTGCTGCTTGAGAATGTTATAGGTTTTCTGCACGAACTTCTGCACCAGCTCGCCGGACACGGAGCCGGAGGTGTCGAGGGCCACCACAAACTCGCGGATGCGCTTGACTTCCTTGTATTCCAGCGGCTCGATCAGCGGCATATTGCCGTAGAGCTTCATGCCGTAGGTATAGAAAATATAGTCGAACTCATCGTCGTTGACCTTCATGGCCTCGCCCAGCACCGCAAAGCGCCGCAGGAAGTCCGCGTAGTCGTATTTCTCCCGCGTCACGGCGGACAGGCTCTGGCTCAGGCCGCCCGGCTCGCTGCCCTGCCGCTTCCCGGCAAAGGCCTCCAGCTCCGTCTGCATCCGCCGGGCTATATCCGACCAGACCTGCTCCAGCTCGGCTCGGGAGGGGCCATTGCTCCCGCCGGTGCGCTTGAGTTGCTTTGTGTGCTCGTCCGGTTCGCCGTCTCCGCCACCGGCGTTCTCGGGCGGAAGATACCACAGGCTGTGGTCATCGGCGGCAAAGTTCTGGTGCAGGATGGCAAGCTCCTGCGGCGGGAACGCCCGCTCCCGCAGATAGTGGTAGATCTTCTCCGCCGTCAGCTGCTTCACATCGCGGCGGATGATCTCCATAAAGGCGTGCTGGGACGCCTGCCGCGTTGCTTGGACACAGGGCAGCTCCAACTCGTTGATGGCATTCTCCGCCGCGATGTCGCAGGCCAGATCCCATGCGTCCGTGTCCAGCAGCGTGTCTACGAAGGCGTGGTGGAACACGCAGTGGAACACCATGTGAAGATAGTCCCGCACGATGACCTGTTTCTCCTGCTTGTAGCGGCGCAGCACCCAAAGCGGGTCGTAGTAGATGTGTGCGCCGTCCACCGCGATGCTGCCGTCCACCGGCACGAAGTCGAACCGACTCAGCGCCATGTCCAAAAAGCGCAGGTTCACCAGCAGCGTATTCCGCGCCAGCTTCAGGGTGTCCCGCGCCAATTCGACTTTCTTTTCCCATCTGTCCATCGTCAGTCTTCCTTGATCCAGCCCAGCTCGTCCGCCATCTGGATGAGTTTTTCATCCGACGCGCTCTCCGCCTGCGACAGCTCGATGACGGCCATAGGATTGCCGCTGCTCATCGCCGTGCCGTAATAATCCATCAGTGCTTTGCGCAGTTCTTCGTTTGTCATAGAAAACTCCTCCGCTTTGCATAATAACAGATTTTAATTGTATCATATTTGGACAGTTTTTACAATATGCAGGCGGCATAGTATCTGATAGACTGTGATCTTTGCACACAAACAGGCGTTCCCGACCTTGACGCTTGCCAGCGGGGGCGGTATAATAAATTTGTCCCACACCGTAAGTACGCGAAATAAGAGGAGGAACTCTCATGTCAGCCGATCTGAATACATGCATTTCAATGCAAGGAACAGCAGAGGAACTGCTGTCTATGCTCCGTGTCCTAAGAGTATTTGAAACGGACAACGCCGTTCGGTATTCTGACCAGCACGACTGCGCATATATCGATATGGTGACGATAAGCGGCGCATCGGGCAGAAAGGATACCAATCTCGAAGATGTGCCCGATGAGGAGCTATCGACACTTGTCTCAGGAGCAAAGAAAGGGTTGCAGATTTGGGCCAGCGGCCCATGGGGGGGTTCTATGAACTTGGCGATGTTGGCCTGTTTGAGGCACTTGCCCATTCCGCACCAACTGCGCGGTTCAGCGGCAGCATCAACGGTTTTGTAACGGGCGCCCGTGTCTCGCTTACGGCTGATTTCAGAGACGGCAAGTTATACCTGTCGGAATTCACAATGCCATATGAAGTTCTTCCACAGCTTTACACGGAGGACGTAGAGAAGCGTCTGCCCTTGGCAAAGTTTTGCAGAATTTTCAAGATTGATCGGGATGAATTTGATTCTGATGACTATGAGGCTCTTATAGACGAGGAGGGCTTCCCCGATGACATAGACTTTGACACCTTCACAGATCTTTGCGAATGCTCTAAAATCGACGAGGAACAATATGACGCAGCGATTGAAAAGGTTGTTGCGCTGGGTATTATCGATTACGACACCTTCTGCGATTCCATAGACGAAGACCGCTATTCTGTCAAGCGTGTGTATGACCCTGTTACAAAGATATATCGGAAAGGATCAGATGCTTCGGGCTGCCACGGTTTGACTTTTGTTGCTACCGGCAAGCTGACCTTCTTCAAAAACCGGGAGCAGCTTACGGAGTATATCAAGTCACAGGGAAGCGCTGTCACTGGCAGCGTGTCAAGGAATACGGATTACCTGATAAACAATGACGCGGAATCCACATCCTCTAAAAACAAAAAAGCGAACGAACTGGGCGTAAAGATTATCACCGAGGACGAATTTATTCAAATGTTCGGCCGCCCATGATCCGCTAAAGGAACAGGAGAGCTGTCTGCGCGTGCAGACAGCTCTCCTGTTATTTTTCAAAATAATCCGTCAAAAATGGTGTCCAGATCCTCCTCGCTGGTGGGCATTCTCTCCAGTCGGTGGCAATCAATAGCCTCCAGCATGATCCGTTCCTTCTCCCGCAGACGGTCATACACCGCACCGTCCAGCGACCAGGCGCCGTCCTCTGTCTGATAGGTCAGTTGCAGATAATAATACTGCGTATACTGGCCCTCCGGCAGCCCCAGACGGTGAATACGATCTTTAGATTGGAGCAGATGAACCAGATTGTAGCTGTATTCGAAGTAGATGGCATCGTGGCAGACAGAATGCAGAGAAACCGATTCTGCCAGCGTGTGGGGATTCGTTAGCAGCACCTGAATCCCGCCTGCACGGAAATCATTCAGTATCTGCTGGCGCTCCTCCAGCGGCACCTCGCCGAACACACATCGGCAGCGGATACCCCGTGCCTCCAACGCATCTGCCATCCTGCGGATAGAGCCCACAAACATACACCAAACGATAATTGGTTTGTTCTGCCGCACCAGCTTCTCAGTCAACTCGATACAGCGGCAGAACTTGCTGCTCTCTTCACAGTTGTCGATCAGGCTCCGTACCTCGTCGCTGTAATCGGCATAGTCTATTTCGCTTGTCTCAGCCGTATCGTCCAGCAGATAGCGGAAGTCGTTGAAATCCAGTGCTTGCAGCAGCATCCGCGGATCACTTTCCAGCTGCAAAATACGTACCAACAGCGCCAGCTTGTTCTTTCGGTACTTCATTTGCAAAATACGAAGCAGACGGTTCTCGGTATCAGATGCCCCTACCTGCAAGACCATATCCGCATTCGCCGCCGGAACGCCCAGCTGTTCCTTGGTGGTACGGCAGAAAAAAGGCTGCAAGGCGGTATTGACAGCCGCTATATCCGTGTCACGCGGATTTCGGAGCTGCGGCACAGTAAAGCCAAAGAACTCATCATACTCATTGGGGAACAGAATGTGCAGCAGGTTGTAAATATCCGTGTAGTCGTTGGGAATCGGCGTTCCGGTCAGCGCCACCACATAGCTGGCATTTCGCGCCAGCTGCAGGGCGTTCTCCGCGTATTCGCCGCGGATACGCTTGACCTTATGTACCTCATCGAACACCAGAAGCGTTCCCGTATCCATCAACTGCTCCAAAGCGTCCAGCACACCGCCGACCGCCTCATAGTTGACCAGAATCAGATTGCAGCCGCCGGCGTCGTATTGCAGTGCCGCACGGCGCTGCTGCTGGGTCTTGTATTGCGGTGCGTGAATATTTAATACCCGCAACGGTTCAATGCCCGCAAAGCAGGCTGAGAACTCATCCATCCATGAACCGAAAGCGTTCTTTGGGCATACCACAACGATGTGGCGCATCGCCGCTTTCTCCCGCAGATAGGCATACATCCCCAACACCGATGCCGTTTTGCCGGAACCCGGCACAGAAAAATTGGCGGATTTCTTCATGGCGCACATGAAAAAGGAATCCCACATCTGCTGCTCCCGCAGTTTCCGTGCCATACCTGCATTCACGGTATCGCGGTAGGCCTCAAAACGCTCCCGCAATTTAGGGGCGCGATCTTTTAATTCGCTGCCCAAGCGGGAGCGAATTTCCAAATGCAGTTCCCGGCTATCGATATACGCCCTCAACGACTCCGAAACGACCAGTTCCGTCTGACGACGCACTGCCTCTTTTTGACACAGAGCGATGATCTTCTTGTAATCTAAATATGTCAGTGCCGGCTTAAACCGCATTATTCCGTCGGCTATTTCCGCTGCATAGCGCTTCAGCGACAACTTATAAAAGCTGCTGCTCGACAATGCCTCCAGCTCTTCCGAAGGCAGACGCAATATCATACTGCCATCATAGTCCAACGTCCACATTTACAGATTCTCCCGCAAGTCTGCGATTACCTGCTCCAGCCTGTCCAATTGGCGGGTAAGACGGCACAATTCGCTGTCATTCATTTTCAGCAGAATGTTTGTGTCGATACTCTCCAAAAATGTGGTAGCTTTCTCTGCCAGCTGAATGGGACGATTGCGCGTCTCGGTTTTCTTTACTTTGGTCAGCGTTTTCTCCATGGAACGCTCTAGTGCTTCACGATTCTCCTCATCGGCGCGCACTTCCTCCCGGATGACCTGTGTATTCACATGTCCCACCGCGGGCAGGTGATCAAGTACGTTTGCCGCCAACTCCTTTTGTTCCTCTAAGAACTCGTCCTGATAATCCGTGCCAACGATGGATTTGATATTGCGGATAAAGCGGGTCATATCTCCCGCAGTCTGCATCAGAATGTTATTAAACACGCTGGCCTTCAAATCCTCAACCTCATTATCCGTCCGACACTTCTTCGTAAGCTTCAAGAGTTCCTCCAAGGGGTAATATATCTGCAAATCTCGGGCGATATAAAACTGTTTGGGCGCATTGATAAACTCCAGAAATTCCACCATAAGTTTAGCAATTTCCACACGCCGATTCACATCAGTTTCGGATTCGTTGGTGCTGGCCGCGTATTCCGTCGGTGTCAGCAGATGGGTTTCCACAATGTCCGTATAAATGCCCACCAATCGATCAATGGGATTATAGTCCACCTTGCTCTCTTCTCCGTGCTGAATGGAAAGCTCCAGCAGTTTGATCTGCTTGGCGCTGTTTTCAATATTCCGATCAAGGATTACGGCCTCAAAATAGTTGAAGCGTGGATTTTTGGCGGACAGTCGCCGCAGGCAGGTAAAGCGGCGATTTCCGTCAATAATCCGGCCATCCGCCAGCACCACACCGGCCTCCCGCTGATCCACCATCTCAATGTTACTTTGGGTCTTGCGAATGGCGTCGGGATTGCTCTCCACAATAAACCGCTCGATTACATTGTTGTACTCTTCGCGGTGGGAAACATCCGGCGCCTGCCCTTCGTGCTGTGCTTTATACTGACTAATCCACGTTGCAATGCGGTCGTTCTGGTCATTGTAAAACAACCAATCCAGTCGGATTTTATAGACAGGGTATGCCTTAGTCAGGCCATCTACTGTCAACTTGCGGGTCATGGTTGTCCTTTCAACAACGTGCTGCTCCAGTCCTTCTTTCAGCAAGTTCATTTTTATATCTCCTCAAAATAAGTATCGTAATCTGCATATACCGCGCCCATGATAGCGTCGTAATACAGATCGGTCTCTTTCACCAACTCTACAAGCTTATCTTTCGACAGCACAATGCCAAAGTGTTCCTCCAGTGTATCCCGCAGTTCATAGACGTCTTCTTTCTGTTCATGCTCCAGCAGTTCCGTCAAAAGACCTCCTATGCGGACCGGCGCGTTTCCCCGCATGAACAGCCGCGTCCCTCCAATTCGCTGATAGGAGAACAATTCCCGTGCCTCCAGCAACACAGAACCATAGAACCATTCGTCAAACCCCAGATCGTCCAATGGATGCGTAAATCCATCCGCCCGCAAGGACGCTACCGTAAAGTACTCCCCTGGCTCGTACCGCTTTGCCACATCCTCGCAATAGGCCCGCAAGGTCTGTTCTGTTACGCCATGCTCTGTCAGCCGTTTGATGCTGACATACTGTAACGGTGAAAATTCCACAATTTTGTACGCTGCCCGTAGGGAATACAACTCACTGCTATAGGCCACCACCCGTTGCAGTTCCTTGCCGCTTCCGCGCATATCCAGCACATCCCTTGAGGTAAGAACGCTGCGGAAATACTCCACCGCACTGGCATATGTATCCCGCACAATGTAGTCTGTATATACATGAAAGCCAATGGTTTTCAGTGCATAAGGGGTAAGTCGTTCCGCGTCAGCATCAGGGAACTCCCGCAAAAACAGGTTCCTTGCCCTACGCAGAGAATAAAAGTCCTCGGTCAGCACGCACCGCATACGCTCTGTCTGATCTGCCGGCAATGTTTCGTCCGGAACGGTGTATGTCCCATTATAATAATACTTTTCAATGCATCCAAAGAGATTTGCCATAGCGGAGGTCGCCTTAATACCGTAGGTTTCCTCATACTTAGCGGCAAAAGCCTCTCCTGAAATAGGCGCGCACTGAAACAGCAGCGCTTTCACCTGCGCATCCCGATCCACCTGCCCCACCTCAATGGTGGGCATCTTAGGAAAGCGAATCGGCATAGCATCCACTGGCCAGATCTTCTTCAGCAAATTATGCAGTTCGTACTCATCGTGAATGTCGTATTGCTCCATCAGTTCCGGATAATCCCGAAACACCTTCAACGAGGAAAGCTCCGTGTCCCGGTACTGCTCCATGTCCAAAGTGGCAAACAGTTCTGTGTAGTCCTGTGCGTCGATATTATAATACCTAAAACGCCGCCACTGATTCCAAAGCACAAACCGACTGCCATTCAATCTGTTCTCATAGGTACGAGGCTCCAGAGCCAACCTTTCTTCACCTGCAAGGCCCAGATCTTCCACAACGTTTCGGTACATAATGACAAAATCATCGTATTTCGTCAGTGTTCTGCACCGTGTGCGGATTATATGTCGGACGAATTCACCCCGATCACGCCTGACACGAACACCGTCCATGGTTACATAATTCTTGTATATGACTCTCTCCACTGCTTTTCGCAGGGCAATCGGAATAGTCTCATCTGTCAGAACAGCTTCGTCCACAGGTTTCCTGTTTTTCTGTTTTGTCATGCTGATAGTTTCCAAGTAGATATAGGCCGAGGGCGGCTCACCAAAAGCCAACGAAAAGTCCTCCGGTGAGAAGGCGTAGGTATCATATACATATCGGTACTGATCCTCGTGCAGCCAGGGACGCTTTTCCAATGCCTTATTGATGATCTGCCGGACGCGTTCCCGCGTAATACCGTCGAAGCACTTTCCTACCTCATCCAGCGTTTTTCCTTCCAGTCTGCACAGAAGCATCTCTTTATTACGCCCATCGGGAAGACTGTTTGCATATTCCCGTACCGTGGGGTACCTTCTGCGGATCACATCTTCTCCAACTGTAATCCGTCCATCAGCTTCAAGTGCCCGCAATAATTCTTCCAGAATCGCCGTGTTTCTCAAATGCGCCGGGCATTTTTCTGCCAGCGCAGTCCGCATGATTTCATTTCCCTTGGATTCCACTTGCCGCAGGATAGCCGCTTTTACCGCATCTGAAACAGTATGGCGCTCATAGAGTCGATAAAAGAAAGTCTCACTCTGTGCCTGCGGGTACGTTTCTTTTGCCTCCAATATCTCCCGCAGCCATGCGCTTTCCGTTCTGCCGTAACACGCTGTCATCTCTTTTGCAAGTTCCACACAGTATTTTGCGTCTTCCGCAGGCAATTGCATATTATCCGGAGTCTCCGCTATCAATCGGTCTGTCGGCAACTCCTTGACTCTTCCCAAGATTTCTTCCGCCGTCTTTCGCCCCATGTTCTTGATCCGCATAAGGTCCTCCAGCGTCATATCCAACAGTTGTGACGCGTAGCGAATCCCCTCGTGTGCAAGACAATTCTGTGCCCGTACAGACAGAGGAAGCTTCTCTACAGGTACATCCTCCCACAGCTGCTGGGCACTTGCATTCGTTGCTTCCGTAACCTCCGGAATGGCCGCCCGTTCTACCAATCGGTATTCACCCTCATGACTTTGCAGTTCACGAACCGTTGCCGTAAGCTCATCAGCAGTTTTCTGCCCGATATTGTGTAAGTCCAACCAATTGTGTTTCTGTGCATAATCCAACATATCCCCGATGGTATGCAGGCCCTCTCGACGCAGGCAATTAGCCGCTCGATTAGAAAGCGAAAGCGCAGTAATACCATCTTCTCGCGTGATGTAGGTCATTGCAATCACCCTTTCCTGCATCGGAAAAATCGCTTTAATTATATCGCATTTGGGCAGTTTTTACAATATGCTGTTTGCATAGGCACATTTTGGTGGGCGTTTCATACATCAACTTTGACATTTCGCTTGACTTCAAATCGATATATAATTTTTGCATCCCTACAATACACCGCCGCTTTGTCCGGCGAATGAGTCCGAATCATTCTGTATTGCGCAAATAAGCGCCGCCTGCCAAATGCAAGCGGCGCTTATTTTTTACATATTTACATAATGATCTCCGCCCGGCTCTCGCCGGTCTTTTCTTTTTTCACCACGATCTGCCTGTCTATCTTCTCCTTCAGCTCCGCTACATGGGAGATAATGCCCACCAGGCGGTTGCCCTCTGTCAGCCCCGCCAGTGTGTTATACGCTTTGCTGAGGGCCTCGGAATCCAGTGAGCCGAAGCCCTCGTCCACGAAGAGTGTATCCAGATGGATACCAGTGGACATCTGCACCTCATCGGACAACCCCAGTGCCAGCGCCAGAGAGGCGAGGAACGCTTCGCCGCCGGAGAGCGTATTGACGCTGCGTTCAGTGGTGTTGATGTGGTCGATGATATCCAGTTCCAGTCCGCTTTGGCTCTGCTTATTGTCCGCTTTCTCCCGGCGTTTCAGGTCGTACTGTCCGCCGGACATTTTTTGCAGACGGATGTTGGCACGCGCCAGAATGCGCTCAAAATAGGTGGTCTGGATATATGTCTCCAGCATCACCCTGTCCTTGCCGCTCACAGAGCCGTTTGCCGTGTCGGACAGGGCCTTCATCCACACATACTTCTTATCCAGCCTCTCCACCTCGGCAGCTTTTGCGGAAACGCCTTGCAGCGCGGTTTCGTTGGTGGAAATGCGGGTGTGAACGATTTTCTGCTTTGCCATAACGACTGTTTTTTGCGCGGCGTATTCATCCTTCTTCGTCCGCAGCTGTACGGTATCGATATCAACGCCGCCCTCCAGCTGCTTGTGAAGCTGCTCAATGGTGCCGCGAACGCCGGCCAGATTTTCCTTGCATTGGTTATGCGCCGTTTCCGCTGTTTGCAAGTTTTGGCGAAGCTTATCCGATTCTGCCCGCAGAGCGCTGATCTCCGCCTCGGCAGCGGCCTTGTCCGGAAAAGCCAGCTTGTTCCGGAGCGCATGGATCTGTGCCTCGCTGCTCTCAGCCTTTGCCGTCAAAGACGCGATCTCCGCCGTTTTCACAGTGATCGTTTCTTCCGCCGCACGCAAGAGCAGTTCCTTCTTCGGAAGCAGGACATCCAGTTCCTCTCGCCGCGCCATCTTTTTCGTAAGTGCCACGATCTGCACATTCAGCCCCTCGATCTGCACGGCAAGAAGATTTTCCTGCTCCTCTGCCGCTTTTGCGCCATCCGCCAGCGAGATACCCGGAATCAGGCTGTCCAACTCCTTGGCAAGTATTTCTTCTGTTGTACCGACAGTTCCCTTCAGCTTCTGTGCTTCGTTGCTGGCTTTCTTTGTTTTATCCTGCGCTCTATCGTATTCCGCCTTGGCCGCCTTTACATCCGCCTCGGTCGGTGCATCCTCCGCAAGCACCGCCAGCCGCGGATGCTCCACAGAGCCGCAGACGGGGCATGCCATGCCGGCAGTCAGACCACTCGCCATGATGCCGGCCTGCTCCCGCAGGAACGCACGCTCCTTGACCTCGTACTCCCGCAGCAGCTCGGAAGAGGCCTCTTCCGCTTTCAGATAATCTTTTTGCCTTTTCGCTAATTCTGCCTGCTCACGCGCAAGCCCCTCCATGCCAGAAAGGAAATCCACAAACTGCTTTTGCCGGTCTCCCAGCTGCTGCAGCTGCGCGGCCAGCTTTTCCTTCTCAGCGCTCACATCGGCAAGATCCTTTTGTTCCGTCCTCAGTCCCGTGATCTCGGTCGTCAGATCGTTTTTCTCTTTTACGGCATTTTCTTGCGTCGTCTGCGCCTTGGCCAGCTCCGCCTGCGCCGCAGCGCGAGCCGCCCTGTACGCCTCCAGCTCGTCGTAAGATGGCAGCAGTAGCTCCGTTTCCGTGATCCTGCTTTGCATCCCCTCCTGCTCTGGAACAGTTTCCTGTGCCGCGCTCAGCGCATCTCTTGCTATCTCAAGCTGCGCTGACAGCGCTGCTTCTTCGGCCACACGTTCCGCAAGCACCGTTTTCGCGGCCTCATACGCTTCTGCCTGCGTTAGCTGCGACGTGATCTGCTCCAGTTCCTTCTCCACAGCGGCAAGCTCGGCTTCAAGGGCAAGCTCCGCTTGCCGATCCTGCTCCAGAAGTGCCCGAAACAGTTCTATTACCTCCGTTACGGGCAGTTCCCCGTTTTTGGCCTTCTGTGCGTCCAGCGCGTAAACGGAATCCTCGTCACAAGTCACCCCATTGATATACTGCTGGATGCTTTGGCTCGCCTGATCCCGCTGACCCCTGACCTCTCCCGCCTTCTCCTTCAACTGATTTTGCAGCAGCACATAGAGGTCGGTTTTAAAAATATCCCGAAATATCTCCTGCCGTTCCTTGGTATCCGCTTGCAGCAGCTTTCGGAAATCGCCCTGTGAGATCATGGCGATCTGAGAGAACTGTTCCCGCGTCAGACCAATGATCTCGCGGATCGCCGCATCTACCTCTCCATTTTTGGTGACCTGACGCCCATCAGGATAGGTCAGCTCCGCGCCGGCAGACTCTGTTGTGGTTCCGGTCCCCTTTATCTTCGCACGCTCATACGTCGGATTCCGCGTCACCGTGTAGACCTTGCCGCTGTAGGCAAAGGTAAGCTCCACCCTCGTCGGCATATCCTCCTTGGCATACTTGGAGCGCAGCATGGACGGATTCCGGTTATTGCCGCTGGCCTCGCCAAACAACGCAAAGGTGATGGCGTCAAAGATTGTGGTCTTTCCCGCACCGGTATCGCCCGTAATCAGGTAAAGTCCGCTGCTGCCTAAGCGGTCAAAGTCCAGCTCCTGCACGCCGGCATACGGGCCAAAGCCCACCATTTTCAGCTTTAGAGGTCTCATTCTGCCGCCTCCTTTATATGCTCGATCAGCTCCTGCACGAAAGCGTTCTGTTCCTCGCTCATGGGCTGGTTATTCTGCTTGAAATACAGCTCTGCAAACAGCTCCAGCGGTGATTTCAGATGTACATCCTCCGCACGGCCCAGCACTTGATTCGTCCGGGTGCGGGTATTGTCGTATGCGAGCTTTATCAGATTGGGGTAGATGACCCGTAGCCGTCCCATGGCCTCCGGCACATCCTCCTCGTCTGTGAGGACAATCTGCAGATAGTCCTCCGTTGCCGTACCGCCGTAATTTGCTTTGTCCGTCAGCTCCGCAAATGTCCCCCGTATTTGCCGCATATCGTGTCTGGGCACCAGCGGGCAGAGGCGCAGCGTCAAATCGCCCTTAGCTCCCAGCTCCACCACGGTCACGCTCTTGTGATGTCCGCACTCCGAAAACGAGTATTTCAGAGGTGTCCCGCAGTAGCGTATCCGGTTGGAGCCGATATTCTGCGGCCCGTGGAGATGCCCCAGCGCCACATAGTCGAAATCTTCGAACACCTCCGCGTCCACATTATCCGTGCCGCCTACGGAGACCTCCTCCGACTCGCAGGTAGCCGCGCCGGTGACGAACTGGTGGGTCAGCAGCACATTGCGGGCGTTTTTGTCCAGCGCCATGTGCTGTATCGCCGTGCGTATGGCATCGGTGTAGCTTTCGATGCCCGCGTCGGGATAAAACCGCCTTACATGGGTAGGCTTCACAAAGGGCAGCAGCCAGAAATGCACCGCGCCATGCGCATCCGTCAGCGTGATGGGCGCCACCTCGCCGTTGTAAACGGGCGAGATATGGATGCCGCTGTGCTCCAGAATCCGATTGCCGAAGGCCAGCCGCTCCGGACTGTCGTGGTTGCCGCTGATGATAAACACCGGCAGCTCCCGCTTTGCCAGACGGCAGAGGAAATCGTCAAACAGTGTCACCGCCTCCGCGGGCGGCACGCTTTTGTCATACACGTCGCCTGCGATCAGCACAGCGTCCGCCTGTTCCTCGTCGATGATCTGTAGGATCTGCCGCAGGACATACTCTTGCTCCTCCAGCATGGATGCCACGTCGACCCGCTTTCCGATATGCAGGTCAGACAGATGAATCAGTCGCATAGGAAACTCCCCCTCTTCTATCTTCTGTGCTTTATACCATCCACACTAGAACAATACAATTTACCAGCCGATAGCACTTATCTTTAGTCCT
>ERZ1026864.562-NODE-562-length-20979-cov-21.124785_pt1 | contig 20979 bp, 33 predicted proteins | sample MGYA00380162_ERZ1026864 | MGnify/ENA primary metagenome ERZ1026864 (study PRJEB33269, sample SAMEA4719798) | human gut metagenome | biome: human-associated habitat; feature: organic feature; material: feces | place: Cameroon | collected 2013-10 ... | reverse complement strand
TTATTGATTTTATATAAAAAATATATTATAATATATTTATAAAATAAAGAAAAAAATAATAAAGGAGATATAATTATGAAGGAAACAGGACTTATGATGGATTATGAAATGTTTATGGACTTTATTATGAAAAATCCTCTTGAAGCTCTTCGAGGCGATGTAGTGGGCAATGATACCTTTATGAAGGGTAAAACTCATATTACTCTTGATACCGCATTTGTTGGCGACGTTCAAGCATATGAGACTGCGGTTTCCTTCGATGAAGACCAGAGTATTTGGTGTATTCTTTATAGAACAAAAAATCGCGAAGATGCAGAAGCGCAGCATCATGCGTATTTGAAGCGTCTTTATGCTGGTGAGAACCATTTCCGCAGCATTCAGGATGGCGAAATTTATGGCTATGAGGAGGAAAAAGATGAGGGTTAAAGAGCTTATTGAGCAACTTCAAAAATGTGACCCTGAACTCCCTGTTTTTTTCTATGATGTAATCGAAGAATGCGATGGCATGGTTTTATATGCGGACCAGCTTGAAGGGCGTTTCCCTGTAAGAGGAGATTCCGCAATTGATATGTACTATGACCGCCATCCAGAAGATATGGATAAAGATTTCATTGTACTTCATAATCATGTATATGTCCATAGGGAGGCTGAGAAGTATGGAAAATAAACTAACTCATTTTCGCTATATTCTTCAAAGCGCGAATAAATATCGTGTAAGTAATGAAGCTCCTGTTTATTATGTTGACATAATTGAAGAAATTCTGAACTATTTTCAATACCAGACTTCTACGGAATATAAATTTAATTATTCCGATTGGCCCAACGGAGAAGGCGGATTTGGTGTATTCTCTTGGATTGATGATGACAATCGTCTCCATACTTATGGTATTGATTATGTTTATAAGAAAGAGGAAAAATAAATGATTGATATACTCTTTTATATTATTTTGAGTGTTGCCGCAGTAATGGCTGGCGCAGTTTTTCTTGTACTTGCGATTATTGCTCTTGTTTTACATATTAGTGAGAAAGGATGAAATAAATGATTTGGATTTTTTTGGCATCTGCTATAGTTGTTTATCTTATTTGTACTGTCCGTCCGCACTTTGGTGATTGTGTCACGCTTATTTGTATTTTCGCAATATTTGCGCTTTTTCTAAATTTTGTTTGCGGTCTTTTTTGTTTGCTTGGTTCTGATGATGTAGGTGTTAATGCTCATATTAAGTATGATTATGACCTTATCCCTATTAGTGAAGAGGAATTCGTTCATTTTAATAAAAATAACACTATTGTAGTAAGATATGATGACGGTAGTATCGTATCTTATAGGCTTGAAAATTGTATTATTGATACTGTTGAAAGTGATGAAGTTCCGCATATTTATAATAAAAAAGTGACTTCTTACTCTGATTTTAGAATAGCATTTAATATGATTCCTCTTATCCCTGAAAGAACTTTTATTACATTACCGGCTGGCATTTCTAAGCCTATTACTTAAAGGAGAATAATTATGCTTACTTATACACTTGTACCAGTTGTCAGTTATTATGATATTGAAGAGACTATTAGATATGAACTCGGTATCGACATTGATGTAAGAGAAACATTTTTCGGTGATAATATCGAATCTTTTGAAATGCTATATTTCGATGATTGTATTGAATATGCAGGAGAAGAGTATGAGAATGATTTAACTCCAGAAGATGGTCAGAAGATTTATGATTATCTGAAGAATTTTTTCCCTCATTATAATGGTATTCTCATTGATTTGGGATAAGGAGAGTTAATATGTTTTATAGATATAAAGTTAAATTCTATGATGAAGTGAATCAAAAAGATGATACTCAGTGCGGTATCGTCCATAGTGAAGATTCTAATGGCACAGGTTATCAAGATGCGATTCTAAGAGTATGGCGCAACTATGATAATATTAATGAGATTACTCTTGCGGAATTGTCTGATAGCTCATGCCTTATTGTAGATAGTGAAGCATTGAGAGAAATTGAAGACAATGTGAATTGGTGAAAGGAGCGCTTGGGCAGAAATGTTTAATCGTATTAAAAACTGGCTGAAAAATCCGTCTATTTGTGTTTATGAAGTTGGTGTCCGTTTTAAGGATGAAAATCTCGATTGTTCTGAATATTTTCTGACCCATAAGAGCGCAGAGAAGTACGCGGAAAAGTGGAATAATGAGAACAAAGATAGGGAGTTTAGCCTTTTCATTGGTGGAGTTCCGCTTTATCTGTGGTAAATAATTAAAAGGAGGTATAATATGGTTCCCGGTCTTTATGATTGTTTTGAAAAATGGGGCAAAAAGGGTGCTATTTGGCTGATGGGTGATACCCATTTTGGTGACCGTGATATTAAATCTGGCTTTGCGAAGCGTCCAACAGATGAAGAATTAATTACAAATATTAATAGCAAAGTTGGCAAGAATGATACATTCATTTTGCTTGGTGATGTAGGCGACATTTCTTGCGTGCGCAAACTTAAAGGATATAAAATTCTTGTTCTCGGAAACCATGATACCGGTCGGTCTAACTATGAGCGTAAGATTGTGACTGAAAAATTTGATAAGGAACAGTATCAGAAGGATGAAGCACTCCTTGAAATGAAACGGCTTTATCCGCATTGTAAGTATGAAATTGATGAAGGTTATGGCTTTCAGTCACCTTTTGAATATTGGGCTGTAAGTGCCGATAACTGTCTGTTCGATGAAGTCTATGAAGGTGTTCTTACCATTGGACCGAAGCTTATTCTGTCTCACGAACCGCTTGAAGGCATTGAGTGGGCTATGAACCTTCATGGTCACGACCATTCAGGTGGTGGATTTAAAGACAAATATCATAAAAACTGCTGTGCTGATGTAATTGGTTATACTCCTATTCATCTTGCGCAGTTGATTAAAAGCGGTCCTCTTGCGCAGATTCCCTCCGTTCATCGTATTACTATTGATAAAGCGACCAAGAGAGCAAAAGCACGAAAGAAAGGAAAGAAAAAGTAATGGATATTTCTGAATACCTTGATATTTGTAGCGATTTGCGGCATTAGATTGCGGATTATGATAATAAAATTCTTGAACTCTTGGAAACAAGAATTGATTTGTCTAAAAATTTAATTAAAATTAAATTATCTCAGAATCAAAATGCTTATGACCCAATAGTAGAAGATAAAAAGATAGAAACATTGTGTACGCAAACTGCATACCCTGACTTAGTTAAAATTATTTGGCCCCTTATTATGTTATATTGTCGCGCTTCAGAAGGTCTTAATGAAAATTAAGACCTTCTTTGATTTTTTATAAAAAATATAATATAATATATATAGAAAGTGAGGGAATGATAAATGTTAGTAAAGATACAACTTGGCGAGGAAGAATATATTTATTTGAATTTAGCGCAAGCTATTATAGTGCGCTTTTCAACAGCGAATAATTCTTATACAATTCATATTAGTTCAATAAATTCTACAGCTTGGTACCGCTTTGAAGATGAAGATTATTATGAAAAAGCGCAAGACCTTATTGATGAATATACTCTTCATCCTTTGGAAGAAAACGATACTGAGAAATATAGACTCGATGTAAATACTGGAATTTGGTATGGGGAGGATTAATATGACAGTTGGTATTATTGAGCTTGATGATAATTATGGTGATATGTATAATCGGAAAGTATTTACTAATGTTTCATGGGAAGACTTAATGGAACTTGCTTGCGATTATATCAATGAGGAAATCGAAGAATCTATTATGTATTCTCAGCAGATGGAATATGAAGGCGACATTTTCCCTTACGATTGGTGGTATGGAATGACAAAGAATGAAATGTTTATTCATCTTAGCGAGCGATGCTTACTTGATGTTTATGAAGCTATTGAATTTAATCAGGATTAAGGAGGAAATAAAATGAAAAAGATTATGGCGGTAGTTCTTGTAGTTGTTCTTCTTTTCAGCCTTTGCGCATGTGCCGATGTTACGACTATTACTATGGATACTTCCGAGACTAGTGATGCGGTAAAAATTTCTTATGTTGCTGATTTCTATGATAATTATGGCAGTCAGTGGCTGAGTGTTGAAGGTAATAGTTTTAATATTTCTCCGAATAAAGTGAAAGAGTATGCTTATGATAGTGATGGTAGTTGGATTTCTAGCTGGACTACTTCTTCTGTGATGTCTATTGATATTGATGGTAATAAGATTGAGTCGTGCGGTTCTACTGTTCTGTTTTATGATACTCGTCTTGAAAAGATTGATATTAATATTCCGCAGGATGTTGATTTGACTACTGAAAATGGTTACGGCGTTACTACTCCGAATGACCTTCGCGCTAGTGATTATTGGGATTTGAATTGGTGGTTCATTACCAAGAGCCAGAGCAATACTACTGTACGTTCTCGTGCAGTTATTATTCAGTCGCAGAATGGCAATCCAATTTGTATGTTTAATGGTGATAATGTATCTTGGGAGGTTTCTCGTAATCTGCCGAAGACCACTGAGATTATTATTGATGGTATGCCGGTTTATGTTCATCGCGCAAATTTCGCTATTGTTGATTTGAGCGTTTTTAATTAATACATTATTATCAAAGCCATTCAAAAAGAATGGCTTTGATTTTTTATAAAAAATATATTATAATATTATTATAAAAGATAAGAAATGAAAGGAATTGATATTATGCCGGTTGCTAAGAGTTTTCAGTCTTATACTCAGATTGGTGATGTTTTTATGTCTGGCGGTAAGCAGTATGTAAATATGAAGAATCCTTCGACTGGCACAATTCGTAAGTGCCGTTGGTATAGCGATGCGGAATATGCGCGTTATTATCCAGAAGTGAAAGTAATTAAGGCTGGTAAGACTCAGAAAGAAGTTCTTGGTTTTGAAAAAGGCTATATTACAATCTTTAAGGGTAATTATTATGAGGACCGCGAATGGTTTAAGCAGTCTTCTGCGCGTTATACTCGTTTATGGGGTTGGTATTTTATTTCTACAGAAGAACTACCTGCGGATTTGCCGACCGATGTAACTCCTATCCAATTGAAATGGGAAGATGTTGGCGGAGAAGATGGTAAGCTGTTCACTGATGCTAAAGTAAAGGCATTTGTTGATACTTTGCTTTATGATGAAGACCCGAGTGAATATGCCGGTGAAATTGGCGAACGTATTGAATTGACTGTTACTGTTGTAAAGACTTTTGATATGGATGGTCAGTTCGGCGCATCGACAATGCACACTTTTAAAGATGAAAATGGCAATGTTTTTCTGTGGACTACTGCTTCTAAGAAGTGGGAAGTTGGCACTGTTCATCATATTCGTGGTACAGTTAAAGACCACAAGATTTTTAGAAATTGTAAGGAAACTATCCTTTCAAGATGTATGGAGATTTAAGATGGGAAAAGTAAAAGAATATTATACTGATGAAGATATGCTTAAAGCACTTGGAGTAATTCGGCATAAGAAAAATATCTATGATATTATGGTAGATATTTTTAAGGATTATGAAATAACCTATATGGAGAATAACTCTCATTTTGAGACTCATAGATGCCGTAATGGGGCTATTTCAGAACTTATTGAAACGTTAGACTATTATGGATATAAGTATGGCGTTGATTTTACATGGTATCCCAATTTTTGGAATAGTTATGTATTCGCTTGGACTGAAAATAAGGCTATTTTTGTTACTGTAATTGAGGAAGGATGGAAAGAAAATGTCAAAGCGTAAGAATTATTTCCGCGATTTTATTCGGAATAAGGATGGAGCTTATTGGAAGGGGTCTCATAGTTCCAAAAGTAAGCGTAATTTAAAGCGTAAGATTGTTAAGGTAATTAAAGACCTAAATGATAATATTCTCCATGATGAGCTGTGGCGTGGCCGCTTCTATGTAACTTGCGGTGCGATTCAGTACGCTAACTATGTCGATGGTAGCGGCACCTATGGTTGGGTTTATTTGACTTTTTGTGATTTGGCTACTGGACAGGTTTCTCAGGCTATCTTTGACGACCTTGATTTTACCTTATTCAATGGTTATAAGGTATGGGAAAGATTGAATTCCTTCATCGTAGATGATTGCGACGTATGGCGCGATAAGGATATTAATGTCTATGAGGATAAGACAGTGTACCGTATTATTTAAGGAGAGTTAATATGTTTATTGTATTTTTTGTAATTTCCCTTGTTTGTATTAGTTTGGGTGTTATCCTCTGGTTTAAGAAGTCTTATTCTGATGCCGGTCCTACAGTGTTTGCCATTTCACTTGTTATGCTTGTTGTTGTAATAATTTGTTGTCTTTTTAACGTAAGTAAGATTGTTAAAATTAATACTCTTGAACAGAAAATTGTTGTATATCAGGAAGAAATGACTAATATCGAAAATAGTATTAATCCTGTTGTTCAGAATTATTTAGATCATGAAAAAGAGACTTATACTGCGCTGACTCCTGATAATGCTGTTATTTTTGCTTCTATTTATCCTGAGCTATCTAGTAATGAAATTGTCCAAAAGCAGCTAAATATCTATAATGAGTATCTAATTTCAATTAAAAATTTGAAGTTAGAGATTGCTGAAATTTCTACAGCGAAATGGTGGCTATATTTTGGACATTAAATTTGGTAAATTAATTAGTCATCTTGTAGATGCTTTCGTGTTTGCGGTTATGGTTGCCGCCATTGTAGTCTTAGTATTACGATAAGGAGGTTAATTATGGATTGTGACCCTGCGGTTCTTGGACTTCTTGCCTGTATTTGTATTATGGGAATTGCTTTCGCTTTAGATTGTTGGCATCGAGTGAAATAATAAAGGGGAGGAGGTAATCCTCCCTTTTTTGATTTTATAAAAAATAAATGATATAATATATATGTAAGATAAAGAAAGAGATAAATGAAATAAAGGAGAGTGCGTAGATATGGAATATTGCTATTTTACTTACACAGTTGGTGTTCGTCATGGTGATGAAGTCGAATATTTTTATGGTATTACGACTGGCGAAGATTATAGCGATGCTATGGGTAATGTTTATGAGGAATATTGTACTAAAGATATTACACAGATTATCATTGAAGATTTTGATAATCGCGCCTGTCTTGAAATGACTAAGAGCGCTTTGGAAGATTTTAAAAACGCAGTTAATTTCTAAGGAGGGGTAATATGTATCACCATAGCAATCATTGCGCATTTGATTTATGGAGTCCAGTAGTTGATGATTGCGCAGTAGAAAATAGAGCATTTTCTGCTTACGCATTTCATACTTCTGAGATTGAAAATATTATTGATAAAATTTGCGCGGGCGAGACTGAAATTACAGTTTCGAGTTCCTTGTCGCAAAGCGACCTTGATTATATTAAAAGCGAGGTTGAACGAAGAATGAATTAGGAGTTGGATAAATGATTATTACTACTAATCAAATGAAGCGCATTTTTGATGAATTTAGCTATCAAGTAGGTACTAAATATTATCAGAAAATGCCGCGAGATGATTGGCGCAAAATTAAAACTGCTATTGAAGATGGCAGAATGTTTATTCTTAATATTCATGGTAGAGCATATCTTACTTTGGCTGAGGATTGTAATGGGAAGCCTCGCACAATGATGTCTTTTGAACGCCATGATAGCTCATTTGGCGATTTTCTGTATGATTTGTTCTGGGATGATGATAAACTAGAGATGATTTATTGTACTAATGATTATCTCGATAAAGCACTTTGGACTTCTACCTCTAAAGGTGATACAGAAGATAAGTATATTAAGAATAAAGAATATATCAAGACTATTGATAATAATAAAGAAATTATTAATAACTTTAAACTTGTTGATGATATTGCGAAGCAAGGCACTGAATATATTATGAGTTCTCAAGAAGTTAAAGAGGCTTTAGATAAAGTAAAATTAGCAACATCTGATTATTATAATAGTGCTCAGCCTACAGCTTTTGCTTCTCAATCAGAAAATATTGGTTCTACTTCTAGCACTACAAGTACTACTGTTACTGTTGGTAGTACTAGTTCAACAGCAACTATTCATGTAGGAGATTATAATATTGGTTCTGGGAAGGCTATTGATGGCTATGCTATCACTGCCCCTGTCGCAACTATTTCTCTTACTGATAGTATTGAAGATACAGCACGAAAAGTTTTTAACGAAGAATGGGATAAAAGAAAGGAAAATAATAAAATGAAGTTTGGTAATTTTGATTTTGGTCCGTGCGCAAATGATAATGTGAGAATGTCTATGTATGGTATCGCTATTAAGAACGCGGCTGGCACTTATGTGTCTTATGATGCGACTAATGGTGAAATTGTCGATGTTGATGTGTTTAACTTTGATGGCGGTAAGTATATGTTTAAGATTCCGGTCGCCATTAAGGATGTTAAGGTCGGTGATGTTGTTATTCACAATAGAACTCCGATGTTTGTAATTGGTTTTGCTGAAAATACTGGTGACCTGATTGCAGTCGATATTCGCGCAGGTGAGAAGAAGACTATTATGCCGGTTCGCAATATGTTTCATTTTGATTTTGTGACTAAGATTGTTTCTTTGTTCAATATGAATGGTATGACTCAGCCGTCTGCTGATATGCCTTTCGGTAATATGCTGCCGTTGATGCTGATGAACGATGACAATAAGGATATGGATATGAAGGATATTCTTATGATGTCTATGCTGGCGAATGGTGGCACTATGAACAATATGAATCCTATGATGTTGTATTTCCTTGCTTCTAATGAAGATGGTGACACTTCGATGAAGGATATGCTTCTTCCGATGATGTTGCTTGGCAATCAGCAGAAGTAAGTTAATATATATAAAACCCCTTTCAAAAGATTCCCCTCTCTGTTTGGCCGCAGAGAGGGGAATTGATTTTTATATAAAAATTTGATATAATATATATAGAAGAAATAAGAAAGTGAGAGCTGGTATTCTAATGGCTTTGTGTAATTATTTAAGCGATGAAGATAAGTCAACATTTCGCAATTGGGTTAATATGTATGGTGGCATGAGTGATGATAGAGACCCTGACCTTTGTGTAGAAAATGTTGATTATATTTTGCGGTTTTGGGATGAAGAAAAAATAACTCTTTGGAAAATGCTAGGTGAAAAATTTACTATTTCTAAAGATGTAACTTTTAAACGTTCTGAACGTCAGTCCAGAAGTGATTTTGAAGATTGTCTTGGGTATTGGCGAATTGGTTATAAGTTTATTCGTGAATATCAAGACTTTACTGCTGATAAAAGAAATCTTGAGACGCCAGATAGTTATTATGATGCTCTTTATAAAGTAAATCGATTTGAAGACATTATGGCTTTAAGAGAATTGACTACTTTTGAAAGCCTTCATAATAATATTTATACTGGTGATACTTTTACTATCACTCGTAGCGATGATAATCAGACATTACTTGTTAATAAAGGCGCAAAAATTAGCAAATTACTTGGTAAATTAGCAAAGTTTTTTGAATTATCAGAAACAAAATATGAAGAATTTAGAATTGCCCATTCTCAGTTTTTGAATCAAGATACTATTAAAGGTACGCTTTGCTTATCAATTCATCCTATGGATTATGTGACCATGAGTGATAATGATAGTGGTTGGGATAGTTGTATGAATTGGCAGAATGAAGGAGATTATCGTATTGGAACAGTTGAAATGATGAATTCTCCTTGTGTTCTTATTGCTTATCTTCGTGCGAAAGAAGATATGGAATTTGGTTGGGGCGATAAGCTTTCTCATTGGAATAATAAAAAGTGGCGTCAGCTTTATATTGTAACTAAAGATTTGATTAGTGATATTCGTCAGTATCCTTGGCATAATGATGAATTGAATGGTCTTTGTATGAAATGGATTAAAGACCTTACTACGGCAAATCTTGGCTGGGAATACAGTAATCTTTGTACTTATTTCAATAATTTCCGTGATGCAAATTATAATAATTTCTGTCTGGAATTGAGCGATGAACCTTACTCAATTGATATTTATTGTGACAAAATGTATAATGATGTTTATTCCAAAGATCAAAAGTGTTTTATTGGCATTGATGCGCCGCATGAGATTGAAATTGATTATTCTGGTTATAGTGAGTGTATGAATTGCGGTAGAGAAATTAATGACATTAGTGATACTTGTATGTTACTTTGTGATGATTGCTCTAATGCTATAAGATGTAGTTGCTGTGGTGATATTATTCATGATGATGATTACTATTGGATTGATGATGATACTTGCCTATGTTATGATTGTTATACTGAGAAAGCTGGTACTTGTGAGGATTGTGGCGATGCTTTCTATAATGAGGATTTAAATGAGGTTCGTCTTTATAAAGATAATAAAATAACATGGCGTTATGTATATCTTTGTCCTTGTTGTAAAAATGATTATGAAAAGGCTGGATTAATTATTGATAGTCTCATTAGTTCACCTTTTGGAACTCATTATCGAGTAGATTTTGAAACTTTAATTGATTCAAATAGCGAAGCTGCTGATAGATTACGAGATATTTTTGCTATTAATAGTAAAGAAGGTCGTAAATGGTTCCTTGATAGTTTAAAAAATTAGTTAGATTAGAAGCATGGTCCTACTTTACCATGTAAAGTAGCTGATTGGAAAGAAGTACAAGCAGCTGTTCCCAACGAAGATGAAATATGGGATAGTTTAAATAGAGCTTTACGAGAAGCCATTGAATCTTATAAAGAGATGGGAATTACTTTTCAACAATTAAAAGATGGATTAGTAACTACAATGGAGAAAGAAATGGCTGAAGAAGCAACAAATGCTTTAAAGGAACATTACGAACAATTTGTTGATTTCAGAAAAGTTATTTGATTTTTAATAAAAAATAAGATATAATATATATGTAAGATAAAGAAAGGGTAAGAGAAATAAATAAAAAACTTTTGCCCCGACTTTAAATCTTAATTGATTTTTAATAAAAAATAAGTTATAATGAATATACAAAATAAATAAACTTTAAAAATGAAAGGTTAAAGGTGTTAATTATGGAAAAGATTACAAAGCGCGAGATGTACGAAGCAATTGCTGAGGCTATGAAGACTGGTGAGTGCCGTTATGACCCGGCTGAGGTTATTTCGTTCTGTGAGAATGAGATTGACCTGCTTGATAAGAAGGCGGCTAAGGCTAAGGAGCGTGCTGCGGCAAAGGCTGCTGAGGGCGATACGCTGACTGAGTTGGTTCGTGCGGCTCTGGCTACTGACGAGTTTAAGTCCATTGCTGATGTGACTGCGATTGTTGTTGAGGAAGAGCCGGATGCTACTGCGGCAAAGGTTTCTTACCGTCTGTCTTCTCTGGTTAAGGCTGGTGAAGCTGAGAAGTCTGAGATTACGATTCCTGCTACTGAGACTTCTAAGAAGAGAACCGTTAATGGTTATCGCAAGCTGAACGGCTAATATAACGCATTAAGGGCTGGGAATTTTCCCAGTCCTTTTTTTATAAGGTCTGCTCCGGCCGGCGATGGACGCATTACTCGTAAAACCAAAAATAAAAGACCGCTTACTAATTTTTATTGACATTTGTGAAAAAATAAGTTATAATATATATAAGGAGTGATATAATATGAAATATTCTGTATCAATTCGACAGTCTGCGGCAAATAAGCGCGCAGCTGATGAAATTATGCTTGATTATAAAGATATTGAAGGCTTATATAATATTATTGATGATTTTTATGATAAAGAGTATGTAATTCGTATTCCAAAAAATACTTCATATGTTGATTGGGATGAATTAAAAATGTTCTCTGAAAAAGTAAAACTCACTCTTGCTATTGAAAATATATTTATGGCAAGTGATTGTAATTTACATTCAATTAATTATTATTGGGCTTATCCAATTACTACATGGTATGAATTAAATGGATTAGTTGATTTAGGCGTAAAACAATTATTTTTAGGTGTTCCATTAACTTTTTAGCTTCCAGAAGTAAAGAAGCTAGGATTGCCGATTCGAGTAATTGCTAATGTATGTTATGATGGCTTTATTCCTCGTAAAGACGGAATCCGTGGATTTTATATTCGTCCAGAAGATGTGAAAGCTTACAGCGCATATGTGGATACTATTCAATTTGATACCGATAGTTTAGAGAAAGAAGCAACTTTATTAGGAATTTATAAAGAAGAGTTATGGCCTGGTAATTTAAATCTCTTATTAACTAATTTGAAATATAATGTTGATAATCGCGGCATCCCTGATGAATTTGCGCCAATGCGTATTAAATGTAAGCAGAGATGTCAGAGCGGAAGTGCTTGTAGTTTTTGTGAAACCGCATTAAAGTTCAGTCGAGAAGTAGATAAAAATAAAGATTACTGGACTAAAGGTGTTGGTTTTACGCAACCAGAGAGCATTATTGACAATAATTAAAAAATATGATATAATATAATTACAAAATAGAATATAAGGAGAAATCTTTAATTGCGTGGGTTAAAAGCAAAAGAATATGAGACATTAGAGCAACTGTTTAAAATGAAACAGGGCAGTTTGCTTAAAACTATGTCATATTTTCTTCAAAGTAAATACAAAACAGTAAAAACTACTGCGGATTATATTTATGCCGTTGGCGATATTCCCATCGCTCTTGTAGCCCATTTGGATACAGTTTTTCCTAAACCTGTTTCTGAATTATATTATGATACAAGAAAAAATGTTATGTGGAGTCCGCAGGGTCTTGGAGCCGATGACCGGGCAGGTGTATATGCGGTTATTCAGATATTGCGCTCTACAAACCTGCGGCCGCATATCATTTTTACTACTGATGAAGAACAAGGCGGTATTGGAGCATCTGTATTGGCGCAAGAAAATTGTCCATTTCCGCAGTTGAAGTATATGATTGAATTGGATAGACAAGGTAAAAATGATTGTGTATTCTATTCATGTGATAATGACGATTTTGTAGCATATATTGAGTCTTTTGGATTTATTGAAGATTTTGGTAGTTTTTCTGATATTAGTATTTTGGGACCAGCTTGGCGAATTTGTAGTACAAATTTATCAGTTGGTTATGAAAATGAGCATACATATATTGAAACTTTAAATATTAGTGCTCTTTTAAATACTATTGAAAAAGTTAAAAAAATGCTTCAAGAAGAATTTATTCCAGATTTTAAATATATTGAATTTAATTTAACTGCTAAAAGATGGTTCCAAGACTTATATAATAGTAATGGGGCCGTAGCAGATAATGATTTTTATGTTCATTGTAAAAAGTGTAAAGGATTATTTTCTGGTTATGAGGTCTTTCCTGTAAAAGGATTAGATGGTAAAACTTGTTTTTATTGTCCTGACTGTATGGTAGAAAATATTGAATGGTGCGATAATTGTGGAGAACCATTTGAAATTGATCCAAATAATCCTAAGAAAATTTGTAATGATTGCGCAGGAGGCCTAATTGAATGTCATTCGACATTAGAGAAATTAGAAGACAGTTCGATGAAGTAATTCGTTATTCGCAAGGAATTGAAAATCCTAAAACTGAAGAATTATTTAATAGATTTTTAGATGCTAAAAGAGATTATATTGAGTTATTTGGGGGTAATTTAATTTATGAATATCCTTATACACTTCATTTAAAACTTGATAAAAAAGAAAAGCAAAAGAATTTAAATAATTTTTTGGATACTATTGATTGCTTATATAGTAATTATGATTTAAATTAATAGGGATGGATTTTTTACTAATCAAGTAATAGAAGAATATAAATTACCAGATGGTAAAATTATTCCAGTAGGTATGAAATTAGTTAAAGCATTTAAATACTTTATTACTGATAAAGATTTGTTAAATGATATTCAAAATAGTGCGAGCCGTGTTATCCAAGAGGATAAGATTGAAGGTAAATTATGTTTATCGGTTCATCCTCTGGATTTTTTAAGTTCAAGTGAAAATACTTATAATTGGCGGTCATGTCACGCGCTTGATGGCGAATATCGTGCGGGAAATCTTTCATATATGGTTGATAAATCAACAATTATTTGTTATTTAAAAGGCGCAGATGGAGTTAGACTACCTAATTTCCCTGAGAGTGTGCCTTGGAATTCTAAAAAATGGAGAGTTTTAATCTTTTTTGAAAAGAATTGGAGAGCAATTTTTGCGGGTAGACAATATCCTCTTTCTACTTTAAGTGCTTTAGAGACTGTTTCTATGTGCTTAAATAATATGGGAGTAGAATTTCATAAATGGGAAGATACTAATATTACTGGGTATACTGATAAAATTTCTGGTAACCAATATTCTTTAGATAATGATTATATCGCAATTGGTGGAAAGATTTATCCAATTAAAGATAAAGTAACAGATGCTAAAAATTCTTTACAATTTGATGATTTGATAAATTCTTCATGTTATAGACCTTATATGGCAGTCCGCTCAAGAGGATTTTATGCCAGTGATGCTGATGAATGGCATTGGGATATTGGTGGAGAAATTAATTGTTTGGATTGTGGTAAATCATTAATTGAACATAGTGATTTTATGCGTTGTGATAATTGTGAATTAACATTTGGTAATAGTGAAAATGATATTTTTGGATATTGTGATTGCTGTGGCCGCAGAGTAATGTTAGATGAAGCTTATTATGTTGATTCAGATGAAATAGTTTGTGATGATTGCTTTAAAAATGAATGTATGACTTGTGATAGATGTGGTAATGGATATTATCGTAGTTCTATGAAATATAATGAAGAATATCATAAGTATTTATGTCCTTGGTGTTCTGAAGATATGGAACGTGGAGAACCTTTTGATTTAAAGCAATTAGTTTTTGATGAATGTGATAAATTAGAGAAGAAAATGACGGAGGCTAATAATGGCGAAGGGACAAATTGCTAAGACTCAAGTAGCAGATAGAATTGCGAAAGCATTTGGGAATGACTGGATTGGAGAATATGATAAGAAATATTATGTTTGGGCAACAGAAAACGGCGAGCGCCTATAGATTGCTATTTCTATGACTTGCCCTAAGAATCCAGTTGGTGATGTATCTACTGTTGGTTCTAATGTAATGAATTTTGAGGATTCTACTCCAGTAGTTCAGGAGAAGAAAGAAATTAGTGAAGATGAGAAGCAACATATTGCGGATTTGATGGCCAAACTTGGTTTATAAGATTATTTTTGATTTTATAAAAAATAAATGATATAATATATATGTAAGATAAAGAAAGAAAGACTTTTACAGCAATAGTCATCCGAAGTGGGGTAGAGGATAGCCTATCAGAGTAAAATCCTGAAGACCGCGGTTCGAATCCGCGCTCTGGAAAAATGATTTATAAGTCTTGATTCTATACAGGTGTCGGTTAATGGCAAACCACCGGTCTCCAAAACCGGGACTCTCCGTTCGAGTCGGAGCGCCTGTGCCAGTCAAAAAGTTATTTTTTGATTTTATAAAAAATTTATGATATAATATATATATAAGATAAAGAAAGACAATTACAGCAATTTTAATTTTTTAAATTGATTGGTAATCCGTGTGTTGTTGGTTCGAGTCCAACCCGTGCGTATTAATTTACAAACGGTAGCTCAAATGGTAGAGCAACGTAATTAAAAAAGTTGTCTTGTTTTATTTGGTTAAAAAATCTTTTTTGATTTTTTATAAAAAATATAATATAATATTTATATCGAATGAAAGAAAATGAAAATTTTCTTTCTGACAGTTCAGATGGAGTCAATAAACTTGCTGATGACGTTGTGCGAGAGTGATGGATGCTTCACACTTAGTGGTGAAAAGAACGAATAACAAAAAAGCTCTCCTTGGTGAAATCCAATTAAAACTAAATTTTATTTTTACCATCCAAAATAAAATTCATCCAAACTGTGTGGGAGGAAGAATAGACACAGTGAGCATCAGTAATTCTGGTTGGAACTTGAAGAGGAAGTCGGGAGTTAGCCTACTTGTGAAGTACCGTTAAAGAAAAGGGCGAAGATATGGGACATTAGCTCAGCTGGCAGAGCAACGGTCTGTTAAACCGTGGGTCGGGGGATCATAACCCTCATGTCCCGCCATTATTGGTCTTATACATGGGGTTACCGATTTGAACTAGGCAGATTAGTCACCTGCCGTTGGCAATAGACCAATTAAAAATAAACTGAGGCAAAGGGAAGTCGGGTAGTTATGATGAATTTCATAATGAAATCCTCTTGTAATCAAGCTAATTGGGAGAGAGGTAGCGCGGGAACGGGGAGAAGCGCGCTATAAAAGGTGAAATACTTCTTTCCACCATATGCCGGTGTAGCCGAATGGCATAGGCGAATGATTTAGGATCATTAATCTGAAGGTTCGAGTCCTTTCACCGGTACCATAAGCCGATATCTTTGTACTATCCGGTGGTTGGTGGCTCCATCGTTATGTAAATAAGCCATATATATATTACTTCTTGGTATAATGGAAGCACGCCGCCTGAAGGAGGCGGAGGTATTGGTTCAATTCCAATAGAAGGATTAATTAGAACGGGAATGATAATCGCCCATAATTAAATATAGGATTATTATTAAAGGTTATAGTTATGGAAAAAACAGCGGCTATATCTTATTAGTTACTTGAAAAAATAAGTGATGCTGCGAGACTTATCAAGTTAGTCTATAAATCACTTGAAGCTATCTTTTATGCTTACTCTTTTGATTGTTTGGACTGCTTTACGCAAAAGGAAAAATGGAAAAGAGGGTAAGGCTTAACCATAAAGCCAGCTTTTTTGTGAATGACTTTTTAAGAGGAGACATAAAAGTTATTTAAGGTGATACTGCCTTGGCGGGTCCGGAACCGCCGAAATGTGATATGCTCTGGTGGCGGAATGGCAGACGCGATCGGCTCAAACCCGATTGTCGAAAGACGTGTGGGTTCAAGTCCCACTCTGAGCACCAAAAGGATTTAGCATATTAAATTCTTTTTGACATTTTTAAAAAAATATGATATAATATTTTTACAAAGTTAAGAAAGGAATTTAAAAAAGATGTTCAATGACTTTGATACTCAAATCCAATCCGATGAATTTGAATGGCAGTTCCTTGAATGGTGTAGACTAATGGAGGAGGAATATGGAAATGAATACTAAGAAGAAAATTGATAGACGCATCTTTAAGAAAAGTCCTGATGAACTTCAAGAATATATGATGTTTAAACGGCGCGGTTCTCGAACTCCTGCGAAGAAAGGTAAGGGAATGAAATATGAACGCGCACAAGAAAAAGAAAAGTCAAGAAATTTGGTTTCTGATAATTAATCTGGCCCCATCTACTAATTGGTTAGGTGGTAACCCTCTCAAGGTTAAGATGGCGGTTCGAATCCGTCTGGGGTCACCAATGCCTTTTACACCACCAAAAGGCTGAGGTTTGTGGGAGCCTCCCGCCAAAATTCCCACATTTTTAACGGCGCATAGACAAATAGGTATAGTCACTACCCTTTCAAGGTAGAATGTAGGGGTTCGATCCCCCTTGCGCTGACCATTTATGGTGCTATAGTTCAGTTGGCTAGAATGTCGGACTGTCTCTCCGAAGGTCAGGGGTTCGAGTCCCCTTAGCATCGCCATTCGCTTTTCCCGATATAAGCGATTTTGCCATCCAGAAGAGTTGCATAGAACTTGATGGAGCGTTCTATCAGTCTGATGCCTGCATTAGATTGAGTTTTATAACCATCACAATTAAATATGCCTGTGGAGCTTATGAGGCACAAGCGCTAGAATCATAACCTAGAGATATTTGGTTCGAATCCAAAGACAGGCACCATTGCGGTGGTCTTCTAACGGTAGGATACTGGGCTCATAACCCGGAGACGCGGTTCGATTCCGCCGACCGCAACCAGTTCAATTTATTTGAACAGTTTCCTTTTTGATTGTTTTATTTTGTTTATAAGGCGTAACGTCGTAAGCCCTTAGATGTTGTGCGTTTCTTCTAAGGTATCATAGTATTAGACGTATTCAGCAAATATTCTTTAAGAATAATTTTCGTGATTTGGTTTCACATTTTAATTGCAAATTAAAACGAATAGGTTCGAGTCCTATATATTATCTTTTTACGTCTAGTGATTTTAATAAGTCGGTTAAGTACATTTAAATAGTTTCTATAATTAATTGAAAGACACAAACAGCCATTGAATATTTTAATGATATTTAAAAGTAATTGTGTCTTGTTTTTATTTTTATGGATGGGTGACATACGCGGTCGGTGTGCCGGACTGAAAATCCGAGAACGCTGGTTCGACTCCAGCCCCATCCACCATCAAAGAACAGCACGAGAGGAACCATACAAAGATAATTATGCTGTATGGCTGCTGGGATTCCTTTGAAAGATAAGGGCTACTCTTTTCTATATATTTGAATATATAGGAACAAAAAACTATTCAATAGAGAGAGTTTTTTACATCTAGTTTGTTTTATGTGGTTTTTTCTTTAACTTTCTGTTCTACATCCTTTTTCGTGGGTGGTCATGTTTTGTTTTCTCTCCTCTTTCTGTAAAGCAAATCGTTTTTTTACTCTCTATTTTTTATATATGCGGAGGTCGCATAGAGGCCGAGTGCGGGGGATTGCTAATCCCTTGACCGGGGCAACCCGGTCCGAGAGTTCGAATCTCTCCCTCCGCGCCATTAGACTTGATAACTGCAAAAATTTGCTACTAGTAATATTTTCTAATAATAGATGAATGAAATATTATGAAAATCTAAAGTAAAGCAATTGGACAAACTTTGTATTTCAATATGGAAAGTGATTTATTTGCTTTTCTAATATTTATTTTCTAGTCCTGCGAGTCTAGTAATTGAATATGCTGGGGTGCGCAAGCGGTCATAAGCGCCTAGTCTTGAAAACTTGTGTGAGCTAATTACTCCCGTGGGTTCGAATCCCACCCCCAGCGCCAACTGAAAGAAAGGATAATAAAATTATGAATGTTGTTAATGCTGGTAGTCGATTTCAAATTTATGGTGAAGATGTAAAAACATATAAGCGTCTTCCGATTATGTCTTTTGAAGTTAGCTTTAATAAAATGACTGGTTTTTTCCTAGTTTCTCGACCCGATTTGTCAATTAATGAAGAAAAGATTTATGGTAATCACGAAGCAAAAGTAAATAAAGTACTTAAATCTTATAAGTATTCAACTCGTAATTTTGGTATTATCCTAAGCGGCCAGAAGGGTATTGGTAAGTCTTTGTTCGCTCGTATCCTTGCTGAAAAGGCTATTGAAAATGGATTGCCTGTGATTATTGTCAATGAATATATTCCGGGCATCGCTAATTTCCTTAGTTCTATTGAACAGGAAGTTGTAGTCATTTTTGATGAATTTGAAAAAACTTTTGGAGAAGTTGACCATACTGATCCGCAGGAAGAAATGCTTTCTTTGTTCGATGGTCTTGATAATGGTAAGAAACTTTTTGTGATTACTTGTAATGAAACTCGTAAACTGAATGAGTATCTTTTGAATCGTCCCGGTCGCTTCCATTATCATTTTATGATTAGTTATCCAACAGAGGACGAAATTAGAGAATATCTCAAGGATAAACTTGTGCCGGATTATTATGAAGTTATTAATTCTATCGTGAATTTTTCACGAACTATTAATATGACTTATGATTATTTGCGCGCTATTGTTTTTGAGATTAATCAGGGCTATACTCTTGAAGAGACTCTTAATGACCTTAATATTACTCAGAGTAGCTCTGTTACTTTCAATATGACAGTTACTCTTACTTCTGGTAAGGTATATACGGCTTATGGTCGTCGTATTGATTTGGCTGAGACTTCTTATGAATGGTATGACGCATATGATACTAAGAGTGATAATAGATTGCGGTTTGCGATTATTCCTAGCAAAATCACTTTTAGAGATGGACAGCTTTACATCAAAGGTGAAGATACTAAAATTTATGTTGATCCTGATGATTATTGGCAGATTGAAGACGAAGATGAGCGCAAGGCTGTAATTAAAAAGGCTGAGTCTCAGAGTATTAAAGAAGTTACTTTCCAGAAAAATACTCCTGATTTTACAACGAAGTATCTTGTTTGATTTTATAAAAAATTTATGATATAATATATATATATAAGGTTGAGAGATAAATAATCTCTCCCTTACATGCCGGGGTGGCAGAATTGGTATATGCAGCGGACTTAAAATCCGCCGCCGTCAGGATTGGGGGTTCGAATCCCCTCCCCGGCACCAAGCCCTATTAGGTTATATGTTCGTAAATAGGTGGCTCTAAATAACGTAACATTTAGGATGCTTCTCCTCATCTGAAAGCAAAATAGTCTTAAGACGCGGCTTCCTCAGCAGAAAGAGGTGCCCGGGCGGAGGGTAGGCTAGCTGAAAGAAAATATCCGCCTCAATATCCCTTTAGCTTAGTGGAATAAAGCGCGTGGCTACGAACCACGAGACCGGGAGTTCGAGTCTCTCAAGGGATGCCATGTGGCTGTAGTTCAGTTGGTAGAACGTCTGATTGTGGCTCAGAAGGTCGTGGATTCAATTTCCACCAGTCACCCCAATTAAATACTTCAATAATTTAAAAAGTAAGAACTAAAAATTTTGGACATAGAATTTTAATTCAATAAATTAAAATTCTATATTTAATAGAAAAATTTTTAAATTAAAGGAGAATTTAATATGCCAAAAGCATTAGATATAACAGGTCAAAGATTTGGAAAGTTAGTAGCGCTTAAAAAAGCAGAAAGTCGTAAAGGTAATACTTATTGGCTTTGTTAGTGTGATTGTGGTAATCAAAAAGAAATTCAAACTAGCCATCTAACTTTAGGATAGACTAAATCTTGTGGATGTTTAAATAGAATAAAGCCTAAAGAAGAATTTTGTTTAAATTGTAAAATAAAACTTCAAAAAGGATAGTATAAATATTGTTCTATAAAATGTTAGCGAGAGTATGAAAGAAATATTTATATTGAAAAAGTTAATAATGGTGAAGAAAATGGTTTAAAAAAGACTGGTAATACTTATAAAATTTCTGATAATATTAGGTCTTATTTATTATAGAAATATAATAATAAGTGTTAGAAATGTGGT
>ERZ1026864.557-NODE-557-length-21052-cov-7.902653_pt1 | contig 21052 bp, 17 predicted proteins | sample MGYA00380162_ERZ1026864 | MGnify/ENA primary metagenome ERZ1026864 (study PRJEB33269, sample SAMEA4719798) | human gut metagenome | biome: human-associated habitat; feature: organic feature; material: feces | place: Cameroon | collected 2013-10 ... | reverse complement strand
TCGGCGAGAAGACCCTGTTCTCGAACATTTCCTTCGAAATCAAGCGCGGTGAGCATGTCGCCGTCATCGGTGCGAACGGTACCGGTAAAACGACACTGCTGAAAATCCTGAACGAACAGGAACCGGCGACGACCGGCAGTTTCAAGCTCGGTACGAATGTTGAGATCGGTTACTACGATCAGGAGCATGCCGTGCTTCATATGGAGAAGACCATCTTCGATGAGATCCAGGATGACTACCCGTACCTGAACGATACGAAGGTGCGGAACGTCCTCGCGGCCTTCCTCTTCCGTGGAGACGACGTATATAAGCGGATCGGCGACCTCTCCGGTGGCGAGCAGGGCCGTGTGTCCCTCGCGAAGCTGATGCTCAGTAACGCAAACTTCCTCATCCTCGATGAGCCGACGAACCACCTGGACATCCAGGGCCGTGAGGTGCTGGAGGACGCGATCCGGAACTACGAGGGCACCGTGCTCTACGTGTCCCACGACCGTTACTTCATCAACAAGACCGCGACCCGTATCCTCGAGCTCTTCGAGAACCGCTTCGATAACTACATCGGCGACTACGATTACTATCTCGAGAAGAAGGAGGATGTCCGGAAGTACGGTGGCTCTGTACTGGATGCCAATGCAAACAGCCAGAAGGCACGTACCTCCGCGGTACCGAATCCTGAAATCAAGTCCGAGCAGAAGACCGACTGGGAGCTGCAGAAGGAGTATAAGAAGAATCTCCAGAAGCTGCAGCGTGACCTGAAGTCGACCGAGGAAGAAATCCAGAAGCTCGAGGCCCGTAACGAAGAGCTGGACGATGACTATATGAACCCGGACATCGCCGCCGACGTCGGACGTCTCATGGAGCTGCACAAGGAGCATGAGAAGAACGATGCCCGCCTCGGGGATCTCTATGAAAACTGGGAGACCATCTCGGAGCAGCTCGAAGAGCTGAAGCTGCAGGAGCCGGGGAATTAAATACGAATAGAAAGAAAAGACTGCCGCAGCTGCGACAGTCTTTTTTCTATACCCTTTCACTCATCCGATCAGCAGCGATCCGACGACGATGCCGAGGTAGGTACCGACGACATAGCCGAAGGTGCCGACGAGCATACACGGACCGACGAGCTTGTTCCAGCCCTGGGCGATCGCCATGCCGGCTGCGGTGGTCGGGCCACCGATGTTGGCATTGGACGCGAGGATGATCTCCTCGAGGGAACCGCCGATAAGCTTACCGCCGATGAAGCAGAAGAGCATGTTGACGATCACCATCAGGAGGCAGAACACGAGAAGCAGCGGTGCCTGCTGGATGATGAGCGGGATCGACGCCGGTACACCGATGACGAAGAAGAACAGGTAGATGAGGTAGGTACCCAGCTCCTGCGCGCCATGCATGGCTTCGGCCTTTTTCGGAAGAACGGTAGCGAACAGCATCGCGACGGTCGTGATCCAGACGTACTGGCTGCCGAAGAAGGTGTTCAGCATGTTGAGGAACCAGTTACCGGTCGGAATCACGCCGGAGAGGACGCCGGCGATGAGCTTCGAGATCGTCACGACGATGATGGAGAAGGCGAAGTCGATCGCGATATCACGAAGGGAGATTTCCTTCCGTCCCCAGTACTTCGCAGCGAGGGTCTTACCCTCCTCGGCGTCCGTACCGTTCGCGAGGACATGGTCGATATGCGGATGCGGATAGTGCTTCCGGAGCCACGCATTGCCCGCAAACGCGATGAGGATCATGAAGTAGATCGCCATGTTCAGATTATCGGCGACGGTCGCCGCGGAAATCAGGGTCTGGTCCACATGGAAGGCATCGGCGAGGGCCGTGAAGTTGACGCCACCACCGATGTAGGAACCGGTCATCATCGCCGCCACATATGGAAGATTCGGGATGAACTTCCCGAGGAGGAGGACGCCGAGCATCGCGCCGACCACCGTGCCGAGGGCACCGATCAGGAAGATCCCGAGCATACGTCCGGTCTCCCTCCAGATCTTCGAGAGGTTGACCTGCAGAAGCAGCAGCGGTATCGCCATCGGCACCGCGAAGCCCCAGACCACATCGTCAAAAATCGGCGCGCTCGCCGGGATGATCTTCAGGTTCGTGAGCAGCAGTGCACAGATCAGGGCAATGATGGCACCGCTGATCTTGCTGGCCCAGGCGTAGGTCTGCTCCATCCAGATGGAAAAGGCGACCACCAGCACCATAATGCTCATCAGCACCCAGGTGTTATCTGCGGAAATGAGAGTGTTCATCGTGTTATCTCCTAAGCTTAAAATTTCACGTAAGAATCATGATGTTTATCATTATATCGCAGACGAAATCATGCGTAAAATGATGATTCTACCTATTAATTATGCAAGAAGCATGCTGGACGGAGAACACGCTTTGGAAATCCATGATGCGTATGTGAAAGAAAGCAGAACGAAAGAACGGCTGCCGCTCAAGCGACAGCCGTTCTTTATCGGGGGGATTATGGAAATATCGTAGTGGGAATCAGGATTTTATCCCAGCGGATAGAAGATCGTAGCGGATACGGCGCAGGAGAGAATCGCCAGAATCATATACGGAAGCGTGAACTTCAGTACCTTCGCCGGATTATACTCACCGGCAGCGAAAGCTACGGCACACTCACCGGATCCGGATGGGAAGCCGACGGCGAAGTAGTTTGCGGTACCGATGATGAGAACGAGACCTCTCGGATCCCAGCCAGCTGCGAGTGCAACAGAAGCCGCGATCGGAATCAGTACGGACTGCGTACCCATGTTGGAGATGAAGGTCGTCATGATAACGGTTGCAGCAGAGAAAATCAGCATAACCTTGAACTGGCTCGGATTCTGACCGATGATGTTCAGGATGAACTGTCCGATGACTTCGCCGGCACCGGAGGATCCGATGGCGTCTGCAACGATCAGTACGCCGGCGAGCATCCAGATCATATCCTGGGTCATATCCTTTATGGCATCCTTCGTATCGATGCAGCCTGCGAAGATCAGGAAGATAACACCGGCAGCCGGTGCGAGGTACATCCAGTTCTTGGTGAACTGGTTAAAGATCATGCAGAGCATCACGACTGCGAATACAATATACACGAGCATCTGCTTCGACTGCGGAAGCTTCTCAACGACCGCACCCTTCTTCAGCTTTGAGGTATCGACCGCATCGGTTTTCGGCATCAGCTTCCAGCCGAAGATGCAGTAGGTCGTCAGGACGATGATCGGAATGATGGCGAACTTAAACGGATCCAGGAGCGTGAGCATATACTGAGCATTGCCCTCACCGATGATGCCCTCGTAGAAGCCATTCAGTGTTGCGAAGGTGGTTGCACCGAGGCCGACCGGAAGACGGAACTTCCAGGCAACTATGACACCAAGCAGCGGGAGAATCATACGGTTTGCTGTGATATCACCGGTCTTGTTCAGGGTGGTCAGGAAAACGACAAGAATCGCAAGTGCCGCAGTGGACGGAACAAACTGAGAGAAGATGGCAGCAACTGCATAGAATGCGAGGATCAGCATCATACCACTCTTGCCCTGTACCATATTGAGGGTGCCGGAAATCTTATCGACCAGTGCGGTCTTCGTCAGTACAGAAGAAAGCGCGAGAATCGGCGCGATCAGGACGACGGTTTTGTTACCGAAACCGATGAAGGCAGACTTCAGGTCCACGACGCCGGTCGCAGCGAGAATCAGACAGCAGGTCATGGCGGTAACGCCAAATGGCACCTTGTGCCAGATGAACATGATCATCATAAACAACGTTACGAGAAGGACGATGGTTAAATGTGACATAATTCTATCCTTTCTTATTTCATCAGGACACGAACCTGACGTACACGCTCGTGCAGGAAATCTGCCCAGACGGTCGGGTCATAGTAGCAGTTGTTTTCGTTTGTATACTGGCCGGCACGATCCGTAATCTCGATCTGATTCGGGTGGCTCGGGAGAGCAATGTCTACATGGATGGCTGCAAGCTTCTCCTCATCTGCGAGGAAGCGGTCACGAAGTGCCGGTGTCAGCTTCTTACTCGTCTTGTAGTAATCATCGTTCATGGTATTTGCACCGACGCCACCATGCATAGCAATCGTGTAGGTCTTTCCATCCGCCGGATTCGTTTCCTCCCAGAAGAAGCTGGTGCATCCGATGGTGTGTCCTGGGGTAAGCATGGTACGAACGGAAATGTCACCGAGGACGACAGGCGTATTGTCATCGTAGAAATGATCAATCTGGAAATCGATTGGATGGGAATCCGTATCGAGCACCATCGTCTCCTCCGGTACCTCCTGGTAGAAGTCCCAGTCTTCCTTCGACATATACATCTCGGCACCGGTCAGCTCCTTCATGATCTGTGCGGCACCGCAATGATCGAAGTGCGCATGGCTGAGAAGAATCTTCTTGATATCGGATGGCTTGTGGCCGGTTTTATAGATGCTGTCCACGAGCTGGTAGGCGCTCTCTGGAATCGCGGTATCGATCAGGATGCAGCCTTCGCTCGTTTCGATGAGCCAACAGCCGACCCAGGTCTGACCTGCGACATACCAGGTTCTCGGTGATACCTGAAATGGTTCGATGGCTGCGGTCCATGGACGATACGCGAGCGTTGCGACTGGATCTGCCATCGGCTTTGTACACTTGAATGACATGTGATTTCCCCTTTCGTGTTCGGTCAGAAGGCACTGCTCGGTAAGCTTTGACGCGCATCATTACGCTCTGTTTATTCTGACATGTTCGTAGCTCTGGATTTCTGAAAATCAAGAGATGCAATACAGTTATGTGATATATCTGTTGAAATCATCATAAAATGAATGTAATCTTAATACAACTTGTAGAAAATTAGATTTAGACTTTATCAGATTAAGAGATGAATGAATTATGGAACTGAAACAGATTGAAAATATTCTGGCGATTGCAGGTGAAGGGAGCATTTCCCGTGCGGCAGAGCGTCTGTTCCTCACGCAGTCTGCGCTGAACCAGCAGCTGCTGAAGCTGGAGAAGGAAATCGGCATGCCGCTGTTCGAGCGGCGCAGGCACAGCATGATTCCGACGGAAGCCGGACAGATCTATCTGGAGGGCGCACGGGAGATTCTGCAGATCAAGGAAAATACGTATAAAAAACTGGGCGATTTACACCAGGAGGGCCATGGTACGATTTCCATCGCCTTTACGCCGGAACGTGGGGCAGATATGTTTTCAGAAGTGTTTCCGGTCTTCCATATGCTGTATCCGAATATTCGTTTTCATACGAAGGAGCTGCGGAATAAGCGCATGGAGCAGGCGCTCATAAATAAAGAGATCGACCTTGCCTGTATCACGTTTACGGAAGGGCAGCAGAACCCTGATTTTTCGTATATTGCAAATGTAAAGGAGGAAATCGTACTGGGCGTACCGGCGTCGCACCCGCTGGCATATCTCGCCGGCGAAAACAGTGCAGAGTGTCTCCCGGAGGTCGACCTCTGCCTGTTTAAGGATGCCCAGTTTCTTCTGGCTGCACCGGAGACGAAAAGCTCGGATATCGAAGCGGAGATTTTTCGTACGGCGGGTTTTCGACCGAAGGTGCTCTATACCTCCTCGGGAAGTAAAACCAGAATCCGTTCTGTAAAAGCACAGATCGCCTGCGCATTTTTTCCTGCATTCTATATCGACCCGGAGGCACCGATCGTGTACTTCACGGTGAAACCGCATATTTGCTGGCATTCCTGTGTCGCGTATCGCAAGGGAAGTTACCTTTCCGTGCCGGAACTCGTGCTCATCGACCTGATTCGGAAGTACAATGCACGTGTGAGTAATTTTAAGAGTATTATTCAGGATGAAAGCTGATCATATTCTGTCAGGAGGAGACGAATCAACGCTTTCATGGGTTCTGATAAGCTGATGGATTTCTGATAGGCGGCGACGATGTAAAACGTGAGAGGCGGATTCAGGGAGTAGGTATGAAAGGTATCTTCCGGGTGAGGCAGACGGCTTGGAACGAACGCATTGCCGAGACCTTTATTCAGCATATAGCGTCGAGAGACATCATCCTCGATCTCGCAGATAATATTCGGCTGGATCTGCATATTGCGCAGAGCCTGCTCTTCGGCATTGCGTACGAAAGATGGGGCGTGCGTCAGCACGAAATAGTCGTTCTGAAGTGCGGAGTAGTCTCCTCGCTCGATGTCTTCCGGAAGAAGCTCCGGGTGTCCGTCTGGAATCGCGAGGAGAAGCTCACCGGTCCAGAGCGGAATATATTCGAGTGCCGAGTGTTGTAGAGACGAAGTAAGCAGAATACCGAGATCCGCATGCCCCATGATGAGATCTTCCTTTGCGGTCAGGCTGTTACTACGTCGAACCATAAGCTCGATTTCCGGATAATCTTTACGAAAAGCAGGGATACATTCCAGCGCAGAAGAAGCTGCACAGGCAAACCGCAGGGTGTTCCTGCTGCTGTGTGTGAGAGAGGAGATTTTTTGAAGCGCTTCTCTTTTTATCTGCAGGATGGAGTGACCGCCATTGATATAGATTCTTCCTGCATCGGTCAGCGTTAGACCATCGCGCTCTCGAGTGAAGAGCTTTGTGCCGAGCTCATCTTCAAGTTTTTTCAGGCGCTGACTGAGTGCCGGCTGTGAGAGATAGAGGCGTTCGGCAGCTTTACTCAGACTCTTTTCCTCGGCAATGGCGATAACATATTCGATCAGTTTGGTATCCATCAGAGCGTGTGCCTTTCTGTGTGATAGAGCTGGAATTCTTCAATCAGATTCTTCGCAGCCTGATTCGGACTGAAATAATAATTCGGATTCTGCGCTTCCATCTGATAGTTCAGGGCCATCAGATAGCGTTCCTCCTCTGTGAGGATGTGATCCGGTGCGGACATAACGGTCATGTGGACAAAACATTTTGGTTTCAGGCTGAAGTAAACCAGATTTCTGGAAGGTTCCATGTGACTGCGCGCCAGAATCGTGACGCCGGCGCCTTGATCCGCCATGTTTTTCAGAATCAGATTATTATCGGCCTCATATACGATGGTCGGTTGCATCTGATTCTGCTGAAACAGCATATCGGTTGTATGACGTATCGTGGAATGATGCGTTGCCAGAATGAAGGGCGTGTCCTGAAATTTTCGAATATCGATAGAGGTCAGATGGTTGAGATCGTGACTTGCCTGATAAGCGAGTGGGTGGAAGGATGGCACAAACAGTACCACTTCCTCCTCGTGAAAGGAAGTGTGGATGATGCCTGGTTCGTCCGGATCGTCACAGGTGCCCAGCGCCAGGTCAACTTCGTGTTCCTGCACAGCCTTTCGTAGTCCGGCCATGTAATGTTCCTTCATCTCAATTTTTACATTCGGATAGCGACGATGAAAGAGATTGAAGATTTTCGCAATCGCAATGGAACCGCGCAGAGGTGTGACACCGATGGTGATGGTTTTCTGATAGCCCACCGAAAGTTCAGAAATCATCTGATAGGTCTGCTCCTTTACCGCGATGATACGGGAAGCTGCATCCAGGTAGATCTTTCCGGCAGCGGTAGGATAGTAACGTTTTTTATGCTGGAAAAATAATTCCGTCCCCAGTTCAGCTTCAAGCTCTGCCAGATATTTACTGAGCGCGGGTTGCGTTATGTGAAGCTTTTCCGCGGCAGCGGTTAGCCCGCCCTCTTCTGCGATGGCCAGGATATAGTGAAGTTGCTTCGTATTCATCGCGATTCCTCTTGTGAATATGCATTACTTTTACTTATAAATTACATAAGTCTTTCAAGCTTGTCAACCGTCATATTGCGCAGCATAATACAGACATAAGCGATGCGAAATGAACAAAATCACGTGCTTTCAAATGGGATCACTCTTTATTAAGAAAAAAATCAAAAAGAGAATGTGGATGCAACATAAAATTCTATTATATTTCGCAAAGAAAGGGAGAAAACACTATGAAGAAAAACAGATTATTTGCAAGTATGATGGCCACCTGTATGCTTGCTGCCAGCCTGGTAGGATGTGGTTCATCTGCGGCACCGGAAGCAACGACCGCTGCCGGAAATGCAGGTACGGAAGCTGCAGCGCCGGCAGGTGAGGGCGTAGGTCCATGGAAGTCCGGAGACAATGTATATGTCGATGTTCCTGCGAAGGCAGGCGGCGGAACCGATCTGTATACCCGGTATCTGACACAGGCACTCAGTGAGGTCTGCCCAGGCGTGAACTTCATTGTTACCAACTATGATACCGGAGAAGTCGGCATGGAGCATGTAAAGAATGCAAAGGCAGATGGATTAACACTGGGCACCTGCCATGGTGGCGCGATCATTCAGTACCTTGCCGGATCTTCAGAAGTAAATATCAAGGATGATCTTAAGGTAGTCGGCATCATGAATCAGGGTGGCCCGCAGGCCCTCATCGCAAAGCCGGGTGCACCATACACGAACTTGACGGAACTTGCGGAGTACATCAAAGCAAATCCGGGAGATGTCGTTGTAGGATGTTCTTTAGGTGGTACGACGCAGGTACTGTTCACATCACTCATTGAAGAGCTGACCGGTGATGCCAATTCAGTAAACTACGTACAGTGCTCTTCCGAGGCAGATAAGCTGACCAATGTTGCAGCAGGCTCGATCGATATCGCAAACTGTTCGATTCCAAACGCGGTATCCTATGATGCGGATGGAAAGCTGACCATACTGGGAAGTATCGGACCGAAGGTTGCGACGCTGGAGAACATGAGTGAGCTGGTAGGTACAGAGCTCGATAAGAAATTTGCGACCACACAGGAGCAGAATGTAAGTGCGACCTGGGATTCAAATTACTATGTAGTTGCTCCGAAGGATACGCCGGATGAGGTCTGTGAGGCAATCAATGAGGCAATCCAGAAGGCAACGACCGTTCAGTCCTTCATCGATGGCAACAATAAGATGGCGACCTATATTGCAGCTGTGAACTATGAAGATACGAAGAAGGCGCTCGAAACCGAGTGGAGCTTCCAGGATGAACTTGTAAGTTCTATGGGCCTGAAGGTTCGCTGATGATACTAATTGAACGAAACTGAAACATGTCCGGCTGTCCTTACGGACAACCGGTATTTTTGAAAAGGGGTTTTCAATGAAAAAGCTGAATCGTACCTATGTGATGGGAATCGCATTTATCGTATTCGCTGCGTGGGTCGCATTTCAAACGACCTTGATTCCTGACAAGCTGGTTTCCAACGAGCCGGGGCCGAAGCTCTTTCCGTTTATTTCTGCGATCGGCATGGTGATCATGGCGATTCTTTCGATGATTTTCGATGGCAAAAAAGAAAAAGAAGAGAATGAGCATGGCGCAGCTCCGTATCTTGATAAAGATGGATGGAAGCGTCTCGTACTGATCATACTGGAGTGCATTCTTTTCTGCGTAGCGATGAATTTTATCGGCTTCTGGATTACGTCGATGATCGGCATGATGATGTTCATCATGACATTGAAGGTAGACAAGAAGATCAACATTATATTTGCTGTCGTATTAAGTGTCGCATTGGGCAGTCTCTGTTATTTCGGATTTACGAAGGGCTTCAATATTCCACTGCCGAAGGGCGTGATTTTTGAAGCACTCGGCATTCGGATGCCTTAACTGGAAGGAGAAAATAAAAATGGCAAGTTATCTTTCTGCACTTGGCGTATTATTCCAGCCGGTGAACTTCATCATGATGTATATCTGCTCCCTGGTCGGTTGCGTCCTGGGTGCGATTCCTGGCCTGTCCGGTGGTCTCGGCATCACGCTGATTCTTCCGATGACATTTGCTTTAAATACCAATCTCAGCTTCGCAATGCTGCTGGGCATGTACGTTGGTGGTGTATCCGGTTCCTTTATTGCAGCGGTGCTCGTTGGTATTCCTGGATCGGCTGCATCGATCGGAACCTGCTATGATGGATATCCGATGACACAGAAGGGACAGGCAGCGCGTGCACTGTCGATCGGTATCACCGGCTCCTTTATCGGTACGCTGGTTTCTATCCTTGTTGCAACCTTCTGCTCGACCTTTATCGCGGATATCGCACTGAAGCTCGGACCATGGGAGTATTTCAGCCTCTGTCTGATGGCGATCACGATGGTCGTTGGATTAAGTAACGGTTCCGTTTTTAAGGGCCTTCTGGCAGCCTTCTTCGGACTGTGGCTTTCTACCGTTGGTTCGGATATGGTCACAAACCAGCTTCGTTTCACTTTCCATAATACGAACCTCTATGGTGGCATCAATGTCGTATGCCTCCTGATGGGTACGTTTGCCCTGCAGCAGGTTGCTTCGAGCTATGCGAAGAATAATCTGACGATGCCGGAGGTAGATGCCGGATCACTGAAAGGATTCGGCTTCAGCTTCAAAGACTTTAAGGATAATCTGAAGGTAATCATTACATCGCTCTTCATTGGCCTCTGGATCGGTTTCCTTCCGGGCATGGGATCCGGAATTTCCAACCTGATTGCGTATGGTCAGGCGAAGAAGATGAGCAAGCATCCGGAGAAGTTTGGAACCGGTATCGATGAAGGTATCTGGGCAACTGAGGTTGCGAACAATGCCGGCGTCGGTGGTGCCATCATTCCGATGATCGCACTGGGTATCCCGGGCGATGCAACGACCGTTCTCCTGATGTCTGCCATGACGATTCATGGATTACAGGCTGGACCGATGTTCATTAAGAACAATCCGTTACTGGCAAATCTCATTTTTGCTACCGTACTGATTTCTGCAATTCTGATTTTCGTCACAGAGCTGTTGACGAAGCGCTGGTTCCCGATGCTTTTAAAGGCACCATATCACTATCTTTACAGTGCGATTCTTATGATCTGCTTCCTTGGTGCATACTCTGCATCGACGTCGATGTTCAGTGTTTACCTGGTACTGGTATTTGGTGCGATCGGTATCCTGATGGAGTTCTTTAAGATGCCGAGTACGCCGCTCATGCTTGCATTTATTCTGGGAAGTAAAATCGAGAGCTATTTCCGTATGGGATGCTCCTATGCGAAGGGGGATATGACCTCTTTCCTGACACGTCCGATTTCTCTCATCTTTATCCTGATTGCTGTTTACAGCGTGATCGGTCCGGTGATTTCGAAGATGCTGAAGAAAAAGAAGGCGGCCGCCTGAAAATTCATGAAAGCCGAAGCTTGCGAGGCTTCGGCTTTTTCTACTCTCATTTTTAGAAGTTTTCATAAGAAAGATACATATCGAAGGAGGAATCAGACGATGCTGACACAGGAAGAAAAAGAAAAGATGATTGTTGCGCTTCGTGGCACCAGCGTAGCAAAGGAGAATATCACAGAAGAATACAAAAAAAATCTGGATCTCGCGAAACGTGAAGAGGTCAGAGTGACCACGTCCGAAGGTCCGGTTCCGTGCTATATTTTTACGGCAAAGAATCGCACCCGGAACTGTCCGGTCCATATCAATGTCCATGGTGGTGGATTCGTACGTCCACATGTTTTACGGGATGAGATCTACTCTGCAAAGGTAGCCGATGCGATTCAGGGCATCGTGGTGGATGTGGACTATAGTCTGGCACCGGAGCATCCATATCCGAAAGCATTTAACGAAACATATGAAGTATGCAGATGGGTGTTTTCCATGCTGCAGCACTGGGATGCCGACGTGAAGCGCGTATCCATGGGCGGACATAGTGCAGGTGCAAACCTGACGGCCGTCGTATGCTTAAAGGCAAATCAGACAAAGGAATTTCAGTTCTGTCTTCAGGCGCTGGATTATGGTGCGTTTGATATGGTGACGGATCCGGCGGATAAACCGGAAGCAGAAAGCAATCTGATTCCGGTCGAGCGAGGCAGAATGTTCAGCCTGGCCTATACAGATGGAGAATTAGAAAATTTAAAGGATCTTTACTGCAGCCCGCTGCTTGCACCGGATGAGATGCTGCAGGGACTTCCGGAAGCGCTCATAACCAGTTGCGGTCATGATAATTTCCGATTCGAGGATGCCGAGTACGCGAAGCGCCTCGTGCTGGCGGGTGTAAAGGTGACACAGAAGTGTTTCCTTGATTCGTATCATGGGTTTATCGTGCATTGCACAGATGAATGGGAAGCTGGTCAGCAGCTGGTTATCGATACGATTCAACGAGCATCACTGTAAATGAAAGGAAGCATATGAAAAAAGTGATCAATCCTGGCAGAGCCAGAAAAAGTATTAATTTTATCGATAATATCGTGTATTCGAGACAGAAGAATCTGAACGGACAGGAGATGGAGCTGAAGATGTCCATCATGCTGCAGAACGGGAACAGCGAGATGCGTCTGGCATCTGGCCACGATGATGAAGCGGATGATAAAACACCGAAGCCGGCGATCCTGTGGGTTCCGGGTGGCGGATATCGTGGCTGTGACAAGAATCTTATGGTAGCCGAGATGGCCTTTCTCGCAGATGCAGGATACGTGGTGGCATCCATGTACTATCGAAGCAGTGCTGAGGAACATATGCCTTCACAGATCATCGATGTGAAGACGGCGATTCGATTCCTCCGTGCACATGCGGATGAATATGAAATTGATCCGGAGCATATCGGTATCATCGGACGCTCCGCGGGTGGACAGCTGTCGGCACTTGCAGCGATGAATTCAGATAGCTATGAAAGTGAAGAGTGGAGTGCGTATTCTTCTCATGTGCAGGCCTGCTGTGACATGTTCGGACCGGTGGATTTTGTAAAGCTGATTGAGGATGATGCACTGGAAATGCGTACGAATCCGAACTGTCGCTGGAAAAAGCCGGAAGATACACATGCTGGCGCACTTTTCGGAGGAGATATGTCGACGCTGAAGGAGCGTGCGAAGGCATACTGCCCACCATACATTCTGACGAAGGAGATGTGTCCGATTCTCATCCTGCATGGCGACTGCGATAAGCTGGTGTCCTGTGATATCAGTGAAGCATTTTATGATGACATCGTAAAGGCGGGGATGGAAGATCGTGCAGACCTTTATATCCTTCATGGTGCAGGCCATGGGACGAAGGAATTTTTCCAGCAGGAGACGAAGGAAATTATCCGTGCATTCTTCGATAAGAATCTTAAGTGACGAGGTATCGGACGAACAGAGGTACATCTATGATCAAAATCGAAAGCAACTGTTCGAGTAAGATGACGGATGAGGAGATGCGCTGTCAGCAGGGACAGGGCATCCACTATCTCGCCGTCAACTTCATCGGCGATGACGCAACTTACGACGGGATCCTGCGTTTCCAGGAACGTGCGGCGAAATATGATCTTCAGATTTCCAATGCAGGCTGCCCGCAGCTGCAGAAGTGTCCGTCCATCCATCTCGGCCGCGAAGATCGTGACGAGTGGATCGCGAAGTATAACGAGTTCACGAGAGCACTTGGGAAGGCCGGTGTTCCGATCAACTACATCGCATGGCAGCCGAATGGTATCTTTCGTACCCGAATCGGTGCCGGCAAGTATAACCACGGCCAGAACTCCTTTATCTGTGATCTGGATGAAATAAAGTCCCGTCCGATTTCGAACGATCGTGTATACGGGGAGCAGGAAATCTGGGATAACTTCAGTTATTTCCTGGATAAGGCACTTCCGGTATGTGAAGAAGCCAATGTGAAGCTGGCACTGCATCCGAACGATCCGCCGATTCCGGAGGCCGGTGGTGTCGCCTGCCTCATCTGGAATTCGGATTGCTATCGTCGCGCCTTTGAGCTCGCCGGCAACAGCCCGTACCTCACGATGAAGATGTGTGTCGGCTGCTGGCTGGAGTCGGAGAGCTTCGGTGACCTCTATCAGGACATCGAAGAGTTCGTGAAGGCGGATAAGCTCCCGATCATTCACTTCCGTAATGTCAGCGGACAGCTTCCGTACTTCGAGGAGACCCTCCTCGAGGACGGCTATGCGGATATGTACCAGATCATGAAGGTCATCGTACGTAGTGGCTTCGACGGATATCTCAACATTGACCATCCGTTCTTTAACGAGGATGGGAAGGGCTTCTCCGAGCGCTCCGCTGCGTATTACACCGGTTACATGAAGGCACTGCTCCGCTGCGCAGAAGCAGAAGAGAAGAAGTAACGGAAAGATATCCGCTGGGACGATGTCTCCCCTGAACGAAAAATCGATATGAAATAATCGAGAGAAAAGTTACAGAAGAACTCGAGGGGTATGCGTTATATAGTATTCCAGAATAGCGGTGGACATGATGGATTTCATGGCCACCGCTGATTTTTGTGCTACAATAAATCTATTCCGAAGACATAAATTGCGCTGGTGGTGCTGCAAGCATATATCGCATGGCATTCCACCAGCGCAGAAACGATGATGAAAGATGGAGGAAATGATATGCTGCCATTTGTTTATTATGCACCGACGAAGGTGGTGTTTGGTCCGGATACGGCTGCGGAAACCGGAAAGCTTGTGAAGGAGCAGGGCGCGACGAAGGTCCTGATCCACTATGGAAGTGAGCGTGTGAAGAAGTCGGGGCTCGTACCGATGATCGAGAAGCAGCTCGAGGAAGCCGGCATCGGCTATGTCGAGCTCGGCGGTGTCGTACCGAACCCGCATCTCAGCAAGGTCTACGAGGGCATCGAGCTCTGCCGGAAGGAGGGCGTCGATTTCATCCTTTCCGTCGGCGGTGGTTCCGTCATCGATTCCGCGAAGGCCATCGGCTACGGACTCGCGGATGAGACCGCGGGCGATGTCTGGGATTTCTATGATTTCAAGCGCCAGGCGAGCGCATGCACCCCGCAGGGCGTCGTACTGACGATCGCGGCGACCGGCTCCGAGATGTCGAACTCCTCCGTCATCACGAAGATGACCGACGAGGGTGGCATCAAGCGTTCCTACAACACGAACCTCGCACGTCCGCGCTTCGCCATTATGGACCCGAAGCTCACGATGACCCTGCCGGAGTACCAGACCATGTCCGGTGCGGCCGACATCTGCATGCACACGATGGAGCGCTACTTCAACAACGGCGGCTCGATGGAGCTGACGGATGCGATCGCCGAGGGTCTGCTTCGCACGGTGATGGCCAATGCACACATCCTGATGTCGGATCCTGCAAACTACGACGCGCGCGCAGAGATCATGTGGGCCTCCTCCCTCAGCCATAACGGCCTGACCGGCTGTGGCACCGACGGTGGTGACTGGTCCTGCCATCGCCTCGAGCATGAGCTCGGCGGCCTCTATGATGTCGCACATGGCGCGGGCCTCGCGGCCATCTGGGGCACCTGGGCACGCTATGTGTATAAGTACAATCCGGCACGCTTCGCGAAGTTCGGTATCAACGTTCTCGGCGTAGAAGCTGGTGCAAATGATGAAGAGACGGCACTCCGCGGCATCGCGGCGATGGAGGAGTTCTTCCGCTCGATTCATATGCCGACCAACCTTCGTGAACTCGGTGTCAACCCAACCGACGAAGAGTATAAGCTTCTCGCAGAAGGCTGCTTCAAGGCGACCAACGGCGGCATCGGTTCGATTCTGAGACTGAATCTCGAAGATATGGAGAAGATCTACAGACTGGCATATTAAGGGTTCGTCGTCTGAATGCGTCAAATGAGCTATATATGTACGATTCTTACATCGATGCAGATTTGGCACATATAACAAACGAAGAGCACGTTTCAGCAGTTCACTGAGCGTGCTCTTTTATAGTTTCACTTGACTTCGCAATTTTAAATTCTTTGGTGCGCGAGGGCTTATTTCCCATGCTCCCAGTAATCATCGACCAGCTGGATGAAATCCTTCGCGGCTTTGCTGAGGTAGGTATTCTTCTGATAGCATACGCAGACCTTCCAGGTCGGATGGGTCGTGAGACTGTAGAAGCGGACCCCCTTCGGGTGCTGTTTTACATAGTGGTATGGAATGAGGGCACAGGCCATCTTTGCACTGACCATGGAAAGAATGGTCATGTTGTTGGAGGTTTCGAACAGAACCGTCGGACTGAAGCCGGCATCGTGGAAAATCTGATCCACGGTTTTACGGATCGTCGATTCCTTATACATCATGACAAAGGGCTCGTAGCGGAACATCGAAAGCGGAAGCTCCGGATATAGTGCATCCGTCTGCAGATATTCTTCTGAAATCGGGTACTGCTCCGGTAAGGCCAGGAAGATTTCCTCATCGAACATATCGATGTACTCGTCAGTTGTTTTCTGCTGTTCGGAGATCGTGACGAAACCGATATCCAGCTCACCTTTGTGGATCGCATCCTGCTGTTTACGTACACTGAGCTCGCGTGGCTCAAGCGTAAAATCAGGATACAGCTCATGGAACTTCGGATAGACATACGGAAACATATCGGAGCCCCGGCCCGGGGTCATGCCGACCGAGAGAAAACCGCGATGGGTGTCCGCCATATCGGCGATCAGCGTGTAGGTCTTCTGCTTGATGCGGAGCATCTCACGCGCATTTTCAACATAGACCTTTCCCTCCGGGGTCAGCGTCCAGTCGGATTTATTACGTACGAAGAGTGGCGCACCCAGCTCCTTCTCGAGCTTCTGAAGCTGCTGAGAGAGTGCAGACTGCGTGATGAAGAGCTTCTCGGCCGCGCGTGTGATGGAGCCCTCATCGGCGATTTTAATGATGTATTCGATCTGCTTTGTATCCATAATGATAATATTCTTTGGCGTTAGGAAAACTTATTCAGCATTCATATTAATTAATTTTACTAACATATTCTAACGCAATATAATGAGCATATCAAGTGAAGAATCAATCGCTTTTAATCAGAGTAAGGAGGAAAAAGCATGGCAAATAAATTATGCATTCAGATCACGGAACGTGACAACGTCGCCATCGCCATCCATGATGTGCCGAAGGGTACCGAAGTGATGCCGGGCGTGGTGACCGTGGAAGACATTCCACAGGCGCATAAGATCGCGCTGAAGGCACTTCCGAAGGGCTCAGAGGTGCTGCGCTATGGCGTCGTACTCGGCACGACGGCAGAGGATATCCCGGTCGGTGGCTGGATCAATGAGAAGAACCTCATCATGGCACCGGCACCGGATCTCGATCAGATGGAGTTCGCGACGAACATCCGCACGGACCTTCCGAAGCCGAAAAGAACGACCTGGATGGGCTATCGTAATCCAAACGGTGGCTATGCCGGCACGCGAAACATCCTTGGCATCAACACGACCGTGCAGTGTGTGGCTGGTGTGCTCAATGTTGCCATCCAGCGCATCAAGCGGGAGATCCTGCCGAAGTATCCGAACGTAGATGACGTCGTCGCGATCAATCATCCATACGGCTGCGGTGTCGCCATCGATGCACCGGATGCCTACATCCCACAGAAGATCATCCGCAACATCGCAACGCATCCGAATTTCGGTGGTGTATTTATGCTGGTAGGCCTCGGCTGTGAGAAGTTCACCGTCGACCGCTTCTGCGAGTGGTGGCCGGAGCTGAACAACGAGGACAATGTCATCGTCCTTCAGAACTACAAGGGATACCAGGCGATGATGGATGCCATCTGTGAGATGGCTGAAAAGAAGCTGCAGCTTCTGAACGAGCGGAAGAGAGAGGAGCTGCCACTGTCTGACCTGCTCGTCGGCATGCAGTGCGGCGGATCCGATGCATTCTCCGGTATCACAGCGAACCCGACGGCTGGTTATGCCGCCGATCTCCTCGTATCCGGTGGTGGAACCGCGATGTTCTCCGAGGTAACCGAGGTGCGTGATGGCGTACAGTTCATCGCCCATCGCTGTATCAACGAAGAGGTAGGAAAGCGCCTCGTCGAGGAGATGAAGTGGTACGATAATTACCTGAAGAAGGGTGGCGTCGATCGTGGCGCAAATACCACACCGGGTAATAAAAAGGGCGGACTCTCGAACATCATCGAGAAGTCCATGGGCTCCATCGCAAAGTCCGGATCTTCCCCAATCGTCGAGGTACTGTCCCCTGGTGATAAGCCGACGAAGCACGGCGAGATCTTCGCAGCGACCCCGGCCTCTGACCTCGTCTGCGGACCGTCTCAGCTCGCCTCTGGCATGGGCCTCGAAGTCTTCATGACCGGCCGTGGCACACCATACGGCCTCGCCGCTGCTCCGGTGATCAAGCTCTGCTCCAGAAACGAAATGAAGGAACAGTGGCCGGATATCATCGACTTCAACGCAGGCCCGGCTGCCGTCGGCGACCGCACCATCGCAGAACAGGGCGAAGAACTCTTTGACTTCATCCTCGACGTCGCCTCCGGCATTAAAAAGCCATACACCGAACAGTACGGCTTCGCCAACGACCTCTGCGTATTTAACCCAGCGCCAATCACTTAATTCGTCTGCACCGGCGCCAGGTGCTCTGCCCAGTACGCGCGCACCATGGCGATGAAATCCTTTGCGGCGTCGGTGAGGTACGCGCCCTTACGGTAAGTGATACAGAGATCCCAGGTCGGGTGATTCGGTAATACGAAGCATCCGATCTTTGGATTTTTTTCGTCTGCGTAGTAGCGCGGCACGATTGCGCAGCAGAGATCGGCTTCCACCAGCGTCGGAAGACTGGCGGTCGAGTTCGTTTCCATGAGGATCGTCGGCTCGAAGCCGGCATTCCGAAAGATGTCATCGGTGATCTGCCGCGTGGTCGATGCGTGGGAGAGCACGACGAAAGGCTCGTACTGCAGGTCCCTCAGGTTGATGACCGGCAACTCCGGACCGCTGAAGGAGTAGCGGTCGCAGAGCGGGTGCTTTCTCGGCACCAGGACGCACATCTCTTCGGAGCCGATCGTCAGATAGTCGTCGCTCGTCCGCTGATCCTCCCGCAGGGTGACGAAGCCGAGGTCGATGTTCCCGGCCTTCAGCTCCTGCTGCAGATTCGTCACACTCATTTCCTGCGGACTGATGCGCAGTTCACTATATTTATCGTGGAGCTTCGGATAGATCTGTGTGAACATGCGGATGCCGCGGTTGGTCGTCAGGCCGATCTTCAGCTCGGACTTTCCGGAGTGCGTGATATTGTAGATCTTCTTATAGGTGTCCTGCTTGATCAGGAGGGCCTTACGGGCACCCTGCAGATAGGCTTCCCCGGCTTCGGTCGGGTGCCAGTCGGTGCGGGAGCGCACGAAGAGCTGTGTGCCCAGCTCCTTTTCCAGCTTGAGCAGCTGCTGGTTCAGCGCAGACTGGGAGATAAAGAGATTTTTTGCGGCTTTCGTGATGTTGTTCTCTTTCGCGATCTCAACCATATATTCACATTCCCGGAAATCCATGCGTCCCTCCTTGGATAAAATGATAATTACATATCGATGATTCAACGTAAGTTTTTCTAAAGTTGCCATAAGTAAAACTAAAAGAAAAACTTATTAAACGTCATGAGTATAATAAGCTATGCTTATTATACCATAAGAGTTACGAGCTTTACTAAAAAATATGTGAAATTTATACTCTTTATATAAGAAGTACAGAAACCATCGATCATCACAGCAGAGCTGCAGGTTTTGTGAATATTTTTTCCTGCAGAGGCGCTGTACATAAGATGCATATGTAAGATTTTTGAAGGAGGAAAAAACATGATTCCAGTAGTAGAAAAGATGGAAGTATTCCCAGTTGCCGGCTTCGATTCCATGGAGCTGAACCTTTCCGGTGCGCATGCACCATACTTCACCAGAAACATCGTCATCCTGACCGATTCAAACGGTGTAGAGGGTATCGGTGAGGTTCCGGGTGGACAGAAGATCACCAGCGCACTGGAGGCGGTAAAGGATCTCGTCATCGGAACGAAGATTTCAGATTATAAGAACACTTTAAACCGTGTACGTGCATGGCTCGATGCAAACATCAAGGATGATGTCAGAGGTCTTCAGACCTTCGATCTTCGTACCGGTGTACATGTAGTCACGGCGATCGAAGCTCCGCTTCTCGACCTCATGGGTAAGTTCCTCGAGGTTCCGGCAGCTTCCCTCATGGGGGATGGCCTTCAGAGAACGTCTGTACGTTTTCTTTCTTACCTTTTCTATGTAGGTGATCGTAAGAAGACGACCCTTCCATACATGGATGAGTCCGACTCGGACTGCGAGTGGTACAGACTTCGTAACGAAGAAGCGATGGATCCGGAGCACATCGTCGCACTGGCGAAGGCAACGGCAGAGAAGTACGGCTTCGAGGATTTCAAGCTGAAGGGCGGCGTTTTCGAGCCGGAAGTGGAGTATGAGGCAGTGGCTGCCATCAAGAAGGCATTCCCGAATGCGCGTGTCGACCTCGATCCGAACGGCTGCTGGTCCCTCGAGAAGTCTCTCGAGATGGCACCGAAGTTTAAGGAGATCCTTGCATACATCGAGGATCCGTGTGGTGCAGAGAACGGCTTCTCCGGCCGTGAGGTGATGGCGGAGTTCCGTCAGGAGTCCGGTATGTTTACCGCCACCAACATGATCGACACCGACTGGCGTCAGATGCGTCACTGCATCGAGCTGAAGGCCGTCGATATTCCGCTGGCAGATCCGCACTTCTGGACTATGGAGGGTTCGGTACGTGTCGGTCAGCTGTGTAACGACTTCGGTCTGATGTGGGGCTGCCACTCCAACAACCACTTCGACATTTCTCTTGCCATGGTTGCACAGTGTGCCGCTGCCATCCCTGGCCGCATGAATGGTATCGATACGCACTGGATCTGGCAGGAGGGCAGAAACCGTCTGACGAAGAACCCGATGCAGATCGAGGGTGGATGCATCCACAACATCGATAAGATGGTTGGTCTCGGTGTCGAGGCCGATCGTGAGCAGATCATGAAGGCAAACAAGCTCTATATGGATAACTGCCTCGGTGCACGTGATGACGCCATCGGCATGCAGTTCCTCGTACCGAACTGGAAGTTTGATAACAAGCGTCCGTGCATGGTTCGTTAATGTAATGCTGTTGCTCCCTTTAAAGTGGACAGGAATCGACGGTTCCTGTCCATCTTAGAGGGAGCTTTTTGCTGCCTGAAAGCGGAGAAGAAGCCGGGTGGCAGCAGGACTTAAACGTACAACTATTAATGAAAATACACGTCTAAAAATTAACGTAAGTTTTTCTAATACTTACATAAGTGAAATTGAAAGCAAAACTTATTGAAATATGAATCATTCATAAGTTTTGCTTAATTTAGCATTAGAGTTACGAGCTTTACGAACGACATTGTGAAAATTATACTAACTATAACAAGAAAAC
>ERZ1026864.541-NODE-541-length-21434-cov-22.089808_pt1 | contig 21434 bp, 10 predicted proteins | sample MGYA00380162_ERZ1026864 | MGnify/ENA primary metagenome ERZ1026864 (study PRJEB33269, sample SAMEA4719798) | human gut metagenome | biome: human-associated habitat; feature: organic feature; material: feces | place: Cameroon | collected 2013-10 ... | reverse complement strand
ATGGAAACAGCTACAGCTACAGTAGCACCAACCATAGGGTTATTACCCATTCCGATTAATCCCATCATTTCAACGTGAGCTGGAACTGATGAAGAACCTGCGAACTGAGCATCTGAGTGCATACGTCCCATAGTATCTGTCATACCATAAGAAGCAGGACCTGCTGCCATGTTATCTGGGTGAAGTGTACGTCCTGTACCACCACCTGAAGCTACTGAGAAGTACTTCTTTCCAGCTTCAAGTCTTTCCTTCTTATATGTACCTGCAACTGGATGCTGGAATCTTGTAGGGTTTGTTGAGTTACCTGTGATAGAGATATCAACATTCTCCTTCCACATGATTGCAACACCTTCTGTTACATCGTTAGCGCCGTAGCAGTTAACCTTAGAACGAAGACCATCTGAGTATGCTGTTCTAGAAATTTCCTTTACTTCGCCTGTTGAATAATCCATCTCTGTCTCAACGAATGTGAATCCGTTAATTCTTGAGATAATCTTAGCAGCATCCTTACCAAGACCGTTAAGGATAACTCTAAGAGGTTTCTGTCTAACCTTGTTAGCCTTCTCTGCAATACCGATAGCACCTTCAGCAGCAGCGAATGATTCATGACCTGCAAGGAATGCGAAACATTCTGTCTCTTCTTCAAGTAACATCTTTCCTAAGTTACCATGTCCAAGACCAACCTTTCTCTGGTCAGCAACTGAACCTGGAATACAGAATGCCTGAAGACCTTCACCGATAGCTGCAGCAGCTTCTGAAGCCTTTCTTGCACCCTTCTTGATAGCGATTGCTGCACCTACTGTGTAAGCCCAGCATGCATTTTCAAAACAAATTGGCTGGATACCCTTAACCATAGCATATACATCTAATCCGGCATCCTTAGTAATCTTTTCAGCTTCTTCAATACTAGCTATACCATAGCTGTTAAGAACTGAAGTAATCTTATCTATTCTTCTCTCATATGATTCAAATAAAGCCATTCTAATTGTCCTCCTTACTTAACTTCTTCATCTGTTCTTGGGTCAATAATCTTAACAGCATCTGCAACTCTTCCGTACTGTCCGCAAGCCTTCTCATATGCTGTTGTAGGGTCATCACCCTTCTTAATGAAGTCTGTCATCTTACCAAGGCTGACAAACTTGTAACCGATAATCTGGTTGTCCTTATCAAGGGCAATACCTGTTACATAACCTTCAGCCATCTCAAGGTAACGAGGACCTTTCTTTAATGTACCATACATAGTACCAACCTGAGAACGAAGTCCCTTACCAAGATCCTCAAGACCAGCACCAACTGCAAGTCCACCCTCAGAGAATGCGCTCTGAGTTCTTCCGTAAACGATCTGTAAGAATAACTCTCTCATAGCTGTGTTAATTGCATCACAGACAAGGTCAGTGTTAAGAGCTTCCATAACTGTAAGTCCTGGCAAAATCTCTGCTGCCATAGCTGCTGAATGTGTCATACCTGAACATCCGATAGTCTCAACTAAAGCTTCCTGAATGATACCTTCCTTAACATTAAGAGTAAGCTTACATGCACCCTGCTGAGGAGCACACCAGCCTACACCATGTGTAAAACCTGAAATATCTTCAACCTTCTTATTCTGTACCCATTTACCTTCTGTTGGCACTGGAGCTGCTCCATGATGAACGCCCTGTGCTACTGGACACATATTCTCTACTTCCTGTGTGTAAATCATCTTATTACTCCTTTCGTAATTCATAGTGTTTACTATAAATGAAACGACGGCCAGAAGCCGTCGTCCAAGCCTTGACTATTTTCTCACAAACTTTTGCATTAGTCAATGTGAGACACAACATTTTTACATTAATAAAACAAAAAATTCACATAATTATCTCTTAGTTACTACTTCACCCTGCTTCTTATATATAGAACCTGCCGGAATAAAGCCTCTTACGCTTGAAAGCGGATAAATATTACTCTCTCTTCCAACGATTGTTCCAGGATTAAGTACGCTGCCACAGCCAACCTCAACATTATCTCCAAGAAAAGCACCAATCTTTTTGATACCTGTATCAATATTGCAGTCAGGTCCTTTAATAGTAATAAGCTTCTTGTCAGACTTAACATTAGAAGTTATAGAGCCCGCTCCCATATGAGCCTTAAATCCAAGAATTGAATCTCCAACATAATTATAATGTGGAACCTGTACCTTATTAAAAAGAATTACATTCTTAAGCTCAGTTGAATTACCAACAACAGCGCCTTCACCTACAATAGCTTTTCCACGGATAAATGCACAGTGTCTTACCTCTGCATCTTTACCGATAATTGCAGGTCCTGCAATATAAGCTGATGGAAATACATTTGCAGTTCTGTGAACCCATATATTCTCCCCACGCTTCTCATATTCATCTTCTGGCAGTGCATTGCCAAGTTCTACAATAAAATCACCAATCTTCGCAAGTACTTCCCATGGATATGTACAGTCTTCAAATACCTTTGCTGCAATAGTCTCATTAAGGTCATACAGATTACTTATCTTTAATGCATCATTATTCATATCAAATATCCTCTTTATATCAATTATTCAACAGTAACAGATTTTGCAAGGTTTCTTGGCTTATCTACATCGTTACCCTTAAGAACTGCTGTATAGTAGGCAATAAGCTGTAATGGGACTGCCGCAACCATAGGCATAAGAAGCTGGTCTGCCTGTGGAAGCTTAATAACAATATCTGCCACTCCATCCTCAATATCAAGCTCTGGTTCTGCAATAAGCACTACAAATGCTCCTCTTGACTTAACTTCCTTAATATTACTTATAGTCTTTTCCTCAAGATTCTTCTGTGTTGCTATTGCAATTACAGGCATCTGTTCTGTAATAAGCGAGATAGTTCCATGCTTAAGCTCTCCTGCTGCATATGATTCAGAATGAATATAAGATATCTCCTTTAACTTAAGAGAGCCTTCCATACTGAGTGCATAATCAAGACCTCGTCCTATATAAAGAAGACTGTCTGCATTAATAAGCTTAGAAGCTGCAAACTGACACTTACTCTCAAGTGCAATGGCTTCTTCAATAACCTCAGGTATTTCTTCAAGCATCTTAGTGTATCTGCTGCATTCTGCCTCATCCATCTTGCCATTAGCATAAGCTAATTCAAATGCAATTAAATACATAATTGATATCTGAACCATATATGCCTTTGTTGAAGCAACTGAAATCTCAGGACCCGCATGTGTATATACAACCATATCTGCTTCTCTTGCAATTGATGAACCCTTAACATTAACAATTGCCATAGTATCAGCACCCGCCTGTTTTGCAAGTTCAAGTGCAGCCTTAGTATCAGCAGTCTCACCTGACTGTGATATAACAATCATAAGATCATCTTCACTGATAAGAGGATCTCTGTATCTAAATTCTGATGCAATATCAACAGTTACAGATACTCTTGCCATCTTCTCTATTATATATTTACCAACCATTCCGGCATGCATTGCAGTACCGCAGGCAACAATATATATATTCTTATAATTCTTTAACTTGTCAGGATTGAATCCTTCTGCACTGAAATCAGGCATATCGTCCATGATTCTTGGCATGATTGTTCTCTTTACAGAATCTGGCTGCTCATGGATTTCCTTAAGCATAAAGTGAGCATAACCGCCCTTTTCTGCAGCATCAACATCCCAGTCAGCAGTATTTAATTCCTTATGTATCTCATTGCCATGAACATCATATATCTTAACTGAATCCTTCTTAATAACTGCAATCTCATTCTGGTCAAGAAGATAATAATCTCTTGTATAATGAATAATAGCTGGTACATCAGAGGCTATAAAATTCTCATGTTCTCCAACACCAACAATAAGAGGACTGTCCTTTCTTACTGCAAATATCTCATCAGGGAAATCTCTGAACATAATTCCAAGTGCGTATGAACCCTTAATCTCTGATAACACCTTTGCAATAGTCTTCATTGGATCGCCATCATAGTAGTAATCAAGCAGCTTTGCTGCAACCTCAGTATCTGTTTCACTTGCAAAGCTATATCCCTCTCCAATAAGAAAATCCTTAAGCTTCTTGTAGTTCTCAATAATACCGTTATGTACAATAGTAACTCTCTTATTACCATGTGGATGTGAATTGATATCTGATGGTTCTCCATGTGTAGCCCATCTTGTATGACCAATTCCAACATGTCCTTGTGGTTTTCCCTCTTCATCCATCTTCTCAACAAGGTTGGCAAGTCTTCCCTTGCACTTCTTAACCTTAATATTACCATGATCAAATACCGCAATACCTGCTGAGTCATATCCTCTGTATTCAAGCTTAGACAATGCATCTACAAGTACATCTGCGCTTTCTCTGTCTCCTACATATCCTGCAATTCCGCACATATATTTAATTCCTTTCACTCATTTACTTATAATTCTTAGCAGTCTCGTTAAAAAGTCCTACAAGCCCCGCCTGATTCCTTAATGCCATAACAGCCCTTGTTCTTCTTGAAACAAAACCATCAAGCTTTTCCATATACTCATCTGCTGTAATATTCCCCTCTGCTACACCTGTAAGTCCTTTTTCCCAGCTTGCCGTAAGCTCTGGATTAAGCAGATGTCTGATTGAATTATCTACCACATCATATATTATCTCACCTAAAAATGTAGGTGTAATAATCTGCGTCTTAGAGTTAATAGAAATATACTTAATAGTATTAAGTTTCTTAAGAATCTCAGCTCTTGTAGCACTTGTTCCTATTCCGCTGCCCTTAATCTGGGCACGCAGTTCCTCATCTTCAATAAGCTGTCCCGCATTCTCCATCGCAAGAATAATAGAACCTGAATTATATCTTTTAGGCGGTGATGTTTCACCCTCCTTGATATTAAACCCATTAAATATGATTGTAGAACCTTTTCTGTATTTTTTCAATACCTCAAATAAAGCTACGTCACATTTATTATCTTCCTTATTATCGACGCCATCATCTTCCTTTGCTTTTGCATCATTTCTCGCCTTTGCAAATGAGTTCTTAGCTACACCAAGATATCCTTCATCTACAAGCACTTTAAATGAAGCATACAGCTTTTCATTCTTCACATCACTGATAATACTCACTTTCTGATAAATAGCCGGTGGATAGAATATACTTAAAAATCTTCTTACAATTATCTCATAGGTTCTCGCAGCTGTAACTGACAAGTTCTTTAAATTATTAAACCCCTGTCCTGTCGGAATAATCGCATAATGGTCTGTTATTGCTTTATCATTGCAGTATCTTGTCTTTTCAATTCCCTTCTGCATATTATTCTGCAAAATATGCTCTGCTATCTCCTTCACAGGTGCGAAATTCCTAAGGCCACCTATATTCTTATGTATCTCCTTGCTTACCGCAGTTGATAACACTCTCGCATCAGTTCTTGGGTAAGTAACCAGCTTCTTTTCATACAGTTCCTGAATAATATTAAGAGTTTCATCCGGGCTTATCTTAAAAAGCTTACTGCATTCGTTCTGAATCTCGGCAAGATTGTACAGAAGTGGTGGATTCTTGGTTTCTTTCTTTCTCTCAATAGAATCAACTACTCCCTGTGCCGGCAGTGGGTCAGATAAGAACTTAACAAGCTCCTCAGCCTTCTCCCTGTCCTTAAAACCATTATCCTTATACAAATACGGTGTGCCCGCATACATACTCTTATCACTCACACGCCATTCTGCGTCAAATGTTGAATTCTCAACCTGTGCCTGACCTATAACCCTGTAGAATGGAGTTTTAACAAAGCTTCTTATCTCTCGTTCCCTTCTTACTACCATTCCAAGAACACATGTCATAACCCTGCCGACAGATACAACTGCCCTGTCAAGATGCAGATAATTGGCAATATTGCGTCCATATTTCAGCGTAAGTACCCTTGAGAAGTTAATTCCCATAAGATAATCTTCCTTGGCACGAAGATACGCTGAATCACTCAGATTATCATATTCAGATATATCCTTGGCTGTATTAATTCCTTTAAGAATCTCTTCCTCCGTCTGTGAATCAATCCACACACGGCGTTCTTTCTTTCCCTTAACTCCAGCTTCCTGTCTTACAAGCCTGTATATATACTCTCCTTCACGTCCTGAATCGGTACATACATATATATATTCAACATCATCCCTTGTAAGAATGTCTTTAACTATATTAAACTGCTTCGCAACAGCAGGTATAACCTCATACTTGAATTCCTTAGGTATGAATGGCAGCGTGTCAAAACTCCATCTCTTAAGATTAGGATCATATGCATCAGGATAACTCATAGTTACCAAATGTCCGACACACCATGTCACAATATGGTCTCCACCTTCAAGATATCCGTCTTTTCTTGTAAAGTTCACATGCAGTGCCTTGGCAAATTCCTGCGCCACGCTTGGTTTTTCCGCGATATATACGGATTTTCCCATCGTATTCCTCATTTCTGTGCATAACTGCACCTGTTATAAATCCTTAAGACTTATCAGCTTCACATTATCATTATCTGCTGCAAAGTTCTTAAGTTCCCCGTCAAATGTATCCTTAGAAAAAAGATATATATAATCCTTGCCAATTCCCGCCTGATTAACATTCAGCATAAATTCTTCAAACATACTGAATGAAAACACATCGTTTTCCCAGTTACATTTGCCGACAAGATACCTTTCCTCATTATCACAGGCAATAATATCAATATCCCCATTCTTGCCCCACCATCTTCCACGACGGCTTATCTTAATTTCAAGCCTGTTCATGGAATCAAGCAGTTCTATAAATTCTGTTGCAACCCTGACAAAAGCCTCTTTGGCGTAATCATATATATATGGCCGTACATATTCATCATAAAAATCAGCTGAATCCATTATTTCAAGCTGTGATTCATTAGGATAAATAAATTTAAACCAGAATTCAGTATATCCCGACTTAATCCTGTACAAACCCTTTCTTGTATATTCTTTTCCACCTTTGTCATATGAATATATCTTCTCAACCACTTCCCTGTCAATAAGATTCTTAAGATACACACTTATTTTATCACGTCCGAATCCTGTATGTACATGAAGCTCATTAAGCTTATTCTCTCCCTGTGCAATGCAGTACAGAATCGTATTATAAAGCGAAGTCTCCCTGAGTTCTTCCTTAATATAATCACTTCCTGCGGTTCTTAACATTCTTCCATTATTAAGAACATTCTGTACAATATTATCCTTAAGGCTCTTCCCTGCACTAAACTGTGCAAGATATCCTGGAACGCCGCCGGTTACTGCATATATTGCCATTGCATCAAGCACTGAATGCTTTGGAAACATCCTGACAATATCAACAAAACTCAGTTCCTTAAGTTTAATAAATGTACTTATAGACAATGCATATCTGCCTATTGCAGATACCATACTGTTTTCAATCCAGCTTACAGATGAACTCGTCACAATCACAACAACCTTCTCACCGTAAAGGCTGCCTTTTACCAGTTCATCTATAACCGGCATAAATGCATCACTGTTCTTTACTATATTCTGGAACTCCTCAATAATAACAACCTTGGTATCCCCTTCAAGCTTTGCTGTACTTTTAAACAAATGTGTATAAATAATTGATACATCATCTGATAATTCCATAAGCCCATGCATTTCATAATCAGTAATCAGCCCCGCCCTGTTCATATGCATGGCAAGAAGTTCTGCCTGCTCCTTTTCAGATGCCAGTGCTGCATTATAATAAAATACTTTCTTATCTTTAATGAACTCTCTAAGCAATGCCGTTTTTCCGATATTGCTTCTTCCATAAAGCATAATAATTGAATTGCCTACGCCATTATAATAATCATTCAGCTTATTAAGCTCATCTGTTCTTCCATATAACATAATATTCTCCCGTTACAAATAACTAATTATCGCTGTATTCATCCCCTGATTCATCAAGAGTAAGCATATAAGCTGGGATATATTCTTTCATAAAATAATCCACCTCATCCATATGCATATCTGTAATAGCTTTATAAATAGTCTGTTCAGCATCTGCAAAATCCATATTCCCTGTCTTTCGTTCTTCAAGACATTTGATATATGCGGATATCTTATCAGCGGCTTTTACATATTTCCATAGTTCTTTTTCTTCTTCTGTCTCTGTAAGCACCCTTTCATATCTGTCCCTTATTTCAGGCGAAAGTCCCGATAACATCTGCTTTCCGGCTACTTTCTCCACCTCTTTGTAAGCATTCCTTATAACCGGATTATAATACTTTACAGGTGTTGGCATATCCCCTGTTATAATCTCGGTTACATCATGATACATTCCAAGAATTGCCAACCTCTCAGCATCAATATTTCCACCATAAACTTCATTATTAATTATGCCTAACGCATGCGCTACAAATGCAACCTCCAGACTATGTTCACACAGGTTCTCATTTCTTGTATTTCTCATAAGTCCCCATCTGTTAATATACTTCATTCTGGATAACATTGCATAAAAATGATTTTCCTTCATTGCTGCCTGATTCCCCTCTTTACTAACTCATTAAATCGTCTTTTAATTTTATCGCATATCAAATATTTAGGCAAGTATGATAATAAATTTTGCTTCTATTCTGATTGCCCTTACTATGCAAAAAGAGATGCCATCTCTGACATCTCTTTTCTGGTATGTGTATTAGAATTTAATTATTCTGCATCCTTAGGAGTTATATAACCCTGAGCCTTAAGAAGCTCTGCAATAAGAACAGCTCCACCTGCAGCTCCTCTTAATGTATTATGTGAAAGACCAACGAACTTATAATCAAATACGCTGTCTTCTCTTAAACGACCAAGTGAAACTCCCATTCCGTTCTCGTAGTTAACATCAAGCTTAACCTGTGGACGGTCATCCTCTTCAAGATACTGGATGAACTGCTTTGGAGCACTTGGAAGATTAAGTTCCTGTGGAACTCCCTTAAAGCTTCTCCACTTCTCAATAATCTGTTCCTTAGTAGGCTTCTTCTCGAAGTTTACGAATACTGCTGCTGTATGTCCATCAAGTACTGGAACTCTGATACACTGGCATGTGATAACGGGATCTGTAGCTGGAACAATCTTTCCATCCTCAATCTTACCCCATAATCTTAATGGCTCTTTTTCAGACTTTTCTTCCTCACCACCAATGTAAGGGATAATATTCTCAACCATCTCTGGCCACTGCTCAAATGTCTTACCTGCACCTGAGATTGCCTGATATGTTGTTGCAACAACAAGCTTTGGTCCGAATTCCTTTAAAGCATTAAGAGCTGGGGTGTAGCTCTGGATTGAGCAGTTAGGCTTAACACAGATAAATCCTCTCTTAGTGCCAAGTCTTTCTTTCTGATACTTGATAACCTCAAGATGCTCCGGATTGATTTCTGGAACAACCATAGGAACATCTGGTGTCCAACGGTTAGCACTGTTATTAGAAACAACTGGAACTTCTGCCTTAGCATATCTTTCCTCTATAGCCTTAATCTGATCCTTTGGCATGTTAACTGCACAGAATACGAAATCAACCTTAGATACGATTTCATCAAAATCCTTATCCATATCATATACTGTCATCTTCTTAACAAATTCTGGCATTGGTGTCTGCATTTTCCAGCGTCCATCAACAGCTTCTTCATAAAGCTTTCCTGCTGAACGTCCTGAAGCTGCAACTAATACAACCTCGAACCATGGATGATTCTCAAGTAATGTTATAAATCTCTGTCCTACCATACCAGTACCACCAAGGATACCAACTCTTAACTTATCGCTCATTTTTAACTCCTTCAATATGTAAAATCTAAAAGACACTTCCCTCTGTTCTGTCTTTCTCTGACGGACATTTGTTTTTGTGTCTAAGAAAATATATCACAGCCTATGGCATAATGCAAGTGATTTTTAAGTTTTTTAGCATTTTTCTTTATATTTTTATTAAAATTAAAAGAAGCCTCCGGCATTATACCGAAAGCCTCTTTTAGAAATATTAGGAGAAGTAAATTCTTATAAGTATATTATTAATCGAATATTACTTTACTCTGCGTCTTTTTGATACAACTGCTGATCCTGCAAATACTGCTAATGCACTGATGAATATAATTACATACATCATCATATGGCTTGCATCACCTGTCTTTGTCTCATCTGCTGCAACTTCTGGTGTCTTAGCTGATGCTGCTGTATCTGAAGATACTGTCTCAACCTGTGAGTTAGTAATCTTTTCTTCATCTGCTCCTACTTCTGGCTTCTTAACATCTGCTGAAACTGTGCTGTCAGCCTGTGATGGCTTTACAGTTGGTGCCTGTGTAGGTGCTGTTGTGCTTCCAGCAGTCTTTGTTGTCTCCTGCTCTGTTGCAGCCTGTGTTGATTCTGTTGTTGGCGCAACTGTAGGTGCCTGTGTTGGCTTTGTTGTTGGTGCCTCTGTAGGTGCCTGTGTTGTTGGCTCTTCTGTTGGTGCCTCTGTAGGTGCCTGTGTTGGCTTTGTTGTTGGTGCCTCTGTAGGTGCCTGTGTTGGCTCTGTTGTTGGTGCCTCTGTAGAGCCTGTTAATGCTGTACCATTAGATACTTCAACATAATATACATTAATTCCACCTGATGTACTAGCTATATAATACTCCCCTGCCTCTTTAATATTAAATGTTACTGTCACAAGACTTGTTCCACCAATTGTTGCTGATGTTGCTACTGTCTTACCATTTTTGTCAATAAGCTGTAATTTTCTTTCTTTATCTTTTGTTGAACTAATTGCATATACAGTAACTGTTGAAGCCCCTGCTGTCTTAAACTCAATAGATCTCTTTGCTGTTGTTCCTGCTCCGCCAAGTTTAATTCTCTGCTTAAAGCTCTTTCCATTATATGACTTAGTATTACCGTCTACAGTAACAGTTCCATCATCTAATGAAGCATTAATCTTGAATCCATCTGCGTAGATTGATGACTTAATTGTTTCAGCTTTCATATTGTTAGCATTAAGAATAAGCTTCTGTCCTGCAGCTTCTGTTGTTGCTTCTGTTGGAGCCTGTGTCTCCTTTGTTGTTGCTTCTGTTGCCTTTGTTGGAGCCTGTGTCTCCTTTGTTGTTGCCTCTGTTGCCTTTGTTGGAGCCTGTGTCTCCTTTGTTGTTGCTTCTGTTGCTTTTGTTGTTTCCTGTGAAGAAGATGTCTCCTCTGTCTTTGTTTCATCTTCCTTTACATTAGTGTTTACTGAAACCTTTATGATCTGGTTAGCAGCACCAAAATGTGCTCCCATAGTTGCATATTCACCTGTTGTCTCATAAAGTCCCTTAACATTAATAGTTCCATCTGCATTTCTTATCTGAGAATCAAGGCTCTTATTAGTATCAATAGTATTATTTGTACTTATAAACATACCTGATATACCAGATGGGTTACTTACAACATCACCCTTCTTGTCTCCATTTGCCATTACTGTTGGTATCATGCCTGATATTCTATAATACTTCTTAGAGTTAAAATAGATTGAATTTAACATCTTTCCAACAAACTTATCTGAGTCTGTATCGTCTACAGATACAAGTCCCATATACATTGAATCGCTTGATGATCTGTAGAAAGTGAAATTAGACTTCTTTGCATATTTACCATTAGCAACGCTTGTACAGTTCATTAAAGTTAATGCACCGCCGTTACCATTGTCTGTAAAACCACATGCACCATTATTTAATGCAATACAGTTTAATACAACATGAGGTGTTGGAACTTTTCCATTGCTTCCTCCAAGCTTGAATCCATTCATATCTCCGGCAGCCTCTCCAGAACCATCTGAAAGCTTTCCATTACCATATGCTATACAGTTTCTGATTGTAACTACTCCAATTGAACCTGTTGCTGGCTTAGCGTAAAGATCCCATCCATCATCTGAATTACAGTATGAGATACATCCATCAAATACATTGCCTTCACCACATGTAAGCTTAGCTGCGAATCCATCTGCATTTTCACCATTTCCACCCTCATCAACTGGGTCAACATTATTAAATGATGTACAGTTGATAATCAGGTTGTTGCTTGGCCATGTATCTTTAGTCGACTGTGCATTTGCATCTTTTCTTGCAATCTGAAGACCTGTATCTCTGTTAGCCTCAAATACACATTTTTCAAAAATGTTATTGCTTCCAGCAAGAAGAACACCATTATCTCCTGCATGATAGAAGTTTATTCCTTCAAAATACCAGTAATCAGCATAATGAATAAGTCCTCTGTTAAATGAAGCTAACTTCTGTGATGAGAAATCAAACTTAACACTCTTGCCGTATTCTGCCTTAAGAATGATATAGTTATCTGCTACTCCATTATTAGTGATGTATAATGCAGGAGCGCCTGTCTTTCCCTTGTCATCCTTTGCCATCAGGCTTTCGATTGAATCAAACTTATATGTTCCTTCTTTAATAATGATTACATCTCCTGCCTTTGCATTATCAATTGCTGCACGGATTTCCTCTGAAGTTGAAACATATTTAGCATTCTTAAATTCAGAATCCTTCTTTGTGCTTATATCTGTATATGCACCTGAATATGAAAGACTCTTTGAATCATATTCGCCTGCCTCTGAAGGAACTGAAGGTGTCTCTGTTTCCTTTGTTGTTGCTTCTGTTGCTTTTGTTGTAGCTTCTGTAGCCTTTGTTGTTGCCTCAGTCGCTTTTGTTGTTGCTTCAGTTGCCTTTGTTGCCGGCTCTGTTGCCTTTGTTGAAGATTCTGTTGCAGCCTGTCCTTTTTCAGTTACAACTACCATATAAATGTAATTTTCATTCTTGTTCTGCTTAATTACATATGTTCCTGCTTTGCCTAATTCAACTGTTCTATACTCAACAGATGTTCCAATTTCTTTAAATGATACATCATCATTTACTTTTACTGAAGAACCCGACTTCTTAGCTGAAACTAATATAGATAATGTTGCATTATCTGTAGTTGTTTTAAATGTAATTGAACCTTTTGAATCAAGCTTTACAGCCTTACTATATGTTTTTCCATTATATGTTGCTTCACTATCCTTTAATGAACCACCAATTGTGAAATAAGAATCATTTGTTTTTTTATCAGCAATATATGTATGAGTTGCAGCTGTTGTCTCCTTAGTTGTTTCCTCAGCCTTTGTTGTCTCATTATTCTTTGTTGTTGCTTCTGTTTCCTTTGTTGTAGCCTCTGTTGCCTTTGTCTCAGCTTCTGAAGCCTTTGTTGAAGATTCGCCTTCACCAGTAGTGTTATTCTTACCTACTGAACCACCGATTAACTTAATCTGGCTCTCATAATTCTGAAGTGCTTTCTTAAGTTCTGCATTAACTGCATATGAAGCATCATCAACATCATTATTGAATGTCCATTTGAAATCTCCACCATTCATTCTTCCTGCATTTGCTGTTACAATAGCAGGAACATCTTCTGCCTTGTCAGCCTTGTAAGAATACATAATATCTGATGTGTCAAAGTTGTTATATGTGTTGCTTCCTGTATAAGACTTAACATCTGAACCAATCTTTTCATCTGCTGATGAAACTACTACAGCATCAAAATCCTGAGTAGATGTTGTTCCATTAAGATTATAAGCTGTCTCAACTCCCTTAAGAGTATATGTTGATGAACCATAAGGAATGAAAGTATATGAACCTGTCAAAATATTTCCAAATGCCTTGATTGTTCCACCTGCTTCCTTAGAGAATGTAGCCTTGTTAGCAACATCTCTGTCTGTTCCACCTGCAAATACATCTGAGCCCTGCATTGATGTAAGCATTGGATATGGGCAATTTCTAAAGTAGTTGTTCTCAACAAATACTGATGAACCAAGTGTTGAGCCTGCACCATACTTTGCATTTCCATCGTAGTAGTTGTTATAAACATGTGCTGAATAATATCTTACTCGAGGATGTCTGCTGTCTGAATGATCATACCAGTTATGATGGTATGTAATGTAAAGTCCTTCTGTAGTTCCTTCTGAAAGTCCAAGTAAGTTACATTTTCCGTTATCCCAGAAATGGTTATATGAGAATGTAACATATGTAGATTTCTTGCAGTCAAGTGCTCCATCACCTTTAGACTGATCTGCATCACCACCTGCATTACCATAGAACATATCACAGTTGTGAACCCAGATATGGTCGTTGCCCTGCTGAAGACCAACATCATCACCCTCATCAGAATCACAAAGCATATAACCGATATTTCTTACTTCTGCATTAGAAACATTCTTAAGTCTTAATCCCCATCCTAATGCCACAGCATCTTCTCCGATACCTTCAACTGTAACACCAGTTGATAATCTCTTGCTGTCGCTGCTTCCTGTAATTACAATATCGCCCTTGCAATCCTTGTCACTGTTAATCTGTCCTAAATTAGAAACTGTTCCAACAATTCTTATATCAAGAGGTCTCTTATCGTAACCCTTCTTATATAAAGATAAGATTTCAACAATACCTGTTCCCAATGTTGTTGCGCCATTTTTAGAAGTAACAACATCAAGTGTCATTGTATCCTTAGTCTCTTCTGTTAAATAAAGAACTATTGCATTGTCCTTTAATGTACCATCTTCATTGTATGCACCTGATGATGTTCCATTAACCCAGCCAAAACCAGTTCTGTCATAATTAACAACTGCAACCTTATCAGTTGTTACCGAAGTCTTGTCTGATGCATCATCATTAGCAACTGATACAGTAAATGTATACTCGCCTGCTGCCAAACCTACTGCATCTGCTCTCCAGTGACCATCCTTATACTCTCTTATAAGCTGGTCATCAAGCTTTGTTGTCTTTCCGTTACCAGTTACTGTAACTTCGAATTTTGCAGCATTCTTAACTGTTGTCCACTCGACATATGCTGCTTCGCTTTTTCCTGAAACTTCCGTAATTTCAAGAGTTCCTAACTTCTCAGCCTTAACTGTAAGTAAAGAAGTTGGAATAATGATACTTACTGTCATAACTAATGCAAGTATCCATGCCCATTTTCTGCGGGCTGCTTTGCCTATTATAGCCTTCATAGTTCTCCTCCCAATGCATCTTTTTGTGCACATTTGTTATAATGCACAAGCACTATGGCGCTATCTTAGCAACTTTTTACAAATAAAGATATAGTACCGCTATAGGCTTTTAGTACTAATTAAAGTTAAACGGTACCATGTTGCAATAAATACCTACTTCCAGGGGGATTTTTCGTTATTTTGTATATATATTTACAGTCACCCCTCAATATATTGTGTATATTTCACATGATCAATTGTAACTGCACATACATTCCACTTTTTCAAATGATGCAATCTCTTACAAAAAAATCATACAAAAAGGACTGTCACAATGGTTTAGTCCACTGTGGCAGCCCTGCTGTCATACTATATTTAATTAGTAAGCAATACCATTAGATACTTCTACATAATAAATATTAATTCCGCCATCTTCTGACACAATATAATACTCACCTGCTTCATCCAGTCTGAATGATACTGATTTAAGTGATGAACCAGGAATCTTTGATGTACTTGTTACATCATTGCCATCCTTATCAATAATCTTAATAAGTCTGCTTGTATCTGTATCTGAACTTGTTGCATATATCTTTACTTTAGATTCACCTGCTGTCTTAAATGCAATAGCTCTTGCAGATTCGCTTCCTGCTCCACCAAGCTTGATTCTCTTGGTAAAGCTGATATTCTTGTAATCCTTTGCACTCTTATCAACTGTTACTGTCTTCTTGCTTGTTGCAACAATCTTAAATCCATCAACTACAGTTGACTTCTTAATCTTTCCTGTTGCTGCATCATTAGCATTAAGAATTAACTTCTCACCCTTTGTTGATACTGAAGTATCTTCCTGCGTTGCCTTTGTAGCTTCAGTTGTTGTCTGTGTTTCCTTTGTTGTCGCCTCTGTAGCCTTTGTTGGAGCCTGTGTCTCCTTTGTTGTTGCCTCTGTTGCCTTTGTCGGAGCCTGTGTCTCCTTTGTTGTTGCCTCTGTTGCCTTTGTTGGAGCCTGTGTCTCCTTTGTTGTGCTTTCTGTTGCTTTAGTTGTTTCCTGAGCCTTTGTTGTCTCTTCTGGCTTAGTTACTTCAGATGATGAATTCTTTGAAGATACACTAATCATCTGATTAGCAACATTGAATCTTGCTCCCATTGAAGCATAGCTTCCTATTGTCTCATAGAGACCGTTCATATTAACAGTTCCATCAGAATTTCTAAGCTGTTTATCTATATTTTTGCTCATATCAATTGCATTAACAGTGTTCTTAAACATTCCGGCTGTCTTAGCAGGGTCAGTTACAACAGTTCCCTTCTTATCACCACTCACTAAAGATGTAAGAACAGAACCTGTAAGACTGAAATACTTTCCAGAGTTGTAATAGATTGAGTTAGCCATCTTGCCTGTGAACTTATCTGAATCTATTGCACCTGCTGAAACAAGTCCCATGAATATTGCATCACTTGATGTTCTGTAACATAAGAAGTTGCCCTTCTTTGCAAATTTACCATTGCCCCATGCTGTGACATTCATAATTGTAAGGCCTGTTGGGTTATTATTATCTGTAAATCCTGTTGCACCATTATCAAATGATAAGCAGTTCATTACCTTATGTGGTGTTCCAACACCGGAACCGCCAAGCTTGAAGCCATTCATATCTCCATTAGCATAATGAACACCATTAGATAATGTTCCATTATTAAATGCCACACAGTTTCTAATTGTAATTACACCTATAGGACCTGTTGCACTCTTTGCAAATAAATCCCATCCATCATCTGAGTTGCTGTATGATATACATCCATCAAACACATTGCCTTCACCACATGTAAGCTTTGCAGCAAAACCATCTGCATTCTCACCTGTACCGCCCTGGTCAGGGAAATCACAGTTATCATGTGATGTACAGTTGATAATCAGGTTATTTGATGGCCATAAATCCTTAGTAGCAGCTGTTGTGTCATATCTTGAAATCTGAAGTCCTGAATCTCTGTTTGCCTCAAATACACATTTTTCAAAAATGTTGTTATTACCAGCAAGTAATACTCCGTTATCACCTGCGCCATAGAAGTTAATTCCCTGGAAATACCAGTAATCTCCATCTACAACTACACCTCTGTTAGCTCCGTCAAGCTTCTGTGCTGAGAAATCAAACTTAACTTCCTTGCCACTTTCAGCCTTTACAATGATATAAGAACCAGCCTTACCATTCATTGCACTGTTAATTACAATTGTATCAGAGAACTTATATGTTCCCTCTTTTACAATAATAACATCGCCAGCCTTTGCTGAACTGATTGCATTAAGAATCTCACTTGAAGATGATACATATTTTGCATTCTTGAAATCTGAATCCTTCTTCTTGCTGATATCTGTATAAGCGCCTGAATAAGAAAGACTTGTCTTATCATATGATGTTGTTACATCTGATCCTGTTGTCTCTTTTTCAGTTGACTTAGTTGTGCTCTCTGTTGCCTTTGTAGCCTCTGTTGCTTTAGCTGTTGTCTGTGTTTCCTTTGTTGTTGCCTGTGTAGCTTTTGTTGTACTCTCTGTTGCCTTTGTTTCTTCTGTTGTTGGATCTGGTGAAACAATCTTTGCATTAGTACCACCTACAGAAACAAGTTCTGTATTCTTGTAATTAGTAACTGCTGCCTTTAATTCCTTATCTATTACATATACAGAATCATCTTTATCAGAGAATGTCCATGGAATCACTCCACCACCAAGGCTTCCTGCTCCCTTTGCAGATGTTACTACTGAAGGTACATCTTCTGCATTATTAAGGCTTCCTGATTTAACTCCGAGATCCTTAGTTGTATCAAAGTTATCATAAGATGTTCCACCTGCTACAGTCTTATATGAAGATGGAACCTTCTCATCTGCTGATTTTGCAAGGTATGCATCAAATGATGATGCATTTGCAGCATCACCTGTTTCTGAAACAGCATTTGCATAGATAATCTTCTGTGCACCTACAATAACATTACCAAATGCTTTGATGATACCACCATTCTCTCCTGAGAATGTACCCTCACCAAGTGCATCTGTTCCCTGATTAGATGAAAGCATTGGATTCTTGCAGTTTCTGAAATAGTTATTCTGTACGAATAATGAAGAACCCATTGTTGAACCAGCACCGTACTTTGCATTGCCATCATAGTAGTTGTTATACATATGCACTGACATTGTTCTTACTCTTGCGTGTCTTGAATCAGAATGGTCAAACCAGTTATGATGATATGTAATATAGTTAGGACCAGATTCACTCTTCATTCCACATAAAGAGCACTTACCTGAGTCATAAAAATGTACATATGAAACTGTTATATACTGTGAATTACCTTTAATGTCAATTGAACCATCACCCTTTGCCTGGTCAGCATCTCCACCTGCTTTACCATAGTACAGATCAACATTGTGAATCCATACATTGCAGTTTGCCGTATCGAGAGAAATACCATCATCCATGAAATTGATAATTGAGAAATTTCTCATCTCAACATTTCCTGCATTTCTTAAGAGGAAACCGAATCCATTGATTGTCGCATCATTTCCGATACCCTCTATTGTCATATTAAGATTTGAATAAGCACTAGCTCCTTTAATCTGTACTCCCTCAGATGAACTTGAAAACTTATCCATTGCAGCATCTGTAACACATCCGATTACACGAACATCAAGTGCTCTTGTTTCTATCCCCTTGCTAGCACTCTTTGTATATGCATCAATTATTGTCTGAAGACCTGTATATTCCTTCTCTCCCTTTGCCTCTTTTACTGATGCTGTAATTGTCTTTGCATTATCGTTAGTAACATAAAGAACAATTGCATCTTTCTTAAGTGTTCCATCCTCATTGTAAGCACCTGAACCTGTTTTATATTTTGATTCAGATGAAAATGCAAATCCGGATCTGTCATAAGAACTTACATTAAGTGTCTTAGTAACCTGTGCTTTGTCAGTAACTTCCTTTCCGTTCTTTACAGGAACTACCTTAATAACATAGTCACCTGCTGCAAGTCCTACTGCATCAACTCTGTAGTAGTTCTTATACTTTCTGATAAGTTCATTGTCGATTCTTGCATATGCAGAATCTGACTGGCTGGCTTTCTTGATATATGCTGTATATCCTTCTGCCTGATTATCAATGGCCCACTGTGCATATGCTGACTCTAACCATCCTGCCGCACCATCAATAAATTTTACCGTTCCAACATCTGCCTTCGCTGTAATAAGTGATGTAGGAATCACGATACTCACAATCATAACCAATGCAAGTACCCATGCCCATTTTCTACGGGCTGCTTTGCTAATAATAGCTTTCATGTTTTGCTTTTCCTCCTCAATACATTAATTTGTGCATTTTGCTTTAACAAGCAAGGGTTTATGCCGTTATATTAGCAACTTTTACTCAAAAAGTACATGTATGTTAAGTAGGAAATAGGTACCATTTTCATAATTTTTATGTATTTAATATAAAAGCATGCCAAAAATATGTAAAACACCGTAGCACATTTGCTGGTAAGCTAATATGCCACGGTGCAGATTAAACATCCGGATATTCAAATATATATCTCTCATAACCATTAATTATCTTAGTATTCTCATTATACTCATATTCCTGCTTAAACTTCATCTGGTAGCTCTTATGGATATGACCATGGATAAAATACTTAGGCTTATATTTTTCCAACAGATAATTAAAGCCCTCAAAACCCTTATGCGGTTCGTCAGGTCCGTCACCTATTCCCGCTGCCGGAGAATGTGTAAGCAGTATGTCAAAGCCCTTATTCTTCTTTATCGAAAACCACATTTTATTAATCCTGCGGTTCATTTCTTTCTGTGTATACTGGTTCTTTCCCTTCTTATATCTTATAGAACCACCAAGTCCCATTATACGGACCCCCTTATACACATATATCTTATTCTCAATATTGATACATCCATCCGGTGGCTGTATCTCATAACAATCATCATGATTACCATGCACATAAAGAACAGGTACTTTTGTAAATGATGCAAGAAACGACAGATACTGGGGCTTTAAATCCCCAGCTGAAAGTATAAGGTCTATACCTTCCAGTTTCTCCTTTTCGAAATAATCCCATAAGTACTTTGATTCAACATCCGCTAACACAAGTATTTTCATTAATAATTCCCCAGCCGCCACTACAGGCAGCATGCTTTCTATTCTTCTTCTTTGACAACACCCTGAAGTGCCATTTTTAATTTAGCGTTATCAGTAAGTTCACCATACTGAGGCAGTCTTCCGACTACATTGTCAAGCAGCCAGTCCATAGTGATTATATCTTCAGGATCAATAAGAACGCCTTCTTCAACTCTTACATTTCCCTGCTGGTCTTTTAACTCGCCCTCAAACACTCTGAACCTTGCTTCTTTAAGTTCTGTCTCAAACAGCTTTACAAGCCTCTTAGTTGCTGACGGCAGACTCTCTGAATATATAAGGTCAACAACGCCTGCCGACATTCCCCACCAGTAATTAAGTGCCTTTACATTATCGCCGTCCTCATCCTTACTCCAAGAGCCGCTCATAATGCTCTGGATAAGCTTCTCATAGAATACACCCCAGTGCCATACCGGCATGGCAAGGTGCTTATCAGAATCACTTGCCTTATACAGACCGAACTTTCTCTTGCTCTTTCCCGGAGTAATCATATCCTGATCAGATATAATGCTTATATTCTTCTTCGCAAGATTACCCTCCGAATCATTATCCTTAATACTGTTCCACTCAAGATAAACCTTAGCTCTCGGATTAACGAACTTTACTCCCAGTGCAAATGCGTTGATATTTGCACATGCACCATACACCGGATTGTCAGCTATATAGCCAACATTGTCATCATCTGCCATAGAGCCTGCAATAATTCCTGTTATGAATTTTGCCTCAAACATTCTCGCATAATATGACCTGATGTATTTATGTGAAATGTTAAGAGAACAGTCCAGAATCTTTACTGACGGATGTGCTATCGCAGCCTTCAGTCCTGCCATATTCATTGCAGAAGATGTAAGGAATATAAGGTCACAGCCTTTCTCTATAAGTCTGTTGATTGCCGCCTCATCACTCTGCTCCGGTATCACATTCTCCTCAACATATGTCTCTATCTGGTCACCAAATGTATCATCAATATACTGTCTTCCAAGCTCATGTGCATAGCACCACTCTGAATCCTGCGGAGTCTTTTCATACACAAATCCAACCTTAAGCTTCTTAACTCCTCCCATTGGAAGCAGATAACTTAATATATTCTTCTTAGGTGCTGCAGCTGGTGTCATCTTAAGTTCCACTTCGCTGTTATCATCAATAAGCTCGAATTCAGCCCATGTCTTGGCGACATTCTTTGCCATCTCAGACTTAGTCATCCTCTTAACAGCATCATATCCATGAATATGAATGAATCGTAAAAATGAATCTCCCGTTGGGAAATCAAACTTATCCCCGCCTCTTGATTCATAAGCAAGCCTGAAATTAAGATAGCACGAAACAAGGTCTTTCT
>ERZ1026864.533-NODE-533-length-21591-cov-20.691447_pt1 | contig 21591 bp, 14 predicted proteins | sample MGYA00380162_ERZ1026864 | MGnify/ENA primary metagenome ERZ1026864 (study PRJEB33269, sample SAMEA4719798) | human gut metagenome | biome: human-associated habitat; feature: organic feature; material: feces | place: Cameroon | collected 2013-10 ... | reverse complement strand
AAGAAGAAGATGACCATGGAGATGCCGCCGTTGAGCACGGTGGTGCCGATGTTGTAAATGAAGTCCGGTACCAGCAGACCGGCCACCGCCACCCAGATGCAGTTGATGGAGTTGACGATGCAGGTGATGATGCAGAAGGCCAGCACATACCAGCCGATCTGCTTTGCCAGATTGCCCTTGCTGCGGAACACAAAATTGCGCTGGATGGGGAAGTTGATGCACTCGCCGATGACCATGGCGATCATGTAGGCGCAGAAGTAGGGCAGACCGCCGTGGGCGGCATCGTAGCCAAGGATGTTCCACTTGAAGGTCTCGCCGAACAGGGTGATGTCGATGCCCGGCCAGCCGAAATCCACCACCGGCAGGCTTGCAAAGGCCTTGGGCAGAAATTGCAGCAGCAGGTACTTGAACACGGTGATGAGGTTGGACACGATGACGAACAGGCCGCCCTCGCGCACCCACTTGGCAGCGGCGGGGTGCTTTGCCGCAAAGTTATTCCAGAAATTCATAGCCTGCTTCCTTTCAGCTGTTTTTCAAGCGCTCTTCCATGCGGCTGTTCAGCACGAGGTTCTTCACGGCCTCAAAAATCACCCGCACAAGACCGATGATCCAGAAGCCCTGCAGCTCCATCACGATGCCGTCCACCATGCCCATGCTGATGGCGCCGTTGGTCATTTTGGACAGCGCCCGCAGAGGCATATTGTACTGGAACAGGATGTTCAGGTCGGGCTTGCCCTTTTTGATGCTGCGGCGCAGCAGGGTGCCCAGCACGGCAGCCGCCAGCCAGCCGATGGGGCTGCGTCCGTGCCCCATCTCGCCCAGCGTCATGTTGCGGTCGATGTGCACCTTGTTCTCCGGGATGGCATGCCCCAGCAGCGCCTCAAACTCCGCGTCCGGCACGTTCTGCACCTGTGCAGTGCGGTAATGTGCAAGGTCCTTGCCCGCATAGGGGTCGGGTGCGCCGGTGCCCGCCACCGTGACAGCGGCAGTCAGACGGATATCAGCGCTGGAAGCGCCCACCAGCAGCTGATAGCTGCCGCCCTCCACCTCCCAGCGGTCGGTGGCAACGTTCCAGTAGCGGAACGCCTTATCGTCCAGCGGGATGGTGACGGTCTTGCTCTCTCCGGCTTCCAGCTGCACCTTGGCAAAGCCCTTCAGCTCCTTGACGGGGCGGAAAACTTTTGCATCCGGCTTTGCCACATACAGCTGCACCACCTCGGCACCTGCACAGCTGCCGGTGTTGGTGACAGTCAGGGTCACGCCGGTTTCGTCTGCTTTCAGGTCACTGTACGCAAAGCTGGTATAGCTCAGGCCGTAGCCGAAGGGGAAGGCGGTGGGCACACCGGCGGTGTCGTAGTAGCGGTAACCCACATACAGTCCCTCGCGATACTCCACAGTGGGGCCGTCGCCGCCGAAATGCTCCTTTGCGGGGGTGTCGGCGTAGCTGCGCGCCCAAGTCTCAGCCAGCTTACCGCAGGGGTTCTGCGCGCCGGTGAGCACCTCGACCAGTGCGCCTGCACCGGCCTGACCGCCCAAGCAGCCGTAGACCAGCGCCTTGCAGTCCTTGACCCAATCGCTTTCCAGCGAGGAGCCTGCACTCAGCAGCACCACCACGTTGGGGTTTGCCGCCGCCACAGCCGCCAGCAGCTCCAGCTGGTTCTCTGCCAGTTTCATGTCGGCGCGGTCGATGCCCTCGCTCTCCTTGATCTCGTCCAGACCCATGCACAGCAGCACCACGTCGGCGTTCTTTGCCAGCATCACCGCCTCGGCTTTCAGTGCCTCATCGGGCTTGCCCTGCCGGTCAAAGCCCTTGGCGTAGCCGACGCTGTTCAGACCGCTTTCGGCAAGGCAGTCCAAGAAGGAATCCACCTTGATGGAGTTGACGGCGCTGGAGCCTGCACCCTGATAGCGGGGCGTCTGGGCAAAGTCGCCGATGACCGCCACCTTTTCCCCCTTTGCAAGGGGCAGCAGGTCGTTTTCGTTCTTCAGCAGCACGATGCTCTGGGCAGCAGCCCGGCGTGCCAGTGCGTGGTGGGCATCGGCATCGAACTTGCCGGGTGCGGCGTCCACCGCTGCTTTGGTGGTGAACACCAGTTCCAGCAGTTCCTCCAGCCGGGCGTCCACGTCTGCCTCGGTGATCTTGCCGGTCTGCACTGCTTTCATCAGCTCCCGGATGGCGTCCCCGCCGGGGGCGGGCATTTCCAGCGTAGAGCCGTTCTTTACGCCGAGGGCGTGGTCGTTGCTGCCGCCCCAGTCGGTGACCACTGCGCCGTCAAAGCCCCAGTCCCTGCGCAGGATATCCATGAGCAGGTGAGTGTTCTCGTTGGCGTAGGTGCCGTTGACAAGGTTATAGGCGGACATGATGGTCTTGGGCTGCGCCTCCTTGACCACCATCTCGAAGCCGGTCAGGTAGATCTCCCGCAGGGTGCGCTCGTCCACGATGGAATCCGAGGCCATGCGGCGCAGCTCCTGACTGTTCACGGCAAAGTGCTTGGGGCAGGCGGCAATGCCGTTTTTCTGGATGCCGCGGACGTAGGCCGCCGCCATTTTACCGGCAAGGTAGGGGTCCTCCGAGAAATACTCGAAGTTGCGGCCGCACAGGGGGCTGCGCTTGATGTTCAGGCCGGGGCCCAGCAGCACCGACACGCCCTGTGCCGCTGCCTCTTCGCCCATGGCTGCGCCCACAGCCTCGCCAAGCTCCGGGTCCCAGCTGTTGGCAACGGTAGCCGAGGTGGGGAAGCAGGTGGCGGGCACACTGGGGTTCAGGCCCAGATGGTCAGCCGCACCCGCCTGCTTGCGCACGCCGTTGGGGCCGTCCGACAGGGTAATGGCCGGGATGCCCTTGCCCGGCAGCGCCCGGGTGGTGAACACCGTGCCGCCGCTCAGCAGGGCGCATTTTTGTTCCAGACTCAGTTTTGCAATAATATCCTGATGTTTCACGGGGAAATCTCCTTTCAGTAGAAACGGTATTGCCTTTGGAAACAGGACCACGCATAAGGAGAAGAAGCGTGATTCTGTTTCCAAAAGGGAACACGGCTGCAGGTCGTAACTGCCGTGCAGCCGTGTTCCGGGATTAGAAGGAAGACAGTTTTGATTACGGGTCAGTACTTATTCCTTACTCACATCCGCACCTGCATTGGTATTAGCCAGCGTTTTATTATACTTGCGGCGGCGAAGAATCACCACAACACCTGCCAGAACCAACACATAGACAATCACACTGCCTACCAGTGCAGGCGTGCGCCACATAGGCACAGGTGCATCTACATCTACACCGTAGCTATTCGCCAGCGTATACAGATATTGATGTGCAGCTTCGCGCATCTTCAGCTGACCGGTAGCAGTCTGGCTCAGGTTATCGAAGGTCTTAGTGCCCCAGCCAAACAGCAGATTGGTACCACCTGCCAAGACAGCTTTTTCAATATCCATAAAGCCATGCTCCTCGTTGTTATCCGTAATCACAGTGCCAATAAAGCCCCATTCATTACGCAGAACATTGGTCAGCAGTGCAGTACTTGCACCGGCCCAAGTAGTACCAATATTATTGTAGGAAGACATCACAGCCGTGCTGCCGCCTTCCTTCACAGCCTTTTCAAACGGCATGAAGTAAATTTCACGCATTGCCTGCTCATCGGCCCAGGTGCACAGACCATAATGACGCCAGGTTTCACGCTCATTCAGCGCAAAATGCTTAATGTAGCAGTACATACCATTTTTCTCTGCCGCACCAACCGTAGCAGCGGACATGGAACCAGAAAGGAAGCCATCCTCAGAATAGTACTCAAAGTTACGGCCAGCAAATGCATTGCGGTGGGTATTAGCACCAGGTGCATACCAGCCGGAAATATTCCACGCCTTTCCTTCCTGCGAGATTGCATCGCCAAATTCAGAAGCCAGGTCTACATTCCAAGTAGCCGCCAACAGAACTTCTGCCGGATAAGTAACCGTCTTATATGTGCAGGTACCCATAAAGGCATCGAACACATAACTCAGAGCGGCAGGTCCGTCCATTTCATAAGTCTGTCCCTTACCGATATTATCAACTGCTGCACTTCCCCAGCCATCTGCGCCCAGCAGTTTGTACATATCATCAAGGGTCAGCTGATCCAGCAGCTTATCCCACTGTGCGTCATCATAGGCAAGGCCTTCCATGTCTTTCAGCGTAAGGCCATTCTTCGCACCAAAGGTCGGCGCAGTGTCATCTGCATCCACATAGCTATCATCCACTACCAGCGCATTGTTGAAGGCTTCCAGCTGTTCAGCAGTTGCTTCCTTGCTGGTACCGGGAACGATCTGCCAAGTGTCACGGTTGAGGTAAGCCACATCACCAGCTGCATCATCAAACTGATTTGTTGCTACCACTTCGTCCGAAGAGCGCTTGCCGACATACTTGCAGTTTTCCACACCACTGCCAAACGCACTGTCCTGGAACACTTCATTCTCAGCAACCTTGCAGGTCATGGTCAGATTATCTTTCACCGTATGAGAATCCGTACGCAGAGAAATCTGATACTCGCCAGCTTCCAGCACGTAGGAACCGGTAGAAGTGTAGTACTTCTGTGCATCATAAGAAGCCATCTGCTCTACCGGCATAGAAATCGTAACCGTTTCCGTTTCGCCCGGCTGCAATTCCTTCGTCTTTGCAAAGCCGCCCAGTACTTCGCCAGCCTTCTGCAAGCCGCTGCCGCCTTCAGCTGCACTGTAATAGGGCGCACTGTAATACAGTTCCACAACATCTTTGCCAGCCACATTGCCAGTATTGGTAACTTTGACATTCCACTCCAGCGTATCCTGTGCGGTAACGGTAGTCGGAATCGTGTTTTCCAGTTCCCAGTCAAAGCTTGTGTAGCTCAAGCCATAGCCAAAGGGGAACTGCACTACATCATTGTAGGAAAGTCCCGTCAGATTTTCTCCTTCACGGGTAGTGTAATCGTAGCTTTCACGGGTTTCGTAATAACGATATCCCACATAAATGCCTTCCTGATACTCTACAAGGTAGGCAGGATGACTTTCGAAGTTTTTGAAGCAGTCCTTAGAGTTGGTATACTCAAAGGTATCAAAGTTGTAGTAAGAAGGGGTCGTTTCTACTGCATAAGGGTAGATATCCGGCAGACGGCCAGAGGGGTTGACTGCGCCCGTCAGAATGTTGACAATTCCAATCGTGCCCACATCACCGGGATCACCGATCCAGAGGGCTGCATCAACGCCTTCATCATTCAGGAAGCCCAGTTCCATCGCATTGCCTGAATTGATCAGAACGATAACATTATCAAATGTCGCTTCTGCCTGTTCCAGCAAAGACTGTTCCGCGCTGTTCAGTTCCAGATAATGCTTGCTCTGATCCGGTGCATACGAGGTATTTTCAGCCATCGAAGTGGGCAGGTCATTGCCTTCACCGCCCTTGCGGGAGAACACGACCACAGCAGTATCCGAAAAATCCTTCATTGCTTCAAATGAGCAGTCTCCAGTATACTGGTACTCCACACCCATGTCCTTAGCCAATTCCTCGGTTGCAGGCAGTTCCGGGATGGAAAAATCAACAGAGAATGTATTTCCGCCTTCGTTGTTTTTGGGTCTGTAGAGATTGACCAGATTTTGATTCACTTCAAAACCTGCATCCGTAAAGGCTTTTACAAAATCTGTCCGGTTTGCAGTGTAGCTGCTGCCACCGGAACCCGTACCGCCATAAACCGGATTTGCGGAAGCATAGCCCAGAAGATTGATTTTTCGGTTTGTTCCTGCCAACGGCAGAGCGCCGTCATTTTTCAGAAGGACTGCGCCTTCCTCCTCGACTTTCTGAGCCACTGACAAACCATTTGCATAAGATGTTTTTTGCAATTCCGGGTCTCCATTCTGGCCAGGGAATGCCTTGTCCAGAGAACTAGGAAACACACCAAACATTGCTACATCTGCCACTATTCCAACTGCCAGTAAGAGTGCTGTAACAGCTGTCAGCAACTTTGTGGGCTTTTTGTTGTTCGGATCGCGCTTCATTGTGTTGTCTCCTCCATATTCTTTTATATTTTTTGGGCCGTACCCAACTGTGACCCATTATAACGTATATTTGCGCATCGTTATCATCTTTTGCACAATCTGTCGTTTTGGATACACAGTTTGCAAAAGTTACAATAAATTTTCAATTTTTATTGTGCTAATACACAAATATTGCAACATTGTATTTGTGCACCCTGCCAGACAACAAAAAACGGCAGGGGATACCTGCCGTAAAAATATTATTGCTTTTTGGGCAGCGGAAATAAGATCCGCAGGGTGCACCAGTTGTTTTCCCAGTGCATCGTCATGCTGCCGCCGTGCTGCCCGACGGTGGTGCGGACGCTTTTCAGGTCCGACCCCTGCTGCGGCAGACCGTCCGCATCCAGTGCGGGGGCGGCCTCTGTATAATGCTCGAACCGCAGCATGGCAAAGCCGCCCTGACTGTACACCGCCACCTTGATGAGCCGCTTTTCGGGGTCCGGCTCGGCGCGCACGGCGGCAATGGCGTTGTCCAGCGCCACGCCCACGATGGTGCACAGCTCCCGGATGGTGAGAAAGCCCAGCATCCTGCCGTCCGCCACGCTGGTGATGGTGATATTCTCCTGCTGGCATTCCATGGTCTTGGCGGTGAGCAGGGTATCCAGCACCGGGTTGCCGGTCTTGTTCTCGGCCTCGTACTGGCGGATGTTCTGCTCCATGGCGGCAATGGCGGCGTTCTGCTTGGTCTGATCCTGCTCCTCCCGGATGCGGGCAAGCTGGACTTTCAGCTCATGATACCGCCGATTGATGAGGTTGATGCCCTCCTTGCTGCGCTTGTACTGCTCGTACTGGCGGTGCAACACCTCGTCCATGGCGGCAAGCTCGCTGTGCAAAGCGTTCTCCTGCAGCTGCTCGTGCTGCACAGATAAGATCAGCACGCCGGAAAAATCCACCAAGGTGCGGATGGAAAAAATGCTCATGTTGATCTCGCTGCCGGGCAGAAAGCCCAGATTGCTCACCGCAAAGGCGGTCAGCGCCAGCATGACCGCCGTCAGGGCGGCGCTGCCGCCGATCTGTAAGTGTCCGGCGGGCTGGGGACGGCGGTGCTGCAGATAGCACATGATGCCGAACAGCGTCCCATACACCAGCGCCAGCAGCAGCAAAGACAGCGGCTCCCATGGGCCGCGGGCGGGCCAGAGGGCGCAGTGCAGCTGCCACTCCACGCTGGCGGCAAGCTCTGCCAGAATAAACGCCCGGGCGCAGTGATACCCGGCTTCCAGCAGGGTGATGCTCCACACACCCCATAAATATAAGTAAGAAAACCCGATGGCCGTTACCATGCAGGGGATCCAGAGCCCGCCGGGCACATTGCCCGTCAGCCCCAGAAAGGCCGACAGCCCCGCCGCCCACAGCAGGGTGATACCCCCGGTGACCGCTCTGGAAAAGCGGGGCGCAAGCGCCGGGGTGAACAGCAGCACCGCCAGACACTCGGCAAGGGCGGTGTACAGCCGGGGGATATCCGGCAGCGCGGTCATAAGCCTTCACCTCCGATGTAGTCGGTCAGTGCGGCAAGAAAAGCCTTACGCTTGGGGCGGCTGACCTGCAGCTCGCAGGGGCCCACCTGTACGGTGCTCTGCCGCAGCTCCCGCACCTGTGCCAGATTGACAAGGTAGCCGCTGTTGCACCGGGCAAAGGGGCAGTCTGCCAGCTTTTCCTCAAAGGTCTTGAGGGCGCCGGGGGCGGAAAAATCGCCCTCATCGGTATAAAAGTGCACCCGGTGCCCCTCGCTTTCCAAATAATAGATGCTTGCGGTGTCCAGCCGGCGCAGCCCGCCCTCCACCGGCACGGTCAGGTAATGCTTTGCCCGCTTTTCCAGCCGGGCAACCGCCTTGAGCAGCTGCTGCGAAAAGGCAAAGTAGGGCACCGGCTTCAGCACATAGTCCAGCGCTCCCACCGAGTAGCCCCGGATGGCGTACTGCGCCATATTGGTGATGAAGATCAGGATGACGTCTGCATCCATCTGCCGGATGCGCTCTGCCGTGGTCATGCCGTCCAGATGCTTCATCTCCACATCCAGAAAAATAATATCGTAGACCGCGCGGTAATCCTCCAGAATATCCACGCCGTCCGCAAAGACCATCACTTCAAACTCTGTCCCGTACTGCCGGGTATACCGCCGGACATACTCCTGCAATACCCCCTGCACCTCCGCGTCGTCCTCTACGATCGCCACCCGGATCATGACCACACCTCCCTTACCACAACCCTTGTGGAACTGTTACGGCTCTATTATAGCGCAATCCCGCCGGGTTTGCCAAGGGGGCACTCCGCAACAAAGGGCAGGGCAGCCCACAGCTGACCACCGTGGACGTCAACCCCTACCAGCTGGGCATGGAGGCTGCCAGCCAGACCATCAACCACATCGAGAACCCGAACCTTCTGGCCACAAAGATCATCGTGCCGCACAAGCTCATCCCCCGGGAGAGCTGCTGCCCGCCGGAGGAGCAGCGCTAGGAAGTGCTTTTTCAGCAAGACAGTGTCCGCTTCCGGGAGCTGCCGCGCAGCGCTTGCTATCCTGCCCCCAGAGTAGACAGCGTAAAAAACGCTGCATCCTCCGGGGGTATTTTTATGCCCAAAAAGGCACAAAAGAATGCCCGCCCACCTGTGGAAAACCACGGTGGGCGGGCATTTTATGGTTTATCGTTTGCGCGCTGTAAAAGCGTTCAGAGGGCGGCGGTCTGGGGTACCAGCCGGAAGAGCATTACGGGCAGCTCGCTGTTTGCAAAATCCAGCGTATAGATGAGCTTTCCGCGCTCTGTTTCAAACGGCAGCTCCGTCTGTGTGCCGTCCGGGGCAATGCGCACAAGCGTTTTGCCTTCCAGCAGTCCGGCGGGCAGTGCAAGCTTTACCCGGCCGGTGGGCTGCGTCAGGCTGCCTGCGGTTTCAAAGGCCACGCTCAGGTATTCCCCGTTCGTCCGTGCGGTCACATCCTCCGCAGAAAGGCTGCCGCTGTTAGCCCACGCCGTTGCGGCTTCGATCTTTTCCAGCTGCGCGGCGTTTTCTGCCTGCCCGCACACGGGGCAGAAGGTCAGCGTTTCGCCTTCCGCAGTGCGGAAAGTAAACTTCCGGCAATCGGTGCTGCCAGTGTGCGCACAGCCCTGCCGCAGACAACTGGCGCTCTGAGAGCCGGTTCCGTTCGGGGACCATGCACCGAACTGGTGTCCCAGCTGATCGGTCGGGTCTGCGGTGTAGCTGTCTTTGCAGCGGGAGCAGGTAAAAACAGTATAGCCGTCTGTTTCACAGGTAGGCTCTACAGTAACAGCCTGATAATCATGGTTCAGCGCGGGCAGTTCCGCATAGGTGGTATAGTCACAACGGGAGCAGGTTTCGTAAGCATCCCAGCCGGGTTCCGTACAGGTAGGAGCTTTTGCTGCGTGCTGCTCCAGAGCATGGTTCAGTGCGGGCAGCTCTTTGCGGGTGGTATAGTCGCAGCGGGAGCAGGTTTCGTAAGCATCCCAGCCGATTTCCGTACAGGTGGGAGCTTGCGCTTCGTGCTGCTCCAGAGCATGGTTCAGTGCGGGCAGCTCTTTGCGGGTGGTATAGTCGCAGCGGGAGCAGGTTTCGTAAGCATCCCAGCCGATTTCCGTACAGGTGGGAGCTTGCGCTTCGTGCTGCTCCAGAGCATGGTTCAGTGCGGGCAGCTCTTTGCGGGTGGTATAGTCGCAGCGGGAGCAGGTTTCGTAAGCATCCCAGCCAATTCCCGTACAGGTGGGGGCTTTTGCTGCGTGATGCCTCAGATCATGCTGTGCAGGCCGTTCCACATAGGTGGTATAGTCGCAGCGGGAACAGGTTTCGTAAGCGTTCCAGCCCTTTTCCGTACAGGTGGGGGCTTTTGCTGCGTGCTGCTCCAGATCATGGTTCAGTGCGGGCTGCTCCGCATAGGTGGTATAGTTGCAGCGGGAGCAGGCTTCGTAAGCATCCCAGCCGATTTCCGTACAGGTTGGGGTTTTTGCTTTGTAGTACACAAAAGCATGGTTCAGCGCGGGCAGCTCTGCATAGGTGGTATAGTCGCAGCGGGAGCAGGTGTCGTAAGCATCCCAGCCGATTTCCGTACAGGTGGGGGCTTTTGCTGCGTGCTGCTCCAGAGCATGGTTGTTTGAGTCTTTTTCGCCGTATTCTGCACCACACGTCACACAGACCGCTTTGGCGCTGCAGGTTGCTGTGCCGCCGGTACAGTTTGCAGTATCAACCGCGTCGCAGTTGCTGCGCGTGCAGCTGCGGATGTGTGTGCCGTTGCCGGCGGATGACCACTCGCCCCATGCGTGACCGAGAATGCCATATTCCGACCAGCATAAGCGACAGATTTTGCCTGTGGTGCAGGTGGGGGTTTCGGTGCCGCCGGTATGATACGAAAACTGTTTATAAATGATCTCGTTCTCCGTGCGGCAGGTCCTGCATTTTATACGGATCTTATGATAGATTGGATCAGCATTTGATTGCCATACGTATCCGAGGATATCACAGGTTTTATCAGCCTTACATTGGATGCAGTACGTGAAGGCATAAGCTACTGCTTTAGCGTTTAACACGATCCCCGGTATCAGGCACACCATTGCCAGCACCGTCAAACACCGGATCAGCCATTTTTTCATGTTGCTCCCTCCTTGTCATCAAATCTTGTTATCCTTTCAGATCAAACTGCACGGACAGCGATGCAAGCACGGCATCTACCACCTTCCGCGCCTGGGCAAGCATATCGATCTCCGCCACAAAAGCGATGACCTGCTCGCGCTCCTGCGCGGGGACCTGCAGCGCACTCAGGCTCATGCTCAGATAGCGCCGTATTTTGCGCTCCAGCGTAAAGTAGGGGTCGCACCGCCGTGCCATGTAGCCGCGCATCATGCCAGCCGTGCCCAGCTCCATCTCGTAGAAATCGCACTCGGCGCACCCGGGCAGATACGCGCTGAACGCCGCCTGCAGCTCGGCCGTGGTGCTGCGGTGGATGATCTCCGCCGTGGCGGGGAAGGTGTACGCTTCCACATAGATATCCCGCAGGTTCTCGCTCAACTCGCTCAGCGCCAGCTGCAAAGCCGTTTCCACCGCGTAGAGGTACACCGGCGAGGGGGCGTTTGCCGCCAGCGGCCTTACCGCGCCGAACTGCCTGCTGAACATCATGCCGATCAGCTCGGTCAGCACGCCGTCCTTGGTGCGGAAAATATTCTGGAACGACCCGGCGGAAACATCTGCTTCCTTTAAAATTTCTGCCACCTTGGTGTTCGTGTAGCCTTTTTCCAGAAAAAGCCGGACACAGGCGGTCAGGATCCGCCGTTTTGCTTCTTTGCTGTCGTATCTGCGCGCCATTGGGAATCGTCCTTTTCTATGATTGGTTTCCGACCCAATTATATATTGATTTGAGAATTGCGTCAAGTAAACTTTTAAGGGCGTATTTTGGGCAGTTTGACGAGGGAGAGCTTTCTGCGGGTGCGCATCCGGGCAAAACAAAGCGCAAAGGACATTGCTGTTATCCGCTGCCGCAGCCAGACAGTTCGCGGCAGCAAAAAAGAGGCCACCGATCGGGGTGACCTCTTTTCAGCGTATTTTCAACGTAAATCCCGCAGCAGCCCTGCCTGCGGGTCGGTAAGCTTGCCGTAGGGGGCAACTTTTTAAGAAAGCTTCATTTGCTTTCAATACCCGATTCCGCATCGAACGGTGGAACGTGCATCTCAAACAATGTTTCGTATAATGGATATGCCACATTTTGCGTAAGATTGCAAGATAAATCTTATTTCTGACAGAAAGAGCCGGACCCGTGCAAACGAGTCCGGCCTTTTCCGCGTCTTTGTTGGATCTTGTGCAAAGTTATGGTAAATGAAGAGATTGGCTTTTGGAGTTTACAGCAGGCTCAGTGCTTCCTCGTCTGCCACAAGGATGCAGTCCGGGTGCAGCTGCAGGATGCTGCCGGGGCAGGCGGGGGTCACAGGGCCGGTCACGGCATCCTTGACGGCCTGTGCTTTGGCCTTGCCGTTGGCTACCACCAGCACCTTGCGTGCCTGCATGATGGTCTTGATGCCCATGGTATAGGCCTGCTTGGGCACGAGGGCTTCGTTGCCGTCAAAGAAGCGCTTGTTGGCTTCGATGGTGGTGGGAGCAAGGTCGATGCAGTGGGTCTCCAGCTCAAAGGCTTCGCCCGGCTCATTGAAGCCGATATGACCATTGGGGCCGATGCCCAGCAGCTGCAGGTCGATGCCGCCCAGCTTGTGGATGATGCCGTTGTAACGGGCACACTCGGCGGCAGTGTCCAGATTGGTGCCGTCCGGCAGGTTGGTCCTGGCCGGGTCGATATTCACTTTGCTGAACAGGTTCTCGTTCATGAAATACCAGTAGCTCTGGGGATGCTCCTTGGGCAGGCCGCGGTACTCGTCCAGATTGACAGTGGTGACCTCGGAGAAATCCAAGTCGCCCTTGTTATACCAGTCCACCAGCTGGGCATACGTGCCCACCGGGGTGCCGCCGGTGGCAAGACCCAGCACACAGTTCGGCTTCATGATGACCTGTGCAGAGATGATGTTGGCCGCCTTGCGGGACATATCCTGATAATCTTTTGCACGGATGATCTTCATAATAATACTCCTTTTATAGTACCGTTACGCCTGCGTTCCGGCAGGCCTGTAAAAACGCTGCGGGCAGCTTTCCGTCCGAGATAATGATGTCCACCTCGGACAGCCCGCAGATATGGAATGTGCTTTTCAGTCCGATCTTGGAGGAATCCAGCAGCACGGCTTTCTGCTCACAGCGGCGGAGCACGGTCTGCTTGAGCCGTGCTTCATCCTCCACGCCGCAGGTGAACCCGGTGTCCGGGCTGTAACTGGTCACACCCAGCAGCAGCAGATCAAAGTTGATTTCCTCCATCGTCTGGATGCTCTGCGCACCGCAGACGCTCATGCTGAACCGGTTCAGGCTGCCGCCCGGCAGGGACACATGGGGCTTTTCCAGCTTTGCCAGCTCCATGGCACAGCTCAGACCGCTGGTGTAGATGAGCATGGGCTGATCCGGGATGCAGCGGGCCACCGCTGTGGCGGTGCTGCCGGAATCCAGAAACAGGGTGGTGTTGGGGCGCAGCAGGGCCGCGGCTTTTTCGGCAATGACCTGCTTCGCTTCGGCATTGCGGGCGGAACGGCGGCTCAGCAGGTCGTCTGTGCCCACCACCTGCTCCACCGACTTGACACCGCCATGCACCCGCACCACGCGGCGGGCTTCATCCAGTGCTTTCAGGTCGGTGCGCAGGGTCATTTCTGAAACGGAAGGAAAGGCTTCCTTGAGCTGGGCAAAGCTGATGCTGCCTTTGCGGTTCACCAGTTCCACGATCTGATTGCGGCGTTGTTCCATGGGGGATTCCTCCTGTCTGCGTTTGTCCTGTCCCATGGCACGCTCCGCTTAGTCCTCCGGGTTGAAGTTTGCCAGCAGATATTCCTCTGCTTCCGGGCACCACAGGCCGTTGTGGGCGTCCACGATGTCAGCCAGTGCGGTATAGCGGGGGTCGTTGTCCTGTTCACCCTTGGCACGCAGATCGGTCAGGGCGGTGAGGGGCATGGTCAGGTGGGTATAGATCAGCTTTTTGCCGCCGGGGATCTTGGGCAGGTTCAGGGTGGTCTCGGCAGCGGCATTCAGGCCGCCGATGTGGGTGACCATCACAGCCGGGTCGATGCGCTTGGCGGCGGTCAGCTCCAGCGACTCGATCATATCGGCGGTATTGCCGCCGGTGGTGCCCATGACATGGGTAGAGTTGTAGTGCACATCGTAGAAGTTCATCTTGGCGCTGAACTGTTTATCGGTGGGGCCTGCAAAGAAGTTCAGGCAGCCGTCACGGCCCAGCACGGCGCTGGACAGCTCCACCACCGGCGCAATGGGAGCGTAGCAGAACACATCATCAAAGCCGGTGCCGCCGGTCAGCTCCCGCAGCTCGGCAGCAGGGTCTGCCATGTTGGCGGTGTTGACGAAGTACAGGTCGATGCCGTCCTTCTCCTTGACCTCCTTCGGGGGGAAGAGGGACTCCGCACGGGCCAGACGATCCTCGTTGATATCGGTGACCACCACCATACCGGGGCGCACATCACGGTGCAGTGCGTAGGTGAGAGCGCCCAGACCCATGGGACCTGCACCGGCCAGAATGGCCAGCTTGCCACCCTTCTTGATGCCCATATCGTGATGGTACACACCCATCTTGGTGTGGTAGGCGGCGTTGAACGCACCGATGGAGCAGCTCATGGGCTCGGCCAGAGAAGCCTCGTAGTAAGCGCGGCCCTTGTACTCCAGCAGGCAGCCCAGCTCCATGACCTCGGCAGGGATGATGCAGTAGGTGGCATCGCCGCCGAAGAACTCGTAGGAGTAGCCGGGGCTCCACATGGTGCCCTTGTAGTTCAGGGCGGGCTGCAGGGTGAACTTCATGCCGGGCTTGAACTTGTCCTGATGTGCCTTGCCCACCTTGACGATATCACCGGCGAACTCGTGACCCATGATAGCGGGGTGCTCGGCTACATCCGGGTGCACACGCTTGTGGCCGGTGCCGAGGATAGCGCACTTGTAAGTAGACATGCAGATGCTGTCGGAAACGACCTTGACAAGGATCTCGTCGTCCTTGATCTCCGGCAGTTCAAAAGTATCCAGACGCAGATCGTTGGCGGCGTGCAGACGAACAGCTTTGACTTTCATAATGAAACTCTCCTTTTATTATAACAGTTACCGTTGTGTTTTCAAGAAGTTTTACAGATGCTGGAAGGTGACCAGCGGCAGCAGCTCTTCGATCTGGCTGCGCTCTGCGGCCTGTGTGCCGCTGCACATCACATTGGCGGCTCCCGTGGCGATGGACAGGCGAACGGTGTTTTCTTCGCTGAGCCCTTCCGCCTCGGCGTAGGCGAGGGCGGCGACTACGCTGTCGCCGGCACCCACCGTGCTGCCCACTTTGACCTTCAGTGCCGGAGCGTAGATCACGCTGTCCTTGTGGAGGTACAGCGCACCGCGCCCGCCCATGGACACCACAACGCGCTCGATGCCCCTGCGGATGAGCGCCTGACCGGCATCGGCCAGTTCATCCAGCGTTTTCAGCTCCCGGCCCATCATGCGGGAAAGCTCGTCGTTGTTGGGTTTGACCAGATAGGGAGCAGCCTTCAGCCCCTCTGCCAGCAGCTCGCCGTCTGCATCCAGAAAGACCTTTGCCCCGGCCTTTTTGCAGGATTCCACCCATGTGTAGTAGGTGTCTTTCGGGGCACCCTTGGGCAGGCTGCCCGCCAGCACCACGATATCCCCCCGCTTCAGCTCCTTCAGCAGGTCATACAGCAAAGCGGTCAGCTCCGGGGCGTCTACCTCGATGCCGGGCTCGTTGATATCAGTGTTGGTGTGGTTTTCCGGGTCGATGACCTTCAGATTCGTGCGGGTCTCGCCGGGCACGAAACGGAAGTTGTGGGCAAGCCCTTCACTGTCCAGTGCGTCCTGAATGGCTCTGCCGCTGTTACCGGCCAGAATGCCGATGGCCTTGCTGGTCCCGCCCAGCTTTGCGATCACCTTGCTGACGTTGATGCCCTTGCCACCGGGATCGGTACGCATCTTGGTGATCCGGTTTACGGTGTCCAGCGCAAGGTTCGGGATCTCAACGGTCTTGTCCAGCGCCGGATTCAATGTTACGGTGTAGATCATGGGAACAACAGCCTCCTTCACGATTGTTGTTATGAAACTCGAAACTGTTGAAACGAAAGCTCTGGCATTATAATACCAACAGTTTTCGCCCCTGTCAAGCTGTTGTTTCAACAAATTGCATGGTGTGTTTTTGGTGCTTTTCGCCAACTTTCTGGGATACATGATTTTTGGTCCAAAAGTTCTCTAATAGGTATCTTGTTATAATAACAAAAAAGCTCCCGGCTCTGCCCAAAAGGCAAAAGCCGGGAGTCGGTTTTCGGTTTATTTTGTGTGCGGCGGTTTGCAGTCCGCAAAAAAGGCACGGTCAAAGCCCTGTTCCAGCAGATCTGCCGCCTCCTGCTGCTGACCGGTGCGCAGCGCTTCCATCAGCTGAGGTGTTTCGATCAGCTGCCCGCTGACATTCTGCATGACCTCCACCGGGACGCCGTTTCCGTCCTCCGGGGCCAGCAGCACCAGTGCCCCCAGCACGATGCGTCCCGGCTCGTAGACCGGCGGCTGTGCTTGCAGATAACCAAGGCGGCAGTCCTTCACCGCACTTGTCCTGCAATGGAGCAGCAGGGCATACAGGGGTTTGATGTAGGTATCGCCCAGCGTTTCGCGGCGGCGGAGCTGCTGCTCCACCAGCCGGGCGTCCGCTTCCTGCGGGCAGAACAGCTGCGCCGCCGCCCGGATGAGGGCAGCGCGGCTGCCGGGCGCCTTGACAGGCTGAATGGTCAGCTGTTCCAGCAGTCCGGTCATGGAGCGGGTCAGGCGCGCGTAATACCGCAGCTTAGAGCCTGCACGCTCTGTATCCTGCACAGGCTGCACCGCCGGTTCCGGTTCTTCGCGGTTCTGGCTGTACCGCATGATGGCGTCCTTCAGCACGGCGCGATCCGGTTCCAGCAGGGAAGGGCTGATGCACACCGCCGGGTAGTCCAGTTCCAGCGGCACGGTGGAGATGATGAAGTCGATCCTTCTCCGGCGCAGGTCGGCGGCGTTCAGTTCCCGCACCGAGCAGCACCCCTCCACCTGCAAAGAAGGGAACTCGTTTCCCAGCCGGGAAGCCAGAAAGCGGCTGGAACCCATGCCCAGCGGACAGGCCACTACCACCCGCAGCCGCAGCCGAAACATGGCATTCTGTTCCAGCACCGCACCAAAGTGCATGGCAAGGTAGGCCGCTTCATCGTCCGAGATGGCGGGCAGGACGAATTGCTGCTGCACCGCATCACAGGCAGCGCGGGTAGCCTTCCACAGGCCGGGGTAGGCAGTGCGGATGGTATCCAGCTGGGGGTTTTCGGTGCGGATGTTCTGCTCCACCCGCAGCAGCATGGGGCGCAGGTGGCAGTACAGGTCATCCCGCAGGGAGGTGTAGCCGGAAAGGTCTGTGTGCAGCGCCTTTTCCATTTCCCGGATGAGGGCGGCTTCCAGATTCCGCAGCTCCATCTCCTGTGCGCTGCCCCAAGGGTCCTCCGCGCCCAGATAAGCGGCGAGATACAGTTCCAGATACTGCGCTTCCTCGGGCGGCAGGGTCAGTCCGAAGGTGCGGTTCAGGGCCGCCACCAGCCGGGCTGCATGGTTGCCCGCCGGGCGCAGTCCTCTGGGCGCACTGCCTTTGTCGCCGCCCTGCTGCAGCTGCTGAATGGTCAGGGTGCAGTGGATGGCCAGCGCCAGAAAGCCTGCATCCGGCAGATGAAGCTGCTCTTCCTGCTCAAACTGCTGCAAAACCTTCCAGACCTTTTCGGCTGTTTTCGTATCCAGCAGGGTCGAGAAGATATCGTTTTCCGGCATCCGTCCGCAGAGGACATCTGCCAGTTCCTTTTCCGGCAGGCTGCTGCGCAGCAGGGCAGCAACGACCCTCCGGTAGGAAGAAGCATCCCCCTGCAGCCAGACCCCCACGCCGGGGCGGCGGAACATCTCCACCCGGTAGGGATGCAGTTTGGTCTCAAGTTCATCCAAGTCCGCAGACAGCGTGCTTTCCGAAACGCCAAGCTCCCGTGCAAGTGCCGCTGTTTTGCAGGGCTCCTGCTCACTGAGCAGCCTTGTCAAAAGCTGCTGCCGCCGCTCTGCGCGGGAAAGTTCTTTCTTGTCGCCGCTGTTCAGCCGGGTGCGCAGTGTGTCCCGCCGCTCCGGCGCTTCATCCAGCAGCAGACCCTTGCCGGGGTTGCGCACAAAATGCGCCCCGGCAGCCTGCATCCACTGCTCCACGGCAGGCAGCTCCCGCAGCACGGTGCGGCGGCTGACCCCAATGCTTTCGGCCAGCGCCGCCGCCGTCACCCACCCCTGCGGAAGGCTGAGCAGCTGCTCGATCAGCTTCCGTGCATTTGCCGACAGTTCCTCACGATACGCCGCACCCATGTTGATCCTCTCCTTTTCCCAAAAGTTACCCGTTGTTTCTATTGTAACATAGTGCCACATCGTCTGCCAGCCCCCGGAGCAGAAAAGAAGTTGTGTGTTTTTTGTCACCATTGCCCAGTGACAAAAGGCTCCGTGTTCCCGTCTTGTATCCCGGAGCATCAGCAAATATGCACAAATCGCCCGCACATCCCTTGGAAATGTTGCCGTATCATCCCACCGGTGTCACCATCCTCCGGTGACAGCCCCACCGCTTGTCACCATTGAAATCCGGCGCAGTATCGGCTAGAATAGTGCCAGAACGAAACGAAAGCTTCTCCGAACAACCATCTGCAGGCCGCAGCTCCCATGCCACAGGAGCTGCACCGCCTGCCTTTCCAGTGAAAAAGGAGAGCTACAAATGAAAAACGCTGTTTCCCGCTTTGGCAAGTTCCTCAGCGGCATGGTCATGCCGAACATCGGCGCATTCATCGCGTGGGGCTTCCTCACCGCTCTGTTCATTGAAGCGGGCTGGTTTCCCAACGAAAAGCTTGCCAGCATGGTCTCCCCGATGCTGACCTACCTGCTGCCCATCCTCATTGCAGGGCAGGGCGGCAAAATGATCGCAGGCGACCGCGGCCGCGTCATCGCCGCCATCGCCGTAGTGGGCTGCATCTGCGGCTCGGACTACACCATGCTGATGGGCGCCATGGTCATGGGCCCGCTGGCAGGCTGGGTCATCAAGCAATTTGATAAAAAGGTGGAAGGCCATATCCCCGCCGGTTTCGAGATGCTAGTCAACAACTTCTCCATCGGCATTCTGGGTATGCTGCTGGCCATCCTCGGCTACTACGTCATCGGCCCGTTCATGACCGCCATCCTCACCGTGCTGACCGCCGGTGTGGACTTCTTGGTAGCGCACAGCCTGCTGCCGCTGGTGTCCGTCTTTATTGAGCCAGCCAAGGTGCTGTTCCTGAACAATGCCATCAACCACGGTATCTTCAGCCCCATCGGTGCAAGTCAGGCCGCTGAGACCGGCCGCTCCATCATGTATATGCTGGAAGCCAACCCCGGCCCCGGTCTGGGTGTTCTGCTGGCCTACTGCTTCTTCTGCAAGGACGACACCACCCGCCAGTCCGCTCCCGGTGCTGTCATCATCCACCTGCTGGGCGGCATCCACGAGATCTACTTTCCCTACATCCTGATGAATCCCGTGATCATCATCGCCCCCATCGTGGGCAACTTCTGCGCCATCCTGTTCTACTCCATGACCGGTGCAGGCCTGTCCGGCCCCGCTTCTCCCGGTTCCCTCATCGCCTACATGGCAATGGCTCCTCGCGATTCCATCCTCACCGTTCTGCTGGGCGTTGTCATCGCCGGTGCTGTTTCCTTTATCCTGTCCTCGGTCATTCTGAAAGCCACCTCCGGCCACGCCAAGAGCCTGACCGATGCCCAGAACGAGATGAAGGAGATGAAGGCACAGGCCAAGGGCGAGATCCCCGAGCCTACTGCCGTAAATGTCGGTCAGATCCGCAAGATCGTCTTTGCCTGCGATGCCGGTATGGGCTCCAGCGCCATGGGTGCTACCAAGTTCCACAACCGCATCAAGGCCGAGCGCCCTGACCTGACCGTGACCAACACCAGCGTGGATACCATCCCCGCCGACGCGGACGTGGTGGTCTGCCAGCGCGTTCTGGCTGACCGCGCTGCCAAGTGCGCCCCGCAGGCACAGCTCATCACGCTGGACAACTTCCTTGCAGACCCGCATCTGGATGCGTTGTACAACGCCCTGACCTCCACCACTCCGGTGCTGGATGCCAAGGCCGAAGCTGCCGCCAATGAAGAGATCGTTTCCGACCTGCGCAACGCCGCCGTTGCTCCTCTGGCCGCTGCCGTGACCGAGGCTTCCAAAGCCAACGGTTCCGTGATGAAGATCCAAGCCGAGGACATTCAGCTGGGTCTGCCCTCTGTTACGAAAGAAGAAGCCATCCGTGCCGCCGGTGCGCTGCTGGCCAAGCGCGGCTATGTGGACGAGACTTACGCCGACGCCATGGTGGAGCGCGAAAAGCTGGTAAGCACCTACATGGGCATGGGCGTAGCCATCCCTCACGGCACCAGTCAGAAGAAAGGCACCGTCAAGAAGTCCGGCGTTGTCCTGCTGCAATATCCGCAGGGCGTGGACTTCGGCGATGAAAAAGCCTACCTCGTGTTCGGCATCGCCGGTGTCGGCAATGACCACCTTGACCTGCTGGGCAATGTCTGCGAGATTTTGGAAGACGAGGATGCGCTTGAACAGCTCAAGACCACTTCCGATATGAACTATGTGCTGGAGCACTTGCAATAACAACTATAAAAAGGAGAGATTCTTATGAAGAGCATCGACATCACCATTCAGGACAAAGAAGGTCTGCACGCCCGTCCCGCCGGCATCCTGAGCAAGGCTGCCAAGGGCTTTGAGAGCAAGGTGACCATGACCAAGAACGGCAAGGTCGCCGACATGAAGAAGATCTTCGCCGTGATGGGTCTGGCCGTGAAGTGCGGCGAGACCGTGACCATCGCCGCCGATGGCCCGGACGAGAATGCCGCCATTGAAGAGCTGACCAAGCTGTGCAAGGACGCATGACTTCTCCCTTTGTCTGTGCCCATTCTGCATAAATACTGCTGACGCAAAACCGCTCCGGGCAGAACGCTCGGAGCGGCTTTGCTGTCAGAATGCTTTTCAGCGGCGTGTTCTTAAACGAACCGAATTGGAAATTTGTTGTATGATAAGTCATACTATCACTGCTTTACTGCAATAAAATTTGTAAAACCGTCTTGACGCACCCCGCAATCCATGATACCCTTTATCGCAAATCCCACCAATTTTGTAGAAAAGTACAGAACGGCGAGGATTTATTCCCCATGAAGATTTTTACCGCCCCGCAACACACCCGATTCATTTTGCCGCCGATTCACCCGACAAAATCCATCGCTGCGCTGCGTGGGCGGTATTTTTCTTTTTCACAAATAAAATCTTATGTAGTTGTTCAATCTTCCAAAATTTGTTTTTAGTTGTTGACTGCACAACCTCAAAGTGTTATTCTGATGCTTGAAAGAAGCAGGCTGTAGTGTCTGCACTGCGCCCAGCTTTCTTCATACTGAACCTTGAATCTTACATAAGCCGTCTGAACGAGATACTGCGCCATGACCTCACACTTTCTGTGGGCGAGCCGGAAAACGCCGCTGCAAAACAGGGGCAGGAACTTCGTTCGGAGCAAACGGTAATCCCCTTACATGAGCAGTACCACCTCTACTTATTTTTGCGTCTTAACAATTCGGAAACATTTGTTGAAAGTTGATTTTGAGCGCAGCGGTAGAGGGCAAGAACCGTCCCGTGGCCACAAATTTTCAATTCTTGAAAATTTCCTGTCCATCCGGGACTTCACTTCTTCAATGCGTCTGCATTTCCGAAGTGATCTTGTTGGGGTAGCGCTTGTCGGGGCAACGCCCCTCCATCTGCTGTCGCAGACCGCGCTGCCGCTTAAAAGCCCCACTGGGGCTTTCATTGCTCCGCTGCGCTACGCAAACGCGGTCCCACCCCAAACCCTGCTCATGGTTCGCACCTGACGGTGCGAACAG
>ERZ1026864.532-NODE-532-length-21603-cov-3.837526_pt1 | contig 21603 bp, 17 predicted proteins | sample MGYA00380162_ERZ1026864 | MGnify/ENA primary metagenome ERZ1026864 (study PRJEB33269, sample SAMEA4719798) | human gut metagenome | biome: human-associated habitat; feature: organic feature; material: feces | place: Cameroon | collected 2013-10 ... | reverse complement strand
ATTCCCATTTGCCTTGTTTGTGGGCTGCTCCTTCCAACTGTTTTGCTCATCTCTTAAATATCGATAGCAAGAAATATTATAAAGCAGTTTTTTTAAATTGCAACGAAAGGCGCAATTTTTCCTTACGGAAAAGTACACAAAAATTATCGCTCAATTTCATAGAATTGCACACACAGCATGAAAACGCAAGAAATTCTGTATTTTTTTACATATTCCGCTTATTTTTAAAGTTGTTTTGCGAAATTTATGATATATTTTTGGTTTTCAGCAAATTCTGTCAAGCGCCATTTTCTATTGTAAATGCGCTTGACAAATATTGACTGTGAAAATATAATTGTGGTAACATCATCGAGGAACACCAAAAGAGCGTGCTTTTCGATGAAACTAAAAAACGGAGGAGAACACCATGAAAAAAGTAATCGCGCTGCTTCTTTCTGCCGCTATGATGGTCTGCCTGTTTGCAGGCTGCGGCGGCGGCAACAATGGCACCCCCAGCAATGAGGACAACACCGGCGAAGTCGTGTTGGAATTCCAGCAGTGGTTCGACAACGAGATGGAAGCTGGCTATTTGCAGAGCGTTTGTGACGCTTTCTATGCCGAGACCGGCATCAAGGTCAACCTGCTGAGCCAGCCCTATGCCGACACCAAGACCCAGCTGCAGGCCAGCGCCGTGGCCGGCACCATGGCCGACATCGTGGCACTGGACGGTTCCTGGATCTACGACTACGCCACTCAGGGCAACCTGGCTGATCTGGGCACGCTGTTCACCGAGATCGGCTTTGACACCGCCGATGTGTCCATGCAGACCACCGTTAACGGCACCGTGTATGCACAGCCCCTGGTCATCTTCCCCTGCCTGATGGCCGTGAACCGTGACATCCTGACCGCCAAGGGCATCAATGAGCTGCCCACCACCTGGTCTGAATTTCTGGATGTCTGCAAGACTGTGACCGATCCCGCCAACAACGTGTATGGCTTCGCCATGAACATGAGCACCGACAACGCCACCTGCATGGAGTATTTCGCCGCTTTCGCGTGGAACTCCGGCTGCTCCATCCTGAATGCCGACGGCAGCCCCAATCTGGCCGGCAACAAGGTGTTCACCGACACCGTGGATTTCTACAAGTCCCTGTTTGACAACAACGTCGTCTCCCCCGGCCTGTTCACCATGACCGATGCCGACAAGGTGGAAGAGTTCGTTAACGGCCGCGTGGCCTTCATGCCCGACTCCGTGGCACACCTGACCAACATCCGCGAGCAGGCTCCCGACATGGACGTGGTTTACATGAATATGCCCAGTCAGGACGGTTATGACGGCCCCAGCTATATGCGCGCCAACAACTGGGCCTGCGGTATTGCCGCCAACAGCGAGCATCCTCAGGAAGCCGCCAAGTTCATCGCCTATCTGCTGGGCGCTGATGTGAACGCCGATCTGTGCACCCACGCCGGTGGCTTCGCCGTGAATGCCAAGGCCGAGCCTGTGTACACCGACACCTCCGCTGCCTTCCAGTCCATTCAGGAGATCAACAAGACCACCGCCGGTAAGGCCGAGTTCTACTCCCTGCCCACCGCCGAGGCTCTGATGAAGGTTCTGGACGAGGATCTGATCATGTACATCGATGGCGAGTATGACAGTGCTGACGCTATGCTGCAGCACACTCAGGCCGAGTTCGACAAGGCCTATCAGGGCTGATCGCTGCTTCTCAGCTGCTCTGACTTCACAATAACCGCCAACACCGCTTCCGTGGGGTCACAGGCCCCGCGGAAGCGGAGCGGCGCATCTCACCCTCTGCCGCAGACGCAACCGGAACGGAAAGGTAACCACTATGCAACTGAAAAACTTCAAACACGATCATCCGGCCGTTGCGCGACTTCAGCGCAGCCTTCGGCCCTACGGCTATCTGTCGCCGGTGATGCTGCTGATGTTGGCGCTGCTGTTCGTCCCCATCATCCTGGTGATCGGATATTCCTTCTTTGATAACGTTCTTATCAAACCGCACCCGCAGTGGGTGGGGCTGCAAAACTATATAGAGGTCTTGACCGACCCGGTCTTTCTGAAATCCATGAAGAATACCGCAGTGTTCGTGGTATGCAACGTGGTATTTCATCTGGTCATCGGCATGACGCTGGCCCTGATGGTCAACGCCAAGTGCCTGCGGCCCGCGCCCAAGGCTATCTTCCGCGTGATCTATCTGCTACCGTGGATGTTCAACGCCACGGTCATCGCGATCCTGTGGAAGCTGCTGCTGAACCCCAACGGCATCGTCAACTACCTGCTGGTCAACGCCCACATCATCAGCGAGAAGATCTCCTGGCTCAGCGACCGCAGCATCGTGCTGGGTGTACTGACCTTCATCAACATCTGGGCGGGCTATCCCTTCTACATGATTAGCATTCTGGCGGGTCTGCAGGGCATCTCCGGCAACCTGTACGAGGCGGCCGCCATTGATGGTGCCCGTCCGGTGCAGCAATTCTTTCACATCACTCTGCCCCAGCTGAAGCCCATTCTGATCAGCATCGCCATGCTGGACTTCATCTGGACCACCCAGAACTTCTCTCTGATCTGGCTGCTGACAGCGGGCGGCCCCTCACACGCCACGGAGATGATGAGCACCTATGTGTACACCACGGCCTTTATGGAGTATCAGTACGCTCGGGCATCCGCCGCAGCAGTGATCATCCTGCTGGCCTGCGTGATCCTGGCCATCTTCTACGTGCGAAACCAGACCCGGACCGACTGAGAAAGGAGCGATCTATGAAAACGAAACCTGGAAAGCGCATCGCGCTGTGGATCGCCCTGATCGTGGCAGCGCTGTTCTCAGGGCTGCCCATCCTGTGGCTGGTATCCAGTTCGCTGAAATCCAACGCCAACATCTTCGCGGTACCGCCGAAACTGATAGACGAAAGCTTCAGCTTTACTGCGTACAAGGAAGTGCTGTCCGACCCCGCGAAGCTGCGCTTCTTCCTGAACTCCTATGCCATTGCCGGTATCGTGGTGGTCATTACACTGGCCATCGCCCTGCTGGCGGCCTATAGCTTCAGCCGCTTCGACTTTCCCGGCAAGAAGATCATCAACACGATCATTATCAGCGTGCAGGCGGTGCCGCCTATTACGCTGCTGATCCCGTATCTGGTACTGGTGGTCAAGCTGCGGATCTACGATTCGTATCTGGCCCTGATCGCCACCTATGTGGTGTTCACACTGCCCTATGCCATACTGATGCTGACGGGCTATCTGAACACCCTGCCCAAGGAACTGGACGAGGCCGTTCTTATTGACGGTGGCTCCCGGTTCAAGGCACTGTGGCGGGTGCTGGTGCCCTCCTGCATTCCCAGTCTGGTGTCTGTGGGACTGTACACCTTTATCCAGTGCTGGAACGAATATCTCTACGCTCTGACGCTGACCAAAAGCAATGAGATCCGCACCATCCCCATCGGTATCGCGTCGCTGATGGGACAGTACGCCTTTGAATGGAATCAGATCATGGCCATGAGCATTCTCGGCTCCCTGCCGGTCATCATCATCGCCCTGTTCTTCCAGAAATACTTCATCTCCGGCATGACCGCCGGCGCGGTGAAGATCTGACAGCAACCACCAATCATCACACATTTTAACGGAGGTTTCACGATGAAAACGATCCTTTTGGGCCAGAACAAGATCCCCGTGCCCGCCATTATTCAGGGCACCATGCGCTTTGACCGCCTGACCACCAATGAAGTGGCCGCCATGTTCCACAACGATCTGGAAAACGGCACCAACTTTGTGGACACCGCCAACTGCTACGGCAAGCCGGAGGGTCTGGTGGAAAGCATCATCGGCAAGACCTTTGCCGAAAATCCCGGCCTGCGTGACAAGCTGGTGCTGCAGTCCAAGGGCGGCATCACCTTCTATCCCGATGGCCGTCCCTATCACAACTATTCCAAGGAGCACCTGCTGAAGACGCTGGACGCCTCCCTGAGCCGTCTGCAGACTGACCATCTGGACTACTTCCTGCTGCACCGTGTGGACGCTCTGTTCCGCCCGGAGGAAGTGGCCGAGGCCTTTGACATCATGAAGCGCGAGGGCAAGGTGCTGCACTTCGGCGTCAGCAACGACGTGCCCTATGGCATCGAGCTGCTGCAGAAGTACTGCTCCGTACCCATTGAGGTGAACCAGATGCAGTTCAGCATCGCCCACGCCGATATGTGCGTACAGCCCATTGCCACCAATAACCACGACTTCTATGCCGTGGATCGTGACTGCGGCGTGCTGAACTATTGCCGCCTGAAGGACATCACCATTCAGGCCTGGTCCCCCTTCCAGTACGGCTTTATCGACGGCGTGTTTATCGACAACCCCAAATATCAGGAGGTCAACGATGCCATGCAGAAGGTGGCCGACAAGTACGGCGTCAACAAGACCACCATCGCTATCGCGTGGATCCTGCGTCACCCCGCCGATATGCAGGTGGTGTGCGGCACCACCCGCATTGAGCGGTTCAATGACTGCTGCAAGGCCTGCGATATCGAGCTGACCTACGAGGACTGGTACAACATCTATCTGGCCGCCGGCTATCCCATCATGTAACACACCGCGCTGCCGCCGGGCCGCGCGGAAAGCGGGCCGACAGGCGATATCGTCTGCCGGCTCTTTTCACCGCCCCGGAGACAGGCAAAAGGAGCTTCTATGGACAAGCAATTTGACATCGCGGCCATCGGCACGCTGGCCTATGACATGATCCTGCGGACGGTGGATGAGTCCGTGTTTACCCGCGACACCACCGTACTGGAGGAGGTAGGCATCTCCGTGGGAGGCGGCGCCATGCTGAGCGCCATCGCCGCCCAGCGGCTGGGCTGGAAGACCACCGTGGTGGGCAAGCTGTGTACCGACGCCTTCAGCGACTACTGCGTGGATGTGCTGAAAAAAGCAGGGGTAGACACCAGCTATGTGACCCGCTCGGAGACAGACACCATGTCCCTGACCTTCGCGCTGGTGCGGCCCAACGGCGACCGGCACTTTCTGGGCCGTCTGGGCAGCAACAACCGCACCCTGTCCCCCCGGGATTTCGACCTGTCGGTGGTGACGAAGGCAAAGATCGTCAGCTATGGCAGCTTTCTGGTTCTGCCGGAGCTGGATCAGGAGATGCCCCGCATCTTTCATGCCGCCCGCGAGGCGTGTGCGCTGACCGTGGCCGACTGCGCCAACGACTCCTATCATCAGGGGGCGGAGACGGTGCTGCGCTGCCTGCCGGAGACCGACTACTTCATCCCCAGTCAGGTGGAGGCAGAGTATCTGACCGGCGAGACGGACCCGGCCGTAATGGCACGGCTGCTGATGGCACGGGGCTGCCGCAACCTTATCATCAAGCTGGGCGAGGAGGGCTGCTATGTGACCGATGGCGTCACGGCCCGGATCGTGCCTGCTTTCACAGTACCCCACGTCAGCGACACCACCGGTGCCGGAGACAACTTTGTGGGCGGCTTTATGGCCGGATTGCTGGAGGGTCTTGACCTGTTTGAGGCCGCCCGCTACGCCAACGCCACTGCCGCTGTCAGCGTGACCGGCCCCGGAGGTGAGGGTGCGCTGCGGAACAAGTCTCAGGTGCTGGAGCTTCTGAACCAAAAATAAAAAAAGCTACATATTTGATTAAGGAGATACTACCATGAAAGATTTGATGCCTTTGCAGGATTATCTGGCTGATGCCAGAGCCAGACACTACGCGCTGGGCGGCTTCTGCCTGTGGACCTATGCCTACGGCATGGCCATCGCCGAGGTGGCACAGAAGCTGAACCTGCCCATGCTGTACATCATCGGCGACGCCGAGGTGAAGTTCTTCGGTGGCGAGAAGAACGCCGTGGCCGCCGCCCGCACCATCGCCGAGAACGTGGACGTGCCCGTGATCCTGCACGCCGACCACTTCCGCGAGTTTGAAAGCATCCAGCGAGCCATCGACGCAGGCTTCCGCTCCGTGATGATCGACGCCTCCTCCTATCCCTTCGAGGAGAATGTGGAGCGCACCGCCCGCGTGGTGGAGTACGCTCACAAGGCCGGCGTGTCCGTCGAGGGTGAGCTGGGCCGCATCGCAGGCTGCGAGCAGAAGCTGTCCGTCAACGAGGCAGAGGCCATGCAGACCGATCCCGACGAGGCCGCCAAATTCGTGGCGCAGACCGGCGTCGATATTCTGGCGCTGTCCATCGGCACCGTCCACGGCGAGTATCGCTTCCCCCCCAAGATCAACATTCCCCGGCTGAAGACCATCTCCGAGAAGGTCTCCATTCCTCTGGTGATGCACGGCGGTTCCGGCACGCCCGAGGATAAGGTGGCCGAGGCCGTGCAATACGGCATCACTAAGCTGAATCTGGCCACCGATCTGGTAAAGACCGTGGGCAAGGCCACTGCCGCCGTGCAGCATCAGCCGGGCTTCAACTACTCTGTTGCCAACCTGTACGCCCCCGCCTATGTGGATCTGGCCGCCTACGCCGAGCACAAGATGCGGCTGCTGGCCCAGAGCATTCTGTAAGGAGCGTGTCCATGGAGCGAGTACGTTTTGGTGAAAAGCTGACCGTGGCCCCTGTGGCCATCGGCACCATGAACCTGCTGGACTGGGGCGTGGACGCCCGCGGCCTGCTGGATCGGGTGAAGGAATACATTGATCTGGGGCTGACCACCTTCGATCTGGCGGATATCTACGGCGGCGGTGGCTGCGAGGAGCTGTTCGGTCAGATGCTGGCGCTGGAGCCCTCTATCCGCGACAAGATCGAAATCATCAGCAAGGGCTGCATCGTCTACGACAAGCTTCGCCGCCCCTATTTTGTCAGTGAATCCTACAACCTGTCCAAGAACTACATCCTGTCCGCCTGCAATGCCTCGCTGCGGCGGCTGGGCGTAGAGTCGCTGGATCTGTACCTGCTGCACCGCCCCTGCCCGCTGATGGATCCGGCAGAGGTGGCGGAGGCGCTGGCCCAGCTGCGGGATGAGGGCAAGGTGAAAAACTTCGGCCTGTCCAACTTCCTGCCAGAGCAGATCGCCGCACTGGAGGCCTATACCGACATCCCCTTTGTCACCAATCAGATCAAGATGAGCGTCAAGTGCATGGACTTCTTGGCCGATGGCACTCAGGAGGACGCCCTGCGCCGCAAGATGCCGCTGATGGCCTACTCCCCCGCCTGCGGCGGCGCGCTGTACCGCAAGGATCTCAGCAAGGACGATCTGGCCACGGTGGAGGTACTGCGTGAGATACAGCAGGAGATCGGCGCAGAGACGCTGGACGAGGTGCTGTACGCATGGTTGTACCGTCTGCCTGTGAAGGTGGTCCCCGTTACCGGCACCGGCAAGAAGGAGCGCGTGCTGCGGGCCGTGAAGGCGCTGGAGCTGGATATGAGCCGCGAGCAGTGGTACGACATTCTGCGTATCGCCCGTCCCGATCACGTGTCCCACAAGTATCACGATATTTAATCTGCCTTCTGCTTCTCGGACGCCCGGTACGCCGGAGATGCCCTCCGCGTGTATCGGGCGCCCCTCTCTTTTTTCTCTACCATACCCACCACCAGTCAGGCCACAGACCTGCGAAAGGAGCAATCATATGGTTTCCAAGGAACTTTTCGGCAAACTGCCGGATGGCAGCGAGGTCAACCGCTATACCATCACCAATCGCTTCGGCGAGTCCGCCGGATTGCTGGACTTCGGCGCCACCATCCACGATGTGACCGTACTTGACAAGGACGGCAAGCTGGGTGACGTGGTGCTGGGCGCCCCCGCCGATGCTATTGCCCAGTGCACCTATATGGGCAGCATCATCGGCCGCTACTCCGGCCGTGTACCCGGCGGCAAGTGCATGATCGACGGAAAGCCCCACCAGCTGGAGCAGAATCTGGGCGAGGACTTCTGCCACGGCGCCAGCGGCAACTATGCCCGCAAGCTGTTCAACGGCCAGTGCGCAGGCGACGACACCGTGACCTTTACCCTGTTGGATCAGGGCGAAGGCGGCTTTGGCGACCAGATGGACGTGACCGTGACCTACACCTTCAGCGATGACCACTGCCTGCGGCTGACCATCGCCATGACCGCCCACGAGACCACCATCGTCGGTCCCACCAATCACTGCTACTTCAACCTGTCCGGTCTGGACGCCCGCGACCTGACGCTGCGCATCACCACCCCCTGCTGCACCGGCAAGTCCCCCATCGGCGCTGCCGATGGCTCTGTGAAGAACGTCAGCGGCACGCCGGAGGACTTTACCTCCGCCCGCACGCTGCGACAGGCTATGGATTCCGATCCCGGCTTTTTTGCTCAGCAGCCCGCCGGATACGATACCTACTACATCTTCGACCAGAACGGGATGCAGATGAACGCGGAACTGTCCTGCGCGGAGAACGGCCGGCGGATGCAGGTGTGGTCCGACGCGCCCGGCATGGTACTGTACACCCCCGCCGGACGTGATCCGGAACCCAGCAAGAACGGCGGAACCTACGGCAGCGGCTACACCGGCGTGTGTCTGCAGCCCGGCAACATCCCCAACGCCACCAACTGCCCCACCTACGCCTCTCCCCTGTGCCGCAAGGGCGAGACCTATACGTTGAACATCCGTTACGCCTTTGGCGTGATGGAGGGTTGATATCTCCTGAAAGCACGAAAGCACCCTGCCATCGGCAGGGTGCTTTCATTTTTACCCGATTACTGAATGGTCAAAGGGTGGCAGGCGCCATGGCCCAACACCGCCTCCATACCGTCGCGGAAGCGGGACCATTGGTCGGCAGGGACAAAGGCCAGCGCCGTACCGGCGAAGCCGCCGCCATGGACGCGCACTGCACCGCGGCCAGCCAGCAGTGTGCGGCCCAGCGCGATGGTCATCGCCATCTGTTGTCCCAGAACATTTCCCTGAGGTATCACGTTTTGCAGGTACATCCACGAGGATTGTCCGGACTGTTCCACCAGACGCAGGAACTCAGGAAAGTCCTCCGCCCTCAGAGCCGCCACCTGCGCAGCCACGCGGCGGTTCTCCTCATAGACATGCATAGCCCGCAGGGCCGCGCGGTCTCCGGCAGCCTGCCGCACCTGCGGCAGACGGGCGTAGAAATCCGTCTCAGGTACCTGACGCAGCGTCTGGCAGCCGAACAGACGGCACACCTGCGCCAGCTCCTGCGGGATGGCGGCGTACTCCGCCGTCAGGTCGGCGTGGTCGGCGCCGCTGTCGATAACGCACATCACATAGCCGCAGGCGGAAAAGTCATAGTCCACCCGCTCCACCACCGGATCAGCCGGGTCGGCGAAGTCGATGTACACCAAACCTCCCACGCTGGAGGCCATCTGATCCATCAGTCCGCAGGGCTTGCCAAAATAGGTATTCTCCACCCACTGGCCCATCTTGGCGATCTCCACGGGAGACACCGTGTTTTGACAGCACAGGCCGTTGAAAATGCGGCCCATCATCACCTCGAAGGCGGCGGAGCTGGACAGGCCGGAGCCGGGCAGCACCGCGGAGGTCACATCGGCATCAAACCCCGTCAGAGTCACGCCCCGCTGTGCAAAGGCCGCGGCCATGCCGCGGACGATGGCAGCGGTGGTATTTTTCTCCGCCTCTCTGGGAACCAGCTCATCCAGCCGCACCTGCACCGGCGCAAACCCCTGCGAATTCAGGCGGATGATGCCCTCCCCGTTGGGCCGTACGCAGGCCTGCGTGTTCAGGTCGATCGCCGCCGTCAGCACGCAGCCCCACTGGTGGTCGGTATGGTTGCCGCTGATCTCCACCCGGCCGGGGGCGGAAAAGGTCAATTCTCGATCCATAGCTTACTCCTTATTCAATGTGGCCAGAAAACGGCCCAGCGCCGTTCTTCCCGCCGGGATACAGGGATACACACCGGCGCACTCCAGCACGCGGTAAAACACCTGTCCCACCTCATGGCGCAGAATGTCGTCTGCGGTGGCGGCGTTCCATTCCGGATGACGGGACAGCACCTCCGCAGCCCACGGGGCATGGGGCGCCAGCGCCGGGTCCTCCGCCGGAGAGCGGCCTGCCAGCAGCGTCTCCTTCAACGCCTGCAGCTCACCCTTCAGCCGCCCCGGCAGCACCGCCAGACCCATCACCTCGATAAGACCGATGTTTTCCTTTTTGATATGGTGCAGCTCCGGATGGGGGTGATACAGCCCCATGGGATACTCCGGCGTGGTGAGATTGCTGCGCAGCACCAGATCCAGCTCATACTGCCCCTGCCGCAGTCGGGCAATAGGGGTAATGGTATGGTGAGGCACACCATTCGTCTCCGCCAGCAGCATAGCCTGCGGGTCAGAGTAGCGCCTCCACGCCGTCAGGATCTTCTCCGCCAGACGGCAAACCGTCTCGGCTTCCTGTCCCCGCAGGCGCAGCACCGTCATGGGATAGCGCAGTACAGCGCAATGCACGTCGTCAAAGCCATTCACAGTGAAGGTCTGCTCCTCCGCAGCCCGCTCCATGGGGAAGGTATAACATCCCCCCTGAAAATGCTCATGACTGAGAATGCTGCCTCCCACGATGGGCAGATCAGCGTTGGAGCCGATAAAATAATGCGGAAACTGCTCCACAAAGGCGAACAGCTTACGGAACACCGCCCCGTCGATGACCATGGGCACATGGCGGCGGTTCATCACGATGCAGTGCTGGTCATAGTACACATAGGGGGAATATTGCAGTCCCCACGGCTCACCCGCCAGCGTCAGAGGGATGATCCGCAGGTTCTGCCGCGCGGGATGTCCCGCGTGGCCACGGTACCCCTCGTTCTCCACACACAGCTGGCAGGCGGGATAGCCGGTGGCCTTCCGTGCGCCGGCGGCGGCAATATCGCGGGGATCCTTCTCCGGCTTGGATAGGTTGATGGACAGCTCCAGCGCTCCGCAAGGGGTATCCGCCTGCCAGCGGACATCGCGGGCGATGCGGTCCCGGCGGATATAGTGGCAATCCTGACTGAGCCGGTAGAGGTAGTCGGTGGCGGCGCGGGGCTCCTGCTCATACAGCCGGCGAAAGCGACCGATCACCTGAGAGGGCGGCGGAGTCAGCCGTCCCATCAGGCGGGTATCCAGCAGATCCCGCTGGGCCACGGTGTCGCCGCACAGCCCCTGCTGTACACCGAAACAGCACAGCAGCTCCAGACAATCAGGGAATGGCAAACGCCGGGACTGGGGTACATATTGCTCCAACCCCAGATCGCCCAGCAGCAGGTTGCGGGCATAGATCCGGTCGTCGTCACACAACAGCTCACGCTGCTGTGCATAGTCCAGCAGCGAGTCCAGCGCCGCCCAGACCTGTTCCAGAGGGATGCCCATGGCGGTCACGCCTCCCACTCGGCGGCGGTGCGGTTCTCCCCCACCAGCCCCAGCCATGTACCCAGAGGCAGTCCCGCCGCCGGATGGCCGATGAGCCATTTGCTCTTAGCGGTCAGCAGCGGATCGGTCGGGACACCCTCCAGCGCCGTATTGGTTCCCCGGGGCAGCACGATGGCGCACCGGAAAGGGCGGCCTGCCACGCCGCAAGGGGCGTAATGCAGAGTGGTGGCGTACATCTCATACATGGTGCCCGCCGGAACGAAGAACAGCTCCGCCCGGCCGGTGTCATAGGTCTGCCGGTCGGTGATATCCTGCCGGCAGCCCAGAAACAGCAGCTGATCCTCGGCGGCGATGTTAATCTCGGAGCACTTGTGGTACTCCATGGCGTCCATCCGGCTGTTGACGCCATAGCACACGCCCACCTGCACCGGCATCTGGCCGAACACCTCGTTCTGCAGGCAGGCGGCGATGTCCAGCGCCTCCAGCTGTGGCTGGGAGGCCAGATATGTCACGCCGGCGGGGTCGTCGTACTGCCGCAGCAGGCCGCAGAGCTCCGCAGTGTCCATACCGGTCAGCACCCGGCCATAACGGCCAAAGGCCGCGTCAAAAATACTTTTTCCGTTCATAGGACTCCTCCTGTTATATCTGCAATTCCATTCGCTGAATGATATGATCCTGATAGGCACGGTCCAGCTCCACAAAGTAGCCGCTCCACCCCCACACCCGGACGATCAGATTCCGGTATTGCTCCGGATGGCGCTGGGCATCCAGCAAGGTATCACGGTTCACGGCGTTCAGCTGCAGCTGGTGTCCTCCCATCTCCATGAAGGAGCGCACCAGCAGCGCCACCTTCTCCACGCTCTCCTCCGTACGGAAGAGGGTATCGTGCAGCTCTAACGTCAGAGGACCGCCGTTGATGACCCGGCGCAGGTGAGGCTTGGCAAAGGATTTCAGCAGCGACACCGGTCCCCGGCAGCGGGCAAACAGACTTGGGGAATAGTTGCAGGGCAACGCCTCCTCCGCCTGACGGCCATCCGCTGTGGCACCCAGCCCAGTGCCGTGCCACAGGTAGTACATGGCCGATCCGGTGCCCGCCCGGTACACGCCGCCGCGGTCGTTGCGGCGGCCCTGCACCGCGTCGGCAAAGGTGTCCAGCAGCCACACGGCCAGACCGTCCGCCGTATCGTCGTCATTGCCCATCTTGGGCATCTCATACCGCAGACGGTTGCGCAAAGGCTCATCCTTCCGGAAGTTGTCCTCCAACGCCCGCAGCAGTCGCTCCGCCGCTCCCGGCTCCCCATGATCGTACACCAGACACTTCACCGCCGCCAGACTGTCCGCCGCCGTGGCAAGGCCGGTGCCGTGGAAACCGTAGTTATTGTACACTGCGCCCTGAGAGATATCGTGTCCCACATGGCCGCCGTTGTCCATCATCAGCGACAAAAACGGTGCCGGAAACAGATATGTGTTCCGCGTCATCCGGCACAGCTCCTCCACTTGCGCATTGATGTTCTTTGCCACATAGCAGCACAGGGTGGAGAAATCGGGGCTGTCCATCAGGTTCCGGCGGATCGCATCGTTGGCCGCGCGGGCAAAGGACAGAGCGGCGATGTTGGGAATATCCATAGCCTTGCCGGGGATGATGAACTCCCAACAGGCCGCCACCGCATAGTTATAGGCGTCCTCCGGCGCATAGCCCAGATCCAGCAGGCCGGGTATCACCACGTCATCGTTGGCATACTGCGGGAAGCCCAGCCCCTGTTTCGTCAGCCGGGTACCCAGCACATACACCGACTGGGGTGTGTCGCGGTGCACCCTCAGGTTGATCTTGGGGTCGATAAGCCGCAGCTCCAGACTGGCCCGCAGGCACAGCTCCGACAGCTGGTTATAGCTGTCCGTCCCATCCATGTTCCGGCCGCCCAGCACCAGACTCTGGCCGTTGTCCCCCTGCTGCATTCCGGGGTACAGGTCGCTGTCCCGGTTAAAGGTCAGGAAGAACTCCTCCAGCTGCTCCAGCAGCTGCTCCTCCGTCATAGTGTCCCGGTCATGCAGGAAGTAGGGGTACAGGTACTGATCCAGCCGCCCCAGCGTGTTGTGATAGTTGCCACCGAGCCACATGGTAAAATGTAGGATGCGGAACATCTGCAGCGCCTCCAGAAACGTGCGAGGGGCGTATCGGGGCACCCGTGCCAGCGTCCGGGCCCTGCCGCTCCGCCAGCTGACGGTAACGCTCCGCCAGCTCCTCCACGCATTGCAGGATCCGCAGCTGGCCGGTAATATAGTCCGCCGCCTCCGGATGCTCCTGCCGCTGCCGCCGCAGCTGTGCCATGCGCTCCGCCAGTCCACAGTCCAGCAGCAGTCGGTAGTCCACATTGATGTTGCTCACATCGCCCCGCTCGTGGATCCAGTGGCTCCGGCGCAGGGCCTCCAGCTCCTCCGCCGTGAACAGCTCCGGCACGTTGGGCAGCGTGCGAACAAATGCGATTCGCTCCTCCGGAAAGAGGTGAGGCTCCTCCTGCCGCAGCATAAAGCAAAGACGTTCCACCGCCCGCTCCGTATCCAGCAGCTTCCGTTGGGCAAAGTCTGCCGCCAGACAATCCTCTGCCAGCGGCGGACGCCGTACTGCGTGGTGGGCTTTATCGACGATGAAGAATCGGCGCAGTCTCTCGATGCGGTCTGTCATAATACCTTGCTCCTTATTCCATATTCCATAAAGATCTCTGCCGCCGCGTGGACGGGACGCTCCACGTCAAAGCCGGGGCGGTATTCCCGTCCCAGCATGGCGTACTTGGCGCCCGCCGTTTTATGATAGGGCAGCAGCTCTACCTTCTCCAGCTTCTTCGCGCCGGCGATCCACCGGGCCGTTTGCCGCAGATTCTGCTCTGTGTCGTTGACGCTGGGGATCAGCGGCACACGAATGGTGAATGGCGTGTTCCCCCGGCACAGCCGCCGCGCGTTTTCCAGTATAGGGCCGTTGTCCACGCCGGTATAAGCCCGGTGTGCTTCGCTGTCCATCAGCTTCAGATCCATGATGATGTAGTCCAGCCGCTCCGTCACCCTGTCAAACAGATCCTTCTGGGCATAGCCGGAGGTCTCAATACAGGTGTGCATCTCCGGAATCTGCTCCAGCACCTCCAGCAGGAATTCCCCCTGCATCAGCGGCTCGCCGCCGGAAAAAGTAACGCCTCCGCCGCAGGCGGCATAGTAGGCACTGTCCCGCCGCAGGCGCTCCGCCAGCTCCTCCGCCGTGACCGTCTCTCCCGCAATATGCCGCAGGCGCAGCGGACACACCGGCACACATTCACCGCAGGCCACGCAGCTCTCGTGACGGCACACCGCCCTGCACCGGCCGCAGTGGGTACAGGAAGCCCCTACCATCAGCTGCGGATGAGGCGACAGTCCCTCTGGATTATGGCACCATCGGCACCGCAGGGGACAGCCCTTCAAAAACACTGTCTGCCGTATGCCCGGTCCGTCAAACACAGCCAACTGTTTCAGGTCGAATATTACGCCAGCAGCCATTTTTCCACGCCTCCCCTCCGCCGGACCCCCTCTGCTTCCGACGCATTTTTCACTATTGACAGTGTACGTGACAGAAGCTATTTTGTCAATTCTTTTATCAAAATGTGTTGTCAAAATCAAGAACCCACTGCCGTGGCTGTTCTTGTATTTCATCCACCCATGTGATACTATGGAGCCAAGCAGGATGGCAAAGCGGAAGGCTGTCCTGCATAGAGAACGGGGAGGTGTGCTTGAAATGGCAAAGACAAAAATCGAGCTTTTTGAAGATGCGCTTACCGCAGATGGCATGACCGGCGACAGCCTTCCGGAATATGAGAGGCTGCTGAAAAGAGCCGGGAATGACTGGAGCCGGATCCAACATTGCTTCCTGACGGCATACCGCTTCCCTGTTGAACGGCTGGAGGAAGCCGTTCAGCTTATGGAATTCGGAATCAGCAAATACGGGAGTAAGCCGGGGTACACCATACCTGCTTATGAAATGCTGGGAACGATTTATGAAAGAGCAGGCTGTTACCAAAAGGCCTACGATACATACATCTCGATATTTCCCGATATCAAAGGCTTCAAGGGCAACTACCCCTGGTGTCTGCTTAATATGAAAATGCATGTGGACAGGTTCACATATTCCGAAAAGCTGGAAGAATACCTTGCTCTCTGCTTGGCAGAGGACGCCTTCTCCAAAGCCTTTTTGAAGAACCGGTTCCTATTGGCGCTGGCAGATTACATTATCGCCGGCCATGACGGCAATATGGAACGCAGAGGTAACGCATACGACGCTATATGCGAAATGACAGGGCCGGAGTTCAAGGGGCCGCTGTATGGTCTCTTGAAACGGCACAGATATCAGGAAGAACTCAAGATCACAGACGAATGTCGGGCATTTTTGGATCGCATAGAAAGATAACGCTCCATATGTGCGCTTTGCAAGCCAAAAGGCGTGACCGTGAAGGTCACGCCTTTTGGCTGTTTTACCGCCTATGGACGGTCATTTTGTTCTCAGAAGAAGCTTACCTGACTGGTCTCCGCCATACCGGCGAAGGCACCCAGCGCCTTCAGCTGCTCGATATGGGTCTTACTGAGCTTGTTGCAGGTGGTGGAGAACTCCTCGATGGAGATGAAGTCCTTGCCCTTACGCTGCTCCACCGTGGCCAGCGCCGCCGCCTCGCCCAGACCGTGCACCGACACAAAGGGCGGCAGCAAGCCGTTCTCCGTGATGAGGAAGTGGGTGGCGTCGGATTTATAGATGTCGATGGTGTCAAAGTGGAAGCCCCGGAGATAGAACTCATAGCACACCTCCAGCGTCACCATCAGATCCTGCTCCACGTTGGTAGCGTCCTTGTTGTTTTCGATCTCCTTGATCTTCCGCTTCACAGCGTCCAGTCCGGCGCAGCAATACTCCGCGTCGAAGGCCTTGGCCCGGATGGAGAAGAAGGTGGCGTAGAAGGCCAGCGGCTTATGCACCTTGAACCACGCGATACGGAAGGCCATGGTCACATAGGCCACGGCGTGGGCCTTGGGGAACAGATAGCCGATCTTGGCCAGCGAGTCGATATACCAGTCGGGCACGTTGTGCTCCCGCATGGCCGCCTCCCAGCCGTCCTCAAAGCCCTTTTTCTTCACCTTGCCCTTACGGACGGCCTCCATGATCTTGAAGCTCATCTTGGGGTCAAGGCCCATGGAGATCAGATACAGCATGATATCGTCACGGCAGCCCACCGTTTCCAGAACAGTGGCGGTGCCGCTGACGATCAACTCGCGGGCGTTGCCCAGCCACACGTCGGTACCATGGGAGAAACCGGACAGACGCACCAGCGTGTTGAAGTTGGTGGGCTGGGTATCCACCAGCATCTGGCGGGTAAAGCGGGTGTTGAACTCCGGGATGGCCACAGCGCCGGTGGGGCCGAGGATTTCGTCGTTCTCATACCCCAGCACCTTGGAGGAGATGAAGATGGACATGGTGTCCGGATCGTCCAGCGGGATCTCTCTGGCGTTGACGCCGGTGAGATCCTCCATATATTTTATCATGGTGGGGTCATCGTGGCCCAGCATGTCCAGCTTCAGCAGGTTATCCTCCATGCAGTGGTATTCAAAATGGGTGGTGATGGTGTCGCTGCCCGCGTCGTCGGCGGGATGCTGCACGGCGGTAAAGTCCTCCACATCCATGTCGTCGGGTACCACCACCAGACCGCCGGGGTGCTGGCCCGTGGTGCGGCGCACGCCTACACAGCCCTGTGTCAGGCGGTTCATCTCCGCGTTGGAGACGTTCTCCCCCTTTTCCTCCAGATACTTCTTCACCATGCCGAAGGCGGTCTTTTCCGCCAGTGTACCGATGGTGCCAGCCCGGAACACCTGCGTGTCGCCGAACATCTCGATGGCGTGGCGGTGGGCGCGGGACTGGTACTCTCCGGAGAAATTCAGGTCGATATCCGGCACCTTGCCGCCGCCGTAGCCCAGAAAGGTCTCGAAGGGGATGTCAAAGCCGTCCTTTTTCAGCTTTGCGCCGCATTGGGGGCACATTTTGTCGGGCATATCCGCGCCGCAGCCGTACTGGGGATCGGTCTGGAACTCCACATACTGGCACTCCGGACAGTAGTAGTGGGGCGGCAGGGAGTTCACCTCGGTAATGCCGGACATATAGGCCACCAGCGATGAGCCAACGGAGCCACGGGAGCCTACCAGATAGCCGTTTTCAAGGCTCCGCTCCACCAGCTTCTGGGCGGACATGTACACCACGTCGTACTTGCCCAGAATACTACCCAGCTCCACGTTCAGGCGATCCACGATCAGCTGCGGCGGGTTTTCGCCGTACATGGCGTGGCACTTGGCCCATACGCGGTCATTCAGCTCCTGTTCGGAGTTCTCCAGCCGGGGCGGGAACAGCTGTCCCGGCGGCAGCAGCTCGATCTCCTCGATGAGATCGGCGATCTTCCGGGGATTGTCGATGACTACCTCATGGGCCTTTTCCTCGCCCAGATAGGAGAACTCCTCCAGCATCTCGTCGGTGGTCTTGAAATAGATGGGCAGCGGCGCGTCGGCGTCGGCAAACTTCTTGCTGGCCAGCAGGATATGACGGTAGATCTCGTCCTCCGGCTCCTGAAAATGCACGTCACCGGTGGCGCACACGGGCTTGCCCAGCTCCTCGCCCAGCCTGACGATGGTACGGTTGAAATCCCGCAGCTCCTCCTCCGACTGCACGTCGCCGTTGCGCAGCATGAACATGTTGTTGCAGATGGGCTGGATCTCCAGATAGTCATAGAAGCTGGCGATCCGCTTCAGCTCGGCCCACTCCCGGTGCTCCGACACCGCCCGGAACAGCTCGCCCGCCTCGCAGGCGGAGCCGATGATAAGCCCCTCCCGGTGGGCCACCAGCTCCGTCTTGGGGATGGTGGGCACACGGTGGAAATACTTCAGGTTGGAGGCACTGATGAGCTGGTACAGGTGCTTCAGGCCCAGCTTATTCTTGGCCAGAATGATGATGTGCTTGGGGAAGCGGTTTGACTTGGCGCTTTGGGGCCGCAGCTTCGCCATTTCGCCGTTGATCTGCTGGATATGGTCGATGTGCAGCTCATTGCGCATCCTCTCGAAGAAGGGGATCAGCATATAGCCCACCATCCCGGCATCGTCCGACGCCCGGTGGTGGTTGAAGGCGGGCAGATCAAGGTGCTCCGCCACGATGTCCAGCTTGTACTTATGCAGCTCCGGCAGCAGGTTCTGGGCCAGGATCAGCGTGTCGATGTAGGTAGGCTCGAATGGCAGGCCCACCTTTTTGCACCCGGCCCGGATGAAGCTGATGTCGAAGGGCGCGTTGTGGGCAGCCAAGGGTCGGCCATCCACAAACTTCAAAAATGCCGTCAGCGCCTCCTTCAGCGAGGGCGCGTCCGCCAGCATGGCGTCGGTAATACCGGTCAGGCCGATGATCTCCGGCGTCAAGCGGCGGTGGGGATTCACGAAGGTCTGGAAGGTGTCAGTGATCTGGCCGTTTTTCAGCACCACTGCGCCGATCTCGGTGATGGCCTCGGTGGTGACCTTCAGTCCCGTGGTCTCGATATCGAAGCAGACGATCTCGTCCTCAAAGGGCTGATCCTGCTCACCGTGTACGGCGATGCGGTCGTCCAGATTGTTGACAAAGTAGCCCTCCACGCCGTAGAGGATCTTGATCTTTCCGGCATTGTGCCATGCGTCAGGGAAGGACTGCACCACGCCGTGGTCGGTGATGGCGATGGCCGGGTGACCCCATGCCACCGCCTGCTTGATGACGCTGGCGGTGTCGGTCAGGGCGTCCATGTTGGACATGCGGGTGTGGAGATGCAGCTCCACACGCTTCTCCGGGCTGGTATCCCTGCGGCCCTCGTGGCTGATCTTGGCGATGTTCATGGGCCGCAGCTGCACGTCCTTACCGTCGCGGGTCAGCTCTATAAACCCCTGTACCCGCAGCCACATGCCGGGATTGATAACGCCCAGCAGCGGCTTGGCCTCCTTTTCATCCATGTATCTGCGCACCGTGATGCTGCCGGCATAGTCGGTCATATCGAAGGTCAGACACCACTGGCCCGGCCGCCGCGTCTCGTACATCTCGGCGGCAAAGACTTTACCCTCCACCACGATGGCGCCCATTTTGGGGTTCAGATCCACCATAGGGATGGCCTTGGCCTTGATGGGCTTGCCCATCAGCACCTCACCGCCGCCCGCCTTTTTGGCGGCGGCCTGCGGCGTCTGCACCATCAGCCGCAGCTGGCGCAGGTCATATTCCTGCATCAGCAGCTGGCGCACCGCCTCCTGCGCGGCATCCGGCAGCTGCTCGCCGCACTGGATCTCCAGCTCCATGGTGCGGTTCTCCCGATCCAGCACGCCGCCGGTCACCGCTGCGTCATGCAGCAGCAGCCGCAGCTCACGGGGCGGCACAAATCGGTCAAAAAAATCAAAAAACGGTATTTTATCCGCCATAATCTCGTCCTTTTCCTCTGTGTGTGGATGTGTGGTTGGGGTGGGGTATCCGGCATGTCGCGGCGGGGCACATGGGCCCCGCCCTACAACGCACTGTCGATGGTTATTCCGTAGGGCGGGACCCGCGTGTCCCGCCGCCGATATACGGGTTCCGGGCGACCGCAAGGGTCGCCCCTACGTGAAAAAATCGATGCCCCTTACAACCTCTCGATCTCCGCCATGAGGGCGTCCACCAGCTTGTCCTGCGGAACCTTGTATAAGATCTCGCCCTTGCGGAACAGTAGGCCCTCGCCGTCGCCGCCGGCAATGCCCACGTCAGCGCTTCTGGCCTCGCCGGGGCCGTTGACGGCGCAGCCCATGACCGCCACGGTGATGGGCTTTGTGCAGCCCTGCAGCCGCCGCTCCACCTCCCGCGCAATGGGGATCATGTCATATTTCGTCCGGCCGCAGGTGGGGCAGGAAATAAGATTCGGCCCCGTGCGGCGCAGGCCGGTGGCCTGCAATATCCTCTTGGCGGCCACTATCTCCTCCGCCGGGTCGGCGGTCAGGCTGACCCGGATGGTGTCGCCGATGCCCTGACACAGCAGGCCGCCGATGCCGATGGCGGATTTCAGCACGCCCATCTCCGGCGTGCCCGCCTCGGTAACCCCCAGATGCAGGGGATAGTCCGTCTGCTGTGACAACATGGTATACGCCGCCATATTGGTGGGCACATGAGAGCATTTCACCGACAGGCAGATGTCGTCAAAGCCGCAGTCGTTCAGCAGGCGCACATGACCCATGGCACTGTCCACCAGCGCCTGTGCCGTCACGCCGCCATACTTCTCCAGCAGCGGCTTTCCCAGCGAGCCGCCGTTGACGCCGATGCGGATGGGGATATGATGCGTCCGGCAGGCCTCCGCCACGGCCCGCACCCGCTCCTGAGCGCCGATGTTGCCGGGATTGATGCGGATTTTGTCCACACCCTCGGCGGCACAGCAGAGCGCCAGCTTATAGTCGAAGTGGATATCCGCCACCAGCGGGATGTGGATGGCCTTTTTGATCTGCCCGACGGCGCGGGCCGCCTCCATGGTGGGGACCGCCACGCGGATGATCTCGCAGCCCGAGCGCTCCAGCCGCAGGATCTGGGCCACAGTGGCGGCCACATCCTCGGTGCGGGTGTTGCACATGGACTGGATAGCCACCTCCGCCCCGCCGCCGATGGTCACGCCGCCGATCTTCATCTGTCTGCTCATTGCTTCTCGCATCCTCTCAGGTAAACAGCTTCCACACGTCGCTGAAGGTCACCAGCGCCATCAGTCCCAGCAGCAGCACCAGACCCGCGAAGTGGATATAGTTTTCGTATTTCAGGGGGATCTGCTTCCGGATGAGCGCCATGGAGACGGCGTTCACCAGCAGGAAGAATATCTTGCCGCCGTCCAGCGCCGGCAGCGGCAGCAGGTTCATCACCGCCAGATTCACGGCGATCAGCGCCACCAGATAGGCGATATCGCCGATGGCGGCCCCCACGGTCTCCGCCGACTCGCCCACCTCCGTCATGGTGGACACGATGCCCACCGGGCCGCTGAGGTCGCGGAGCCCCGCCTCGCCGGTCACCAGCATCTTCAGGCTCAGCCGCACCAGCCGCACGAAGTCCATGGCGTTGTTCCAGCTGTTGGCGATGCGGTCGCCCACCGTGGCCTCCTTCACGCCGAACAGCAGGCCGTAGCCGGTGTAGGGGTTGCCGTTCTGGTCCAGATACTCCGCCTTTTCCATGGGAAAGTCCTTCAGCGTGACCTTTTTGCCGTCACGCTGCACCACCAGATCGAATACGCCGTCGTGGTTCATGCTGAATAGCAGACTCACGTCGGAGTACATATACA
>ERZ1026864.530-NODE-530-length-21648-cov-10.310286_pt1 | contig 21648 bp, 21 predicted proteins | sample MGYA00380162_ERZ1026864 | MGnify/ENA primary metagenome ERZ1026864 (study PRJEB33269, sample SAMEA4719798) | human gut metagenome | biome: human-associated habitat; feature: organic feature; material: feces | place: Cameroon | collected 2013-10 ... | reverse complement strand
TGGCATAGCAGGCGGTGATCTTTTCCACATAGTGGTGCATCTGGTTATAGGGGAAACCCGACAGGGTCAACCCGTCCTCCGAGTGTTCTTCCTTCTGGAGCAGGGCATCCACAGTGCCCCACCCGCTGTGGTAGGCTGCGGCGGCCGTGGAGATATCGCCGTTGTAACGCACCAGGCAGAGGTGGAGGTAATAACATCCAAAGCGGATGCTCACATCAGGGTTGTACAGGTCGCCAAAGGAAACCTCCTCCCCCAGGCCCAGCTTACTGCGGAGCCAGAGGAAGGTCTCCTCCGTCATCTGCATCAGGCCGCGCGCATCGACACTGGAAGTTGCGCCCGGGTCAAAGCCGCTCTCGGTGCGGATAAAGGAATAGACCAGCAGCGGGTCAAGGTCATACTCGGCGGCGTACTGCTCCACAAGGTCGTTGTATTTCCGCGGGTAGAGCCGCTGTTCCACCTGACGGCGCACCGGCGGCAGTGCAAGCAGGACCACACAGAGCAGAAAGAGCAGCACCAGCGTTTTCAAAAACTTTTTCAAAGCGAAGTGTCCGCGCCCCCTTTCCGTGCACCCTCAGCCTGCAGCTGCTCACAGAGCGCCGCTGCCGCCGCTTCCAGAGAAGCAAGGTCAGCATCGTTGCGCAGGACAAGATCGGCCCTGGCAAGCAGGACTTCTTCCGGGGTCTGGGCGTTGAGCCGCCGTGCCGCCATTTCCGGGGCGATGCCGTCCCGGGCCGCAATGCGGGCCACACTGGTGGCAAAGGGCGCAGTGACCACGCAGAGGTGGTCACACTCTTTTTCCGCATCGGTGCCCACGATCACAGCTCCGTCTATCACAAAAAGCGGTGCTCCGGCCTCCCGGGCGGCCTGCTTCAGTCTGCAGACCCGCCGGATGATCTCCGGAAGCACGAGGGAATCCAGCGCGGCTTTTCCTTCCGGCGCAGCAAAGGCGCGGTCTGCCAGCAGGCGGCGATTCAGGCTGCCATCGGCATACAGGATATCTGCCCCGAACCGCTGGGCCAACACTGGCAGCAACGGAGAACCGGGCAGCAGGATCTCGCGGGAGATCCGGTCGGCATCCACCAGCGGGACACCATGGGCGGCAAACACCGCCGTCACAGTCGATTTGCCGCAGCCGCTGCGGCCGGTGATCCCAAGCGTGATCATAGCTGGATCACCCGGAACGCTGCCGCACGGATCAGGCGGTTGTACACTGCCATGGACAGGCCGTCCTTTTTCGGGCAGCGGGCATAGACCACACCGTCTCCCTGCTCATCCAATGCGCGCAGGCTGCGGAAGATATGCTTTGCCTGATCGGCACCGTCGCCCTCCCTGCCATACTCCACGCAGGGCCAGCCGAGCTTTTCGGCCTCGCCGGTAAAACAGAGGCAGCTGGGGTTCTGGTCGGCATGGGCATCCACATAGGCCTTGAACTGCTCAAAGGTGCCGTCCAGCAGGGTGACATCTGCCTTAGGGGCGTAATGCTTATACTTCATGCCGGGGCTGCGGACAACAGCACCCTCGGGCAGCTTTTCGAGGATGGCTTTGGAGACCTCGACCTCCTCACCCAGAGCGCGCTCCAGATCTTCCAGCGTGATATGGCCGGGGCGGAACAGGGTGGGCTTTTCGCCTACCACAGAGATCACGGTGCTCTCCACACCCACATCGCACTCGCCGCCATCCAGGATCAGGGGCAGACGACCATCCATATCGGTGAACACATCCTGTGCGTTGGTGGGGCTGGGCTTGCCGGAAAGGTTCGCGCTGGGGGCCGCAAAGGCACAGCCGCTCTGCGCAATGACAGCCCGTGCCACCGGGTGGCTGGGCATCCGGATGCCCACCGTGTCCAGACCGGCACAGCACTCCGCGGCCACCTCCGGGCCGCGGGGCATGATGATGGTCAGAGGGCCGGGGCAGAACGCGGCCATCAGCAGCTGGGCACGCTCGGGTACCTCGCTGACAAGGCCGGGCAGCATCTCCGGGCCGGTGACATGGACGATCAGGGGGTTATCCTGCGGGCGGCCCTTGGCCACAAAGATCTTTGCGACTGCCGCGCCGTTGCGCGCATCGGCGGCAATGCCGTAGACCGTCTCGGTGGGCAGGGCCACCAGCTCCCCTCTGCGCAGCAGATCAGCCGCTTTGGCGATTGCTTCGCCCTCAGCAGGTAAAATTTCAGTTTTCATTTTCATGCGATTCATCGTTCTTTCTATCTGTAAAGTAAAAATACTTTTCGATCATAAAATCAACGCAAGCACGTTATTCTTATCATTGCAGTATCATTCGGCCTGTGCGTTGAGCTGACGCAGTTTTTCGGCCTGTTCATGGGTTGCCAGTGCATCAATGATCTCGTCCAGATTTCCGTCCATGATCTTATCCAGATTGTGGACCGTCAGGCCGATGCGGTGGTCGGTGCAGCGATCCTGCGGGAAGTTGTAAGTCCGGATCTTCTCGCTGCGATCACCGGTTCCCACCTGCCCCGCGCGGTTGGCATTGATGGCATCCTGCTGTTCCTTCTGCTTCTGGGCCAGCAGGCGGCTGCGCAGGATCTCCAGCGCCTTATCCTTATTCTGGAACTGGCTGCGCTCATTCTGGCACTCCACCACCATTCCGGTGGGGATGTGCGTCACCCGGATGGCGCTGGACGTTTTGTTGATGTGCTGGCCGCCCGCACCCGAGGAGCGGAAGGTATCAATGCGCAGATCCTTGGGGTCGATGACAAGATCCACCTCTTCGGCCTGCGGCATCACCGCCACGGTTGCTGTGGAGGTGTGGATGCGGCCCTGCGTTTCGGTCTCAGGCACCCGCTGGACACGGTGCACGCCGCTCTCATACTTGAGCCGGTTATAGGCCCCTGCGCCGTTCACGGCAAGAATGGCTTCCTTGACACCGCCCAACTCCGTCTCGTTGAGGTTCAGCACCTCCAGCTCCCAGCCCCTGCTCTGAACGTACATGGTGTACATCCGCATCAGGCTGTGGGCAAACAGCGCGGCCTCTTCGCCGCCCGCACCGCTGCGCAGCTCCATGATGACGCTTTTATCATCGTTGACATCCTTGGGCAGCAGCAAAATTTTGAGATTATTTTCCAGCTGCGCCACTTCCTGACTTTTTTCGCCGATCTCCTGCTGTACCATTTCCTTAAAGTCCGGATCAAGGGTCTCGCCCTCGAGCAGGGCTTTGGCCTGAGCAAGATGATCCTGCGCCTTGATCAGGGCCTGATAGGCCTGCACCACGGGTTCCGCCTCGTGATACTCCTGCATCAAGCGGCGGAACAGTGCGGGATCTGCCGCAGTTTCCGGCTGGTTCAGGCGGATGGAAAGTTCTTCAAACCGGTGGCTGACAGCCTCCATTTGGGAAAGCAGTCTTGACATACTGTGCAGTTCTCCTTACATGACCCAATGGTTACTCGGCAGTGCCGGGCTTGAGCACTTTCTTGATGTTTTTTTCAATTTTCGCGCGGGGCAGCATGACCTCACGGCCGCAGCCCGTGCAGCGGATCTTGAAATCCATACCGACCCGGAGCACCTCGAAGCTGGAAGCTCCGCACGGGTGTTTTTTGCGGGTCTGGATGGTATCTCCCACTGCGATATCCATGTTTCTTTCCCTCCTGCCGCCCCTTTGTGGGGCAGTACCCTGTGCAGCAGGTTTCCATGCCGCACATACAGATATAGTATAAACCAAACTCGTATAAAATGCAATTGTCCGCGCATAGAGTTTTAATGCCGACACCTGCTTTGTGTGCCGACGTGCAGCGGAAAACGCTAAAATAACACAGAAAGAGGAACAAACCATGATGCAGACATTTCGTACTGAAGGCAATTACCGCTCCGCAGACCGGCTCAGCCCTGCAGAACTGCGCGCCGCCATCGCCAGCCGCGAAATTTTACAGAGCACTGCCCTTGCCTTTGACACCCAGCGCCAGCTCCGGTTCGACCTGGGCGGGGTAAAGGCCGTGATGCCCTTTGGCCAGTGCGCCGATGGGGCCGAGAGCGGCACCGTGCGGGACATTGCGGTGCTGACGCGGGTGGGCCGCCCCACCTGCTTTGTGATCGAAGGGATGGAGACCGGGGAAAACGGCCAGCCCTGCTACCAGCTTTCCCGGGCTGAGGCACAGCGGATGTGCAAGGCAGAGTATCTGGACACCTTACAGCCCGGGGACATCCTGCCCTGCACCGTGACCCACATCGAGCCGTTTGGTGCCTTTTGTGACGTTGGGTGCGGCATCAGCGCCCTGCTGCCCATCGACTGCATGTCGGTCAGCCGCATCTCATCCCCTGCCGACCGGGTGAGTGTGGGCCAGCAGATCCTGTGCGCCATCAAAAACCGGGACGTGCAGGGGCGGTTCGTGCTGAGCATCCGGGAGCTGCTGGGCACCTGGGAGGAGAACGCCGCCGGGTTCACCGTGGGCGAGACCGTGGTGGGCATTGTGCGGAGCGTGGAGGAATACGGCACCTTTGTGGAGATCGCCCCCAATCTGGCTGGCCTTGCCGAGACCTGCCCCGACCTGCACCCCGGGCAGGCGGTGAGCGTCTACATCAAAAACATCCTGCCCGATAAAATGAAGATCAAGCTGGTCATCGTCAACCACAGCCTGGGCCAGAGCCACCGGTTCGACCTGCGCTATTTCATCACCGAGGGGCATATCGACCACTGGCTGTATTCCACCCCCGAAAGCCGCAAGCGCATTGAGACAGATTTTGCGGTTGCGGCTTGCAATCCGGTCTGAAACCCTTTATACTATAAGAAAGTGATTCTTTACGGCCTGCCCCGAGGCAGTGCCGGGCAGCAATTTGAAATGACAGGGGGATGTGCAGAACGATGGCCGCCAACGATGCTTTTACCGCCGGTGTTCGTCCCGGCGGGCTGACCGACAGCACGGAGATCCGGTTGCTGTTGTGTTATCTGGTGAAAAATGCTGGGCCGATCACCCGGACGGAGATCGAGAACGCGCTGATGGAAGAACAGCTGGTCAACTATTTTGAGATCGGCTCCTGTCTGGATGATATCACCCGCCAGCAGCTGGTCACGCTGAAGGAAGATCGCTATTCCATCACCGAAAAAGGACGCAAGGTCGCGCAGGAGCTTGCCTATGACCTGCCCCGCAGTGTGCGGGAGCGCGCGGTGGCGGCGGTTCTGCGCAGCCAGACCTGGGCCCGCAAAGAGGCCGAGTACAGCGCCCGTATCACCGAAAAGCCGGACGGCCACTGCTCCATCCGCTGCACCATCAAGGCACTGGATCAGGAGCTGTTTTGTCTGGACATCGGCACGCCTGACCGGCTGAGTGCCGATCTGGTCAAGAAGCAGTTCATCCTCAAGGGCAACGAGATCTATCAGATGCTCATCACCAAACTGACAGAGTAACAAAGAAACGGGGCTGTTGCAAAAACAGTCCCGTTTCTTTTAGTTCCAGCACGCTGCTGTGATCAGTTCCAGCACACTGCCCGCAATGCAGCGGGCCTTATCCGAGATGAGGAAGCAGTTTTCCAGCTCCGCACGGCGGGGGTCCACATCGGCCACCTTGAACCCTTTGGTCACCGGGTAGCCATCCCGCAGCAGCCCCCGCAGGATGCCGGAGATCTGTGTGACCACCGGTAATCGCTGGCCGTCTGGTGTTTCGATCTCGGCCACAGCCTCGTCCGCCTCCACAAAATCAGCGATAGAATGCAGGTTGTGGAAGATACCCGCGGCCTGCGCATGGAGCACACGCTCGGCACCATAGCCGCCGATGATGCCCGGCACGCCGGAGTTGGGTGCAGCAGACCCTTCCCGGATGATGCGGCCCAGCTTGTGGCCGCGCTTGGTCTCCACCACCACGTCCACATCCTGCCCTGCCGCAAAGCCGGGGCCAAGGGCAATGGTCAGCGGAGCCATCTCCCGGGTGGTGCCCAGATTTTTCTTTGCGATGATGGCATCCACCAGAACAGCTGGCCTTGCCTGCGGCAGGCACGCACCTGTGGGGTCTATCAGGACCGGTACGGCATTCTGTGCCCAGACGGCATCGGCATCCGTCAGCGTCTCCACCCGGATGCCCCGCATTCCTTCCACAGCGGTCTCGCCTTCGTAAACAGCCTCACAGAGAGACACCTGCCGACGGATGGCGGCGGGGTGGGCTGTTTCCAGCACCAGCACCCGCAGCCCCGCCGACCAGAGCCGATGCACAACGCCAGTGGCAAGGTCTCCCCCGCCCCGGACAACGATCAGGTCATCACGCTTCATGGCTCATCCCTCCGGTTCCAGACGCTGCAAAAAGACTTCCATGGAGCCGCCGCAGGCCGCAATGGCCGCGGCATCGCTGGCCCCCTCTGTGGTAAAGGCGGCCAGCCTGCACGGGGCAGCCCCCGGCTCCAGCAATTCCCGCGCCAGCTGCTGGGTGCGGTACTCCATGATGCCGCCGCCCACGCTGCCCACGGCAGAGCCATCGGGCAGGACCAACATCTTGGAGCCTTCCTCCCGTGGCGTAGAGCCATGGCGGCCTACGATGGTCGCCAGCACCACCGGGGCGGTCTGCTGTTCCAGCGCGGCCAGCAGCGCCGGGGAAAAGCCCTCGGTCTGCTGGCGGCTGTTTTTAACGGAGACGATCTCCGCAAGAATAGAAAGTGCGATCTCCTGTGCGGTTTTTGCGCCAATGGAAAGCCCAATGGGCGCGTGCAGGGCATCAATGCGCTCTTGCGGCAGCCCCAGCTCGGCCAGTTGTGTGTGCACCAGAGCCGCGCGCTTCCGGCTGCCCATCATGCCCACATAGGCGGCGGGCTTTTGCAGAATAGAACGCAGGCAGGCAATATCACAGCTGTGGGCACGGGTCACGACCACAAAGTATGTCTCCTGTCCGCCGGGGATCTGCGCAAGACCCTCTGCAAAGGGCAGGCAGAGCACAGCATCGGCCCCGGCCTGACGCAGCTCCTCCGCAAACTCGGGGCGGTCCTCCAGCGCTGTGACCGGCAGGCCCAGCAGCTTTGCCAGCCGCACCACCGACGCGCCCACATGGCCGCCGCCGCAGACCACAAGCTGCGGGGCTGCGCCAAAGCGCTCCACAAAGATGCGCTGTCCGGCTGATTTCAGAATTCCACTGGAGGTCACAGCGGCCAAGGCAGGCAGATGCTCCCCCCAGAACGCAGGCAGTTCCTCCGGCCAGACCGGTGCTGTGTTCCGCAGCAGGACACGTTCCCCCTGCGCCGGGCCTTCCAGCACCGTGGCCAGCAGAAAATCCCCCTCCCGGTCATGGAGTGCATTGAAAAAAGAACGGTTTCCCATCCAATTCTCCTTTATTTGTTATTGTTCTACCTCCGCTGCGGCATCATAGGCAGCGGGGTCGATGCGGCTCTGCCACAGCGTCCAGTCCTCGGGCGGCATCCGCCACGCAAGGCCGCACCCAGCAGAGAGCTCCCGGGGCAGCGGAATGAGCCGCCCGGGGATGTGTTCCGCTTCGCAGTGTTTTTCCCATGCCATCGCTTCCACTGTGGTGCGGAAGGATAACACGATATAGGGTCTCTTTGCACGCATCGTTTATTCCTCCGCCAGGCTGCGCACCGCACGGGCAGCGGCAAGCGCCTCCTCCCGGGTGTTGGTGTGGGAGAAGCTGAACCGCACTACACCCTGCTCCACGGTGCCCAGCGCCTTGTGCATCAGCGGAGCACAGTGCGCACCGGCCCGCACACAGATGCCGTACTCTTCCCAGAGCGCATCCGCCACCCGGGCGGAATCCTCGCCCGCCAGGTTCAGTGAGACGATGGGCGCACGCGGCGCAGTGAAGTCACCATAAAGCCGCACACCGGGAATTTCCCGGACAGTTTCATAAAACAGGCGTGCAAGCGTACTTTCTTTTGTTTCCAGCGCTTCCACGCCCTGTGTCAGGAGCCAGCGCATCCCGGCCCCCAGCCCGGCGATCCCCGGCACATTCAGCGTCCCGGCTTCCAGAGCGGTGGGCATTTCGGTAGGGTGGCGTTCATCAAAGCTGTGGACTCCGCTGCCGCCCACCACAAGGGGGGCAACCTGCAGCCCGGGCCGGACATACAGCCCGCCGGTGCCCTGCGGGCCCATCAGCGCCTTGTGCCCGGTAAAGCAGAGCACATCGATCCCCAGCGCCTGCACATCCACCGGCATGGCACCCGCTGTCTGGGCGGCATCCACGAGAAACAACAGGCCGTTCTTTTTTGCAAAAGCAGATACGAACGCCAGGTCCGTGCGGTTTCCGGTGACATTGGAAGCACCGGTCACAACCACTCCCCTGGTGTTGGGACGGAGCAGCTGCTCAAACTGCGCATAGCAGAGCACACCGTTTGCGTCCACATCCACAAAGCTCACCTCAATCCCCTGCCTTTGGAGGCGGTAGAGGGGCCGCAGGACGGAATTATGCTCACAGACCGTGGTGATGACATGATCCCCCGGGCCAAAGAGACCGTTGATGGCCGTGTTCAGCGCCTGGGTCGCATTGGATGCAAAGGCGATGCAGGCCGGGCCTTCGGCGTGGAAAAGCTGGGCCAGCGCTTCCCGGGTCTCGTAGACGACACGGGAGGCGTGCAGGGTGGGCGCATGGGCTCCACGGCCCGGGTTGCCCGCTGTCTGCAGAGCACCCAGCATCGTCTGCCCCACCTCAGGGGGCTTATGCAGGGTGGTTGCGGCGTTATCAAGGTAGATCACGGTTTGACCACGTTCCCGGCATTCAGCATCTTTTCGGCGATGACATACATATTGGTCACGCCGCCCACGGCCAGCTTCTCTGTTATGCCATAGAAGTTCAGGCAGGTGCCGCAGGTCAGGATCTCCACACCCTCAGCCTCCAGTGCCTTCAGGTCTTCCAGCATGGGCGAACCCTCACAGGTCAGGGATGCGCCGCCGTTATAGAAGAGGATCGTCTTGGGCAGCTTGTCCTGCTGGGTCAGGGAGAACACGAAAGCCTTGAGCAGGGTCTTGCCCAGCTCCTCGGCCCCTTCCCCCATCTTGTCGGACGCGATGACCACCACCGTATCGGTGCGGGCATCCGGGATGCAGGTTTCCGCTTCTGCCTGCTGTTTTTCTTCGCCCGGCACAGCGGTTTCCGCAGCAGGCGTGTCCTTGATGGTAAAGCGGACACGGTATTCCTGCTCGGCCAGTTTTTCGGAGCTGGACAGATAGCCCTTCTGCTGGGCCATCTTGGTCAGGTTCTGGACAGCGATCTCATTGTCCACCAGCACTTCCACCTCGCCGGGGCCGCGCAGCTCTGCAATGGCCTTTTTGGCCTTGACCACGGGCAGCGGACAGGCATCTCCACGGGCATCGATCTTGATCATCGGTTGTTCCTCCATCATTCGTATGTTACTGTGATCTCCGGTGTCTGCTTTTCCCCAATGGTGCCCACGACCTTTGCGGGCAGACCCGCCGCCTGCAGCTCTGCTTCCAGGGCAGCGGCATCCTGCGGGGCCACGGCAAACAGCAGGCCGCCGGAGGTCTGGGGATCAAACAGGATCTCTTCCATCGGGAAGGGCACTTTCTCAAACCGGACAAAAGGCCCGGTGTGGTTGCGGTTGCGCTGACCGGCGGCGGTGTACAGGCAGGCATCTGCGGCCTCCCACGCACCGGGCAGCACCGGCACCGCATGGGCATCGATGACGCAGGAGAGCTTCTCCCCCATCATCTCGTGCAGATGGCCCAGGAAGCTGAACCCGGTCACATCCGTGGCGGCGTGCACCTCGTACCTGCGTGCGATCTCTGCCGCCGTTTTGTTCAGGGTGGTCATGGAACGAACGGCGGCTTCCATCTGCTCCGGAGCGGCTTCGCCCACCCGGTTGGCGGTACAGATCAGCCCCACGCCAAGCGCCTTGGTCAGAAGAAGCTTGTCGCCCGGGCGGCCGGTATCGTTGGCCGTCAGGCGGTGCGGGTCTACCAGACCAGTCACCGACAGGCCGTACTTCACGCCGGTATCGGCAATGGAGTGCCCACCTGCCAGTGTACCCCCGGCTTCGGCCACCTTTTCGGCACCGCCGCGCAGGATCTCCCCCAGCACGTTCAGATCCATGCTCTCGGGGAAGCAGACGAGATTCAGTGCCGTTTTGACCTCACCACCCATGGCGTAGACATCGCTCAGGGCATTGGCCGCGGCAATCTGCCCGAAGGTATAGGGGTCATCGACCATCGGCGGGAAGAAATCCACCGTCTGCACCAGGGCAATGTCCTTGGTAATGCGGTAGACGGCAGCATCGTCCCGGCTGTCGTAGCCAACCAGAAGGTCGGGGTCTTTTTCGCCCCGGGGCAGCTTTTCTAGAATGCGGCTCAGTACCCCGGCACCCAGCTTGGCGGTGCATCCGCCGCCGGTGCAGAATACAATGGGGCCTTGTTCTGCCATTTCATGCACGCTCCCTTTCATCAAAATAAGTCAACACGCCCTGCACTTCATATTTTTCGCGCAGGAGTGCGAGGGTCTGTTCTCCGGCAGCAATGCGGGCGGGGGCATCCGCCTGATTGAGCACCACAGAAAAACGGCGGTCCCCCACCAGTTTTCGTCCCCCCTGCTCACTGGCCAGCAGCCTTGCCAGCAGCTCCGGGGTCAGAAGCGTTTCGGGGGCAGTGCCCAGCAGGACGCAGGCCTGCTCCAGCCGGAAGCAGACCTCCCGCAGAGGTCTGCCCAGCGCGGACAATCCTGCCACGGCCAGCACGATATCGCTTTCCGGCAGCAGCACCGGTTCATGGGCCGCCGGAACTTTGCAGGGCATCCGTTTTGCACCGTCCGCTTCCAGAAGAACCATATCCGCACGTGCCATCCAGCGGGTCAGCTGCTCCGGCGGCAGGGCGGTCAGCTTGCTCTGCTCTGCCGGGACACCGGCCACGGCATATCGCCCTGCCGCCCAGAGGGACGCAAGAGCAGCCTCATCTGCGGCATAATTCTCCCCGGGCTGCCGGATGTGGGTGGTGGTGCTCACCAGCACCCGCCAGCCTTTGGCGGCACAATGCCGGGCAAAGGCATAGAGCAGGGTGGTTTTTCCGCCGCCGCCCACCAGCGAGACCACATGGCCCTTTTCAGCCAGAAACGGAAACTGTGTTTCCGAAAGCATCAGCGGTTTTCTTCCACCGCCATGGCGACCTGCTCCGGGGTGATGGGCAGCTCATAGAAGCGGGTGCCGATGGCATTGTAGATGGCATCCGCGATGGCGGGCAGCGGGGTGTTGATGACCACCTCACCGATGGATTTTGCACCAAACGGGCCATTGGGCTCGTAGCTGTTCTCAAACTCCACCCGGATGTGGCCGATGTCCACACGAGCGGGGATCTTATACTGCATAAAGGAATTCTCCATCGGCCAGCCCTTGGCATCGTAGGTGATGTTCTCAGTCAGGGCCATGCCGATGCCCTGCAGAATACCGCCCTCGGCCTGGACACGGGTCAGGTTGGGGTTGATGGGGGTGCCGCAGTCCACACAGGCGGCATAATCCACCACCTTGACCTCACCGGTCTCCTGATCCAGCTCAATTTCAGCCGCACCGACCATGTAGGGCGGGGGCGAGAGGGGCGAGGTGTGGGTCTCGGTGATCTCCAGCGGCACCATGTGGCCGAACTGGGAGGCGAAGGCCACCTCAGAGAGAGAGACCCTCTTCTCCGGGTCTGCGTTCAGGGAGACGAACTTGCCGTCAAAATCCACAGCATCTTCGGTGGTCTGGAGCAGCTCCGCACCCAGCTTGCAGATCTGACCGCGCAGCCGGAGGGCGCACTTCTCCACCGCCTTGCCGGTGACATAGGTGGTAGAGGAAGCGTAGGAGCCGGAGTCATAGGGCGAGGTGTCGGTATCCGCGCCAAAGACGGTGATATTGTCCAGGTCACAGTCCAGCACCTCGGCGGCGATCTGAGCCAGCGTGGTGTCACAGCCGGTGCCCATATCGGCCGCACCGATCATCAGGGTATAGAATCCGTCATCGTTGACTTTGAGGGTGGCGCTGCCCACGTCCATGCCGGAAATGCCGGAGCCCTGCATGGCCATGCCCATACCCACGGCGCGCACCTTGCCGTTGCCAAGGTCGCGCACAGGGTACTTGTTGTCCCAGTCGATCATCTCGTGGACTTTTTTCAGGCAGCGGTCCAGCGCGCAGCTGGTGTTCACAGCGCCGTAATAGGCGGGCATCACATCGCCCTCTTTGACGATGTTCATTTCACGGATCTTGAAGGGATCCATGTGGAGCCTGGCAGCCAGCTCGTTGACAGCAGATTCCACCGCAAACAGGCCCTGGGTCGCACCATAGCCGCGGTACGCACCGGCAGACATGTGGTTGGTGTAGACCACGTCGCTGACAAAACGGAAGGCCTCGGCCTTGCCGTACAGCGGGATGGACTTGTGGCCGGAAAGGCCCACCGTTGTGGGGCCGTGCTCGCCGTAGGCACCGGTGTTGGACAGGGTGTAGAGGTCAATGCCCTTCACGATGCCGTCCTTGGTGGCACCCAGACGGACGTGCATCTCCATCTCATGGCGGGGCGAGGATGCGGTCTGGCTCTCCTCGCGGGTGAAGATGAGCTTACAGGGCTTCTTGGTCTTCCAGGTAACAAAAGCCGGGTAGATGGCCGAGACCGCCGTCTGCTTGGCACCAAAGCCGCCGCCGATGCGGGGCTTGATGACGCGGATCATGGACTTGGGAATGTGCAGGGCGTTTGCCACATTGCGGCGGGTGTGGAACACGATCTGGGTCGAGCTGAGGATGTTCAGCCGTCCGTACAGGTCCATCCAGCAGCAGGTGCGGAAGGTCTCCATCATGGCCTGCTGGCAGGCCTTGGTGTGGTAGACACGGTCGATGACAACATCGCACTTTGCCAGCACGGCATCGATGTCGCCGTCGCCGCACGCATCGTGGGCACAGAGGTTGCGCTTGTTGTCGGCACCCACGGGACTCAGGCTCTCCCAGTTGTCCTCCGGGTGGACAAGGATGGGGTTGTCCTTCGCAGTGTGGAAATCCAGCACCGGCTCCAGCACCTGATACTCCACCTTGATGAGCTTCATGGCCTTCTCGACACACTTCTCATCCTTGCCCACCACAATGGCCACCACGTCCCCCACAAAGCGGACGTGGCGGTCAATGACCAGGCGGTCGTAGGGGCTGGCTTCGGGGTAGGTCTGGCCGGCCTGCGTGTAGCGGCGGGCGTTCTGATCCACATCCTCCCAGGTGAAGATGGCCTCGATGCCGGGCACCTTTTTGGCCACGGACGTGTCGATGCGCTCCACCATGGCGTTGGCATGGGGCGAACGGTACAGCTTGACGATCAGGCAGTCTGCCGGGGCCAGATCATCCATGTAAACGGGCTTGCCGGTCACAAGCTGCATGGCATCCTTTTTGCGGAATGCTTTGTTGACGTTTTTCATTCGGCACCCTCCTGTTTTGCTTTCTTCCAGGCGAGGAAATTCTGGATGCCCCGCAGCTGGCCCTCGTAGCCGGAGCAGCGGCAGAGGTTGCCCGCAAGATATTCCTTGATCTCCTCCTCAGTGGGATATTCCTTTTCCCGGAAGAGGGCGAGAGCGTTCATAATAAAGCCCGGGTTGCAGAAGCCGCACTGCTCCGCACCCTGATCGGCGATAAAAGCACCGAACTCAGCAGCCTCCTCCTGCAGGCCCTCCAGCGTGGTCACCCTGTGGCCGTCGGCACGGGCTGCCAGCACAGAGCAGGACAGCACCGGCACATCGTCCAGAAAGACGGTGCACAGGCCGCAGTTAGAGGTCTCACAGCCGCGCTTGACACTGTAACAGCCGTGTGCGCGGACAAAATCGATGAGCAGGGTGTCCGGTGCGGCCTCTGCCGTGACTTTGGTTCCGTTCAGAATAATATTCACCTGCATCTTGTCTCACCTGTTCCCTTCCAATTTCAGCACAGCGCGCTTGACCAGCACCCCGGCCAGATGATTGCGGTATTCCGCACTGCCGCGCATGTTGCTCTCCGTCCGGATGTTTGCCCGCACCTCAGCGGCAAAGCGGGCGGCGGTCAGCTCCGGCGTTTCGGCGGCATTGGGCTGCAGGGTATACAGCACTGCCTTGCCGGGCCGGGCACCAATGGCGACCCGGAAGCCCCCGGCCGTTTTCGCGGCGGCACAGGTCAGCACCGGGAAATCCGTCTGGCTGTTGCGCACCGACTGATAGCAGAATGCTGCCTGCTCTTTCGGCACAATGACCCGTACCAGGATATCCCTGTCATACGGGCGCTGAGCATACTCCGAAAGCGGCACGATGCCGCCCTTGTAGAGCTCCACCGAAGCGTTCAGGGCCAGGAACATGGTCAGAACATCGGAAAAGCCAAAACGGCTGTAAATGCTGCCGCCCACGGTGGCAAGGTTGCGCAGCTGCACACCCACAATGTGGCGCACAGATTCCCGCACAGCGCCCTCCGTGTAGGCATTGAGCCCCTCGTGGAGCTCGATCTGCCGCAGGGGCACCATGGCCCCGATGGAAAAGCCCTCGGCCGTTTCCTCAATTTTGTCCAGCCCAAGGCCCGACAGGTCGATGGCGGTGCCGACATTGATGTTCTCCATCTTGAGCCAGATCATGCCGCCGATGACCCGATTGTTTCGCTTCTGGTTGAGCTGCCAGGCTTCCTCGAGGCTTTCGGCCCGTTTGTATTCCCGGATCGTCATCATACGCAGTACCTCTCTTTTTTCGATTGCTACTTTTATTTTATCACAAAATCCCTTATAATGCCACTGGAAAGACTGCCGCAGATCCGGCAGGTTCAGGAGGAAAGATTTTATGGCAGAGTTGTGCAGAAAAAACGCCCGCCCTCCGGTTGGGTGCGTCATCATGGCATCGGGGCTGGCCCGGCGGTTCGGCTCCAACAAGCTGCTGGCCGATTTCGGGGGCCGCCCCCTGCTCTGCCGGGCGCTGGAGGTCACCGCCACCCCTGCCCTTGCCGCCCGGGTGGTCGTGACCCGTTCTGCCGAGGTCAAGGCCCTGTGTGACGCACAGGCCGTTCCCTGCCTGCTCCACAGCCTGCCGGGCCGGAACGACACCGTCCGGCTGGGGCTGGAGGCGCTGCTGGAGCAATGCCCCGGTCTTGCAGGCTGCATCTTCCTGCCCGGAGATCAGCCCCTGCTGCAGCGGGAGACGCTGGAAGCGCTGATCACTGCTTTTGCCCAGACACAAAAAGAAACAGAGCGGGCAATCTTCCGGCTGGGAGCCCGGGCCGCACATGGCCCGGACACCGTTGTCGGAAGTCCCGTTCTGTTTGGATGCGGATATTTTCCCGCTCTGCGCACCCTGCCCGAGGGCAAGGGCGGCAGTGTTGTGCTCAAGGCTCACCCTGAGCAGGTACAGATCGTTTACGCCCAGCGGCGGGAAGAACTGCTGGATGCAGATACGCCGGAAGCTCTGGAGGAGCTCTCCGCCATTGCTGCGCAATGGTGCGTTCCCTGACAGGAGAGGCAAGGGCACTTCTTGGCTCCCCTGTCAGGGGAGCTGTCACCGAAGGTGACTGAGAGGTTTATTCGGCCTTATCGTCCTTGGGCAGCAGCACGTTCAGCACAATGGCCACAAAGGCTGCGGGCACGATGCCGCTCTCGCCGCAGATCAGCTGGAAGAACTGGGGGGTATGTGCCAGGATGCTGGCATTGGCACCCATGCCGTAGCCCACGCCCAGTGCAACGGAAACGATGGTCAGGGTGCGCGGGGTCATCTTTTCCTTGGTAATGAGCTGGATGCCGGACACCACGATGGAAGAGAACATCATCACGGCAGCACCGCCCAGAACGGCCTGCGGCATGATGGAGACCAGTGCGCCCAGCTTGGGGATCAGGCCGCAGAGGATCAGGAAGATGGCACCGGTAGCCAGTGCACCGCGGTTGACGACCTTGGTCATGGAGACCAGGCCCACGTTCTGGCTGAAGGAGGTGTTGGGCAGAACGCCGAAGCAGGCGGCAAAGGAAGAGCCCAGGCCGTCGCAGATAACACCACCGGACAGCTCCTTATCGGTGGCCTCACGGCTCATGCCGCCCTCCATCACGCCGGAGATATCGCCCACGGTCTCCACAGCGGTGACGATGAACATGATCAGCACGGGCAGGATGGCGCGCATATCAAAAATGATCTTGACGGGAACCAGCTTGGGGATGGCAAACCAGTCGGCCTGTGCCACCTTGTTCCAGTTCAGCACCCATGCCTTGGTGAACTCCACACCCTCGGCAGTGACACCGGTAGTGGGCAGGACAAAGCCCATGATAAAGGCTGCCAGATAGCCTGCCACAATGCCGATGAGGATGGAGGAGGAGCTCAGAAAGCCCGTGGTCCAATGCTTGAAAAACAGGATCACCACCAGCACGAACACGGCCAGCAGCAGGTTTTCCGCGGAACCGAAGTCCTTGGCTGCGTTGCCGCCGCCAAAGGAGTTGACACCCACGGAGATCAGAGACAGACCGATGGACAGCACCACCGTGCCGGTGACCACCGAGGGGAAGAACTTGCGCAGGGGCTTGAGGAAGAAGCCCAGCACAGTCTCGAACAGGCCGCCCAGAATGGAAGCGCCCATGATGGCACCGTAGGCCAGCACGCCGCCGCCCATGGAAGCAGCCACACTGTTGAACACGCCCAGGAAGCCGGAGCTGGTGCCCATGATGATGGGAACCTGACCGCCCACAGGGCCTATGGAGAACAGCTGCACCAGCGTGACCACACCGGCCACGAACATGGCGTTCTGCAGCAGGCTGACCTGCAGGTCAGCAAACTCACCGCCTGCAATGCCGCAGGCACTGGTGATGATAAGAAGCGGGGTCAGGTTGCCCACGAACATGGCAAATACATGCTGCAGGCCCAGCGGGATGGCCTGGCGAAGGGGCATCTTGGCATCAAACTGGTATGCACCCTTCTCCAACTCGATATTTTTGATCATAACTTCTCCTTTATCTAAAAGGCTTTTTTACACGACAAAAGTTATTATAGCAGAGCCTTTCTCAAATTGGGAGAGGTCCGGGATGTTTTTTGTTCATTTTTAGTTCATAAGTCATACTTTAGCTTTGGATTGTTCTTCTATGAAGCACAAAATCAGATGGATCAGCCCCCCGCTCCCGGCACCAGAAGCCTTTGGGACGTATCAATGGCAGTGGTGCCCTCTGCAAGGTCGTTGGCGGCAAGCATCTGGGCCGGGGAGACATGGAACCGCCTGGCGATGGCAAACAGCTCCTCCCCCGCCTGTGCATAATAGATGCGCAGGCTGATCTCCGGGTCTGCCGGGGTCAACGGCTCTCCCAGCGCGATGGAGCCCACACAGGTGTTTCCGCTCCGCTGTAGGATGGCCCCTTCTGCCTTGACGGAAAGGTTGACCTCCAGTGTGCCGTTTGTGCAGACACAGCGCAGGTCCTCGGCACGGAGCCAGCACTCCGGGATCAGCTCTGCGTCCGAGGGCAGCTCCCGCCCCAGCGGCAGGGCAAGCTCCAACACCTTTTCATAGCTTTCCAGCTCCGAAAGGCTGTTCTCCCCAAAGGCAGTCACAGTCACCCGGCTGGTCAGATCCCAGTTGTTTTCCCTGTATGCCAGCAGGGCCGGGCCAAAGGAGGCAAAGCAGGCCAGAATTTTAGCCCCAGCGTCCGGCAGAGGGCCGGAGCCGGTCAGGGTCACGGTCTCATCCAGGGTGCAGGCCAGCGATTCCGTCTGTACCGTCTGTGGGGTCTGTTCTGTCTCAAATTTCGTGGAGAAGGCATCCGCCACGCACTGCAGCTGGTAGGGCCTCCATGCCCGCAGGCGCAGCATCAGGGTGGCGGTCAGGCGGCTGGGTTCCTCCCCTTCTCCCTCCGTGAGCGTAAAGCCCACCGGCTCGGCCACGCAGAGGCATCGGCAGTCCTCGCTCAGGCCGTCCACATCCAGCACCTGATTGAAGTTCAGGTTCACGCTCTGGCTCTGCAGTACCGGGTCGCCCTCGGCACGCCAGGCGCAGGAGACGACCAGCCCGCCCTTGGCAACGGCTTTCCCGTTCAGGAGCTTGAGGTCTCCGACAGAGGCATTGCCGCTGAGGTCCAAAACGGCGGCGGGCGGCGTGGGAAAGCGGATCTCGCCCTCGACCGTGACCAGCTTTTCCAGCACAGCGGCACGCCGCACCCCGGAAAGGGTGACCAGTTTCTGCTCCACCCCGCCATCCGACAGAGCCGTGATGACATCGGTTTTGACCTGCGTATGCACCGATACCACCAGCCCATACGCCCCCCGCACCTCGATGCGGCGCGGGTTGACGGTGCGGCAGTTCAGATATTCGGTCTGGCCTTCCACCTGCACGGCCCATGCCGTGAAGACGAACTCCGGCAGGTCCAGCAGCTTGGTAAAAGGGAGCTTCTGCTCGGTCTGGCACAAGCCCGCCCCATCTTCCCCCTGATAATAGACCACACAGCGCAGATATCCCTCCAATTGCAGCTTGCCGGGCTGCAGCCGCTTTTGCAGCACCACCGGCCTGACAAAGCACTTGACCAGCTTGAACACCGGTGGCAGATAATCAGAGATCAGGATCTCTGTTTCCAGCGGCAGCTCTGCCTTGAGGGTACAGTTTGTCCCCGCCGCCGGCAGGGCATCCCGAAAGATCTTCAACTCCATGGTACGCGCTCCTTTCCTGTCCGCTCTTGGTGTCATTTTATTCCGGGAACAGGCGGGATAGAACGGTGCGATTTTCCGGGGATGCAAAAAGCCGCCGCACAGTGTTTCCACTGCGCGGCGGCCTTATCACAATCAGGGTTCGGGGAAAATCAGGTGCTTATTCAGCAGCCTTGGCAGCCTCGATCTGCTTGATCAGCTCGGGAACGACCTTGAACAGATCGCCCACGATGCCGTAGTCAGCAACACCGAAGATGGGTGCGCTCTCGTTCTTGTTGACAGCGATGATGCACTCGGAATCCTGCATACCAGCGGTGTGCTGGATGGCACCGGAAATGCCCAGAGCAACATAGATCTTGGGGTGGACCGTCTTACCGGTCTGACCGACCTGATGGTCAGCGGTCATCCAGCCTGCATCGGTAACGGCACGGGAAGCACCCACAACGCCGCCGCCCAGTGCAGCAGCCAGCTGCTCAGCCAGCTCGATGCCCTTGTTGACATCCTTGCTGATGCCGCGGCCAACGGAGACGATGACATCGGCACCGATCAGATCGACCAGCTTCTCAGCAGCCTTCTCGACGCTCAGGACCTCGGTCTTGATGTCGGCAGCGGACAGCTCGAAAGCGGGCTTCACGATCTGGCAGGCATCTGCCTTAGCCTGATCGAAGGGAGCCTTCTTCATAACGCCGGGGCGCACGGTGGACATCTGAGGACGGAAGCGGGGGCAGATGATGGTAGCCATCAGATGGCCGCCGAATGCGGGACGGGTCATCTTCAGGTTGCGGTCTTCCATATCGAACTTCTGCTTGGACAGGTCGATGGTGGAGCTCTCCTTCAGGAAGTCGATGTACTTTGCAGTGTCGATGTCCAGGTGGGTAGCATCAGCGGTCAGGCCGGTGTGCAGGCGGGCTGCACAGCGGGGGCCCAGATCGCGGCCAATGTTGGTGGCACCGATCAGCAGGACCTCGGGCTTGTACTCGTTGACCATGTCGCAGACGACCTTGGCGTATGCGTCCGTGGTGTAATCCTTCAGCAGGGGGCTGTCGCAGACCATGACCTTATCAGCGCCATAGCCGCCCAGCTCCTTGGCAATGCCGTCCACGTTATCGCCCAGCAGCAGGCCGGTGACTTCGCAGTTCAGCTCATCAGCCAGCTTGCGGGCCTCGCTGACCAGCTCGAAATCGGTGGGCATCAGTTTGCCCTGGCGCTGCTCACAAAAGACCCAAACGCCCTTGTACTCGTTAAAATCAGCCATTGTAATCCTATGCTCCTTTCATCAGATCAGGTGCTTCTTGGCCAGGATGCCAGCAAGCTGGGCGGCAACATCGTCGCCCTGCAGCATGGTGCCTGCGCCCTTCTGCGGAGGAGTGAAGGACTTAAAGACGTTCGTCGGAGAACCCTTCAGGCCAATGGTGTCCACCTCGATCAGCGGATCGTCCTTCAGTGCGTTGTAGTCGAACACTTCCATGGGCTTGTCGTAGCAGGTAAAGATGCCGTTCACGCTCATGTAGCGGGGGTCGTTCAGCTCCTTGATGCAGGTCAGCAGGCAGGGAGTCTGCACCTTGACCATCATGTAGCCGTCCTCCAGCATACGCTTCACGGTCAGGGTGTTGCCGTCCTTCTGGATGTCGGCAACGTAGGTGACCTGGGGCAGATGCAGCTTTTCAGCGATCTGGGGGCCGACCTGTGCGGTATCGCCATCGATTGCCTGACGGCCGCAGAACACAACGTCCTCGGGGCCAACGCCGATCTTGTTGACAGCAGCAGCCAGGATCTGGCTGGTTGCAAAGGTATCGGAACCGCCGAACTCACGGCCGGAGACCAGAACAGCCTTGTCCGCGCCGCGGGCCAGCAGCTCACGCAGCATTCCCTCGGCCGGAGGAGGACCCATGGTGATGACAACGACTTCGCAGCCGGTAGCATCCTTGAGCTTCAGAGCAGCCTCCAGAGCGTTCAGGTCATCGGGGTTGGTGATGGTGGCCATGGATGCACGATCCAGAGTGCCATCTGCCTTGACGGCGACCTTGCCGGAGGTATCAGGAACCTGCTTTACACAAACAATTGCTTTCATTGTAACTCTTGCCTCCCTTACTTCAGCAGCGCGCCGGAAATGACCATCATCTGCACTTCGCTGGTGCCCTCGTAGATCTCAGTGATCTTGGCATCACGCATCATGCGCTCGATGGGGTAGTCACGGGTGTAGCCGTAACCGCCGAACAGCTGCAGGCAGCGGCGGGTCACATCGCTTGCGGTGCGGGCTGCGATCAGCTTAGCCTGTGCAGCCTCGACGCTGTAACGAACCTTTGCGCCATCCATAGCCTGCTGCTTCTTCAGAGCGGCAGCATAAACCAGATACTTAGCAGCCTCAACACGAGCCTTCATCTCAGCCAGCTCGAACTGGGTGTTCTGGAAAGCAGCAATGGCACGGCCGAACTGCTTGCGCTCCTTGACGTAAGCAATGGTCTCCTCCAGAGCGCCCTCGGCAATGCCCAGAGCCTGAGAAGCGATGCCGATACGGCCGCCGTCCAGCGTAGCCATAGCCAGCTGGAAGCCCTTGCCGCGCACGCCCAGCATACGATCCTTCGGGATACGGCAATCCTCAAAGATCAGCTCGCAGGTAGAAGAACCGCGGATACCCATCTTGTCCTCTGCCTTACCAACAGAGAAGCCCGGGTCGGTGCGCTCCACGATGAAAGCGGAGCAGAGCTTGGTGGGACGGCCGCGCTTATCCAGCACGTTATCGGTAACGGCGATGACGATGAACACATCAGCAAAGCCGGCGTTGGTGATGAAGATCTTGGAGCCGTTCAGCACCCAGCAGTCATCCTCTTCCTTGGCAATGGTCTGCTGACCCTGCGCATCGGTACCAGCGCCCGGCTCGGTCAGGCCGAAAGCACCCAGCCACTCGCCGCTGCACAGCTTGGGCAGATACTTTGCCTTCTGCTCGGGGGTGCCGTTCTCATAAATAGGAGCAGCACACAGGCTGGTGTGAGCGGAGACGATGACACCGGTGGTGCCACAGACCTTGCTCAGCTCCTCCACTGCCATGACGTAGGACAGCACATCGCCGCCTGCACCGCCGACAGAGGTGGGGAAGTAAATGCCCATCATGCCCAGCTTGCCCATCTTCTCGACGGTCTCTTTGGGGAAGTACT